>Ga0308411_10000304_pt1 | contig 31999 bp, 29 predicted proteins | sample HotsprottomLayer_2_FD_203530 | JGI IMG/M metagenome (GOLD analysis project Ga0308411, IMG submission 203530) | Hot spring phototrophic mat microbial communities from Octopus Spring, Yellowstone National Park, Wyoming, United States -... | ecosystem: Environmental > Aquatic > Thermal springs >... | reverse complement strand
TGATCTCCTCGAGGGTGGCCGGGTCGTCGATCGTCGGCGGCACGGCATAGGCCTGCCCGTCGGCGATCTTGCGGATGGTCGCGCGCAGCACCTTGCCAGAGCGCGTCTTGGGCAGGCGCGGCACGATCCGGGCCGACTTGAAGGCTGCGACGGGACCGATCCGGTCCCGCACCATCGCGGCGAGCTCGGCCGACAGCGTCGCCTCGTCCTTCGCCACGCCTGCCTTGACCACGACGAGGCCGAGCGGCACCTGGCCCTTCAGCTGGTCCTGCACGCCGACGACGGCGCACTCCGCGACATCTGGGTGCGAGGCGAGCACTTCCTCCATCGCGCCGGTTGAGAGCCTGTGGCCTGCGACGTTGATGATGTCGTCGGTGCGGCTCAGCACCGAGACATAGCCGTCTCCGTCGATCATCCCCGCGTCGGAGGTCGTGTACCAGCCCGGGTGCTGCGAGAGATAGGCGTCGCGGAAGCCCTGGTCGTTGTTCCAGAGCGTGGGCAGGCAGGCGGGCGGGAGCGGAAGTTTCACGGCAAGATCGCCGATTGTCCCCGGCGGCACCGGCCGTGACGCCTCGTCGAGAACGGCGACCTCGAAGCCCGGAGAGGGCTTGCCGCCGGAGCCCGGCCTGACGGGAAAAAGCCCGAGCCCCCGGAAATTGCCGGTGATCGCCCAGCCCGTCTCCGTCTGCCACCAGTGGTCGATCACCGGCTTGCCGAGCAGCCGCCCGGCCCAGAGAACCGTATCGGGGTCGCAGCGTTCGCCTGCGAGGAACAGGGCCTCGAGCCGGGAGAGGTCGTAGCGCTTCAGCAGCGCGCCATCCGCGTCGTCGCGCTTGATGGCGCGGATCGCCGTCGGCGCGGTGAACAGGGCCTTGACCCCGTGCTCCGCGCACACGCGCCAGAACGCCCCGGCATCCGGCGTCCCGACCGGCTTGCCCTCGTAGACGATGCTGGTGCAGCCCGCAAGCAGCGGCCCGTAGACGATGTAGCTGTGGCCCACCACCCAGCCAACGTCGGAGGCGGCCCAGAACACGTCGCCCGCGCCGACGCCGTAGAGCATCGACATCGAGTTGAGCAGGGCCACCGCATGCCCGCCGTTGTCGCGCACGATCCCCTTCGGCCGCCCGGTCGTGCCCGAGGTGTAGAGGATGTAGAGCGGGTCGGTCGAGGCGACCGGAACGGAAGGGTGCGGCTCGGCTACAGCCTCCATCGACGCCCAGTCATGGTCGCGGCCCGCCTGCAGCGCAGCCCCAAGCTCAGGCCGCGCGAGGATCACACAGGCGGAGGGCTTGTGCGGCGAGAGCGCGATCGCCGCATCGAGCAGCGGCTTGTAGGCGACGATCCGCCCGGGCTCGAGGCCGCAGGAGGCGGAGAGGATCACCTTCGGCCTCGCGTCAGCGATCCGGCTTGCGAGTTCGGCCGGGGCGAAACCGCCGAACACCACGGAATGGATTGCGCCGAGCCGCGCCGAGGCGAGCATCGCGATCACCGCCTCAGGCACCATCGGCATGTAGATGATCACGCGATCGCCGCGCCTCACCCCGAGTTCGGCAAGCGCGCCGGCGAGGCGTGCGGTACGGTCCCGCAGGGCGGCGAAGGTGAGCGTCTCCCCACGCCCGGTCATCGGGCTGTCCCAGATCAGCGCTGGCTGCGCGCCACGCCCAGACTCGACATGGCGATCGAGCGCGTTGTGGCAGGTGTTGAGCACGCCGTCCGGGAACCAGCGGCCGTAGACACCGACCGAGGCGTCGAAAGCGGTGCGCGGCGCCTCCACCCAGTCGAGCGCGCGGGCCCGTTCGGCCCACCATCCTGCCGGGTTGGAGCGCCAGGCCGCATAGGCGTCGTCGTAGCCGGCGCTCGAAATCGGTGTGTCCTGCATGGCCGTTTCCGTCTCCCCTCGCGCCAGCTTTGCGCCGACTTGGGCGGATCCTGCGCTCCGGGTGAGTGTGGCGGCAACGGTGCCGATCAGGCTGAGGGGCGCTGCCCTGCGCGGACGCTCCAGCATCCCGGAGCACAACAACTTTTGAGACCTAGCGCTGAGCGGATCTGCACTCCCAGGTTGTCATCCCTTTGGAAAAAGATCACGTTTGGCGAGTACAGGGGTATGCAAAATCCGGGAAAGCCATGGCAGAACGCATGCGTCCTCCGCCGCCGGGAGCCTCGTCCGACGGGCTGTTCGCCTGCCTGCGCGCGCTTGCCGAGGAGGCGCGCAGCCTGGGCCTTGCCGAGGCTGCGAGCATGATCGACCTCGCGGCCGAGTGCGTCGCCGTCGAGGCGGAGGAGCGTGGGCTCTGCCTCGGCGGGCCGGTGGCCCGACCGCGCGGCATACGCCTCGGCTGAGCGCGACTCCCTGGCGGGGCTGCGGGCCTGGGGCTAGGCTTTGCGCCGGGATGGAAACGGCACGGCGCGGGGCCACCGGTCTGATCAGCAGGATATTGCGGGCGGCCGCGGACGCGGTGCTGTCGCCGAACGCCGAGGAGCGCGTGCAGAGACGCCGCGAGCCGCTGACGCTTCCGGCAGGCCCGCTCGCGGCGTGCCGTTATGTCGTGTTCGACCTCGAGACCACGGGCCTCGCCCCGAGCCGCGGCGACCGGATCGTCTCGATTGGCGCGGTCAGGATCGAGCGGGGAGCGATCCTCCCCGGTGACCGCTTCGCAAGCTTCGCCAAGCCCAGCCGGCCGATTCCCCCGGCAAGCACAGCCGTTCACGGCATCACGGATGCGATGGTCGCGCACGCCCCGCCCTGGCCCGAGGCAGTGCGCGCCTTCCATGCCTATGCCGGCGACGCCGTGCTGGTTGCGCACAACGCCGCGTTCGACCTCGCCTGCCTGCATGCCGCCGAGGCGCAGGCTGGGGTGCGCTTCTCCAACCCGGTTCTCTGCAGCCTCCGCCTGTCGCAGTGGCTCGACCCGGACGAGCCAGACCACGACCTCGACTGGCTCGCGGCGCGGCACGGCTTCGTCGTCAGCGGCCGGCATGACGCGCTCGGCGACGCCGAGGCCACCGCCGTCCTCGTCTGCGACCTGTTGCGCCGCGCCGAGGCAAGGCGCGTCGCCTCGCTCGAGGAGCTGTTCCGCCGCACCCGAATGCGGGAGCTGATCGCCGAGGCAGCGGAGCGGTTCTGAGCCTGCGCCCGCACCTGCCGCGCGCAGCGCTAGAGTGCGGGTGGGGGCAGAGCCAGCCCGCGCTCGGCCAGCACGGCGCGCAGCCGGTCCGGCCTGTCGGTGATGATCCCGTCCACCCCCATCGCGATCAGACGCGCCATGGTCGCCTCGTCGTTCACCGTCCAGGGCAGCACGGCGAGGCCGAGCGCCTTCGCCTCCGCGAACGCTGCCTCGGTGAGGTCGCCGTAGTGCGGCGACCAGATGCGCCCCCCGGCTGCCGCCACCAGCCTGGGCGCGGAGTTGCCATGCGCCGAGGCATCGAGGCCGGCAAGCCAAGGCGAGGGCCGGCCGTTACGCGACGAGACCGTGTCATCGCCGGGCAGCTGCCTTGTGAGGTAGCTGCGCGCGAGCTCCGGCCGGTTGTCGCGCAGCCAGGCGAGGCTGCGCCAGTCGAAACTCTGCACCATGGCGCGCCCAGTCATGCCCGCAGCGGCGATCACGTCCGCGACCGCCCGCGCCATCTCCTGAGGCGTTGCGGTGAGCCAGGGCTGGTCCGGAAACAGCTTGGTCTCGATGTTGAACCGAACCAGTCGGCTCACCCGCCCCGCGAGAGCGAGCACCTCGGCCAGCGTCGGGATCCGGGCTCCGTCGACCGGAACCTGTTCAGCGTAAAGAGCGGCATAGCGGCTGCCAGGCCTGATCCTGCCGACGTCGTAGCGGGAGAGGGCGGCAAGCGTGAGCGACCGGATCGCCGGGCCAGGCCCCTCGAGCCAGGCGCCGTCCGGCCCGCGGGTGATGTCCGGGTTGAGGATGGGGTCGTGCGAGACGACGACCACCCCGTCAGCCGTCATCGCGGCATCCATCTCGAGAGTCGTGACACCGATCGAGAGAGCACGCGCGAAGCCCTCGAGCGTGTTCTCGGGCGCGAGGCCACGCGCGCCGCGATGGCCCTGCAGATCGAACACCATCCCCTCTCCCCCAAGCGGCAGGAGCGACGCCGCAGCGAATGCCGTGCCGCCGCCCCCTGTCACACATTCTTAACGCCCACACTCTGCCCGGCGCCGCCCAATGCCGCTAGAGAAGTGTCCACGCGCAACCACCCGCTGGAGAGCAAGCACGCCATGCCCGCGCCGACACCACGCCGAGCCCTTCTCGCCTGCCTTTCCGCAGCCCTCGCCGCGCTACTCTCTGGCTCTGCCGCGGCGCAGCCCCTGTCCGGCAGGCTCGTGCTCTACACAAGCCAGCTCGAGGCGGACGCGCAAGGCACGGTCGATGCGTTCCGCGCGCGCCATCCTGGCGTCGAGGTCGAATGGGTGCGGGCCGGCACCAACGCGCTCATCCCCCGGCTGCGCGCCGAGTTCGCCGCCGGCAACCCGCGTGCCGACGTGCTACTGATCGCCGATAGCCTGACGATGGAGACGCTGAAGGCGGAGAACCGCCTCAAGCGCTGGGCCGAGGCGCCGAGAGGCGGGGTGCCTGCCGAGTATGTCGACCCGGAGGGTTTCTACTGGGGCACCAAGCTGATCACCACCGGAATCGTGCGCAACACGCGGGCGCCGATGACGATCTCCTCCTGGAACGATCTCGCCGATCCGCGCGCGCGCAACCTCGTCACCATGCCCTCGCCATCGGTCTCCGGCGCGGCACTGATCCATGTCTATGCGATTGTGCAGAACCCCGCTCTCGGCTGGGAGTATCTCGAGCGGCTTGCGCGCAACGGGCTGACCGTGCGCGGCGGCAACGGTGCGGTGATGCAGGCAGTCGCCGGCGGCGAGCGCGCCTTCGGCATGGTGATCGACTACCTGCCGATCCGCGAGGCGGCGAAGGGAGCGCCTGTGGAGTTTGTCTTCCCGCGCGAGGGCGTCTCCGCGGTCACGGAGCCGGTGGCGATCCTGTCGGGCACGCGCAACGAGGCGGCGGCGAAGGCCTTCGTCGCCTTCCTGCTGTCGCGCGAGGGGCAGGAGCTCGCCTCCCGCCAGGGCTTCCTGCCGGCAGACCCGACGGTCTCCCCGCCCCCGGGTTTCCCCGATCCGAAGACGATCCGCGTGATGCCGCTCGATGCCCGCCGCGCGCTCGCCGAGGCGGAGGCGGTGCAGCGCCGTTTCTCGGGCCTGTTCGGCCAGTAGCACCAGGTCTTGGCGGCGGCAGGGGCGGAGCGGCTGATCCGGCCGCTCCTCGTCCTCTGGGTGGGCGTGATCTCCGCCCTGCCGATGCTGCGGCTCGGGCTTGAGGGCCTCTCGCCCTCCCTGCCCGGGGCGCCTCAGGGCCTTGCCGGGCTCGTGTTCTCCGATCCGAGGGTCTGGCGCGCGGCGCGCCGCACGCTTCTCGTCGCTGTTCCAGGGACGTGCCTTTCCGTGCTGTTCGGGGGCGCAGGGGCAGTCGCGATCGGGCTCTGCAAGCTGCCGGGGCGGCGCGCGCTCGCTTTTCTCTTCGTGCTGCCGATGCTGATCCCGCCGCAGATCGCGGCGCTCTCCTGGATCGGTGCGCTCGGGCCTTCCTCCGCCCTCCTCAACGCGCTCGGGCTTGCCCCGCCGCTCGGCACCCCGCACCCGCTCCATTCCCCGGAGGGCATCGCGTTCCTGTTCGGGGTGCAGCACGCGCCGGTCGTGTTCCTCTCGCTGATGGCGGGCTTGAGGCGCTTCCCCGCAGGCCTGGTCGAAGCGGCGCGGCTTGCCGGTGCCGGGTCGGCCGCGGTGCTCCGCAGCATCGTGCTGCCGCTGCTTGCGCCCTCGCTCGCCGCAGGAGCGTCGCTCGCCTTCATCGCCGCGATCGGCAATTTCGGCATCGCCGCGCTGCTCGGCATCCCCGCCAACTACACGGTCCTGACCGTGCTGATCTGGCAACGTCTCGCCGGGCTCGGCCCAGCAGGCCTCTCCGAGGCGGCGCTGATGTCGCTCCTGCTTGCCGGCTTCGCCGCGCTCGCGCTTGCCGCCGAATCGCTCGCCGTGAGAAGGGAGCGGCGCTACGTCACGCCTGGGGCGACGGGACCGGCGCCGCCGCTTGCTCTAGGCGGCTTCACCGCTGCGGTGCTTGCAGCGCTCGTCCTCTATCTCGCGGTCGTCCTCTTCCTGCCGCTCGCGGCGCTGGTCTCGACAGCGCTCGTTCCGGCCTCTGGCGTGCCGCTCTCCGCCCGCACCGCGACGCTCTCGAACTTCGTCTCGGTGCTGTTCGTGCAGCAGAACACGGTCGTCGCCTTCCGCAACTCTCTGCTGCTTGCCGCCACAGCGGCAGCGATCCTGGTCGCCGTGGGGGTGGCGATGGCGCGCGCGCGCCTGCCGAAGCCGGTCCGGCTCGCGATCGACCTGCCCTATGCGCTGCCTGGCGTCTGCGTCGCTGTCGCAGCGATCCTCGTCTATCTGCGGCCGCTGCCTCTGATCGGCCTCTCGCTCTACGGCACGCTCTGGCTGATCCTGATCGCCTATCTCGCGCGGTTCCAGGCGCTTGCGCTGAAGCCCCTCGCCGGCGCTGCGGCACGGCTCGACCCGGCTCTCGAGGAGGCGGCGCGGCTTGCCGGAGCGGGGCCGCTCAGGCGTCTTGCCACCATCGCCCTGCCGCTGCTTGCCCCCGCCGCTGCAGCAGCGGCGATCCTGGTCGCGCTGACCGCGCTCAACGAGATCACGCTCTCGATCCTGCTCTACGCCGCCGGCAGCCAGACGCTCGGCGTGATCGTGTTCGGGCTGAACGACGGCGGCGCCGTGGGCCAGGCGGCCGCGGTCTCCGTCGTCTCGCTCGTGCTCGTGCTCGTGCTGATGGGGGCGGCAAGCCTCGCTGCGCGTCGTCTTCCCGCCGGCACCCTGCCCTGGAGCCCGTGACCCTCAGCCCTCCCAGAAGGGGTCGCGGCCGAGGAACTTCTCCCAGGCATCGAGCGCCGCTTCGCGCGCGCCGTCAGCCTTCGCCGCGATCCAGCCCTCGACGGCGCCGATGGCGAAGGCGCGCCCGCAGTCGGAGTGTTCCAGGCGGGCGAGCAGCCCGGCTGCCGCGGCCATGTCGTTCAGATGGCCAAGCTCGTCCTGCACCGCGGCAAGGGCGCGCAGGAAGCGGCGCACCTTCCGCTGCCCGAAGAGCGGGGCGAACATCTCCCCGGCATAGCGCAGCCGCTTGGCCTCGAGCCTGAGCTCGTGAAGCTGCCCCGCAGCGAGGCCGGAGATGTCCTCGCCGAAGCGCAGAAGCCGCTTGCGCCGACGCCTGAGCGCCCGCGCGGCGAACTCTGTCGCCGATTCCGAGGCGATGACCGGAGCGCGCGCGAGCGCGGCAAGCGAGAGGCAGAGCAGCCGGAAACCCCTGTCCTCGAGCACCTCGCGTAGGCTGCGATAGGCCGCCTCGCGCTCGGCCTGCGAATCGCGGCGGAGCGCCTCGATCCGGCCATCGCCCGGGAACGCGGCGGCGACCTCGGCGAGCCTGCCGCCGAGGAACACGTCCCAGTCCCGCGCCGGGCCGAGGCAGCCGGCGAGGCGCTTGAGCCCTGCCGCCACCGCCGCTCTCTGCTCTGGTGCAACGCGCTTGAAGACGGAAAGCGCCGACCGCAGCCGGCGCAGCGCCACCCGCATCTGGTGCACGCCTGCCTCCGTCTCGCCGGCATGCGCCGCCGGCGCGTGTGCGACCAGGGCGAGTGTGAGATGCGCCACCACCGCGGAGAACGCCTCGGCTGTCGTCGCACCGCTCGGGATGCGCGGGGCGCCGTCGCGCAAGGGCCGCGGTGCCTCGCCTGCCGAAAGCGCCCGCGCCTCCTCGGCGAGGCTCGTTGCAGGGATGGAGAGCGCGACGTCAGCCGCCAGAGCCTCGGCAAGCGCGAAGACGGAAGCCCAGTCGCCGCTGAGGGTGAGGCGCGCGATCGGCTTCTCGGCGGCGAGGCCGCGCAAGGTCGCAACGAGCAGCGAGACGGAAACCCCGCCCGCCTCCGCCCTCGCCACTCGCCCCGCCAGCTCGGCAAGCCAGCGCGGCGAGGTTCCCGCCGGCAGCCCGGCATGGGCTGCGACGGCGTCGAGATCGGGCGCCGGCTCTGGCAGCAGCGTCTCGGCGAGCACAGGCATCGGCGCGCCGGGCAGCCAGATCGAGTCCCCCTCCGGCATGGCGCGCACCAGACGCTGCACAGCGCCGCGTCGCCGCGCCTCGACGATCACCGCAAGCCCCGCCTCCTCGAGCGCGCCATCGGCTGAGGCGTGCAGGCCGGCGGTCAGGGCCGTCGAGCGCGGCCGCGCGGCGATCGCTGCGTGCCGGAAGATCCGGCCCGCGTTCTCGTGCGCAAGCGCGAGCTCCAGCGTCGTTTCAGCCATGCCCTTCCGGGAGGTCCCTCGGGCGGAGGAAGCGCACGAGCCGCCCTCCGCCCTCCTCGACCCCCCACCAGGGGGTGGCGATCGCGAATTCTGCGAGCGCCCCGGTCGGATACTTCTCGCCGAGTGCCTCCGCCTCTCGCCCGCCCCCGGCGAGGCCGGCAGGGCCGATCAGCGCGAGCGCGAGGTTGTGCAGCCCGGGATTGTGGCCGATCAGCAGCACGCTGCGCGCCGTTTCGGGCACCGCATGCAGCATCGCAAGCATCCTTTCGGCGGGCGCGAGGTAGAGTTCCTCGTGCTCGTCGATCAGCGGCGAGCCCTCGATCGGCTCGATCGCAGCGAGGGTCTCGCGCGTACGCCGCGCCGAGGAGACGAGCACGATGTCGGGCGAGAGGCCGAGCCTGCGCATCGCTTCGCCGATCGCTCTGGCATCGCGCCGGCCGCGCGCATCGAGCGGCCGGTCATGGTCCGGGGTCGTCGGATCGTCCCAAGCGGATTTGGCGTGGCGCAGCAGCAGCAACTGGCGCATGGCGTCGCCGGATCGTCCCTCTTCTTCGGGGCGGAACAGGCCGCTCCGTGCGCGCCACATTCGCACGGACCGGGCCCGCCGCCCATAGCCGCGAGATCGCTCTTCACGGTTGCGTGGGCAGGGCAGCCGATGCCGCGCTCAGGACCATGTCCAAGAGGTGATTTTTGGATCTGGGCGATGGCAGCAGTTCTTGTGTTCGGGGCGACGGGAGGGATCGGCGGGGCGGTCGCCTCGGGGCTTGCTGCCTCTGGCCGGGCGGTGCATCTGACAGGCCGCGATCCGGAACGCCTCGCCGCCCTCTCAGCGAGGCTCGGCGCGCCCATGACTCGCGTCGACGTGCTCGAGCCCGGGGGAATCGCGCGCGCCGTCGCGGAGGCGTCTGCGCCGCATGGCGGGGCGCTTGCTGGGCTCGTCTTCGCGATCGGTTCGATCGTCCTTAAGCCCTTGAAGCGCGCCACCGCCGAGGACCATCTCGAGGCGTATCGGCTGAACGTCGTGGCCGCGGCCGAGGCCGTGGCGGCGGCGGAAGGGCCGCTCAAGGCAGGGCAGGGAGCGGTGGTGCTGTTCTCCTCGGTCGCCGCGCGGTCGGGCTTTGCCAACCATTCCGTGATCGGCCCCGCCAAGGCGGCGGTCGAAGGGCTCACGGTCGCTCTGGCGGCGGAGCTCGCACCTTCAGTGCGGGTGAACTGCATCGCGCCGTCGCTCACCCGCACAGGCATCGCAGCGGCGGTCATCGGCAACGAGACGATGGCGAGGGCGATCGCCGCCCAGCATCCCATCCCTCGCCTCGGCGAGCCGGAGGATGCCGCAGCACTCGCCAGGTTCCTGCTCGGGCCAGAGGCGGGCTGGATCACCGGCCAGGTGTTTGCCGTCGATGGCGGCCGATCCAGCCTGCGCACCAAGGGATGAAACCACGGAGAGGAGCATGCTGCATCGACGCACGCTGATGCTCGCGGCCCCCGCCCTGATCGCGTCCAAGTCCGGGTTCGCCGCGATCCCGTCCGGCAACAGGATCGCCTTCCAGGTGACGCGCAACGACAGCCCGATCGGCACGCACGAGCTTGCCTTCGCGCGCGACGGCGCCGATGTGCGTGTCTCGATCGCGATCGACTTCGCTGTCCGTTTCCTCGGCGTGACGGCCTTCCGCTACACGCACCGCAACACCGAGGTCTGGCGTGGCGACAGGCTGGTCTCGATCAACGCCACCACCGACAACAACGGCAGAATGCTCGCTGTCAAGGCGCGCGCCAGCGGGCGCGGGATCGAGGTCGAGGGTACGGAGGCGGGCGCCTATGTCGCACCGCCAGAGGTCGTCTCGACGAGCTACTGGCACGGCGCGTTCCTGCGCGAGCGCAAGATCGACACACAGGGCGGGCGTCTGCTCGCCACACGGCTGACCCGTCTCGGCGAGGAGATGATCCCGGTCGCCGGCGGAAGCGTGGAGGCGACACGCTGGCGCATCGAGGGCGATCTCGAGCTCGACATCTGGTACGACAGATCCGGTGCGTGGTCGCGCCTCCGCTTCGTCCGCGGCGACGGGTCGGTGATCCTCTACACGCGCACAGCATGAGCCTTCCCGGGACGGGCGCGCTCCGCGTCGTGCTCGGAGACCAGGTCTCGCGCGGCCTTTCAGCGCTCGCAGGTCTCGATGCGCGCAGCGACACGGTGCTGATGGCCGAGGTGATGGGCGAGTGCACCTATGTGCCGCATCACCCGAAGAAGATCGCGCTCGTTCTCTCTGCCATGCGCCACTTCGCCGCCGCGCTCGCGGCCGAAGGCGTGCGCGTCCGCTATGTCCGGCTCGACGATCCGGACAATACCGGCACGCTCTCGGGCGAGGTTGCGCGGGCTGCCCGGGCGCTTCGTCCGGCAGCGATCATCGCCACCGAGCCTGGGGAATGGCGGGTGCTTCAGGACATGCAGGGCTGGGAGGCAGCGACGGGCGTTCCGGTCGAGCTCCGGCAGGACGGCCGCTTCATCGCCACGCGCGCCGACTTCGCGGCCTGGGCGAAGGGTCGCACCACCCTGCGCATGGAATTCTTCTACCGCGAGATGCGTCGGCGCACCGGCATCCTGATGGACGGAAACAAGCCTGTGGGCGGGGCGTGGAACTTCGATGCCGAGAACCGCAAGCGCCTGCCGAAGGGGCTGCGCATCCCCGCCCCGCCTCGCTTCGCCCCCGATCCGATCACCACCGAGGTCCTCTCCCTCGTCGCGTCGCGGTTTCCCCGAAACTTCGGCTCGATTGACGGATTCTCCTTCCCCGTCACGCAGGCTGAAGCCGAGGCGGGGCTCGAGGCCTTCCTGCGCGACCGGCTGCCGTGGTTCGGCGACTACCAGGACGCGATGGCAGAGGGGGAGCCGACCCTCTTCCACTCCCTGATCAGCACGAGCCTCAATCTCGGCCTGCTCGACCCGCTCGATGTCTGCCAACGCGCAGAAGCCGAATGGCGCGCGGGGCGGGCGCCGCTCAACGCCGTCGAGGGCTTCATACGCCAGATCCTCGGCTGGCGCGAATACGTCCGCGGTATCTACTGGCTCAAGATGCCAGGCTATGCCGCGCTGAACGCGCTCGGGGCGGACCGGCCGCTGCCGGGCTTCTACTGGTCGGGCGACAGCGGCATGGCCTGCATCGACGCGGTGGTGCGCCAGACGCGCGACCTCGCCTACGCCCACCACATCCAGAGGCTCATGGTGACGGGGAATTTCGCCCTGCTCGCAGGCATCGTTCCCGCAGAGATCAACGAATGGTATCTCGCCGTCTATGCCGACGCCTTCGAGTGGGTGGAACTCCCCAACACCCACGGTATGGCGATCCACGCCGATGGCGGGATCATGGCCTCGAAACCCTACGCCGCCTCCGGCAAGTACATCGACCGGATGAGCGACTATTGCGGCGGCTGCCGCTATGAAGTGCGCGAATCGGTCGGGCCGCGCGCCTGCCCCTTCAACGCACTCTACTGGGACTTCCTCGCCCGTCATCGTTCCCGCTTCGAGTCGAACCCGCGCATGGCGCAGGTCTACCGCACGATGGACCGGATGGGCCCGGGCAGGATCGCGGCGATCCGACGCCAGGCGAGGGAGTTCCTCGACCGGGTTGCGCCGCGCAGCGGGGAGCGCGCGGCATGACGCGGCCGCGCCCCGCGAGGCCGGCGGACGGAATCGCCTGGGTCACCGGCGCCTCCTCCGGGATCGGCCGGCAGGTGGCGCTTGACCTCGCGCGCGCCGGCTGGACGGTCGCCGCGACCGCGCGGCGGGCTGAGGAGCTTCAAAAGCTCGCGGCCGAGGCGCCGGCGGGGCGGGTTGTCGTCGCGGCGGCGGACGTGACGGACGCGCAGGCGGTCGCGGCGGCCGCGCGTGCGGCGGAGACGGGTTCCGGGCGGCCGATCGCGCTCGCCATCCTCAATGCCGGAACCTATGTCCCGGACAGCGCGCAGGCCTTCGACCTTCAGGCCTTCGTCCAGCAGGTGACCGTGAACCTGATCGGCACGGCGAACGCGCTTGCCGCCGTGATGCCCTCGATGATCGCACGCAGCCGCGGGCAGATCGCGATCGTCTCCTCCGTCGCCGGCTATCGGGGCCTGCCGCGGGCGATCGCCTACTCCGCCACCAAGGCGGCGCTGATCGCGATGGCGGAGAGCCTGAAGTTCGACCTCGACCGCGCCGGCGTTATGGTCAATGTGGTGAACCCTGGCTTCGTGAAGACGCCGCTGACCGACCGCAACGACTTCCCCATGCCCTTCCTGATGCGCGTCGAGGACGCCTCGCGGCGGATCGTCGAGGGGCTCGCCTCAGGCCGGTTCGAGGTGTGCTTCCCCCGACGCTTCGCGTATATTCTGAAGGCCATGAGGCTGGTTCCCTATGCGCTCTACTTCCCCCTGGTCGGGCGCACCACAGGGAGGCGGTGAGCCGTGACCGCGACCACCACCCTCAACCCGCGCGCGGCCGCTCTCGCCGCCTGGGGCGCTGCGTGGGAAGGGCTGCGCCCGGGCACGATCGACCAGCTGCTCGCCCTCGCCGCACCCGACATACGCTTCCGGGACCCTTTCCAGGACGTGCGCGGCCGGGAGTCGCTGAAGCGCGTGCTCGCGCACATGTTCTCGCGCGTGGAGAACCCGCGCTTCGTCGTCACCGACCGTGCCTTCGGGATCGAGGCGGGCTACCTGCGCTGGGAGTTCTCCTGGGCCGGCGGCCGGATCGAGGGAATGAGCGAGGTTCATCTCGCGGCTGATGGCTTGGTCACGGCCCATCTCGACCACTGGGACAGCGGCAGCCAGTTTTACGCCACCCTTCCCGTGCTCGGCCCCGTCATACGCCTGATCGCACGCCGGGTGGCCGGGGCTTGAGCGGCGCCGGCTCAGCCTGCGGCTGCGAGGTCACGCCGCATCAGGGTGTAGCTTCGCCCGTGGTCCTCGACCGTGCCCGCCTCGCGCCACCCGAGCCCGGCATAGAGGCCGACAGCAGTGTCGGTGAACAGCCACAGAACCGGGAAACGGGCTGACTTTGCGGCGCTCTCGATGGCGGTGACGAGCACGCGCGCGTAGCCGCGGCCGCGCGCCTCCGCTGCGACGAAGACGGAGGCGAGCCAGGGCGAGAGGTCGGGCCGGCTGTCCGCATCCTCTGCGGCGAGGCTTGCCGTGCCGACGGGCACGCCCTCCTCGAGCGCGACGACGCACTGCTCGAGCCCATGTCGCGCCGTCCGCCCCGACACCATGCCGAGGGTGCGCGCGAAGGGGCGGCCCTTCCTCCGGCCCCACTCCTCCCAGAGCCAGCGCGCCACCGGTTCGGCGAGGTCGGGCCGGTCGGCGAGGGTGACGAGAGAGAGCGCCACGGCCGAGCGGCGCTCAGCCGCCGACGCGCCGGAAGGCGAGCTGCACCGTGCCGATCCAGATTCCCCAGCGATAGACCCGCGCGGTGTTCAGCACGGTCTCGTCATCGATCCGGAACATCCAGTCGTCGAACCGCACTTCCCAGGTGCTGTCGCCGACCTTGAGGTTGATACGGTAGCCGAACCGGAAGGCGTTGCCCGCCTCCCGGCCCGTGGCGACGCCGATCACGTCGTCCGCCCGCCCCTCCCAGGTCCTGTCGCCGGTGCGCCTCAACCGCCAGACCCGACGCTGCTTCTCCCCGTCGTTGTAGGTGAAGTCCTCGTCGAGCGTGAGAGTCGTGCCGTCCCAGCTGCCGTCGATGTCGACGACGAAGGTCCGCCGCACCGTGCCGAACCGGTCCTCGAACAGGCCCGCAGCACGGGTCCGCCCGGTGAAGTATTGCTCGAGCCTCAGTTCTGGCGTGCGACCCGCGAAATCCTCGATCCTCATCCCGCCCCCGCATCCCGCAAGCAGTAGCAGCGCGGGTAGCCCCGCGACCAGGCCGCGCACGACCTTGCCCATCATCCACCCTTCCCGTCCTCTCCGGCGAGATCGACCCAGGAGAGGTGCCCTCCCTTGCCGGCGCCGGTGTCCAAAAAGACCGCTCTGCCGCCCGCGCGGCCCTCGCAGATATGGGGCCTGCCGTCGCCGCTGCGACAGTCGTGGCCGCACCAGACGGTGAAGCCGCGCGGGATCTCGTCGACCCAGTCGAGCAGCCGCACGGGATGGCCCGACGGGCTCAGCGCCCCGCGCACGGTCTGGCCGTAGAGGGCGCGCGAGACAGCGGCATTTGGCCGGCGTTCCCCGGCATCCGGCGGTGGCGGGCGGCGGAGCATCTCAGGGTGGAAGGCGGCATGCACGAACAGCCCCCGGTCCCCCCAGGCGACCCAGGCAGGGGCGCGCGCGATCTCCTCGACCGCGCGCAGAGACAGCCTGCCCCCGCCCGGGTGCGCCGCAAGCTGCGCAAGCGTCCGCTCGAGCCCGTCATGCGGCCCGGGTGCCGCTTTGCCCAGCAGCGCGCGCCTCAGCTTGCGGTCGTGGTTGCCGAGCAGGAACAGGCCGGAGCCGGAATCGATGAGGGCGAACATCGCCTCGAGCACGCCCGGGCTGTCGGGGCCGTGGTCGGTCAGGTCGCCGAGCTGGACGACGAAGAGGTCGGCTGCAGTGGCGCCGGCGATCGCGGCGTGGAAGGCCGCTGCCTCGCCATGCACGTCGCCGACCACGCGCACGCCGCGGAAGCGCGCGGGCAGGACGAGCCTCACCGCTCCGCCTCCAGCCGCGCGCGCAGCGCAGCCTGCGCCTTCGCATCGAGCGGGAAGCGCCACATCAGCGCAACCGCGCCGAGCTTCAGCGCCACGGGCGCTGCGCAATAGAGGCCGACGAGAGCGCCAAGCCCCGCCACCCCTTCCGGCCCGGCACGGAAGCCCAAGGCCTCGAGCAGCGGCAGGCCAGCGCCCACCGCAAGCGCGTTGCCGAGCTTCTGCGCCATGGAGGAGACGGCGAACAGAAGCCCCGCGCGGCCCTCGCCCGTCTCGAGCCGGTCGAGATCGACCACGTCTGCCTGGATCGCCGGCGGCAGCGACATGTCCGCCCCGAGCGCAGCACCGGACAGGATCGAGATCGCAAGGAAGGGGAGCCAGTCCCCGGGCCCGAGCAGCGGCACGAAAGCAAAGACCGCCGAGGCCCAGAGCATCGCGGTGCACCAGGTGCGGTGTTTGCCCAAGCGTGCCGCAAGCCGCGTCCAACCGGGCACGGCCAGGATGCCGGCGAGGAAGTAGGCGAGCAGGAGCGGGCCCGCCTTCGCCTCCGCCTCGAGGAGATGGGTGACGACGAGCAGGAACAGGGCTGCCGGCAGGCCATTCGCCATCCCGTTCACCACCCAGGCGGAGACCAGCCGCCGGAACGCCGCGTTGCCAAGCAGCGGGGCCACGGTCGCGGCAAGCCCGCGCGGCCGCGCGCGGCGGGGAGGCGCCGGCAGGTCCGGCACGACCGCGAACAGGAGCGCGAAGGCGGGGACGGCGAGGCCGAGCGTGACAAGGGCGAGGGCGCGGAGATCGGCCGCGATGCCGCCCGCGACCACGGCGGGGATCACGGCGGAGGCGACGATGCCGCCGAGCGTTGCCGCCTCGCGCCAGGCGTTCACCCGCGTGCGCTGGTGGTAGTCGGGCGAGAGTTCCGCCCCCCAGGCGGTGTGGCTGATGTTGAGCATCGTCCAGCCGAGATAGACGAGGCTTGCCGTGACGAAGAGGTGCAGGGCGCCGGCGCCCGGGGGCGGAACGAAGAGCAGCCAGACGGCGGGCGCGGCGATCGGCAGGGCTGCCGCAACCCAGGGGCGGCGGCGCCCGAAGCGGCCGCCTGTGCGGTCCGACAGCACGCCGATCAGCGGGTCGGTGACGACGTCGAGCAGCCGTGTCGCGAGCAGCACGAGCCCCACAGTGGTGAGGCCGAGGCCCAGGGTCTCGCTCCAGAACGCCGGGAGGTAGACGTTCAGGGGCAGGCCGAGGATGGCGAGCGGAAAGGCCGGCGCAGCGTAGGCGCCAAGCAGCAATGCCGGCAGGGCGTTCACCTGGGTCAGGGGCGGGCGAGCACGAAGCGGCCGACATCCGTCCAGCCGGCGCGGAAGCCCGTCTCGCAGTAGCAGAGGTAGTATTCCCACAGCCGCTTGAAGCGCTCATCGTAGCCGAGCGCGGCGATTCGCGGCCAGGCGGCTTGGAAGCGTTCGTTCCAGAGGCGAAGCGTTTTCGCGTAAGACGTGCCGAACCACGTCTCGCCGCACCAGCGCAGGCCCGCTCGCGCCGCCTCCTCGCGGAGCCGCGACGGCGAGGGGAGCATGCCGCCCGGGAACACGTAGCGCTGGATGAAGTCGGCCGAGCGTCGATACTCCGCGAACAGGCGGTCGGCGATGGTGATGATCTGCAGGCCGGCCAGGCCCCCTGGGGCGAGGCGGTCGCGCAGCGCAGCGAAGAAGCGCGACCAGTAGGCCTCGCCCACCGCCTCGAACATCTCGACCGAGGCGATGCGGTCGAAACGTTCCGTGACGTCGCGCCAGTCCTGCAGCCTGATCTCGACGCGGTCGGCAACGCCTGCCTCGGCGATCCGCGTGGCGGCGTAGGCGTGCTGTTCGCGCGACAGCGTCAGCGCGACGACGCGGGCGCCGAAGTCCCGCGCCGCCGTCTCGGCGAGATAGCCCCAGCCGCAGCCGATCTCGAGCAGGCTCTGGCCGGGGCGGAGATCGATCGCGGTGAGAAGGGCGTGGACCTTGCGCGCCTGCGCCGCCTCGAGCGTCTCGCCTTCTTCGGCGAACTCTGCCGAGGAATAGGTCATCGTCCGATCGAGCCAGGCGGCGTAGAAGTCGTTGCCGAGGTCGTAATGCGCGGCGACGTTGCGGCGCGCCCCGCGCCGGGTGTTCGGGCGCAGCGCGTGATAGAGGCGGGAGAGGGAGCGCATGAGTGGGTTGCCGCGCAGAACCGCGTTCCACTCCTCCTCGTTGGCAGCGGCGAGCGCCATCACCGCGCGTATGTCCGGCGAGGACCAGTCGCCGTCGAGATAGGCCTCTGCCCAGCCGAGGCTGCCGCCGAAGGCGAAGCGTCTGATCGCGCGCGGGGTATGCAGCGTCACCTCGGCCTCCGGCCCCGGGCGCTGTCCGCCGAAGCGATGCATCGACCCGTCCGGCAGCGTCAGCATCAGGTGGCCGGAGCGGATCAGCCCGGCAAGACGAAGCGCGAGGCGGAAGCGCCGGTCGCGCGCGCGCGCGGGGGGTGCGTGAAGCATCGTGTCGGAGCCGTGCATCGCGGTCTGTCCGTCTGGTCCGTCCGTCAGGCTGCCGCCGTCACCGGCGGCTCGGGCGGGGCGGGGCGGGAATGGAAGGGTGCTCCCCTCCGCCAGAGCTTCAGCGCCTGCCAGTGGATGGCGGCGATCGTCTTCGCGGTCACGAACGGCATCGCCCAGAGTGCGCCGGCGAGCGCCCGGTCGGTCATCTTCACGCCGCGGCCGGACATGGTCGCGGTGAGCAGAGGCCTGCCCTCGCCGTCCGTCTCCTCGATCGCGATCGCGAAGCGGGCGGCGGGGCGCGAGAGGGTGAAGCCGTAGCGCGCTGCCATGCCGATGAAGGGCGACACGTGCAGGACCTTGTCGGCCGCATGCAGCCACGGCGCCTCTCCCTCGAGCGCGGCGAGATAGACGTGCTGGTCGCCGAAGGTGTTCTTCACCTCGTAGAGCACCGCACCGGGGGAACCATCAGCCCGGTCGCAGAAGTAGATGGAGATGGGGTTGAAGACGTAGCCCGCCACGCGAGGCATCGCAAGCAGCCTGATCCGCGCCGCGCAGTCGCCGAGGCCGTGGCGGCGGAGCGCTGCCTCAACCCACGGGCGGATCGGCGAGCCATCGCGCGCGCCATGGTCTCGCGCACGGAACGAAATGAGCCCTGGCCCCTCGTGCGCAAACAGGCGAGATCGGGAAGCGACCTCGCCCAGGCGGTCGATGTCGAGCAAGAGCGTCCAGATACGGTATTCGAAACGGTGAAAGAACGGCTGGTGCCGCGCATGCATCACCCGCATGCGGTAGAGCAGGGCCGGTTCCTCGCCAAGCCCGCTCATGCCGCACGCTCGAGTGTGGCGGCCTCCCAGGGCGGCCGTACGCCGAAGCCACGCGCCACAGCAACGGCGGAGGCGATGCCGTCCTCGTGGAAGCCGTAGCCCGTCCAGGCGCCGCAGAACCAGGTGTTCCGCTCTCCCTGCAGGAAGGGAAGCGCCGCCTGCGCCGCGATCATGGCAGAATCGTAGCAGGGATGGCGGTAGGTCTTCTCGACCAGCACGCGGCGGGGATCGGGCTCGCTGAGGGGATTGAGCGTCGCAAGCATAGGTTCTGGAGTCGCAATGTTCTGCAGCCGGTTCATCCAGTAGGTGAGAGACACCTCACGCCCGTGGTCGCCCCGGTCGCGCGCGAGATAGTTCCAGGACGACCACACCCCGCGGCGGCGCGGCATCAGCGCGGCGTCCGTGTGCAGAACGATCCGGTTCGCCTGGGTGCGCACCGCGCCGAGCACCGCGCGCTCGCGGGCGGAGGCGTCCGCGAGCAGCCGCAGCGCCTCGTCGCCGTGGGTCGCGAGCACCACGGAATCGTGGCGCGCGGTGCTGCCGTCCGCGAGGATGACCGTGACGCCGCCCTCCTCCCGGCGCACCGCTGCAACGGCCACGCCCTTGCGCACACGGCCCTCGAGCGCCGCCTCGATCCTCTCGACATAGCGGCGCGACCCGCCCGTCACCGTGCGCCAGGTGGGCCTGCCCGAGAGGCGGAGCAGGCCGTGGTTGAGGAAGAAGCGGATGAAGCTCCGCGCCGGGAAGTCGCGCATGGCGCGCACGGAAGCGGACCAGATCGCCGCGCCCATCGGCAGGATGTGGTCCTCGACGAAGCCCGGGCCGTAGCGGTTGCGGTCGAGATACTCCCCGAGTGTCGGGTGGTCGTCCGTCTCGAGCAGGCGCGGCGCCTCGCGGTAGAAGCGGAGCACGTCGCGCAGCATGGCGAGGAAGCGCGGACGGGCGATGTTCCGCTTCTGCACGAAAAGCTGCGGGATCGACCCGCCGCCGTATTCGAGCCTGCCCCCGCCGATCGAGACGCCGAAGCTCATGTCTGAGGGCTCGGTTGCGACGCCAAGGTGGCAAAACAGCGCCGTCAGAGTCGGGTAGTTCAGCGTGTTGTAGACGATGAACCCGGTGTCGACCGCGACCTCCCTGCCGCCTAGGCGGACGAGCTGCGTGTCGGCGTGGCCGCCAAGCCTCGGCTCCCTCTCGTAGAGGGTCACGGAGAAGCGCTCGCGCAGGAGCCAGGCGGCGGAGAGCCCGGCGATGCCTGCGCCGATCACCGCGATCGACCGCCGCTGCCCTCCTCGCGCGAAACCATCCATTTAGGCTGCCCCCTTCTCGGCGGAGATGCTCGCAAGCGCGGCAAGCGCACGGGCGCGTGCCGCGGCGTGCTCGACGACCGGCCAGGGATAGGTCCGTCCGAGCGTCACGCCCGCCTCGGCAAGCGCGAGCGGCTGAGCCTCCCAAGGCCGGTGAATGAGATCGGCAGGCAGCCTCGCCAGTTCCGGTACCCAGCGGCGGACGTAGTTGCCCTCGGGGTCGAACTTGGCGCCCTGCAGAATCGGGTTGAAGATCCGGAAATACGGTGCCGCATCCGCCCCGCAGCCCGCAACCCACTGCCAGGAGGCGCTGTTGGCAGCGAGATCGGCATCGACCAGCGTATCCCAAAACCAGGCCGCTCCCTCCTGCCAGGGGATGAGCAGATGCTTGACGAGGAAGGAGGCGGTGATCATCCGCACGCGGTTGTGCATCCAACCGCTGTGCCAGAGCTGGCGCATCCCGGCATCGACGATCGGGTAGCCGGTGCGGCCCTTCTGCCAGGCGCGCAGGGCAGCCGGATCGTTCCGCCAGGGGAATGCAGCGAAGGCGGGCTTGAGCGGCGCCTCCGGCATCTCCGGCCGGTGCCAAAGCAGGTGGTGGCTGAACTCGCGCCAGAGGAGCTCCTTGAGGAACGCCTCCACCGACGCGCCCTGCGCCGCGCCGGAGGCGACCGCTGCGTGCCAGACCGAAGCGGGCGAGATCTCGCCCCAGTGCAGATGCGGTGAGAGGCAGGAGGTGCCCGGCAGATCGGGCCGGTTGCGCAGCGACTCGTAGCGATGCAGGGCGGAGGCGAGGAAGGCCTCGAGCCGCGCTGACGCGCCTGCCTCCCCTGGCTGCCAGGCCTCGCGCAGGCCGCCCGCCCAGTCGGGCCGGGAGGGACGGAGTTGCCAGTCCTCGAGGCGGTCGGAGGCCGGCACGGAGGCTGGGGCTGGGATGCGCGCAGGCGGCGGTGTCGGCTGCGCCGGGGCAGAGGCGGTGAAGCAGGCGCGGCTGAACGGGGTATAGACTCCATAGGGCCCGCCCGTTGTCGTGCGGATCTCCCACGGCTCGAACAGAAGTGCCGTACGGAAGCCCTCGATCCTGACGCCCCGTTCTGAGAGCAGGGCAGCGACGTCTCTGTCCCGCTGCCTGGCCCAGGGCTCGTACATCCGCCCGGCGAATACCGCCTGCGCCCCGGTCTCCTCGGCGAGAGCGGGGATGACCTTGCGGCTGTCGCCACGCCTCAGCACGAGCGGGGCGCCGCGGGCTGCGAGAGCTGCGGAAAGCGCGGCGAGACTGCCATGCAACCACCAACGCGAGGCCCCGCCCGGCGCCCAGGCGCCAGCCGAGTCGTCGTCGAGCACGAACACGGGCAAGACGGGCGCGCCAGTCGCCAGAGCGGCCGAAAGGGCCGCGTTGTCGCAAAGCCTGAGGTCCTGGCGAACCCACCAGATCACCGGTGCCCCGGTGGCCGTTCCCATGCGCCGAACGCCCTGCCCGTCCCGTCTTTGCCTCGGCGCACCCGGCCGAGCTCGCGGCCAAATCGCCTCGTCCAAGCGCTCGATATGGGAGGAAGCGCGATTTTGCCAGACCCGTGATCCTCCCCCGACGCTCTGGTGAGGGGAAAACATCTGCGTGAAGGCCCCGGCCGGCGCGCGCCTGTACTCCCGCCCTTGCGGGCGGGAGCGGGCGCTCACGCGGCTGGGTCGGCAGCGCCGAGCTCGCCGAGGGTGAAGCTGAACAGACGCTCCCGCCCCTGCAGGAAGACGCGGCAGCCGCGCGGGAAGAGGCGCGCGATCGCCGGGTCGCGCACGTCGAGCCCGCCGGCATAGGCGCCGAAGGCCGGCAGCATCAGCCGCCGCTGGTCGGCGACGAAGCAGGGGCGGGAGACCGGCTTGCCGCGGGTCTGCACGGTGGCCTTTGGGTGATGGTGGCCGCAAACCTCGGGCGTTTGCCCCCCGCCCTCATGGCGAAAGGTGATGTCGCCTTCGCGCCATTCCGCGACAGCCTCGCCAGGCAGGGAAGCGGGCGGGGCCGGGTCATGGTTGCCGAGCACCCAGACGAGCGGCACGGCAGCGGCGAGCAGGCGCAGCCGCTCCGCCTCCGCCGCGCAGAGGCGGGCGGCGCCGTGCCGGTCATGAAACGAATCGCCCAGCGCGACGATCCGCGCCGGGCGGTAGCGGCGGACGAGCGGCATCAGTCGATCGAGCGTTGCGCGGCTGTCATAGGGGGGCAGAAGCGCTCCCCTGGCCGCGAGCGAGGAGCCCTTCTCGAGATGCAGGTCAGCCACAGCGAGCAGCTGCCGCGCCGGCCACCAGAGGACGCCCGCCGGGTCGAGCATCAAGCGCTCGCCGGCGAAGTGGACGGGGGCGGCTGTCATTCGTCGAGGGCGAGCTCGCCCTGGCGTCTTCTGGGCAGCCGGGCGAGGGTGGCGCGCCCTGCGGTGCCGACCGCCCTGCCCTTGGGGCGCATGCCGCGCCGCGCATTGGCGCGATGCACTGGGTGGATTGGCGGGGCGGGGGGCTGGGGCGGTTCCGCCTCGCCAAGCGCCTCGGCGATCAGCGCTGCCTCCTCGGCTTCGGCAAGCAGCGCCTCCTCGCCCTCTCCCGCGCGTACGCTCTCGCGCCCGACCTCAAGCAGCACCGGCACAGCGAGCGGCGAGACGCGCGACAGAGCCATGTGCACGACCCGCCCGCGCGCGCGCCGCAACAGCCCAGCGACGCGCCCGACATCGACGAGGCCGCGCGCCGCCTCCGCTCGCGTGGCGCGCAACAGCACATGGTCGGGTTCGTGCTTGCGCAAGACGTCGTAGACAAGGTCCGTGTTGACCGTGAGCTGCCGGCGGGTCTTTTCCGCTCCCGGAACGTGGCGGTCGATCAGCCCGGCGATCACCGCAACAGTGCGGAAGGTGCGGCGCAGCATCGAGCTCTCCGCCATCCACTCCTCGAGGTCGTCGCCGAGCATGTCCTCGTCGAACAGCTCGGCCACGCGCAGGGGCTCGTGCGCCGACCAGACGGCGACGACATAGTCGGTCGCGACGAAGCCCAAAGGCCCGAAGCCCGCGCGCTCCATGCGCCGCGTGAGCAGCATGCCGAGCGTCTGGTGCGCGTTGCGGCCCTCGAAGCAGTAGGCGACGAGGAACCACCTGCCGCCGCGCGGGAAGGTCTCGACCAGGAGGTCGTTGCGGCCTGGAAGGCGGGAGCGGGCGCGCTGCAGCCTGAGCCATTCGGCCACGCTTTGAGGCAGCGCGTCCCACGCCTCGGGGCGCTCGAGCATCGCGCGGACACGGTCGGCAAGCCGGGTGGTGAGCGGCAGGCGGCCGCCGGCATAGGCAGGCACTTTCGGGTCCTCGCCGGTCGCCGGGCTGCATTCCACGGTCGTCTCCCGCAGCCGGTCGAAGCGGAGCACCCTGCCCGCGAACAGGAACGTGTCGCCAGGCTGCAGCATCGAAACGAAATACTCCTCGATCTCGCCGAGCGGCGCGCCGCTCAAGCCGCGGCCGATACGCACCTTCAGCAGCGGCGCCTCGACGATGGTGCCGATGTTCATCCTGTGCCTGCGCGCCACCGCAGCCGAGGCGACGTGGAACCGCCCCTCGGAATCGCGGAACAGACGCCTGTGCCTTTCATAGGCCGAGAGCGCATAGCCCCCATCGGCGACGAAGCGCACCACGTCGTCGAAGTCGCGCCGGGACAGGCCGGCGTAAGGGGCTGCGCGCGTCACCTCGGCATAAAGAGCGTCCGGGTGGAAGGGCGCTGCACAGGCCATGCCGAGCACGTGCTGAGCAAGCACGTCGAGCCCGCCCGGAGGAGGCGCCTCGCCGTCGAGCTCGCGCGCCGCCACGCCGTCGGCAGCGGCGCGGCATTCAAGCACCTCGAAGCGGTTTGCGGGCACGAGCACGGCGCGCGAGGCCTCGTTCCAGCGATGGTTGGCGCGGCCGATCCGCTGCAGAAGCCGCGCCACACCCTTCGGCGCCCCGACCTGGATGACGAGATCGACATCGCCCCAGTCGATGCCGAGGTCGAGAGAGGAGGTGGCGACCACTGCCCTCAGTCGCCCCTCCGCCATCGCCGCCTCGACCCGCTCGCGCTGATCGCGGGCAAGCGAGCCGTGATGCAGCCCGATCGCGAGCCCGTCCTCGTTCAGCCGCCACAGCGCCTGGAACACGAGCTCGGCCTGGGCGCGTGTGTTGACGAAGACGATCGTACTGCGTGCCTCCCTGATCAGTCGGTAGATATCGGGGGCGGCGAGCAGGCCCATGTGGCCCGACCAGGGAAGCGGCCCCTCTGGCAGAAGCACGCTGAGCGCAGGCGGGGCGCCCTCGGGGGCTTCGATTACCTCGACATCGCCGGCTTCGGCGCGTCCCGAGGCGGAGAGATAGGCGACGAGCGGGTCGCGGTGCGCAACCGTTGCCGAGAGGCCGACGCGGCGCGCAGCTGGCGCGATCGCAGCAAGACGCGCCAGGCACAAAGCGAGCTGGTCGCCGCGCTTCGTCCCCGCAAGCGCGTGAATCTCGTCCACCACGATGGCCTCGAGGCCCTGGAACATGGTGAACGAGTCAGGCAGGGAGAGGAGAAGCGAGAGGCTCTCGGGCGTGGTGAGGAGGATGTGGGGCGGGCGGTCGCGCTGACGGCGCCGCTGCTCCGGCTGGGTGTCGCCGGTGCGGGTCTCGATCGTGACCGGCAGACCCATCCCATGCACTGGCGCCTCGAGGTTGCGCGCGATGTCGGCGGCGAGCGCCTTGAGCGGGGACACGTAGAGCGTGTGGAGGCCTGGAGCGGGATCGCGCGCGAGCGACTCGAGGGAGCCCAGGAACCCGGCGAGCGTCTTGCCCGCCCCCGTCGGCGCGATCAGCAAGGCGGATCGACCGGCACGGGCGGCGGCGAGCATCGCCCTCTGGTGCGGGTGCGGCGTCCAGCCGCGCGCTGCGAACCAGGCGGCAAGCCTTGGCGGCAGGCCTGGATCCTCGCGCAGGCGTGTTCCTGTTTCGTGCACGCTGCCACTATAGGGTGGCGCGTGCAACCTGCCATGCCCCCGCACCCCGAAACCTGGCTCATCGTCACCGAAGCGGGGCTGTTCTGCGAGCCCGGCGGCTTCTTCATCGACCCGATCCGGGCGGTGGACCGCGCCGTGATCACCCATGCGCACAGCGATCATGCCCGGCCTGGCCACCGCTGCGTGCTCGCGACCGCGGAGACTCTCGCGCTGATGACGCGACGGCTCGGCGAGGGCAGGGCCGGGGAGAGCCAGCAGGCGCTCGCCTATGGTGAGACGATCACGGTCAATGGTGTTGCGGTCACGCTCCGTCCTGCCGGGCATGTGCTCGGATCGGCCCAGGTCGTGCTCGAGTGGCGCGGCGCGCGCGTCGTCGTCAGCGGTGATTACAAGACTGGTCCCGACCCGACCTGCTGCGCCTTCGAGCCCATCCCCTGCGACGTGTTCGTCACCGAGGCGACCTTCGGCCTGCCGGTGTTCCGCCATCCCCCGGCGGAGTTGGAGATCGCTCGCCTCATCGCCTCACTGCGCCTCTTCCCAGACCGCACGCACGTCGTCGGCGCCTATGCGCTCGGCAAGACGCAGCGGCTGATCTCGCTGCTGAGGGCGTCGGGGTATCAGGCGCCGATCTACCTTCACGGCGCGCTTGCGCCGATCAACGAGGTCTATGAACGGTTCGGCATCGCGCTCGGCGAGCTCCGCCCGGCGACGGTCGCCGACCGTGCGTCGCTGCGTGGCGCGATCGTGCTCGCGCCGCCCGGCGCGATTCAGGACCGCTGGGCGCGGCGTCTCGCCGACCCTGTCGTCTGCCTCGCCTCCGGATGGATGCGGGTGCGACAGAGGGCGAAGAGCCGCGGCGTCGAACTGCCGCTCGTGATTTCCGACCATGCCGACTGGGATGAGCTCAACGCCACGCTCGATGCCGTCGGCGCGCCGGAGGTGTGGGTCACGCATGGGGCGGAGGAGGCGCTGATCCACGCAGCCGGGCTTCGCGGCATCCGCGGCCGCGCGCTCTTGCTTGTCGGGCGCGGCGACGAGGACGAGGCGGGAGCGGGGGAGCTCGCCGGCAGCGGGCCGGAAGGCGCGGGCGAGACGGGTGAGAGAGACCCGCCGTGAAGGCCTTCGCCGATCTCCTCGAGCGGCTCGTGTTTGCGCCGGCGCGCAGCACGAAGCTCGCCCTGCTCAAGGACTGGATCGCCACCGAGCCCGACCCCGATCGCGGCATCGGGCTTGCGGCGCTGACCGGCGAGCTCTCCTTCGCGGCTGCCAAGGCGGGGCTGATCCGCGCGCTTGCCGCAGAGCGCACCGACCCCGTGCTGTTCGCCCTCTCCTACGATTTCGTGGGCGACCTTGCCGAGACCGTCTCGCTTATGTGGCCAGGGCGCGAGGGAGCGCATGGGGAGCCGCCATCGCTTGCCGAGGTGGCGGCGACTCTCGCCTCTGCGCGGCAGGATGCGCTGCCCGGGATCGTCGCCGGCTGGCTCGATTCGCTTGATGCCTCCTCGCGCTTTGCTCTGCTCAAGCTCATCACCGGGGGCATGCGCGTCGGCGTCTCCGCGCGGCTCGTGAAGGTCGCGCTCGCGGAACGATACGGCAGGGATGTCGCTGAGATCGAGGAGGCGTGGCCGGCGGTCGAGCCGCCCTATCTCGCGCTGTTCCGCTGGCTCGAGGGCGAGGGGCCGCAGCCGCGTGCGGCGGATGCGCCGCTGTTCCGCCCGCCGATGCTCGCCAACCCGCTTGACGAGGCGGAGCTCGCGGCCCTCGACCCTGCCTCGTTCCGGGCGGAGTGGAAGTGGGACGGGATCCGCGTCCAGCTCGTCGCCGCGCGGGGGGGCGTGAAGCTTTTCTCGCGGGGCGGAGAGGACATAGGTGCCGCGTTTCCGGAAATCATCGCCGCGGCTGAGGGGCTCGACGCCGTGCTCGACGGCGAGCTGCTTGTGCTGCGCGAGGGCAGGATCGCGCCCTTCTCGACGCTGCAGCAGCGGCTGAACCGCAAGGCGCCCGGGGCGAAGCTTCTGCGCGAGGCGCCGGCGCAGATCCGGCTCTACGACATCCTGTTCGAGGGGGCGGAGGACCTCAGGCCCCTCGGCTTCGAGGCCCGCCGCGCGCGTCTTGAGGCGTGGTTTGCCCGCACCCGCCCGAAGCGGATGGACCTTTCGCCTCTCGTTCCGTTCTCGTCATGGGAGGAGCTTGCCGCAATCCGGGCGGGCGCGCGCGAGGCGGGAGTCGAGGGCCTGATGCTGAAGCAGGCTGCAAGCCCCTATCTCGCGGGGCGGCCGAAGGGGCCGTGGTTCAAGTGGAAGCGCGACCCGCTCACGATCGACGCGGTGCTGATGTACGCCCAGCGCGGCCACGGCAAGCGCTCCTCCTACTACAGCGACTACACCTTCGGCGTCTGGCGCGGCGAGGAGCTCGTGCCCGTCGGCAAGGCCTATTCCGGCTTCACGGACCAGGAGCTCGTCTGGCTCGACCGCTGGATACGCAACAACACCATAGGCCGGTTCGGCCCGGTGCGCGAGGTCGCGAAGGCGCTCGTCCTTGAGGTTGCGTTCGATGCCGCGCAGGCCTCGTCTCGCCACCGTTCCGGGGTGGCGCTGCGGTTTCCGAGGATCAGCCGCATCCGCACCGACAAGCCGGCGGCGGAAGCGGACCGGATCGAGACCGTGCTCGCCCTGATCGGTCGCGGCTGATTGACGGCAGGGCGGCAGCGTGGCCCCCTTGTCGCGATTGCAGATTGCCCGGGGAGGGAAACGCTTGATGGGCATCATCCCCAACCACGCCAAGGAGCGCCTGCGGCAGGGCAGGCTCGCGCTCGGCCTCGGGGTGCATCACCTCCGCACCGCTGCCACGGGGATGATCGCCGAGGCTGCCGGGTTCGACTGGCTGTTCATCGATGCCGAACACGGCGCCTTCTCGGAGGACCAGGCAACGCAGATCGCCCTCGCTGCGCTGCCGACCGGCTGCACCCCGATCGTGCGCGTGTGCAAGGGCGCTCTCGACCAGGCCCCACGCGTGCTCGACAACGGCGCGATGGGGGTGGTGATCCCGCATGTCGACTCGACAGAGGAGGCGGCGGCCGTGGTCGATGCGTGCAAGTACCCGCCGCTCGGCCATCGCAGCCTGGGCGGTCCATCGGCGCAGGCGCGCTTCGCCGCGATGCCGGCAGCCGAGCTGATGGCGGCGCTGAACGACGCTCTGCTGACGGTGGTGATGATCGAGACTCCGGAGGCGGTCGGGAACGCGGATGCGATTGCCGCCGTGCGCGGGGTGGACGTGCTCTTGATCGGCGCCTCTGATCTGACCGCAGAAATGGGGATTCCCGGCGAGATCGCTCATCCGCGGGTGCGGCAAGCCTTCGAGTCGGTGATCGCAGCCTGCCGCAGGCACGGCAAGTTCGCAGGCATGGGCGGGGTGTATGACGAGGAGAACGCCGCCGCGTATGTCGCGATGGGGGTGCGGTTCGTCCTCGCCGGCAGCGACCATGCGCTGCTGATGCCTGCCTTGAAGGCGCGCGCTGGGTTCCTTCGGTCGCTCGAGGCCTGACTCGCTCACGCCTTAGTCCGCGAAGTAGAGGCGCGCGGGGTTGTCGCGCAGGATCATGTCGCGTGTGGCCGGCTCGGGGATCCAGTCGAGCAGGAGGTCGAGCTCCTTCGCATCATCGGGCTTCGGCGCGATCCTCGGGTGCGGCCAGTTGGCGCCGTAGAGCAGCCGGTCCGGCCGCGCCTCGACGAGCGCACGCACCCGCTGCTCGACGTCCTGGTAGGGCCAGCCTGTGGCTGAGGAGTAGTAGAAACCCGAGAGCTTGACGTAGACGCGCCCCGTCTCGACCAGGCGCAACAGGGCCTGGAACTTCGGGTGCGTGGCAGAGGCCATCGCCCCAGGCCCCGGCGGGATTCGCCCGAGATGGTCGATGACCACGGGGCAGGGAAGGCCGTCGATCGCCTCTGCCCAGGCGTCGAGATCTGGCTCGGCCGGGTCCTGCAGGATCACGTGCCAACCCAAAGGCGCGATCCGCGGCGCGAGGGTGCGCATCTCGGCAAGCCCTAGGAAGGGGGTGCCTAGGAAGATCCTGAGTCCACGCGCGCCTCTCTGGTGCAGGGTGCGGAAGCCCTGCTCGGTCTCGTCGGGGGAGGTGACGACGACACAGCGGGCGCGGTGCTGCCCGATACGCTCCACGGCCTCGAGGGTGCAGCGGTTGTCTGTGCCGTAGGCGGCTGCCTGTACGATGGCGGTGCGGTCGAAGCCGAGCCTGTCGAGCATCGCCTTGAAGGCCTGCCAGTCATGCGGCGTCTCTCCGAGCTCGGGCAGGACGTAGGGGAAGCGGGCGGGATCGTAGACATGGCTGTGGCATTCGATCGCGCCAGGGGGGCAGACGAGGGTCGGGCGTGCGGCTTCGGTCATCGCTGTGGCGGTCCTTGCGCTGGGTGTCGGCGTCGGGGCGGGTGCGGCGAGTTTAGGCGGGCGGGTGCGGTCGCGGCAGAGGCGCATTTGCACTTGCGAGTCGTTCGCAAAGGCGCTAGGGTCCCTATTGCGAATGATTTGCAACCGCGGGTCTGCCCGCACCGACAAGGAGCCCGGAGATGAAGCGCTCGACGCCGATCGTCGCCAACCTGCTCGCCCAGCTCGCCACGCGGCGCAAATGCCCGCAGCGGCGACGGGCGCTTCTGCTCGCCGCTGGGGCAGCGGCGCTGCTCGCCCCGGCCATCGCCTTCGGCCAGGAGCGGGTGGTCAATGTCTACTCCTCGCGCCACTACGACACGGACCGCGCCCTCTATGACGGCTTCACGCAGGTCTCCGGCGTACGCGTGCGGCTGATCGAGGGGGACGCAGACCAGCTCATCGAGCGTATCCGGAACGAAGGCGCCAACTCGCCGGCCGACGTTCTGATCACCGTCGATGCCGCAAGGCTCGAACGGGCGAGGGCCGCGAACCTCCTGCAGCCGATCCGCAGCCAGGTGCTCGAGAGCCGTATCCCCGCCCATCTGCGCGACCCCGACGGGCACTGGTTCGGGCTGTCGGTGCGGGCGCGGGTGCTGGTCGTGCCGCGAGACTGGACGCCGCCCGTACCGCTTGCCCGCTATGAGGACCTCGCCAACCCGGGCCTTGCGAACACGATCTGCGTCCGCTCCGCCAACCACGTCTACAGCATCTCGCTCGCAGGCTCGATCCTCGCCGCGAACGGCCCGGCAGCGACGGAGGCCTGGGCGAGGGGCGTGGTTGCAAACATGGCGCGGCCTCCCCAGGGCGGGGACACGCCGCAGATCCAGGCAGTCGCCGCAGGCCAGTGCCGGATCGCGATCACGAACACCTACTATCTCGGGCGTCTCGCCGCCTCGGCGAACCCGGCCGACAAGGCGGTCGCTGACTCGGTGCGGGTGATCTTCCCAAACCAGGCTGACCGCGGCACGCATGTGAACGTCTCAGGCGCCGGGGTGGTGCGCACCGCGCCCCACCGCGACGCGGCTGTGGCGTTCATCGAGTATCTCACCACGGTGAAGGCGCAGGAGATGTTCGCCAACGGTAACTTCGAGTATCCGGTGGTCGATGAGGTGAACGTGCATCCTGCGGTGGCCGCTTTCGGCCGCTTCAAGCAGGACACGCTGAATGCCGTCGCCTATGCGCGGAACGGTTCCGAGGCGCTCGCGATCATGCAGCGCGCCGGCTGGCGCTGAGCCGCCAGGGAGGGGGGCGTGGCCGCCGTCATGCCCCCTGACTTTCCAAGAGTTGAGTGCGAGTGCGTCGCAGTTGCAGACACCGGCCCATCGAGGAAGACCGATGACCCCACCAACCGAGTGCCTGACGCAGCCCTGCCCAAGCGAGGGACCGGCGCTTGAGGACCTCTCGCGCCCGGGCAGGGTGATCGTCGCCCTGCTGCGCGGGGCGTCCGTGTCGGGCGGCGGCGCCTGCACGCTGCTCGGCGAGTCGGGCTTGGGCGGGCGCTGCCTCGCCGCACTCGTCGCGCTGCTTGGCGTGTTGGCCGCGGGGGGGCGAAGGCCGGATGTCGCCGCACCGCGCGATCCCGTGCTGACGCTGGACGAACTCGCGATCCACGATTCGCTCGCCTCGCTGCAGCAGGGAAGGCCGTGGCAGGTGCAGCGCCTGCTTGGCTCCTGGCTTGCGCCGGCTCTGGTGCCGCGCGCGGTCGGCCTGCTCGCCGTGGTCGCCGAGGAGCTGTCGCGCGCCGGGCTGCGGATCACCGGGGAGCGAGCCGGGCTGCGGATCACCGGGGAGCGATCTGCGACGATGTTGCACTGATCGGCCGGCTGCCCCGCACGAGGCTGACGCAGGTTCGGGCCGGCCAGCAGTCCCTTCCGGCCGGACCCTGGCGCCGGGCGCCGCCATCTCGATCGCGCCCCAACGCTCCGTTCCACACCTCTGCCCCGCCTTCGCGCGGGGCGCTTTTTTGGCGCAACTTGCGTATGGCGCGAGGGTAGCACAACCGCGCTGGCAAATCCGGACGACAAGGAGTGGGCAGCTCAACGCAAGGCGCTGCTTCGGCGAGGCTCAGAACCGCCCGGGCTCGTCGAGGCAGAGAAGGAGCCGCGGTCGCGCCCGGCTCGCCGGTGCCGAGCGGTGCACGACCCCCCGGCCGCGATTGCCGGGAAAGGCGTCCCCCTTGAAGAGTCCGGCAGAGAACCCCGGCAGGCGTCGTATCGCGCGCGCATCGGGCACGATCGCGCGGTTGTCGCCCGAACCGAGGGCGGCGCGGTTCACCCCCGACTCAGGCACCCACTCCGTCCCCGGCCCAGCATAGGCGACGAGCAGCCTGAGCCCGACATGGTCGGCATGGAAGACGGGGCAGCCGCGCTCGATCAGCGCCTCAAGCCTCGCCCGAACCGTAACCACCCCGGCGATCGCGGCGAAGTGCCGGGCAAGCAGCGTCACATCGGCGAGCAGGGCGGGCGCGGGCAGCGGAAGGGATACGGCAAGAGCCGCGGCAAGCCGTGAGGGCGCATCCTCCGCCACGATCGAGAACGGCCCGGTTCGAGCGAGCGCCTCTGCCTCGCGCCAGAGACGGAGCCTCGGCGGGCGGGTCCAGATCGCAAGCGTGGTGGCGGGGTCGCGCGCGCGCGCGAGCACCTCTGGCGTCGGCCCGGCGACGACGCGTGGCTGGGGGGTGGCTTCAAGGCGTGCAAGCATGGCATTATGTTATAACGTAACGTCACGGAGTACGCCATGGCCGATTGCCGCCTTCCCGTTACCGTTCTCTCGGGCTTCCTTGGCGCTGGGAAGACGACGCTGCTCAACCACGTGCTCGCCAACCGCGAAGGGCGGCGAGTCGCCGTCATCGTCAATGACATGTCGGAGGTGAACATAGACGCGGCTCTGGTGCGCGAGGGCGCGCAGCTCTCCC
>Ga0308411_10000303_pt1 | contig 32139 bp, 43 predicted proteins | sample HotsprottomLayer_2_FD_203530 | JGI IMG/M metagenome (GOLD analysis project Ga0308411, IMG submission 203530) | Hot spring phototrophic mat microbial communities from Octopus Spring, Yellowstone National Park, Wyoming, United States -... | ecosystem: Environmental > Aquatic > Thermal springs >... | reverse complement strand
ATAGGAGGAGGGCACGATGACCGACGCAGCCGGCACGCAGCGCCGTCTCAAGACCTGGTCGCGGTTCGGCGCGCTCGGGCGCCGCCCGACCGAGTACGAGATCGTCACGCACAACATGAACCACACCGCCGGAGCACTCCCGCTCGAGATGGGGCCGCAGGTGCACGGCAACCGGTGGCTGATCGAGCACCGGGACAGCATCGCGTTGAAGGCGTCGGACTGGGACGCCTTCCGCGACCCGGATCAGCTCACCTACCGCAAGTACACGCGCGACCAGGACGAGCAGGAAACCTATGTCGATGGGCTGCTCGCCGAGCACACCGTGACGCGCGGCGCGGACGCGACGCTCTCCGATCGCGCGCTCGATTTCCTGCAGACCTGCTTCACGCCGTGCCGTTACCCGGGCCATGGCCTGCAGATGCTCTCGGCGTACGTGCAGCAGCTCGCGCCGTCGAGTTATATCGGCAACTGCGCCGCTTTCCAGACCGCCGACCAGCTGCGCCGGGTGCAACGGGTCGCCTATCGCACTCGGCAGCTCGCCAACGCGCATCCGGCACGCGGGTTCGGCGTGCGGGAGCGCGCCGTCTGGGAGCGCCACGCGGACTGGCAGCCGATCCGGGAGGCGATCGAGCGGCTGCTCGTCGCCTACGACTGGGACGAGGCGTTCGTCGGGCTGAACCTGGTGGTGAAGCCGGTCGCCGACGAGCTCTTGCTCCGCCAGGCCGCGGTCGTCGCGCGCGCCCTCGGCGACGAACTCGACGCCGCGATCAACGACAATCTGTTCGTCGACGCGGCGCGCAGCCGGCGGTGGACGGCGGCGCTCTGCCGGTTCCTCATCGCGGCGGCGCCGGGTAACCGGGAAGCGTTGAAGAGCCTGCTCGCGCGGTGGCAGCCGCGCGGCGAGCAGATGCTGATCTCCGGCGCTCGCCTGCTCGCCGCGCATGCGCCGGGCACCGACGCCGCGGCGCTGGCTGCCGATGCGCGCGCCGGCTGGCGCGCGTTCCTCGGTGCGGCCGCGATGGGCGACGACGCGTAAGCGCGGGGACCGCGGCCGTCAGCGCTCCGGTTCGCCGCCGGGCGGTGCCGGCGCGCGGAAGTGATCGAGCAGGAACGCCTCCTCGAGCGGCGACAGGTCGAACCGCCGGCTTGCTTCTTCGATCGTCGCCCCGTCTCGCCGGGGCTGTTCGGCGAGCCAGGCCACGGCGCGGCGGAGCGCCTCCCCTTCGGGCAACAGCGAGCCGGAGGGCCTCATCGAGTGGACGCGTAGTGGGTTGCCCGGATCATCCGCGCCGTGCGCGGCCGGGTCAACCGGCCTGCCCCGACCCTGTGCGGCGGTTTGCCCGACAATCGCGGCGTCGTTCTTGCCCAGAGGTCCGCATGCGCACGCCGTTGGAGGGCATCCGCGTCGTCGAGTTCGTCCACATGGTGATGGGCCCGTCGTGTGGCCTGGTGCTCGCCGACCTCGGCGCCGAGGTGATAAAGGTCGAACCGGCGCCCGAGGGCGACAACACCCGGCGGCTGGTCGGTTCCGGGGCCGGCTACTGGCCGACCTACAACCGCAACAAGAAGAGCCTCGCGGTCGATCTCAAGTCGCCCGAGGGCATGGCGATCGTCCGGAAGCTCGTCGCCACCGCCGACGTGGTGACCGAAAACTTCCGTCCCGGCGCGATGGACCGGCTCGGGCTCGGCTACGACGACGCGAGGGCGCTCAATCCGCGCATCGTCTATTGCTCGATGAAGGGTTTCCTCCCAGGCCCGTACGAGCATCGCACCGCGCTCGACGAGGTGGTGCAGATGATGGGCGGGCTTGCGTACATGACCGGGCCGGAGGGCCGGCCGCTGCGGGCGGGGGCGTCGGTGAACGACGTGATGGGCGGGATGTTCGCGGCGATCGCGATCCTCGCGGCGCTGCACGAGCGCAACGCAACCGGCCGCGGGCAGTACATCCAGAGCGCGCTGTACGAGAACTGCGTGTTCCTCGTCGCGCAGCACATGATGCAGTACGCAGTGACCGGGAAGCCGGCGGCGCCGATGCCGAGCCGCATCTCGGCCTGGGCGATCTACGACGTGTTCGAAACCGGCGACGGCGGACAGGTGTTCGTCGGCGTGGTGAGCGACTCGCAGTGGAAGGCGTTCTGCGAACATTTCGCGCTCGCCGAACTCGGCGCCGACGAGTCGCTCGCGCGCAACAACGACCGGGTGAAGGCGCGCGGCCGCATCCTCCCGATCGTGCGCGAGCGGTTTGCGAAGCTGACCAAGGCCGAGCTGATGACGGCGTGCGAGAAAGCCGGGCTGCCGTTCGCGCCGATCCGCCGGCCCGATGAGCTGTTCGACGACGAGCACCTCAATGGCTCCGGTGGCCTGACGGAGATCACCTTGGCAGACGGCCGGTCGGCGAAGGTGCCGCTGCTGCCGATCGAGATGGACGGGCGTCGCTTCGGCGCGCGGCTCGACGTGCCCGCACCCGGAAGCCACACCGCCGATCTGCTCGCCGAGCTGGGCTATGACGAGGCGGCGATACGCAGATTGCGCGAGGCGGGTATCGTCACCGCACTCGAGGACTGATCGGCTCGCCGTCGGGCGCTATCGGGCGCGGGGTGGCTTTCTTCGTCCGCCCGCGGGCGCCGGCGCGCGCCGCTTGCGCTTCGGCGCGCCGACTTCTGCCTCGATCTCACGCCAAACCGCGGCGAACTCGGCGCCGCGCAGCCTGTGAACCCCGGCGAGGAGCGGGATGAGTTCTTCGAACAGCGCGCGTGCCGTCGCCAGGTGGCGCGCGACATCCGCCGCGTCGTAGGAAAGCTCGACCTGGTAATCGGCGCGCTCGCGGATCGCCTGCAGCTCCGACAGGAGCTTGGCGCTCGCGCTCGAAACCGTACCCGGCTTCACCAGATTCAGCGCGAACATGACGTGCGTGCCCTTGTGCGTAGTCGCTTCGATCCCCTTTGCGGCAAGCAGGCTCCGTACCGCGTGGAACGCCGCGAAGTAGAGACTGTGGAGCGCCTTGCGATGGATTCCTGCTCGACGGCTGACGAGGACGCTGCGCAGTTCCTCGTGCGCGGCATCGAGCTCCCACTGTGCGAGGCTCAGGTGGGCCGGGTCCATAGCCTGATGCCCTCGCGGGCGATGCTCCGGCCGAGCGCGCCTCCCGGCGCCGCGGCGAAGAGAACGAGTGGGCTGACCCTCAGCAGGCCGTCAAAGGGCGGCTGCCACTGCAGTTCGGCCGCGAGTTCGACCACCCGGTCCTCGAGTCTCCGGTCCCGTCTGCCCGCGGCCAGCACGGCGACGTCGAGGTCGGAGTCCGGCGTGGAGCGGGCGCGCGCCCGGCTGCCGAAGAGCACGATGCCGCGGATGCGCTGCGATTCGGCCGCGAGCCGCCCGACGAGCGCTGCGAGCAGCTGGCGCTCGAGATCGGTCAGGTGATCGGGGAAGGCGAGGGCCTCGCGCTCAGCGGCGAACACCAGACTGACGCGCCGTCCGCCGGCAATCGTCGGCTCGACGCGCACTGCGCCTTCCCGCTCGAGTCGGCGTACGTTCTCGAACACTCGCCGGTACGGGCGTGCCAGCTTGCGCGCGAGGGCGTAGATCGAAATGCCGCGCGGCTCTGCCCGCAGCGCGACGAGCGTCGCGTTCGGGCTGGCATGTTGAACGCTCTTGGCCGTCATATATGACACTCTAGCGATGCGCGTGATCGGGGGCAACCCGCGGGGCCTGGCGCGATCGACCTCGCCTCGCCCCGCCCGCGGAACGAGGGTCGCACTGGAATGCGTCGGCGCGTTCGAACGGCGCACCCGATTCGCCGGCCGCCGGATCGGGCGCAGCTCCCGTTCCTCGCAATCAAAACACTCACGGATCCGGGCGGGTTCGACCGGAACGGCCTCGACGTCGTCGCGGATGCGCAGAGCTGGCCCGCTACAACCGCAGTTCGGTGCGCGTTCGTCGCGCCTCCTCGTCGCCGAGGGACTGGCGGGCCAGTGCGTCGAGCCGGAGCAGGTTTGGATCGCGGATCCCCGCGGCGGCGAGCCCGTCGATCGTGCTGCGCAGGTACTCGAGCCCGGTGCCGAAATGGCCGCGGCCGTGGATCAGCCTCTCGACGACCTGCTCGGGCGCGAGGTGGCCGGCGTAGCCCGGGCGGTCGCGGTTGATCACGAACGCGAGCGCCCGGAAATGGCGCCGGCCGTGCGAGGCGAACACCCAGCGCGGGGAGTACGAGCCGAGCAGCATCTCGCGCCGCCAGAGCAGGCGCAGCTCCTGCTCCGCGTTCGCCGCCGCGAGCCGGTACGCGACGCCGGTGCAGCGCCCGCCGCGGTCGAGGCCGAGCACCAGCCCCGGGTAATCGGGTGTGCCGCGGTGCGTGCGCGACCAGAGGCAGAAGCGGCGGTGGTAGCCGTGCACCGTGACGACGACGCGGTCCTCGTACTCGACGATCGGATTCCAGACGAGCGAGCCGTATGCGAACACCCAGACTTCGGCGGGCCGGTCCGGGGCCGCCAGCACCGATCGGAGAGATGCCTCGACTTCGGCCTCGGTCAGCGCGAACGGCGCGAACTCCGTCGCGGCCAGGTTCCGCCGCAGCAGGTCGAGCTCGAGGTCCTCGCGGCGCAGCGGACGCGCGTGGGCGGCGGCCGAGGGCCCGGGGTCCGGCAGAGGTTCGGTCGCGGAAGTGGAAGGCTCGTCGCGGTCGGGCATGGGTTGCGCGACGATTGTACGCGGCGGGCGCCGCGTCCCTGGCGTGCCGCCGGCCGGATTCGGCCTAACCCGCCTCGGCGGCGACGACGTTGCGCAGCACGCCCACCCTGCTCACTTCCACCTCTACGACATCGCCCGCTTTCATCCAGACCGGCGGGTTGCGCCGCGCGCCGACCCCGCCCGGCGTCCCGGTGACGATGACGTCGCCCGGCAGTAAGGTGGTCCAGGTCGAAATGTAGGCGATCAGCCGCGGGATCGAGTGGATCAGCATCTCGGTCGTCGCGTGCTGCATTACCTGGCCATTGAGGCGGGTGGTCAACTCGAGGACGGTTCCGGGCGGGATCTCGTCGGCGGTCACCATCCACGGGCCGAAGCCTCCGGTGCGCGCGAAGTTCTTGCCCGCGGTCCACTGCACCGTGTGGCGCTGCCAGTCACGGATCGAACCGTCGTTGTACGGGGCGTAGCCGATCACGTGCGACCAGGCCCGGGCTGCGGGAATGCGCCGGCCGGGCCTGCCGATGATGACGGCGATCTCGCCCTCGTAGTCGAGCTGGGTGGATTCGGGCGGGAGCAGCAGGGGCTGGCCGTGACCGACCTGTGATTCGGGCAGCCGAAGGAAGACTGCCGGATGCTCGGTCCGCTCACGGTTGGTCTCGAGTCGATGTTCCTCGTAGTTCAGCCCGACGCAGACGATCTTGTCGGGATTGGGGATCACTGGCAGGAGCTCGAGCCGGTCGAGCGGGGCGTCCGGCGCCTCGCCGCTCAGCCGGCGCGCCTCCTCCAGCGCGTCGCCCGCGATGAGCGCGCGCAGGTCCGGGTAGCGAGCGCCGAGCCGGCGCCCGAGATCGACGACACCGCGGTCCGTGACCACGCCGTAGGAGGGGCCGTTCGCGCCCCGGAAGCTCGCGAGTCGCATGCCGTTCGTCCGCCGCAGGTTGAAGTCGCAGCGAGTGTAGCGGATTCAAATCAAATATCAAGATCTAAGATTATGCTGCATTACGCCGTTTGACAATGCCATACGATCGGTCAAGAATCTCAGAATTCGATATTGCATTGGATCGGAGGCTCGATGAGCGCCACCCCCCGGATTGCCTTCAGCCACGTCGGGATCTATGTGAGTGACTTGGGTGCCATGGAAGCTTTCTACACCGATCTGTTCGGATTCACCGTCACCGACCGCGGGCGGCTCGATACGCCGCGTGGACCCGTCCAGCTTGTATTCCTCTCGCGCGACCCGGCTGAGCACCACCAGTTGGTGCTCGCCTCGGGCCGGCCGAAGGACGTGGCCTTCAACGTGATCAACCAGCTCTCGTTCCGGGTCGATGGGCTCGCCGACCTGCGCGCGCTGCACGCACGCGTCGCGGCCGACCCGCGTGTCGCCGAGGTGGCGCCAGTGACGCACGGTAACGCGGTCTCGGTCTATTTCCGCGACCCGGAAGGCAATCGCATCGAGCTCTTCTTCGACACGCCCTGGTACGTGACGCAACCGCTGCGCGAGCCGATCGACCTGTCGCTTCCCGACGAGGCGCTGATGAAAGAGCTGGAAGCGCGGGCGCGCAAGGCGCCGGGTTTCCGCCCGCACGCCGAGTGGCGCGCCGAGATGGCCCGGCGCATGGGGCTTGCCTGAGCGTACGGCCGCGCGCCGCGGTGACCAGGGATTACGACGTCGCGATCGTCGGGTACGGCCCAACCGGGGCGGTGCTCGCGAACCTGCTCGGCGCCGCGGGAATCCGGGTCGCGGTCTTCGAGCGGGAGTCGGGCATCGTCGACCTGCCGCGGGCGGTGGCGTTCGACGGGGAGGTCATGCGGGTGTTCCAGGCGTTGGGGCTGGCCGATGCGATCGCTCCGGCGGTGCGGCCGTCGGCGGGCATGCGATACGTCTCGGCGCAGGGCCGGACGCTGGTGGTGCGCGAGCCCGCGCGCGGCGAGGGCCCGCAGGGCTGGGCGATCCACTATCTTTTCCACCAGCCGTCGCTCGAGCAGGTGCTGCGCGACGGCGTTGCCCGATACCCGAACGTGGGGGTCTTTCATCGACACGAGGTGCGCGAGGTCGCAGACGGCGCGACAACGGCGGTGGTCCGGGTCGTCGATCCGGCGGGCGAAACGCGGACCGTCTCGGCGTCCTTCGTGGTGGGCTGCGACGGCGCCCGGTCGCTCGTGCGCCGCGCAATCGGCGCCGACCACGAGGATCTCGGCCTGCACCAGCCGTGGCTGGTGGTCGATTTCGTGCTCGAGCGCGACGTCGATCTGCCGCCCACCACGGTCCAGTACTGCGAGCCGCAGCGCCCGACGACCTACGTCAACGTGATCGGCAGGCGGCGCCGCTGGGAAATCATGCTGATGCCGGGCGACGACCCGGAGACCATCGCGCAGCCCGAGTCGATGTGGCGGCTCGTCGGCCGCTGGTTGAAGCCGGGCGACGCCCGAATCGAGCGCTCGGCGGTCTACACCTTCCACTCGCTGATCGCGCGGCGCTGGCGCTCAGGCCGGCTGCTGATCGCCGGCGATGCCGCGCACCAAACCCCGCCGTTCCTCGGCCAGGGCATGTGCGCCGGCATCCGCGACGCGGCGAACCTCGCTTGGAAGCTCGCGCTCGTGCTGCGCGGGGTCGCGCACGAGCGGCTGCTGGACACATACGACAGCGAGCGGCTGCCGCACGTGCGCGAATTCATCGAACTGGCCGTGCGGATGGGCAACATCATCCAGACGACCGACCCGGCGGTGGCTGCCGAGCGCGACCGGCAGCTCGCCGGCGACGGCGCGCCCGCGCTGCTCGTCTATCCCACGCCTCAGATCGGCCCCGGCGTGCGCGACGATGCGCCGCCACCGGTGGGCGTCGTGTTCCCCCAGCCGCGGCTCGACGACGGCCGCCGGCTCGACGAGGCGATCGGCGGCGGCTTCGCGGTCATCGGCGCCGCCGATGCGATCGCCGGCGTATCCGGGCGCACGCGCGAGCGATGGGATTCGATGCGGGTCGTAGCGGTCGATCGGCCCGGCGCCGCGCTGTCGGACTGGCTCGCGGCGCACGAAGCGCGCGCGGTCATGCTCCGTCCCGATCGCTACGTCATGGGCCTCGCGCGGTCGGCCGGCGATCTCGACCGTCTCACCGCGCTCGTTTCGGCCTGAGCCGTGTCCAGCCTGACGCGCATGCTGGCGGTCATCGACCTCTTCACCGAGGCCGAGCCGACGTGGACGCCGGAAGAGATCGCCGAGCGGCTCGGCTGCTCGCGACCGACCGGCTATCGTTACGTGCGGGAGCTGGTCGCCGCAGGGCTGCTGCGCCGCGCGGGCGCGAGCCGCTACATGCTCGGTCCGCGCATCATCGAGCTCGATCACCAGATCCGCGCCACCGACCCGGTGTTGCGCGCGGGGCTGCCGATCATGGAGGCGCTCGCCGACCGGACCGGCTGCGACGTGCTGCTCTCGAACTTCTACGGCGATCGGGTGTTGAACGTCCACCACGTCCCCGGCCTCGAGCGGCTCAACATCAGGTTCGGGCGCGGCGTGCCGATGCCGCTCTTTCGCGGCTCGACCTCGAAGGCGATCATCGCGTTCCTCGGGACCGCTGCGCTCAAGCGCCTCTACGCGCGCCACGCCCGGACCATCGCCGCGGCCGGCCTCGGCAAGTCCTGGGAGGAGTTCCGGCGCGCGATGCTCGAGATCCGCCGCGCGGGCTACGCCCGATCGAGCGGCGAACTGGATCCGCCCAACATCGGCATCGCGGTACCGGTGTTCGCTGCCGACGGCGAGGTGCTGGGAAGTCTGTCGCTGGTGACGCTGATCAAGCGCTGGGAGCTCCTCGATCGCGAGCAGATCGTCGCGATGCTGCGCGAAGCCGGAGCGCGCGTGTCGGCGGCCATCGCCGACCCCGATGCGGCCGGCCAGCCGTTCCCGCCAGAGCGCCGGCTGCGACGAGTGATCTGAACGCGCGAGATCGCACGCGTGGCGCCGGCGATGCCTCGGCTCGCGCGGCGGCGAAAACCCGCGTTGCGCGCGCGGCCCGGGGCAAGCGACAATCCGGCTCCCTTTCTCGTACTGCCTTCCGATTCCCATGGCGAAGTTCGCATTCGGACAATCCGTGACCCGGTTCGAGGACGCGGCGCTGATTCAGGGCCGCGGCCGCTATGCCGACGACTTGGCCACGCCCGCCGCGGCGCACATGTACGTGCTGCGCTCGCCGCACGCCCATGCGCGCATCGCCAAGATCGATGCGACCGCCGCCCGCAAGGCGCCGGGCGTACTCGCAGTGCTGACCGGGCAGGACGCGCAGGCCGACGGGTTGGGCGAGATTCCGTGCCTGGTGCCAGTGACCAACGCCGACGGGACGCCGCGCGGCGAAACCCCGCGGCCGGTGCTCGCGCTCGACCGTGTCCGCTTCGCCGGCGATCCGGTCGCGATCGTGGTCGCCGAGACGCGCAACGCCGCGAAGGACGCGGCGGAGCTGGTCGAGGTCAAGTACCAGCCGCTGCCGGCGGTCGCCGACGTGCGCGACGCGACGCGGCCCGGCGCCCCGCTCGTCTGGGACCACATCGCGAACAACGTCTGCTTTCACCTCGCCCTGGGCGACCGGGCCGCGGTCGACGCCGCATTCGAGCGGGCCGCGAGAGTCGTTCGGGTCGAGCTGCTGAACAACCGCCTCGTCGCCAACCCGATGGAGCCGCGCGCAGCGATCGCCGAATACGATCCGGCGACCGACCGCTCGACCCTGACCACGCCCACCCAGGGACCGCATCTGATCCACGGGCAGCTCGCCGAAGCGGTGCTGAAGATCCCGAAGGAGAAGCTACGGGTGATCTCGGGCAACGTCGGGGGCGGCTTCGGGATGAAGATCTTCGCTCATCCGGAGCAGCCGCTGGTGGTTTGGGCATCGCGCAAGCTCAAGCGCACGGTGCGGTGGACCGGCGAGCGTGGCGAGAGCTTCCTCAGCGACGTGCAGGGCCGCGATAACGTGACGACGGTCGAGCTCGCGCTGGATTCGAACGCGAGGTTTCTCGCCCTGCGGGTCGGGACGCTCGCCAACATGGGGGCGTATCTGTCGAACTTCGGGCCGTTCATCCCGCAGCTCGCGCTGTTCGTGCTGTCGAGCGTGTACCGCATCCCGGCGATCGCTCTCGACCTCAAGGGGGTGGTCACCAACACCGTGCCAGTCGACGCCTATCGCGGCGCAGGGCGGCCGGAGGGCATCTACCTCGTCGAGCGCGTGGTCGATGCGGCCGCGCGCGAGTTGGGGCTTGCGCCCGACGAGATCCGGCGCCGCAACTTCATCGACCAGTTTCCCTACCAGACGCCGGTCGAGAGCAACTACGACAGCGGCGACTTCGAGGGCGCGATGCGGCTTGCGATGCAGAAAGCCGACTGGGACGGATTCCCGGGCCGGCGAGACGCCGCGGCGAAGCGCGGGAAGCTGCGCGGCATCGGGCTCGCGATGTACATCGAGCGGTGCGGCGGCGGTAACGGCGATACGGTCACGGTCCAGGTGCGTGGCGACGGCAAGGTGGTCGCGCTATCCGGGATGCAGGACAACGGCCAGGGTCACGTGAGCGGGCTCAAGCAGATCCTGTCCGAGCGGCTCGGCATCGACGCCGACGCGATCGAGATCGTCCAGGGCGACACCGACCTCACCCCGAGCGGCATGACCGGCGGGTCGCGCTTCCTCGCGATCGGCGGAGTCGCTGCGCAAGCGGCGGCCGACGAGGCCGTCGCGAAGGGCCGCGATGTCGCCGCGAACCTGCTCGAGGCGGCCGCGGCCGACGTCGAGTACCGCGACGGCAAGTACTGGATCGCAGGCACTGACCGCGGCGTATCGCTATTCGAAGTGGCGGACAAGGCGGGTGGGCTCGCGGCCACCCACACCCGCAATCCCGATGCGTACACCTACCCGAACGGCTGCCACATCGTCGAGGTCGAGGTCGATCCGGACACCGGCAATGTACGCATCGACCGCTACACCATCGTCGACGACTTCGGGCGCACGATGAACCCGCTCCTCGCCGAGGGGCAGATCCACGGCGGCACGGTCCAGGGTGTGGGCCAGGCGCTGCTCGAACACGCCGTGTACCACCGCGAGAGCGCGCAGCTGCTGACCGGATCGTTCGCCGATTACACGATGCCGCGCGCCGACGACGTGCCGTCGTTCGACTGCGCGTTCCACAACGTGCCGTGCACCGGCAACCCGCTCGGCGTGAAGGGTGCGGGCGAAGCGGGCGCGGTCGGCGCGCCGGCGGCGGTGATCAACGCGATCGTCGATGCGCTGCGCGCGAGGGTGCCGGTGACCCACATCGACATGCCAGCCACGCGCGAACGCGTGTGGCGGGCATTGCGGGCGGCCTGAGCTAGGAAGATCGGCCGCGCAGGACGAGGAACGTTCCGCTGCCGCGGGCGATTCGCTCCTCACCGCGATAGACGAAACAGTTCACGAACGCCACTTGCCGCCCGGGGCGCACGATGTCCACGCGCGCTTCGATCCAGTCGCCCGGCCGCGCGTTGCCGGCGAAATCGACCGACAGGTTCGTCGTGACCAGCGACCGGGGCGGATCCGTCACCCACCGTGCGGCGTAGCCCATCGCGAAATCCACCAGGGTGCAGATCATCCCGCCGTGGACGATGCCGCGCTTGTTGAGGTGCTTGTCGGTGACGCTCAGGCCCACGCGGTAGCCGTCGCGATCACGCTGACCATAGAACGGGCCGACCAGCTGCTGGAATTCGCCGACGTCGATCAGCGGCTCGAAGCCCGGCGGGACCGCGTTCATCTGCTGGCCCGCTCCCGGTGGAGCCGGACGAGCACGAGCTGCGCGGGGTGCTCCGCGGCGGCGGCGACGGCCACCGCGGTGCTTTCGTCCTCGTCGATCAGCAGCGAGTCGTCGGCCGCGAGCGTCGCCTTGCCCCAGCTGCCCCAGGCCTCGACCGGCCCGCGCGCGACGTAGGCGACCAGCGTCTCGCCGGCGGACTTGGCGAGCGGCCGCACCGCATCGGCGCTCGCGACCTCGATCCGCGCGCCGGCGCGCCCGCGGCGGGTCATCACGTTGAAGACCTGCACCGCGCCGTCGATCAAGGAGCACTCCGCACTCCAGTCGCCGCGGAATGCGAAGGGTTCGAGCGCGCGGTCGATTCGCCATTCGAGCGCGACGCCGTCGGCCGCGCTGTGCAATCGCGGCACGAGCCCCGACCCCGCGACCAGCATGAACTGGCGGTCGAGACTCGGGAAGCTCGAGAACGGGCCGTCCCGAGTGATCTCCGGCCGGGTCACCTGCCAGTCGAACGCGTCGTAGCCCGCGTCCGGCGGATCGGCCGCGATCTGGTAGGCGATTCCGCGCCCGTTCTTCCAGCCGATCGCGGGATAGTCGGCGCGCCGCAGGATGCGCACCGTCAGGCGGCCTTGGCGCTCGCTGGCGCGGGCGAGCGGAAAGTCGCCAGGAGCTCCGCCTCCTTCGCTTTCGCCGCCTTCAGGTGGCGCGCCTTCACATGCCCGTAGCCGCGGATCTCCTCCGGTACCGAGGCGATCGCCACGGCGATCGCGTGATTGCCGCGATCGAGACGGGCGAGCAGCTCCTCGATCGTCCGTTCGTAATCGGCGATCAGCTGCCGCTCGGTACGGCGTTCGTCGGTCCGACCGAAGAGGTCGAACGGCCCGCCGCGCAGCCGCCTCAGTTTCGCCAGCACCCTGAACACGGCGAGCACCCACGGCCCGAACTCGCTCTTCCTCGCCACACCGGTCACCGGGTCGGGCTTGTTGAGGATCGGCGGCGCGAGGTGGAACTTCAATTTGAAGTCGCCCTCGAACGCCGCCTCGAGCCGCTGGCGGGACTCGGGCAGCGTGTGCAGCCGCGCGACCTCGTACTCGTCCTTGTACGCCATCAGCTTGAAGTAGTAGCGGGCCACAGCCTCGGCGAGCTTGGTCCCAAGGCCGCGGTCGGACTCCACTGCCCGCACGCGGTCCACCAGCCGGCGATAGCGCGCGGCGTATGCGGCGTCCTGATAGTCGGTCAGGAAGTCGACCCGGCGCGCGATCACCTCGTCGAGCGTGCGTGCGGGCGGTTTCACGAACGGCAGGACCGACGACGGCGTCGCGAGCTTCTCCACCGCCGCGGGATCGTGCGCGGCGTACCGGCCCCACTGGAAGCTGCGCCGGTTCGCCTCGACCGCGACCGCGTTCAGCTCGATCGCGCGCAGGATCGCCTCTTCGCCGATCGGCACCAGCCCGTGCTGCCAGGCGAATCCGAGCATGAACATGTTGGTCGCAATCGCATCGCCCATGAGCGCGGTGGCCAGGCGCGTCGCGTCGGTGAACCAGACGTTTCCGGCACCGACCGTTTCGGCGACGGTCCGCTCGGCGTCGGCCTGCGGGAAGCTCCAGTCGGGCTGGTGAGTGAACGCCGCCGTCGGCGCGACGGCGCTGTTCACCGCTGCCCGGGTCTGTCCGGTGCGCATTTTCGACAACGCTTCGGCGCTGGTCGTGACCACGAGATCGCAGCCGATCACCGCGTCGGCGCCGCCCGCAGCGATGCGCGGCGAGTGCAGATCCTCGGGGTGCGGCGCGAGGCGCACGTACGACAGCACCGCCCCGTTCTTCTGCGCGAGGCCGGTCTGGTCGAGGACGGTGACGCCCTTGCCCTCGAGGTGAGCGGCCATGCCGAGGATCTGACCGATGGTGATGACGCCGGTGCCGCCGATGCCGGTGACCAGGACTCCGTACGGGCGTTGCAGCTGCGGCATCGCCGAGGGGGCGGGAAGCGCCGGGATCGCGGCATCGCGCCCGGATGCGGCGCCGCGGCGCGGCTTGCCCCCTTCGACCGTCACGAAGCTCGGGCAGAACCCCTTCACGCACGAGTAGTCCTTGTTGCACGCGGACTGATTGATCGTGCGCTTTCGGCCGAACTCGGTCTCCAGCGGCTCGACCGAAACGCAGTTCGACTGCTCGCCGCAGTCGCCGCAGCCCTCGCAGACCAGTTCGTTGATGAACACCCGCTTCTGCGGATCGGGGAACGTGCCGCGCTTGCGCCGCCGGCGCTTCTCGGCGGCGCAGGTCTGGTCGTAGACGAGGACCGATACGCCGGGGTACTCGCGCAACTCCCGCTGCGTTGCGTCGAGGTCGTCGCGATGCTTCACCGGAGTGCCCGCGGGCAGGGCGATCCCGCGGTACTTCTCCGGCTGATCGGTGACCACGACGATGCGCTCGACGCCCTCGGCGGCGACCTGGGCGACGATCATCGGCACGGTGAGCGGTCCGTCGACCTTCTGTCCGCCGGTCATGGCCACCGCGTCGTTGTAGAGGATCTTGTAGGTGATCGGGGCCTTGCACGCGACCGCGGCGCGAATCGCGAGCAGCCCCGAGTGGTAGTACGTCCCGTCGCCGAGGTTGGCGAACACGTGGCGTTCCTCGGAGAACGGGAACTGGCCGCACCAGGCGACGCCTTCGCCGCCCATGTGGCTGAAGGTCGCGGTGTTGCGGTCGGGCATCCACTGTGCCATGTAGTGGCAGCCGATTCCGGCGAGCGCCCGGCTGCCTTCGGGGACGTGCGTCGAGGTGTTGTGCGGGCAGCCGGAGCAGAAATACGGAATCCGCTGGATCGGGATCTGGGCAGGGCGCTTGAGCGCGGCTTCCTTCGCTTCCAGGAACGCGAGCCGCGCCTTCATGCGATCGGAGGTGTAGAACCTGGCCAGGCGGCCGGCGATCACGCGGGCGACCATCGCCGGGGTCAGCTCGCCGGTGGTCGGCAGGAGCATCTCCTTCTGCGGGACGTCCCACTCGCCGCGCGCGTCGAACTTGCCGACCACGCGCGGCCGTTCCCCGTCGGGCAGGTCGTAGAGCTGCTCTTTGATCTGGTACTCGACCAGCTGCCGCTTCTCCTCGACGACGAGGATCTCCTCGAGCCCGCGGGCGAACGCGGCGATGCCGGCCGGCTCGAGCGGCCAGACCATCCCGACCTTGTAGAGCTTGATGCCGATCTCGGCGGCCAGCCGGCGGTCGATGCCGAGCTCGTCGAGCGCCTGCCGCACGTCGTTGTACGCCTTGCCGGTGGTGACGATCCCGAGGCGCGCACGCGGCGCGTCCCAGACCACGCGGTTCAGCGCGTTGGCTCGCGCGTAGGCAAGCGCGGCGAAGAGCTTGTGGTGGTACAGCCGCTGCTCTTGCTCGATGAACCCGAGGTACTCCGGCCAGCGGATGTTCAGCCCGCCCGCAGGCATCGGGAAGCCGTCCGGCAACACGATACGCACCCGGTCTGGATCGACCTCGACCGAAGCGGCACTCTCGACCACGTCGGTCACGCACTTGAACCCCACCCAGCAGCCAGAGAACCGGCTCATCGCGAAGCCGTGCAGGCCGAGATCGAGATACTCCTGCACCGTCGCGGGCGCGAGCACCGGGATCCCGACCGCCTTGAAGATGAAGTCCGACTGCGCGGCCTGCGTCGAGGACTTCGCCGCGTGGTCATCGCCGGCCAGACACAGCACGCCGCCGTGCCGCGAGGTGCCGGCGGCGTTGGCGTGGCGGAAGACGTCGCCGCACCGGTCGACGCCCGGCCCCTTCCCGTACCACATGGCGAAGACCCCGTCGTACTTGGCGCCGCGGAAGAGGTTGAGTTGCTGCGTACCCCAGATGGCGGTGGCGGCGAGGTCCTCGTTCACGCCCGGCTGGAAAACGATCTGGTGCGCGTCCAGATGCGCCTTCGCCCGCGCGAGGCCCTGGTCGAGCCCGCCGAGCGGCGAGCCGCGGTAACCCGAGACGTAGCCGGCGGTGTTGAGGCCGGCGGCGACGTCGCGGGCGCGCTGCAGCATCGGCAGCCTGATCAGCGCCTGGGTGCCGGTCAGGTAGATCCGTCCGCGTTCGAGGGTGTACTTGTCCTCGAGACTGACCTGACGCAGTTCCGCTGGTGCGTTCATCGCGACTCCTCGGTGTTACTCGATGCGCGCGGTCGCCGAGCGCCGGAGCGCTGACGCGCTGCGCCGCGCGCGAAACTGGCGCGATTGTAATGCGCCGCCCGAGGGTTCAACCCTCGAGCGACTGCCACATCTCGCGATCGCGCTCCGCGGTCCAAATGCGTGGATGGACGATGCCGCTCGCCTCGTCGAACGCGCGCGTCACGTCGAAGGGCATGCAGTGCTCGTATATCGGAAACGCGCCGTAGGCGGGATCGAGCCGGGCACGCGCGTCCTGGTAGACCTGCCGCAGGGTCTTGCCCGCGCGCACGCCTTCCTGCGCGCAGGCGAACAGCGCGGTGACGAAATCGCGCGTGAACGCGATCGCGCGCTGGCTGTCGGCGGCGTTCATCAGCGCCGGGCCGCGTCCCGGAACGAGGCGCTCCGGCCCGAGGGCGGCGAGCCGGTCGAGCGTCGCCGGCCACTCGGCGAGTTGCGCGTCGCCGGTATAGATCCCGGCGTTGTATTCGACGAGATCGCCGGAGAACAGCACCCGGTCCTGCGGCAGCCAGACGACCGTGTCGCCGCGGGTGTGGCCGGCGCCGGCGTGGATCAACCGCACCTCGAGCTTGCCCATCCAGACGGTGAGCGCGCCCTCGAAGGTGATCGTCGGCCAGGTGAGCCCCGGGATCGACTCCGCCGAGCGGAACAGCCGCGGGAAGCGGCCGATCTCCGAGTCCATGTCCGCCTGGCCGCGTTCGCGGATCATTTCCAAGGTGGCCTGGCTCGCGAAGATCTCCCGCGGTTCATAGGCCGAGGCGCCGAGGACCCGGACCGCGTGGTAGTGCGTCAAGACCACATACTTGATCGGCTTGTCGGTGACCTGGCGGATGTGCCGGATCACGTCCCGCGCCATCACCGGTGTCGCCTGGGTGTCGATGACCATCACGCCGTCGTCGCCGACGACCACGCCGGTGTTCGGATCGCCCTCCGCGGTGTACGCGTATGCGTGGTCGGAGAGCTGGGCGAAGGTGACCGGCTTGTCGGTCAGATCGGCTTGGGAGGCGAATGCTTTGGCCATCGGAGGCTCCTCGGAAAGCGGGTCAGGTGGGGGCGCAAGCCGCCCGGATTCTGGCGCGGCAGCAGACAGTTACGTCGTCCCCGGCACGATCCTTGCGGCACCGCGCTAGACGTTTGACATGACAGGGAAAACGACCCATAATCACGCGTTTCGTTCGGAGGGGTGCCCGAGCGGCTAAAGGGGGCAGACTGTAAATCTGTTGGCCATGCGCCTACGTAGGTTCGAATCCTACCCCCTCCACCACGCTGAGCGGCCCGGGTCGAGGCGAGTCATCGGCACGCGTCATCGTGGTGATCGGTGTCTGCGAGAGGTGCCGGTACACCGACGGATGCGCCGACCGATTCGACCGGACTCGGCCTATCGTGAGCGCGTCTTGGACACCGCAGCGGGTGTAGCTCAATGGTAGAGCAGAAGCCTTCCAAGCTTACGACGAGGGTTCGATTCCCTTCACCCGCTCCAGCACCGCTTTCGATCGCAACGACCGGGACTGAATCGACGCCGATGTAGCTCAGTGGTAGAGCACTCCCTTGGTAAGGGAGAGGTCGAGCGTTCGATCCGCTCCATCGGCACCAACTGGTTCTTCGGCAGCACGGCTCATCGAGGTCAACAGGGGCAGGCGACAGACCATGGCAAAGGGCAAATTCGAGCGCACCAAGCCGCACGTGAACGTTGGGACGATTGGTCACGTCGATCACGGCAAGACGACGCTGACGGCGGCGATCACGCACATTTTGGCCAAGAAGTACGGTGGTGAGGCCAAGGCCTACGACCAGATCGACAATGCGCCGGAGGAGAAGGCGCGGGGGATCACGATCAACACCGCGCACGTGGAGTACCAGACGAACAACCGGCACTACGCGCACGTGGACTGTCCGGGTCACGCCGACTACATCAAGAACATGATCACTGGTGCGGCGCAGATGGACGGGGCGATTTTGGTGGTGTCGGCGGCCGACGGGCCGATGCCGCAGACGCGCGAGCACATTTTGCTGGCGCGGCAGGTGGGGGTGCCCTACATCGTGGTGTACCTGAACAAGGCCGACATGGTCGACGACAAGGAGCTGCTGGATCTGGTGGAGATGGAGGTTCGGGAGCTGCTGTCGAAGTACGATTTTCCTGGTGACAAGACTCCGATCGTGATCGGCTCGGCGCTCAAGGCGCTGGAGGGGGACACCTCCGAGCTGGGCGAGGGCTCGATCTTGAAGCTGGCCGAGGCGCTGGACAGCTACATTCCGCAGCCGGTGCGGGCGCTCGACCAGCCGTTTCTGATGCCGGTGGAGGACGTCTTTTCGATCTCGGGCCGGGGCACGGTGGTGACCGGTCGGGTGGAGCGTGGCGTGATCAAGGTGGGCGACGAGATCGAGATCGTGGGGTTGCGGCCGACGATGAAGACGGTGTGCACTGGGGTGGAGATGTTTCGCAAGCTGCTCGACGAGGGTCAGGCGGGCGACAACGTGGGGGTGTTGCTGCGCGGCACCAAGCGCGAGGAGGTCGAGCGCGGGCAGGTGCTGGCCAAGCCGGGCACGATCACCCCGCACACCAAGTTCCAGGCCGAGGTGTACGTGCTGTCGAAGGAGGAGGGCGGGCGGCACACGCCGTTTTTCAATGGCTATCGGCCGCAGTTTTACTTCCGCACCACCGATGTGACCGGCAGCGTGGATCTGCCGCAGGGCACCGAGATGGTGATGCCCGGGGACAACGTGTCGATCACGGTGAGCCTGATCGCCCCGATCGCGATGGAAGAGGGCCTGCGCTTTGCCATCCGCGAGGGCGGACGCACCGTCGGCGCCGGCGTGGTGAGCAAGATCATCGAATAACGGGCGACGACTGCCATGGCCGTGCAAAGCCAGAAGATCCGTATCCGCCTAAAGGCGTTCGACTACAAGCTGATCGATCAGTCGGCGCTCGAGATCGTCGATACGGCGAAGCGCACCGGCGCGGTCGTCCGGGGACCGGTGCCCCTGCCGACGCGTATCCAGAAGTTCGACTTGCTGCGCTCGCCGCACATCGACAAGGCCTCGCGCGACCAGATGGAGATGCGCACCCATCTGCGCCTGATGGACATCATCGACCCGACCGACAAGACCGTCGATGCGCTGATGAAGCTCGACTTGCCCGCGGGAGTCGATGTGGAGATCAAGCTTTAGTGGCCGGGGCGGGCGCCGCCCGCCCCGGGGAGTTCCAGCGTAGCTGAGCACCATGCCGGCCAATTGCAGCCGGCGCCCGGCGAGGGCCGGGTTCAATAGAAGAGGAAACCGAAATGAGCCTTGGACTGGTCGGCCGCAAGGTCGGCATGACCCGCATCTTCACCGAGGACGGCGACAGCCTGCCGGTGACGGTGCTGGACGTCGCGGGCAACCGCGTCACCCAGATCAAGACGCCCGAGACCGACGGGTATGCGGCGGTGCAGCTCGCCTACGGCAAGCGCCGCGCCTCGCGCGTCACCAAGCCAATGGCCGGCCACTTCGCCAAGGTGGGGGTCGAAGGCGGGGCGATCCTGCGCGAGTTCCGCGTCGCGGCGAGCGAACTCGCGAGCCTCCAAGTGGGCGGGCGGGTGGGCCCGGACATCTTCGCCGTGGGGCAGGTGGTGGACGTCTCCGGCACCTCGATCGGCAAGGGCTTCGCCGGTGTGATCAAGCGCCACCATTTTTCGTCGAATCGGGCGAGCCACGGCAACTCGATCTCCCACAACCGGCCAGGCTCGACCGGCCAGAACCAGTCCCCGGCCAAGGTCTTCCCCGGCAAACGCATGCCCGGGCACCTTGGCGCGAGGAACCGCACTGCGCCGAATCTGGAGATCGTGCGGATCGACGCCGACCGGGGGCTGCTGCTGGTGAAGGGTGCGGTGCCTGGTGCGGCCGGCGGCCACATCGTGGTCAGACCGGCTGCGAAGACGCCGCGGGTGCGGGTTGCCGCCAAGCCCGCTGCGCCGAAGAAATAGGGGGGGCCGGATGGAGCTCAAGCTGATCGATGCGGGCGGCGCCTCCGGCGCGACCATCGCCGCTTCGGACGCCGCGTTCGGACGCGAATTCAACGAGGCCCTGGTGCACCAGATCGTGGTCGCCTACCAGGCGAACGCTCGAAGCGGGACCCGTAAGCAGAAGGCGCGCGGGGAGGTCAACCGCTCGCACCGCAAGCCGTGGCGGCAAAAGGGCACCGGCCGCGCCCGCGCCGGCTTCGCCGGCAGCCCGCTGTGGCGCGGGGGCGGCAAGATCTTCCCGAACACGCCGGACGAGAATTTCGCCCAGAAGGTCAACCGCAAGATGTACCGGGCCGGCATGGCCTCGATCCTGTCGCAGCTCGTGCGGGAAGGCCGCTTGGCGGTGGTGGAGGAGTTCAAGGTCGAATCGCCCAAGACCAAGCTGCTCGCGCAGAAGGTCAAGGGCCTCGGCCTCGACCAGGTGCTGCTGATCACCGATACCGTGGACCAGAACCTGTACCTCTCGGCGCGCAACCTGCCCAATGTGACGGTGCTCGACGTGCGCCACGCCGATCCGGTCTCGCTAGTGAGCTCGCGCAACGTCGTGCTCACGCGCCAGGCGGTGACCAAACTCGAGGAGCTGCTCGGATGAGCGCTTTCAGCCAGGAACGGTTGCTCCAGGTGCTGCTCGCCCCGGTGGTGTCGGAGAAGAGCACCTTCGTCGGCGAGAAGTCGAACCAGTACGTGTTCCGCGTCGCCCGCGACGCCACCAAGCCGGAGATCAAGGCGGCGGTCGAGCTGTTGTTCGGCGGCAAGGACAAGAAGATCCAGGTCACCGGCGTGCGCGTGGCGAACGTCATGGGCAAGCACAAGCGCTTCGGCCGGATGATCGGCCGGCGCAGCAACTGGAAGAAGGCCTACGTGAGCCTCGCAGCGGGGCAGGACATCACGTTCCAGGCCACGGAGTAGCGGTCATGCCATTGGTCAAGGTCAAGCCCACTTCCGCCGGACGCCGCGGCTACGTCAAGGTCGTCACCCCCGGGCTGCACAAGGGCAAGCCCTACGCTCCCCTGCTCGCCGCCAAGAAGCGCAAGGCCGGGCGCAACAATTACGGTCACGTGACCACGCGCCACCACGGCGGCGGGCACAAGCGCCACTACAGGGTGGTGGACTTCCGGCGCGACAAGGACGGGATCCCGGCGAAGGTCGAGCGGATCGAGTACGACCCGAATCGAAGCGCACATCTCGCGCTCCTGCTGTACGCCGACGGCGAACGCCGGTACATCATCGCGCCGAAGGGCGTCGGACCCGGAGCGCAGCTGATGAGCGGGATCGAGGCGCCGATCAAGCCGGGCAACGCGCTTGCGCTGCGCAACATTCCGATCGGCACCACGGTGCACTGCGTCGAGCTGCAGCCGGGCAAGGGTGCGCAGCTCGCGCGGTCGGCGGGCGGCTCGGTGCAGCTGCTCGCGCGCGAGGGAAGCTACGCGCAGGTTCGCCTGCGTTCGGGCGAGATCCGCAAGGTGCACGTCGACTGTCGCGCCACCCTCGGCGAGGTCGGCAACGAGGAGCACGCCCTCGAACAGATCGGCAAGGCGGGGCGGATGCGCTGGAAGGGGGTGCGCCCGACGGTGCGCGGGGTGGCGATGAACCCGGTCGACCACCCGCACGGCGGCGGCGAGGGCCGCACCGGCACCAAGCGCGACCCGGTGTCGCCCTGGGGCAAGCTGACCAAGGGCTACCGGACGCGCACCAACAAACGCACGCGCAGCATGATCGTCGCCAGCCGCCACCGCAACAAGTAAGGAGACACCGCGCATGTCGCGTTCGATCAAGAAAGGCCCGTTCGTCGACCACCATCTGATGAAGAAGGTCGATGCCGCGCGCGCGAGCAACGACAAGCGCCCGATAAAGACGTGGTCGCGCCGCTCGACGATCGTGCCGGACTTCGTCGGGCTCACGATCGCCGTGCACAACGGCAAACAGCACATCCCGGTGTACATCTCGGAGAACATGGTGGGGCACAAGCTCGGCGAGTTCGCGCTGACGCGCACTTTCAAGGGCCACACCGGCGACAAGAAGGCGACTCCGGCACCGGCGCCGGCGCGCAAGTAGGAGCACGAGATGGAGACCCAGGCGAAGCTTTACGGCGTCCGGCTGTCGGCCCAGAAGGGCCGGCTGGTCGCCGACATGATCCGCGGCCTTCCGGTGGAGAAGGCGCTGAACGTCCTCTCGTTCACGCCGAAGAAGGGCGCACGGATCATCAAGAAGGTGCTCGAGTCGGCGATCGCCAATGCCGAGCACAACGACGGCGCCGACGTGGACGAATTGCGCGTGACCCGCATCCAGGTCGAGCGCGGCACGGTCCTGAAGCGCTTCCACGCCCGCGCGAAGGGCCGCGGGAACCGGATCAACAAGCCGAGCTGCCACATCTTCGTGACCGTCGGCGACCAGGCCGCGCGCGGCAACGGCTGAGGAGGCGAGCGCAATGGGACAGAAGATCAACCCGACCGGCTTCCGCCTGGCGTTCAACCGCGGCTGGACCTCGCGCTGGTTCGCCGGCGGCAAGGCGTTCGGCGAGATGCTGAACGAGGACCTGAAGGTTCGCGAGTATCTGAAGAAGCGGCTCGCGCACGCATCGGTGAGCAAGGTTCTGATCGAGCGCCCGGCCAAGGATGCGCGGATCACGATCCATAGCGCGCGCCCCGGGGTGGTGATCGGCAAGAAGGGCGAGGACATCGAGACGCTGAAGGCCGAGCTGCGCAAGCTCCTCGGCGTGCAGATGGTGCACGTCAACATCGAGGAGATCCGCAAGCCCGAGATCGACGCCCAGCTGATCGCCGACTCGATCACCCAGCAGCTCGAGAAGCGGATCATGTTCCGCCGCGCGATGAAGCGGGCGATCCAGAACGCGATGCGGCTCGGCGCGCAGGGCATCAAGATCATGAGCGCCGGCCGGCTGAACGGCATCGAGATCGCTCGCACCGAGTGGTATCGCGAGGGCCGGGTGCCGCTGCACACGCTGCGCGCCGACATCGATTACGGGTTTTCCGAGGCGAAGACGAGCTACGGCGTGATCGGGGTGAAGGTGTGGGTGTACAAGGGCGAGGTGCTCGGCAAGCAGGACCAGCCGGCCGCGGCGCCGCCGCCGCAACCGGAGGAAGAGTCGCGGCGGATCCGGCGCGGACCGCCGCCGGCCCGAGCCGCGACGCGGACCGAGGCCCCGCCCGCTCCGGCTGCGGAGGTCAAGCGGACGCCCCCGCGGGCGCGCGCGAAGAAGGCCGGGGAGCCGTCGGACAAGCCGGCCGAGGCGACCGCGCCCGAGGCGCCCGCGCCGGCACCGGAGCCCGCGAAGCGGCCGCCGCTCAAGCGGGTGGTGAAGAAGTCGACCGGAGGCAGTAGCGATGCTTCAACCAGCTAGGACCAAGTACCGCAAGCAGCAGAAGGGCCGCAACCGCGGCATCGCGACCCGAGGCAACAAGGTCTCATTCGGCGAGTACGGGTTGAAGGCGTTGACCCGGGGACGCCTGACCGCGCGGCAGATCGAGGCGGCGCGCCGGGCCATGACGCGGCACATCAAGCGCGGGGGCCGGATCTGGATCCGGATCTTCCCCGACAAGCCGGTGTCACAGAAGCCGGCGGAGGTCCGAATGGGCAACGGCAAGGGCAATCCGGAGTACTTCGTCGCCGAGATCCAGCCGGGCAAGGTGCTCTACGAGATGGACGGGGTGGATGCGGCACTCGCCAAGGAGGCGTTTGCGCTGGCGGCGGCGAAGCTCCCGCTGCGCACCACGGTGGTCCAGCGCCAACTGGGGTGAGCGATGAAACCGAGTGAGCTTCGCGCCAAGGACCAGCCGGCGCTCGAGAAGGAGCTGCAGGATCTGCTGCGCGCGCAGTTCAGCCTGCGCATGCAGAAGGCCACGCAGCAATTGACCAACACCAGCCAGATCCGCAAGGTCCGCCGCGACATCGCGCGCGTGCGCACGGTGCTGGCGGAGAGGGCGAGGACGAAATGACCGACGCAGCACAGGCCGCGGCGGCCGGCGGCGCGACCCCGTCGCGCAAGACCCCGCGCAGGATGACCGGGCGAGTGGTGAGCGACAAGATGGCCAAGACGGTGACCGTTGCGGTGGAGCGTCGCGTGGCGCATCCGCTCTACGGCAAGGTGATCACACGCACCAAAAAGTACCATGCGCACGACGAGGCGAACGCGTGCAAGGCCGGTGATCTGGTGACGATCGAGGAGTGCCGGCCGATCTCGCGCACCAAGACCTGGCGAGTCGCCGCCGTGGTCGAGAGGGCCAAGGCGCTATGAGCACGGCACCGCTTGCCGACCGCGGGCGGGTCTGCGTATAATTTCGAGCTTTTCACCCGGGCTCGCCGGCGCTTTGCCGCGGCGCTCGGGATCCTCGCCCGGACGGGCTCCAAGACTGGCCGCGCGGCCTCGAGCCGGCGGTGCAAGTTGGAGAAACGAAGATGATTCAGATGCAGACTGTGCTCGACGTCGCCGACAACACCGGTGCGCGCTCGGTCATGTGTATCAAGGTGCTCGGCGGGTCCAAGCGGCGCTACGCCAACATCGGCGACGTCATCAAGGTCAGCATCAAGGATGCGGCGCCGCGCGGGCGGGTCAAGAAGGGCGAGATCTATCACGCGGTGGTGGTGCGCACCGCGAAGGGCGTGCGCCGGCCCGACGGCTCGCTCGTCCGGTTCGACGGCAACGCGGCGGTGCTGCTGTCGCAGAAGATGGAGCCGATCGGCACGCGCATCTTCGGGCCGGTCACGCGGGAGCTGCGCACCGAGCGGTTCATGAAGATCGTCTCGCTCGCGCCGGAAGTGCTCTGAGCGGGGCGGCGACCGAGGGGAATGCGATGTACAAGATCCGCAAGGGCGACGACGTGATCGTCACCGCCGGCCGGGACAAAGGCAAGCGCGGCACGGTGCTGCGCCGGGTCGACGCCGAGCACGTGGTGGTCGAGGGCGTGAACCGCGTCAAGAAGCACGTTCGCCCGAACCCGATGAAGGGCCAGACTGGGGGAATCATCGACAAGGAGATGCCGATCCACGTCTCCAACGTCCAGCTGTTCAATCCGCAGACCAAGCGCGCCGACCGGGTCGGGATCAAGATCCTCGCCGATGGCCGCAGCGTGCGGGTCTTCAAGTCGAACGGCGAGATGGTCGACGCGAAGTAGGCTGGAGGGTCCGATGGCACGCTTGCACGATCACTATCGCGAAAAGGTGATCCCCGATCTGATCGCCAAGTTCGGCTACAAGAGCCCGATGGAGGTCCCACGCATCACCAAGATCACGCTGAACATGGGCGTGGGCAAGACCACCCAGGACAAGAAGATCCTCGACAATGCGGTCGCCGACCTCACCAAGATCGCCGGCCAGAAGCCGGTGGTGACCAAGGCGAAGAAGTCGATCGCCAACTTCAAGGTGCGCGCCGGCTTCCCTGTGGGCTGCATGGTGACGCTGCGCGGGCGCCGCATGTACGAGTTCCTCGACCGGCTGGTCACGATCGCGATGCCGCGGATCCGCGACTTTCGCGGCGTCTCGAACCGCGCCTTCGACGGTCGCGGCAACTATAACCTCGGTGTGAAAGAGCAGATCATCTTTCCCGAGATCGAGTACGACAAGATCGATGCGCTGCGTGGGATGAACATCAGCATCACCACCTCGGCGAAGACCGACGAGGAGGCGCGCGCACTGCTCGCCGCCTTCCGTTTCCCGTTCAAGACCTGAAAGAGCGTTCTCAGATGGCCAGGCTCTCAGTCATCCTCCGCGATCAGAAGCGCCGCAAGACCGTCGCCAAATTCGCGGCCAAGCGCAAGGCGCTGCTCGAGACGTTCCAGAACCCGAAGTCCTCCGACGAGGAGCGGGCGCAGGCGCGCGCGAAGCTGGAGCGCCTGCCGCGCGACGCCTCGCCGGTGCGCCTGCGCAACCGCTGCGCGATCACCGGTCGGCCGCGCGGCTTCTACCGCAAGTTCGGCCTCGGCCGCAACAAGCTGCGCGAGATCGCGATGCGAGGCGAGATCCCGGGCCTCACCAAGTCGAGCTGGTAAGGAGGACGCGAGCGATGAGCATGACCGATCCGATCGCCGACATGCTGACGCGCATCCGCAACGCGCAGGCGTGCAAGAAGACGACCGTCGCGGTTCCGTCCTCGAAGCTGAAGAGCGCGATCGCCGAGGTGCTGCGCGAAGAGGGTTACATCGACGGGTTCGTTGTGAAGTCGAACGGCGGCAAGCCGGAGATCGAGATCGCGCTGCGCTATTACGCCGGGCAGCCGGTGATCGAGAAGATCGAACGGGTGAGCCGGCCGGGCCTGCGCGTGTACCGCGGCGTGCACGACATCCCGAAGGTGATGAACGGGCTCGGCGTGGCGATCGTGTCGACGCCGAAGGGCGTCATGACCGACCGCAAGGCGCGCGCGAGCGGGGTCGGCGGCGAAGTGCTGTGCATAGTCGCCTGATGGAACACGGATCGAGGACGCTGCAATGTCCCGCGTAGGAAAGCTTCCGCTGCAGGTGCCGAAGGGCGTCGAAGTGACCATCGCCGCCGACGCCCTCTCGATCAAGGGGCCGCTCGGTACGCTCGCGCTGCCGCTGAACGGTGACGTCCGGGTGAAGCGCGACGGCGAGCAGCTGCTGGTTGAGGCGGTCGCGGGCGCCGCCCGCGGCGACGCGATGAGCGGCACCGTCCGTGCCCTGATGGCGAACATGATCACCGGCGTGACCAAGGGCTTCGAGCGCAAACTGACGCTGGTGGGGGTCGGTTATCGCGCGCAGGCGCAGGGCGACAAGCTCAACCTCACGCTCGGCTTCTCGCACCCGGTGACGCACGAGATGCCCAAGGGCGTGAAGGTCGAGACGCCGACCCAGACCGAGATCGTCATCAAGGGCACCGACAAGCAGCTCGTCGGGCAGGTGGCCGCTCAGGTCCGCGCCTACCGTCCGCCGGAGCCCTACAAGGGCAAGGGCGTGCGCTTCGCCGACGAGCGCGTGGTGATCAAAGAGACGAAGAAGAAGTGAGGGGGTGCGCATGATCGACAAGAAGGCAGCCCGCATCCGGCGCGCCGCGCGGACCCGGCGCAAGCAGCACGAGCTGAACGTGACCCGGCTCGCCGTCCACCGCACCAACCAGCACATCTACGCGCAGCTGATCTCCGGCGACGGCACCAGGGTGCTCGCCGCCGCCTCTACCGTGGAGAAGGACGTCCGTGCGGTGCTGCCGAACGGCGGCAACCGGTCGGCCGCCACGGTGGTCGGCAAACGCATCGCCGAGAAGGCGCTGCGGCTCGGGATCGAGCGCGTGGCCTTCGACCGGGGCGGGTTCCGCTATCACGGTCGCGTCAAGGCGCTCGCGGAAGCGGCGCGCGAGACCGGATTGAAGTTCTAGAGGACGGCGACCCATGGCAAGGATGCAACCCAGGATGCAGACCTCGGACGAGCGGTCCGACGGACTGCGCGAGAAGATGGTCGCGGTGAACCGCGTCACCAAGGTGGTCAAGGGTGGCCGCGTGCTCGGTTTCGCCGCCCTCACCGTGGTCGGCGACGGCGACGGCGCGGTCGGCATGGGCAAGGGCAAGGCGCGAGAGGTGCCGGTGGCGGTGCAGAAGGCGCTCGAGGAGGCGCGTCGCAGGATGTTCCGGGTGAGCCTCAAGAACGGCACGCTGCAGCACGCGGTGATCGGCCGCCACGGCGCATCGAAGGTGTTGATGCAACCGGCCTCGGAGGGCACCGGCATCATCGCCGGCGGTCCGATGCGCGCGGTGTTCGAGGTCGTCGGCGTGACCAACGTGCTGGCGAAGTGCATCGGCTCGACCAACCCCTACAACGTCGTGCGCGCGACCCTCGACGGGCTGCGCAACATGCGCACGCCGGCCGAGATCGCCGCCAAGCGCGGCAAGTCGGTGGCCGACATCACCGGTTGACGGAGCGGCGACGATGGCCGACACGAAGAAGCTTCGGGTGACGCTGGTCCGCAGCACCAACGGCTGCCGGCAGAATCACCGTGCGACGGTGCGGGGGCTCGGCTTGCGGCGGATCCGGCATACCGTCGAGCTGGAGGACACCCCGGCGGTGCGGGGCATGCTGCAGCAGGTGGCCTACCTGGTGCGTGTCGAGCCGCAGGCGTAGGGGGCACCATGTTCATCAACGACATCAAGCCGGCCCCGGGCGCGCGCCGCGCGCGCAAGCGCGTCGGGCGCGGCATCGGCTCCGGGCACGGGAAGACCGCTGGTCGCGGGCACAAGGGGCAGAAGGCGCGCTCGGGCGGCTATCACAAGATCGGCTTCGAGGGCGGCCAGATGCCGCTCCAGCGCCGGCTGCCCAAGCGCGGCTTCACGCCGCTCGGGCGCGACGCGGTCGCGGAGGTCCGACTGTCGGACCTGGAGCGCATGAAAGCCGACACGATCGACCTCGCCGCTTTGCGCGCGGAGGGGGTCGCGAGCCGCCTCGCGACCGACGCGAAAGTCGTGCTCTCCGGCAGGCTCACCCGCAAGATCACGCTGAAGAACGTCGGGGTGACCAAGGGCGCGCGGGCGGCGATCGAAGCCGCTGGCGGCGCGGTCGTCGACGAGCGGCCGAAGCCGGCGCCCGAGACTGCGGCGAAGGGCGCCAAGGGTGCCGCCGGGACCGGCGCGAAGCCTGCGCCCGGCGCGCAGGCTGCCGTCGAGTCCGGCAAGACGAAGAAGAAGGGTTGAGTGGCGACCTCCACCGCACAACTCGGCAGGACCGGCCGCTACGGCGACCTGAAGAAGCGCCTGCTGTTCCTCGCGGGCGCACTGGTGGTGTTCCGCATCGGGGCGCACATCCCGGTGCCGGGCATCGACCCGAACGTGCTCGCCGATCTGTTCCGCGCCAACCAGGGCGGGATCCTCGGCTTGTTCAACATGTTCTCGGGCGGTGCGCTGTCGCGCTTCACCATCTTCGCGCTCGGGATCATGCCGTACATCTCCGCCTCGATCATCATGCAGCTGATGACGGCGGTGTCGCCGCACCTCGAGGCCCTCAAGAAAGAGGGCGCCGCCGGACAGCGCAAGATCACGCAGTACACGCGCTACGGCACGCTCGCGCTCGCGCTGTTCCAGGCGACCGGGATCTCGATCGCGCTCGAGTCGCAGCCCAACCTGGTGCTCGACCCGGGGCTGATGTTCCGGTTCACCACGGTGGTCACGCTGGTCACCGGGACGATGTTCCTGATGTGGCTCGGCGAGCAGATCACCGAGCGCGGCCTGGGCAACGGCATCTCGCTCATCATCTTCGCCGGCATCGCGGCCGGCCTGCCGAGCGCGATCGCCGGCACCCTCGAGCTGGTGCGCACCGGCGCGATGAGCCCGCTCACCGCGCTGCTGATCTCGGTCGGCGTCGTCGTCGTCACCTGGTTCGTCTGCTTCGTCGAACGCGGCCAGCGCAAGATCCTGGTCAACTACGCCAAGCGGCAGGTCGGCAACAAGGTCTACGGCGGCCAGAGCTCGCACCTGCCGTTCAAGCTCAACATGGCCGGGGTGATCCCGCCGATCTTCGCCTCTTCGATCATCCTCTTCCCGGCGACGCTGCTCGGCTGGTTCGGCCAGGGCGAGGGGCCGACCTGGTTGCGCGACTTCGCCGCCGCGCTCACCCCAGGGCAGCCGATCTACGTGCTGCTGTACGCGGCGGCGATCGTGTTCTTCTGCTTCTTCTACACCGCGCTGCAGTACAACCCTCGCGAGACCGCCGACAACCTCAAGAAGTCGGGCGCGTTCGTCCCCGGCATCCGTCCGGGCGAGCAGACCGCGAAGTATCTCGAGCGGATCCTGCTCCGCCTGACCCTCGCGGGCGCGGTGTACGTGGTGGCGATCTGCCTGCTGCCCGAGTTCCTCATCCTGCGCTGGAATGTGCCCTTCTACTTCGGGGGCACCAGCCTGCTGATCATCGTCGTGGTGACCATGGACTTCATGGCCCAGGTGCAGGCGTACGTGATGACGCACCAGTACGAGAGCCTGCTGAAGAAGGCCAACTTCAAGGGAGCCGGCTTCCCCACGCGATAGGGTATGCCCAAGGAAGACGTGATCCAGATGCAGGGCGAGATTCTGGAGAACCTCCCGAACGCGACTTTCAGGGTGAAGCTCGAAAACGGACACGTGGTACTGGGACACATCTCCGGCAAGATGCGGATGCACTACATAAGGATCCTGCCCGGCGACAAGGTGACGGTAGAGCTCACGCCCTACGACGTGAGCCGGGCCCGGATCGTCTTCCGGGCGAAATAGGAGAGCGACATGAAGGTGCTCGCGTCAGTGAAGAAGATGTGCCGCAACTGCAAGGTCATCCGCCGCAAGGGCGTGGTGCGGGTGATCTGCAAGGACCCGCGGCACAAGCAGCGCCAGGGATGACCCGGGCGGGGGCACGAGGAAGCGTAACCGACAGGCGAACGACATGGCTCGCATCGCAGGCGTAAACATCCCCAACCAGCAGCACGCCGAGATCGCGCTCACCGCGATCTTCGGCATCGGCCGCTCGCGCGCACGAGCGATCTGCGCGGCGGCGAAGGTGCCCGGCAACCGCAAGATCAAGGACCTGAACGACACCGAGATGGACCGGTTGCGCGAGGAGGTAGGGCGCTTCACCGTCGAGGGCGACCTCCGGCGCGAAGTGTCGATGAACATCAAGCGGCTGATGGACCTCGGCGCCTACCGGGGAGTGCGCCATCGCAAGGGGCTCCCGGTCCGCGGGCAGCGCACGCGGACGAACGCGCGCACCCGCAAGGGGCCGCGCAAGGCGGCGGTCGCCTCGAAGGCGCAGCCGAGCAAGACCTGACCGGCCGCGCCCCGACCACTCGGCCACATAGGCTAGGACCAATCAGACATGGCGAGACCACAGCAGCCGCAACAGCAGAGCGCCGCGCAGCGGGTGAGGAAGAAAGCGAAGAAGAACGTCGCCGAGGGCATCGCCCACGTGCACGCCTCGTTCAACAACACGATCATCACGATCACCGACCGGCAGGGCAACGCCCTGTCGTGGGCGACCTCGGGGGCGGCCGGGTTCAAGGGCTCGCGCAAGTCGACGCCGTTCGCGGCGCAGGTGGCCGCCGAGCGCGCCGGCCGCGCGGCGTTGGAATGCGGCGTGAAGAACCTCGAGGTGCGGATCAGCGGACCGGGGCCGGGCCGGGAGTCGGCAGTGCGCGCCCTCAACGCCCTCGGGATCAAGATCTCCAGCATCAGCGACGTGACGCCGGTGCCGCACAACGGCTGCCGCCCGCCGAAGCGGCGACGCATCTAAAGACCAAGGAGCGACGATGGCCCGAAACCTGGACGCCAGGTGCCGAATGTGCCGCCGCGAGGGGGAGAAGCTCTTCCTCAAGGGCGAGAAGTGCTTCACCGACAAGTGCGCGATCGAGCGCCGCAGCTACGCCCCCGGCCAGCACGGCCAGAAGTCGGGCAGCCGGTTGTCCGACTACGGCAAGCAGCTGCGCGAGAAGCAGAAGATGCGCCGCACGTACGGTGTGCTCGAGCGGCAGTTCCGCAAGACCTACTTCGAGGCCGACCGCCGCAAGGGCGTGACCGGCGAGACGCTGCTGCAGCTGCTCGAGTCGCGGCTCGATACGGTGGCCTACCGCATGGGCTTCGGCGCCTCGCGCGCCGAGGCGCGGCAGGTGGTGCGACACAACGGCATCTTGGTGAATGGCCGGCGCGTGAACATCCCCTCCTTCCAGGTCCGCCCGGGCGACGTGATCGAGGTCGCCGAGAAGGCGAAGGGCCAGCTGCGGGTGAAGGGCGCCGCCGAGGCGGCCGAGTCGCGCGGCTTCCCCGAGTGGGTGGAGGTCGACGTCAAGGCGCTGAAGGGCAAGTTCAAGGCCCTGCCGGCGCGCGCCGAGCTGCCGCCGACGATCAACGAGAGCCTGGTGGTCGAGCTGTATTCGAAGTGATCGCCCGGCCAGGGTTCGCAATCGAGGAGTTTTCATGCAAGCAACCGGTTTTCTGAAGCCGCGCATCATCGACGTGCAGCCCGTCGCCCCCTATCACGCCAAGGTGACGATGGAGCCGTTCGAGCGCGGCTACGGGCACACGCTCGGCAACGCGCTGCGGCGCGTGCTGCTTTCCTCGATGCCGGGGTTCGCGCCGACCGAGGTACAGATCGCCGGCGTGTTGCACGAGTACTCGACGATCGAGGGGGTGCAGGAGGACGTGGTGGACATCCTGCTGAACCTCAAGGGCGTGGTGCTCAAGCTGCACAGCGGCAACGAAACCACCCTGCGCCTGAACAAGAGGGGAGAGGGCGTCGTGACCGCGGCGGACATCGAGATCTCGCACGACGTCGAGATCATCAACCCCGAGCACGTCATCGCGCACCTCTCCCCGGGCGGCAAGCTCGAGATGACGGTGAAGGTGGAGCGCGGCCGCGGCTACCAGCCGGGCAACATGCGCGTGGTGCCCGACGAGTCGAAAGGGATCGGCCGCATCATCCTCGACGCCTCGTTCAGCCCGGTGAAGCGGGTGAGCTACCAAGTCGAGAGCGCGCGCGTGGAGCAGCGCACCGACCTCGACAAGCTGATCATGGACATCGAGACGAACGGCGTCATCGAGCCCGAGGAGGCGATCCGCTACGCTGCG
>Ga0308411_10000302_pt1 | contig 32182 bp, 15 predicted proteins | sample HotsprottomLayer_2_FD_203530 | JGI IMG/M metagenome (GOLD analysis project Ga0308411, IMG submission 203530) | Hot spring phototrophic mat microbial communities from Octopus Spring, Yellowstone National Park, Wyoming, United States -... | ecosystem: Environmental > Aquatic > Thermal springs >... | reverse complement strand
GACGTCCTCCGTGACCTCTATGACCCTGAGAAGTTCGGACTGCATCTCATCTTCATCCCTGAGGAGTATGGCGGTCTCGGCGGTGGCGCCTATGATGTCTACCGCGTTTCGGAGCAAATGGCCCGCATCGATCTCGGTATTGCGACCGGTGTGCTGGCGACTTTCCTCGGCACCGACCCGATCGTGGTGGGGGGGACGGAAGAGCAGAAAGCCCACTGGATGGGCCGTATCGCCTCCGAGGGTCTGCTGGTGGCCTATGGGGCGACCGAACCGCAGGCCGGCTCGGACCTCGGCACCCTGACGACCAGGGCCGTCCCGGTTGAGGAGGACGGCAAGATTATCGGCTACAAGCTCACCGGGCGGAAGCAGTGGATCTCGAACGGCGGCGTGGCGAAGCTCTACACCATTCTGGCCAACGCCCCGGGCGGCATCTCCTGGTTCATTATGGAGGCCGGGCAGCCGGGCTTCAGCTACGGCAAGCCGGAGGACAAGCACGGCATTCGCGCCTCGAACACCGCGGCTCTCTTCCTCGACGAGGTGTTTGTGCCGGTCGAGAACCTGGTCGGCGGGGTCGAGGGCCAGGGTCTGGCGCAGGCCCAGGCGGTGTTCGGCTACACCCGCCTGATGGTCGGCTCGTTCGGCCTTGGAGCGGGCTGGGCGGCCCTCGAGCGCGCCATTCGTTACAGCCAGACCCGCGTGCAGGGCGGCGGGTTGCTCTCCACCAAGCAGGCCTACACCCACAAGCTCCTGGTGCCGAACGCCGTGCGCCTCGAGGCCTCGCGGGCCTACATCGAGTGGGTCGCCGAGCGCATTGATGGCGGCGACCCCGACCAGCAGACCGAGGGCGCCGTGGCGAAGTACTTCGCCACCGAAAGCGGCAACAAGGCGGCCGAGGATGCCATCCAGGCCCACGGCGGCTACGGCTACACCAAGGAGTACATGGTCGAGAAGATCAAGCGCGATGTGCGCATTACCTGTATCTACGAGGGCACCTCGGAGATTATGGAGTGGACCATCGCCCGCGACCGCTGGCAGTTCCACCTCAAGACCCGCGGGGCCTTCTACAACGACTGGGCCGCCCAGCTCGACCAGGTCGCCCGCCAGTACCCCGATAGCGGCGCGGCGGCGGCGGCCCTGGCGATGCGCGCCCTGGCGGTCATTCTCGAGCGCGCCCGCCTTGACCGGCTCACCCGCAACCAGCACATCCTCTTCCGCCTCGGCGAGCTGATCGCCTGGGCCGAGACCGCGGCGATCTTCAGCGAGCGCGCCGCCACCAAACCCAGTGTGGCCGTGCCCTTCTCGCAGGATACGCTGAAGACCATGGCCCGCGTGCATGCCCGCGAGGCGGCGATGAAGGTCGCCACCGACGGGTTGCGCTGGTGCATCGGCGCCGGCCAGACCGACCCGAACCTGGCGGCGAGTATCAACCTGCCGGCAATCTTCAACGCCCAGGCCGGCCAGATTGAGGATATGAACGTCGTCGCTCAGCGCCTGATCGAGGCGTTCCCGGCCGAGTAGCCATCCACTCGCCTCGCCTGTCCCCCGCTCCCGCCCGCGCGGGAGCGGGGATGTGCGCGAAGACAGGTGGGGCACGTAAGGAGCGATCCACTATGGATATGTCAAACCGCGCCATTGCCATCGTCGGCCTGGGCGCCATCCTCCCCGACGCCCCCAGCGCCCGGGCCTTCTGGGAGAATATTCTCGCCAGGCGCTACAGCATTTCGGAAACACCACCCGAGCGCTGGCTGCTCAGCGATTACTATGACCCCGACCCCAGCGTCCCCGATAAGACCTATTCCAAGATCGGCGGCTGGGTCCGGGGCTTCAAGTTCGACTGGCAGCGCTTCCGCATTCCGCCCCGCGTGGCCGCCGCGATGGACGAGGGCCAGCAGTGGGCGGTGACCATCGCCGCCGAAGCCCTGGCCGACTACGGCTTCCCCGACCGCCCGCTCAACACCGAGAATACCGGGGTGATCCTCGGAACGGCCATGGGCGGCGAGTTGCACTACCTGACCAACCAGCGGGTCATCTTCCCCGAGTATGCCCGCTACCTCAGCAATACGCCTGCTTTCCAGGCCCTGCCGCCCGATGTGCGCGCGGCCATCCTGGCCCAGTTCCACGCCGAGATGGACCGCACCCTGCCCCCTGTGACCGAAGACTCGATGCCGGGCGAACTGCCTAACATCGTGGCCGGACGGGTGGCCAATGTGCTCAACCTGCGCGGGCCGAACTTCATCACCGACGCGGCCTGCGCCTCGACCTTCGCCGCCGTGGCCGCCGCTGTCGAGATGCTCAGCGAGGGCCACGTGGACGCGGTGATCACTGGCGGCGTGGACCGCAATATGGGTCCCTCGACCTTCGTGAAGTTCTGCAAGATCGGCGCCCTCTCGGCGACCGGCACCCGTCCCTTCGGCGACGGCGCTGATGGCTTCGTGATGGGCGAAGGCGCGGCAGCGTTCCTTCTCAAGCGTCTGGCTGACGCCGAACGCGACGGCGATACGATCTACGCGGTGATCCGCGGCGTGGGCGCTTCCTCCGACGGCAAGGGCAAAGGCATTACCGCCCCCAACCCCGTCGGGCAGGTGTATGCCATCGAGCGCGCCTGGCGCAACGCTGGTCTTGACCCCGCCACCGCGACCCTGGTCGAGGCCCATGGCACCAGCACCCGCGTCGGCGACGTCACCGAGGTCGAGAGTCTGGCGAAGGTGTTCGGCGGGGCCGAGCGCGGGCGCATCGGCCTCGGCTCGGCCAAGAGCAACATCGGCCACCTCAAGGCCGGCGCCGGCGCAGCCGGGTTACTCAAGACGGTCTTCGCCATCCACGAGAAGATCCTGCCGCCCACGCTCAACTGTGAGCGGCCCAACCCGAACATTGACTTCAACGCCACCCCGTTCTACCTGCTCCACGAGGCTCGCGAGTGGGAGCGTCCCGGTAATGTGCCCCGGCGAGCGGGGGTGAGCGCCTACGGCTTCGGCGGCACGAACTTCCACGTGGTGCTCGAGGAGTACATCCCCGGCATGATCCGCACCGAGCCGCAGCGCTACCAGGGCGTGGAAGTGCCCAATCCCGCCGGCAGTTCGAGCGGCCACTACACCGCTCCGGCGAAGGTGGCCCACAAGCCGCCGCTGCGCGGCATCCTGGCCCTTGGCGCTGATACGCCCGCCGAACTGAGCGCCCGCCTCGACGAAGTGATGCGCAAGGTCCAGGAGGGCTGGACGCCCCCCGTCGCGGCGCCCGATCCCGCCGACCTGCGCAAGGCCGAGCGGCTGGTGATCGACTTCGCCGACCACGCCGACCTGCTCGATAAGCTCACCAAGGCCCGCAAGGCCGCCAATCTCAACGCTCCCGCCGCCTGGAAGCCCCTGGCGGCGCAGGGCGTTTTCCGCGGCAGCGGCAAGGTCCCTGGCAAGGTCGCCTTCCTCTTCCCCGGCCAGGGGTCGCAGTACCTCAACATGGGCCGCGAACTGGCGAAGGTCTCGCCCGCCGTGGCCGCCGTCTTCGCCGAGGCCGACCGGGTGATGACGCCCATCCTGGGGCGCCCGCTTACCGACTATCTCTTCCTGGATAGCGACGACCCGCAGCGCATCAAAGAGGCCGAGCGGGCCTTGATGCAGACGGCGATCACCCAGCCGGCGATGCTCACTCTCGATATCGCTATCCTCACCCTGCTCGCCGAGTATGGCATCAAGCCGGATATGGTGATGGGCCACTCGTTGGGCGAGTACGGCGCGCTGGTGGCCGCCGGCATCATGCCCTTCGCCGAGGCCCTCGAGGCCGCCGCGGCCCGCGGGGCCGAGATGACCAGGGTCAGTGTCGAGGACAATGGCTGGATGGCCGCGGTGATGGCCCCGCTGGACGTGATCCAGTCCACGTTGCAAGAGGTTGACGGCTACGTTATTCCCGCCAATCTCAACAGCTACAGCCAGGCGGTGATCGGCGGCAACAGCAAAGCGGTGGAACAGGCCATCGGCGTGTTTACCGCGAAGGGCTACCAGGCCCAGCGCATCCCCGTCAGCCACGCCTTCCATACCCGCATCGTCGCCCCGGCCTCCAAGCCGCTGCGCAAGGTGCTCGACCGGCTGCATATCGCCCCGCCGAAGCTGCCCCTGGTGGCCAATGTGACCGGTGAGCTGTATCCCACCACCGTCGAAGCCATCAAGGACATCCTGGAGCAGCAGATCGCCTCGCCGGTGCAATGGGTCAAGGGGCTGGAGACCCTCTACCGCGAGGGTTGCCGGATCTTCGTCGAGTGCGGCCCCAAGAAGGCCCTCAAGGGCTTCGTGGACGATGTGCTGGGCAGCAAGCCCGACGTGGTCTCCCTGTTCACCAATCACCCCAAGACGGGCGAGATCGCCAGTTTCAATCAGGCCCTCTGCGGGCTGTACGCCGCCGGTCTGGGCGCGGAACCGGCCCACGAGGAGCAGCCGCAGCCCGAAGCGGCCGCGCCGGTGCGCCCGCACCTGCCGGCTGTGAATGGCGAAGCGGCCCAGGCTTCATCTGTAGAGGATACGATGGTGACCCACAAGAATGGCAACGATGCCTCCGGCCCCGGCGCGGCGAGCCTCAATGACCTCGGGCAGTTGCTGGCCCAGGCGCTGCAACAGGCCAGCGCCCGGCCCGTGGCTCGCCCCGGGCAGCCTGAGGTCTTTGACCGCAACGAGCCGCCTGCCGGTTCGGTGGTTATCTCCGGTACCGGCCTTGGCCTGCCCGGCGCCGAGAAGCCGGTGATGGCCGAGGATAATGTCGAACGCATTTTGCGCGGTGAGCAGTTCGTGGATCTGATCCCCGAGCGTTTCCGCCGCAAGATGGTGCGGAAGGGCGTGACCCGCGTGGTCAAGGGCGAGGACGGCGGCGGCAGCTTCCAGACGATCGACAATCCCGATGACGTCATTCGCCTGGCCGGGCGCCCCGGGCCCTTCGACCTCAGCGCGGAGTATGGCGTGCCCGCGAAGCTGGTCGAGGCCCTGGACATCACCTCGCAACTGGCCATCGCCGCCGGCCTCGACGCCCTGCGTGAAGCCGGCATTCCCCTGGTTCAGACCTACCGCAAGACCAGCAAGGGCACTTTCCTGCCCGAGCGCTGGATGTTGCCCGAGGCTCTCCGCGATGAGACGGGCGTGATCTTCGCCAGCGCCTTCCCCGGCTACGATCAACTGGCCGGTGAGATGGAGCGTTACTACGAGCACGAGAACCGTCTCAATCTGCTGGAGGAACTGGAGAGCCTGCGCAACCAGGCCCGCGACGAGGAGACGCTCACGGCGCTGACCCGGCGCATCGCCGCCCTGCGCGAGGAGATCGCCGCCAATCCGTACCAGTTCGACCGGCGCTTCCTCTTCCGCATCCTGGCGATGGGTCACAGCCAGTTCGCCGAGTACATCGGCGCGCGCGGCCCCAACACCGCCGTCAACGCGGCCTGCGCCTCGACGGCCCAGGGCGTCGCCATCGCCGAGGACTGGATCCGCAGCGGGCGCTGCCGCCGCGTGCTGGTGGTGGGCGCCGACGATGTGACCAGCGATCATCTCATGGAGTGGATCGGCGCGGGCTTCCTGGCCACCGGCGCCGCCGCTACCGATGATAAGGTCGAGGAGGCCGCCCTGCCCTTCGACCGCCGCCGCCACGGGACGCTCCTGGGTATGGGGGCCTGCGCCCTGGTGGTCGAGAGCGAAGACGCGGTGCGCGAGCGCGGCATGCGCGGCATCGTGGAGTTGCTCTCCAGCGAGACCCGCAACAGCGCCTTCCACGGCACGCGCCTGGATGTGGATCATATCAGCGAGGTGCTGGAGAGCCTGATCACCTCCGCCGAGCGGCGCTTTGGCCTCGACCGCTACGCTATGGCCGCCCAGACGGTCTTCGTCTCGCACGAGACCTACACCCCCGCCCGCGGCGGCAGCGCCTCCGCCGAGGTGGCGGCCCTGCGCCGCGTCTTCGGCCCCGCCGCCAGCGAGGTGGTGGTCGCCAATACCAAGGGCTTCACCGGCCATCCCATGGGCGTGGGCGTCGAGGATGTCATCGCGGTGAAGATCCTCGAGCACGGGATCGTGCCCCCGGTGCCCAACTACCGGGAGGTGGACCCCGAACTCGGCACGCTCAACCTGAGCCGCGGCGGACGCTATCCGGTGCGCTACGCTATTCACTTCGCCGCCGGCTTCGGGTCGCAGATCGCGATCACCTTGCTGCGCCGCGTGCCGGGCGGCCCCAATCGCATTGACAACCGCGCCCGCTACGACTACTGGCTGGCCCAGGTCAGCGGCTACGACCGCCCCGAGACCGAGGTCGTTCAGCGTGTGCTGCGGGTGAAGGCCGAAGGCGCCCCCACCCGGGTGCCGGCGCCGAGCATGTGGCAGCCGGGCACCGGCCCGACGATGCGCGCCGCCGCTCCCGCCGAGGGCGGCCCGCGGGTCGTGGATGATGGCCGCCGGGCCGAACTTCCGGCGCGCCCCGCGTATACGGAGCCGCCGCGTCCCGCTCCGGCCCCTGTGCAATCCAACGGCAAGGTTGCCCCCGCCCCGGTCGCTCCGGCGTCCGCGCCGGTCGCTGCCGCACCCGCCCCCGCGCCGGTCGCCGCCGCGCCGACCCCCGCGCCGGTCGCTCCGGCCCCCGCGCCGGTCGCTGCCGCGACCGTGGTGGCTGCCCCGGCGCCCGCCCCGGCCCCGGCTGCACCACCTCGAGTGGTTGACCCCGTGGCCGAGAAGGTGCTGGCCATCGTCGCCGAGAAGACCGGCTACCCCTCCGAGATGCTCGACCTCGATCTGGACCTCGAGGCCGACCTGGGCGTGGATACGGTCAAGCAGGCCGAGACCTTCGCCGCCGTGCGCGAGGCCTTCGGCATCCCGCGCATCGACAATCTCAAGCTGCGCGACTACCCCACGATGCGCCACGTGATCGGCTTCGTGCGCGAGCACCGGCCCGACCTGGTCGCCGCGCCCGTGGCTGCGGCGGCGCCCGTGGCCGCGGCGGCGCCCGTGGCTGCGCCGGCAGCGCCCGCGGCGGCGCCGGCGGCCGATCCTATCGCCGAGAAGGTGCTGGCCATCGTCGCCGAGAAGACCGGCTACCCCTCCGAGATGCTCGACCTCGATCTGGACCTCGAGGCCGACCTGGGGGTGGATACGGTCAAGCAGGCCGAGACCTTCGCCGCCGTGCGCGAGGCCTTCGGCATCCCGCGCATTGACGACCTCAAGCTGCGCGACTACCCCACGATGCGCCACGTGATCGGCTTCGTGCGCGCGCACCGGCCCGACCTGGCCGCCGCGCCTGTGGCCGCCCCCGCGCCAGTCGCCGCCTCCGCGCCCGCGGCCCCCGCACCCGCCGCGGCCCCGGCCGCGGTCAGCGACCCGGTGGCCGAGAAGGTGCTGGCCATCGTCGCCGACAAGACCGGCTATCCGCCGGAGATGCTCGACCTGGACCTCGACCTGGAGGCTGACCTGGGGGTGGACACGGTCAAGCAGGCCGAGACCTTTGCCGCCGTGCGCGAGGCTTTCGACATCCCGCGCATCGAGGATCTGAAGCTGCGCGACTACCCCACCCTGCGGCACGTGATCGGCTTCGTGCGCGCGCACCGGCCCGACCTGGCCGCGCCCGAGACCCCCGATGAGCCGCCGCCGAGCGGCGGGGGCGGTGTGCCGCCCGTCGGCGCGCCGCCGGTGGCCGTCGCGGTTGCCCCTGGCGCCGTGGCGACCGTCGCCGCCGCGCCCGCCGCGGCCCCGGCCGCGGTCAGCGACCCGGTGGCCGAGAAGGTGCTGGCCATCGTCGCCGACAAGACCGGCTACCCCACCGAGATGCTCGACCTGGACCTCGACCTGGAGGCTGACCTGGGGGTGGACACGGTCAAGCAGGCCGAGACCTTCGCCGCCGTGCGCGAGGCCTTCGACATCCCGCGCATCGAGGACCTGAAGCTGCGCGACTACCCCACCCTGCGGCACGTGATCGGCTTCGTGCGCGAGCACCGGCCCGACCTGGCCGCCCCCGCGCCAGTGGCCCCCGCGCCCGCGCCGGTGCCCGAGGCGGCTCCCGCGCCCGCGGCGACCGATCCCATCACCGAGAAGGTGCTGGCCATCGTCGCCGACAAGACCGGCTACCCCACCGAGATGCTCGACCTGGACCTCGACCTGGAGGCTGACCTGGGGGTGGACACGGTCAAGCAGGCCGAGACCTTCGCCGCCGTGCGCGAGGCCTTCGACATCCCGCGCATCGAGGACCTGAAGCTGCGCGACTACCCCACCCTGCGGCACGTGATCGGCTTCGTGCGCGAGCACCGGCCCGACCTGGCCGCCCCCGCGCCAGTGGCCCCCGCGCCCGCGCCGGTGCCCGAGGCGGCTCCCGCGCCCGCGGCGACCGATCCCATCACCGAGAAGGTGCTGGCCATCGTCGCCGACAAGACCGGCTACCCCACCGAGATGCTCGACCTGGACCTCGACCTGGAGGCTGACCTGGGGGTGGACACGGTCAAGCAGGCCGAGACCTTCGCCGCTGTGCGCGAGGCCTTCGGCATCCCGCGCATCGAGGACCTGAAGCTGCGCGACTACCCCACCCTGCGGCACGTGATCGGCTTCGTGCGCGAGCACCGGCCCGACCTGGCCGCGGGCGGCGCCGTGGGCGCCGCGGCGGTGGCCGAGGCTCCCGCGTCCGCGGCAAGCGCCGAGACGGTCGCCAGCAGCGAGCCGGTGATCTACGACGTGAGCGAGGCCGACCGCGCGCCGCGCCGCGTGCCCACGCCGGTGCTGCGCCCGCCGCTGGAGCTTTGCAAGGCCACCGGGGTGAACCTCGAGGGCAGCCGGGTGGTGGTGATGTTCGACCGCGGCGGCGTCGGGCGCTCCCTGGCCTCGCGCCTGGAGAAGCGCGGCGCGCAGGTGCTCGGCATCGAGGCCCCGCCCGCCGATGAGGAGATTGACGGCCTCATCCAGGGCTTCCTGTCCGAGGGGCCAATCGCCGGCATCTACTGGCTGACCGCCCTGGACGCAGAGCCTGATCTGGAGGAGCTTGACCTGGAGCAGTGGCGCGAACTGAACCGCGTGCGGGTGAAGAACCTCTACCGCGCGGTTCGCGCCCTGGTCGTCGCCCAGCCCGATGCCAACCCCTTCCTGGTGGTGGCGACGCGGATGGGCGGGCTGCACGGCTACGACGAGCACGGCGCGACCGCGCCCCTCGGCGGCGCCGTCACCGGCTTCGCCAAGGCCTACAAGCGCGAGCGCCCGGCGGCAGTGGTGAAGGCGGTTGACTTCGAGGCCAGCCGCAAGAGCGCCGAGCCGGCCGAGGCGTTGATCGCCGAAACCCTCTTCGACCCCGGCGTGGTCGAGGTCGGGTACCACGACAGCCTGCGCTTCGGTATCGGCTTCGAGGAGCGCCCCGCCGCCGATGGGCAGCCGGGGATGCACCTCGGCCCCGAGACGGTCTACCTGGTTACCGGGGCGGCCGGCGGCATCACCAGCGCGATCGTGGCCGATCTGGCCCGCGCTGGCGGTGGCGGCCAGTTCTTCCTGCTCGACCTGACCCCGGCGCCCGACCCCGCCGATGAGCGGATCGCCCTCTTCCGCCAGGGTCGCGATGCGCTCAAGGCGGCGCTGATCGCCGAGGCCCAGGCGAAGGGCGAGAAGGTCACCCCGGTGCAGATTGACCGGACGATTATGGGCGTCGAACGCTCGGAGGCTGCCCTGCGGGCCATCGAGACGGTCGAAGCCGCCGGTGGTGCGGCCTTCTACCGCAGCCTGGACCTGCGCGACGGTCCCGCCGTCAGCGCCGTGGTCGAGGAAATCCGCGAGCGCTTCGGGCGGATCGACGTGCTGCTCCACGCCGGCGGTATCGAGATCAGTCGCGGCCTGGCCGATAAGCAGCCCGACGAGTTCTACCGCGTCTTCGACATCAAGGCCGATGGCTTCTTCAGCCTGCTGCGGGCGGCGAAGGGCATGCCCATCGGCGCCACGGTGGCCTTCAGTTCCGTGGCCGGGCGCTTTGGCAACAGCGGCCAGACCGATTACAGCGCGGCCAATGACCTGCTTTGCAAGGTCACCAGCAGCCTGCGGCACACCCGTCCGGAGACCCGTGGCATTGCCATCGACTGGACAGCCTGGGGCGGCATCGGCATGGCGACCCGCGGCTCCATCCCCAGAATTATGGAGATGGCGGGGATCGATATGCTCCCGCCGGAGGTGGGCATTCCCACCATTCGCCGTGAACTGACCGCCGGCGGCACCCGCGGCGAGATCGTCGTCGGGCTGCGTCTGGGCATCCTCACCGAGGAGTTCGACGAGCACGGCGGCATCGACCCCGAGAAGGTGGCGGCGGTGCTGGCGTCTCGCGAGCGGCCCTTCTTGATGGTCGGCGCAGTGCGCAAGGCCGGCATCTACAGCGGCATCGTCGTCGAGACAGCGCTGGACCCGGCAGTGCAGCCGTTCCTCTACGACCACAAGATCGACGGCACGCCGGTGTTGCCCGGCGTGATGGGCACCGAGGGCTTCGCCGAACTGGCCAGCCTGCTGGCGCCCGGCTACCGCGTGGCCCGGATCGAGCACGAGCGGCTCGATAGCCCGGTGAAGTTCCATCGCAGCCAGCCGCGCACCCTGGTGCTCAAGGCTACGGTGCATCCGGCTGGCGAGGGTGAACTGCTCGCGCACACCGAACTGCGCTCGGTCTTCCAGCCGGCGGTGGCGCCGGGGCACACCCCGCCCCCGCCTCAGGAGACCGTCCACTTCCGCGCCACGGTGCGTCTGACCAGCGCTCCCCCCGCGGAGGCGCACGCCGAGCGGCCCCATATGGCCGAAGACGCGCGAGTGGTGGAGCGCTCGGACATCTACCAGGTCTACTTCCACGGTCCGGCCTACCAGGTGCTGGAGAAGGTGCTGATCGCCGGCAACATGGCCTTCGGCATGCTCGCCAGCGACCTGCCGCCCGATAGCGCCCCTGCCGAGGCCGAGCACCTGGTGGACCCGCGCCTGCTCGAACTCTGCTTCCAGACCGCCGGGGTCTGGGAGATTGCCAACACCGAGGCGATGGCGTTGCCCTCCTCGCTGGAGACCCTCGAGGTCTACCGCCACCCCGACGTGGGGAACGGAAAAGCGATCTACGCCATCGTCACGGCTCAGGACGAAGGGGCCAGCTTTGACGCCCGGGTCATCGACGAAGAGGGCAACGTTTACCTCGATCTGACCGGCTACCGCACGTCGAAGCTCCCCGGCGTGGCGAAGTTCTAGTCTTCTGTCCACGCCCATCCGTCGGCGCTGGCCTGGTTGGGCCGCAGCATCGGGGCAGCCGGTGCTGAGGCCCAATGAAGTCAACCCAACCATCTCCCCGTGGGGGTGCGGAGGGGCGAGGCCCCTCCGCACACCCCCTTCCGGTGCGGCGTAGCGTCGCCGCGCCGGAAGGGGTCGAGCCGGGCGCCTGTTGGAATCCCCGTCGAGACGAAAGCTCATTGCTGAACCGACGCGCAACGCTGCGGCCCACACATCAGCCATCCATGCGGCTGCGCTGCACACCGACGGGATGAACATTGGTTCTTTCTGGGAGGGCACAGCCCTCCCAAACCCTCCCACCGGGTGGAGGTATGGGGAAACCCGGTTTCCCCATCCCCCTGCGGGGCGGGGGCGTGGGGAAACCCGGTTTCCCCACCCCCCTCGCCGAGGGCGTATGTTCACGTTAGCCCATGATTACCTGGCTCACTCAGACTGAACGTGACCTTCCGGCGCTTCCCCCGGCGGCGTGGTTGAGCCTGCCGGAGCAGGAGCGCCTGGCGGCGCTGCGGGTGGAAAAGCGCCGCCGCGAGTGGCTGCTCGGTCGCTGGACGGCCCGGCGGCTCATCCAGCGCCATCTGGCCGGGGCCGGGCTGGCCTGCGGCCCGCGCGACCTGGAGATCCTGGCCGCGCCCAGCGGCGCGCCTACCATCAGCGCGCGCCGGCCAGCGCTACAGGCAGCCCTGGACGGCTGGCACCTGACCATCAGCCACAGCCAGGGCCGCGCTCTCTGCGCGCTGGCGCGCACCCCGGCCATTGGCGCCGACATCGAACAGGTGGCGCCGCGCCACCCCGCCTTCGCTGGCGACTACTTCACCCCCGCCGAGCGCGCCGCGCTCGCGGCGGCCCCACCCCAACGCCGCGACCTGCTGATGACGGCCATCTGGAGCGCCAAAGAGTCCGCGCTCAAGGCCCTGCGCCTGGGTCTGAACGTTGACACACGGCGCGTTGAGTGCCACATAGCGCCCTCGGGCAGCGGCGCATGGGCCGCGATTACCCTGTCCTGCGATCCGATCCTGGAGGCCCCGCCGCTTCGCGGCTGGTGGCGCGTGTCTGAAGGCTATGTGCTCACGCTGGCTCTCGGCGCCGCGTAGCGCATGGCGAAGGGGAAAGAACCCGATGGAGATGGAAGACTACATCCGCAAACTCCGCGAACGGAAGGCCATCGCCGCCGGTACGCCGAAGGACGCCGAAGCGCAACACCAGAAGGGCCGGCTGACCGCTCGCGAGCGCATCGCCCTGCTCTTTGATCCCGATAGCTTCAATGAAATTGACACCCTGGTGATGCCGCGCTACGAGAGCTACATGGGCGGCAAAGGCTCGCGCTACGGCGATGGCGTGGTCAGCGGCTTCGGGCTGATCAACGGGCGGCAGGTCTTCGCCGCGGCCCAGGACGCCAGCGTGATGGGCGGCTCGTTAGGCGAGATGCACGCCAATAAGATCGTCAAGGCTATGCGGATGGCTCTGGCGTACGGTTGTCCCTTCGTTGCGCTGAACGACTCGGGTGGCGCCCGCATCCAGGAAGGGGTGGATAGCCTCGCTGGCTATGCGCGGATCTTCGACACCAACTGCGAAGCCTCCGGCGTCATTCCGCAGATCTCGGTCATCCTTGGCCCCTGCGCCGGCGGCGCCGTGTACTCGCCTGGCCTCACCGATTTCATCTTCATGACCGAAAACAGCTACATGTTCATCACCGGCCCGGAGGTGGTCAAGTCGGTGATGCAGGAGAATGTCAGCCAGGAGGAACTCGGCGGCGGGCGCGTCCATGCCACCGAGAGCGGCGTGGCCCACTTCCTGGCCACCGACGACCGCGAGTGCCTGCAGAAGGTGCGTGACCTGTTGAGCTACCTGCCCTCGAACAACGTCAACGACCCGCCCTACGTTCCCCCTCGCGATGACCCCGACCGCCGCTGTCCCGAACTGGAGCATATCGTTCCGGTGGACCCGCAAAAGCCCTACGATGTGCGCCAGGTGATTGCCAGCATCGTGGACGACGGGCGCTTCCTCGAGGTTCACGAACTCTGGGCGCAGAACATGGTGGTCGGCTTCGCGCGCCTCGATGGCTACGTGGTGGGCATCGTGGCCAACCAGCCCCAGGTGCTGGCCGGCACGATCGACATCAAGGCCAGCATCAAGGCGGCGCATTTCATCCGCATCTGCGACACCTACAACGTGCCGATCATCACCCTGCAAGACGTGCCGGGCTTCCTGCCGGGCACCAGCCAGGAGTACGGGGGGATCATCCGCAACGGCGCGCGGCTGATCTACGCCTACTCCGAGGCGACCGTGCCCAAGCTGATGATCATCCTGCGCAAGAGCTATGGCGGCGCGTACTGCGTGATGAGCAGCAAGGGCCTGCGCGGCGATCTGCTCTACGCCTGGCCGAATGCCGAACTGGCGGTGATGGGCGCGGCGGGAGCCGTCAACATCCTCTTCCGCAACGAGGTCAAGGCGGCGGCCAATCCTGAAGCCCGGCGCCAGGAACTGATCGAGGAGTATCAGGAAAAGTTCAACAACCCCTACGTCGCCGCCGCGCGGGGCCTGATCGATGATGTGATCGAGCCGCGCGACAGTCGCCGGGTGCTTATCCGCGCCCTGCGCGTGACCCTCTCCAAGCGCGAACGGCACGTGCCGAAGAAACACGGGATTTCACCCATGTGACGCGCGACCGCCCACGCGCCGGGCCAGCGGCCCGGCGCCAGAGAAGGTGCACCCATGTTCAAAAAAGTGCTTATCGCCAACCGGGGCGAACCTGCCGTGCGCGTCGTGCGCGCCTGCCGCGATCTGGGGATCCCCGTGGTGGCCCTCTACGAGCCGGACGACCGCGGGGCGCTCTATGTGCACCTGGCCGATGAGGCCTTTCTGGTCGAACCGCCGGCCAGTTACCGCGACCCGGACCTGGTGATCGCCCTGGCCCGGCAATCCGGCGCCGATGCGGTCCATCCGGGGTACGGCTACCTTGCCGAACACCTCGACTTTACGCGCACCTGTGAGCAGGAGGGGATCGTGGTGATCGGGCCGGGCAGCGCGTGCCTGGAACTGACCACCAATAAGATCGCCGCGCTCGAACGGGTACGCCAGGCCGGTTTCTCCACCGTCACCGCTTCGAGCCGCGCCTTTACGCCTGATGAGGCCGACGTTCTCCATGCCGAGGCTGAACGCCTGGGCTACCCGGTGATCGTCAAACCCTGGTCGGGAGGCCGGGGACGCGGCACCCAGGTTGTGCGTGAGCCGGCGCGCCTGCTCGACGTTGTGCGCGAGGCCGCCGCTGCCGCCCAGGCCGTCTTCGGCAATCCGCGCGTCTACCTCGAAGCCGCCGTGCTCCCCTCGCGCTACGTCGAGGTGCCGCTCCTGGCCGACAACTACGGCGCGCTGGTGCATATGGGCGAGCGTGACAGCACCATCCAGCGCAACAAACGCAAGGTGATCACCGAGTCGCCCGCCCCGGGGTTGACCCCGGCGCAGCGCGCGGCGGTTCGTGGCGCGGCGGTGGAGATTGCGCGGCTCTTCGGTTGCCGGGGAGCCTGCACCGTGGAGTTCGTCGTTGATGCCGACGGCCAGTACTACTTCACCGAGGTCAAGCCCCGCCTGCAGGTCGAGCATCCCGCCACCGAGATGGTGACCCGCATTGACGCGGTGCGCGAGCAGATTCGCCTGGCCTCCGGGCAGCCGCTGGGTTTCGGCCAGGACGATGTGCGCATCGCCGGCACGGGCTTCCTCTGCCGGATCAATGCCGAGGACCCCTGGCGCGACTACCTGCCCAGCCCCGGGCGCATCGGCATGTTCCGGGTGCCGGGCGGCCCTAATGTGCGCGTGGACACCTACGCCTTCAGCGGAGCCGAGGTCTCGGTGCGCTACGAGTCGCTCTTCGCCAAGCTCACCGTCTGGGGGGCCAATCGCGAGGAGGCGCTGCATCGTCTGCGCCGCGCCCTCACGGAGTTCGCCATCACGGGGATCAACACCAACATCAGCATGCTGCGGCAGATGGTGAGCGACCCGGATTTCATCGCGGGGACCTACGACTCCGAGTTCAGCCACCGGCGGCTGGAACCCGCGGCGCGCCCCGACGGAGAGAGCCTGCGCGACCTGGCCGCCGTGGCTGCACTGGCCTTCCTGGCTCGCGTCCAGGCTGCCCGCCCGATCACGCCGACCGCCTTCACCAGCGGCTGGCACCGCGATAGCAGGAGGCTCCCCCAATGAGCAAGCTGCACGTCACCATCGAGGGCCACGAATTTGTGGTCGAGGTGGGCGCCCTGCCCAGACATGATGAACCGGTCAGGGTCACCATTGACGGTACGCCCGTCATGGTCAGCGTGTCGTCGCTGGCCGGGCCAGAGGCCATCGAGTGGGCCGTAGTGGGCACCCATCCCTACGAACTCAGTGTCGATCCGGACCTGCGCTGGATCGACACCCCCCGGGGGCGCTACCAGATCCAGGTGCGCGACCTTGAGGCCACGGTCGCCCGGCCCCGCAGCGGCGATGGGCGCGTCAAGGCCCCCATTCCCGGGCGCATTGTGCGCGTTCTGGTGGAACCGGGCCAACCGGTTCAGGTTGGGCAGCCGGTGGTGGTGCTGGAAGCGATGAAGATGGAGAACGAGATCCAGGCGCCGCGCGCCGGCACCGTCAGCGATCTGCACGTCAGCGCGGGGCAGGTGGTCAAGCTACACGAGTTACTGCTCGAGATCAGTTGAACGCAGAATGGTTCGTGGAGGGCCGCATACCGACGGGATGAACATATTTCCTGGGAGGGTTTTGCCCTCCCAGACCCTCCCGCGCGCGGGCAGGGGGATGGGGAAACCGGGTTTCCCCATCCCCCTGCCCCAGCAGCTTATTTTCACGTTAGGAAGCCGCATCACCCCTCGGCAAGGCAGCGCTCGAGCACCAGCCGGAAAATATCCGTTTCGGTGATGATCCCCACCAACTGGTCATTCTCCACCACCGGCAGACCACTGAGGTGGTGCTTCAGCATCAGCGCCACCGCATCGCGCACCGGCGTCGTCACGGTGACCGAGATCGGGTCGCGCGTCATCACCTCCTCGACCAATGTGCCGGCCAGGGCGAAGCGAGCCTCGTGCCAGCCCGCCTCGGTGCGCTGAAACGACCCGGTACCCTCGATATCGCTGCGCGTCACGATCCCCACCAGCCGCCCACCCGCTACCACGGGCAAACGATGGATCTTCCGCTGACGCATCCGCTCATACGCCTCCACCGCGGAGGTGTCCGGTCCCACCGTCAAAGGATCTCTGGTCATCCAGTCCTGCACCAGGAGTTGCTGGCGGTCCATCATCATCTCCTCATGTTCGACACAGCTTTTGAAGCAGGCGAAGGGATTGCCACAAGCCCGCAAGCCGCCGGAGCCTGGCAACATCACGCGGGGTGTCATAGGCATTATAGAGCTTCTTGCCGCTTTGTGCACGGGGGGGCGTCATTTCCCAGGGCTGATCCTGTCAGCCTCCCAGACCCTCCCACCGGATGGGGGGAAGGGAGAAATCCGGTTTCCCCCTTCCCCTGCGGGGCGGGGGCGTGGCAAAAGCCGGTTTCCCCACCCCCCTGGCCGAGGGCGTAGGTTCACGTGAGACGGTCATGCGCATGGCGCACACCGCCGCGATGACCATGCCCTGGGAGCGCGGGCGGGACGCCCGCGCCACGGCGCCGCGGGCACGGTGACCGCCCCTGCCCTGACCCTCCCCCGCCGGGGGCGGGAACCCGGCGCCTCCCCCCAGCGAGGGGAGGCTGGGAGGGAGGCTGAACCCTGCGCACGATGGTCACCTCAGCCCTCCATGCGGCTCCGCCGCACCACGCCGCCATGAACATACGGTTGTTCCTGGGAGGGCTGCGCTCTCCCAAACCCTCCCAGGGGCGGGGCCTGGGTGCGCGGGCCGCCGGCCCGCGTCCGCTGAGGTATGGGGAAACCCGGTTTCCCCACCCCCCTCGCCGAGGGCGTATGTTCACGTTAGCCGTCCATGCGGCTTGCGCCGCACACCGACGGGATGAAAATACTTCTTGGGAGGGCTACGCCCTCCCACACCCTCCCGCGGGCGGGGTATGGGGAAACCCGGTTTCCCCATACCCCTGCGTGAGAGCCAGGCCCTCCCGCGGGCGGGGGTGTGGGGGAACCTGGTTCCCCCATTTTCACGTCAGGGGCAGCCACGCCGCGTGCCGGTGATCGGGCGCTCATTGCGGCTGCCGCACACCTGACAGGTCGGTTCGAGAGAAATCTACCAAAGCGTCATAGAGGCGCCGCAAGCTCGTGAGCGCTTCCTGTTGCATTGAGCGGCAATCTACAATCCGCAATCTAAACTGGTATCCTCATCCCGCGCCCATCAGCGCCAGGAGCACCCCGCCGGCGACCACGCTGGCGATCTGACCGGCGGCATTGGCGCCCATGGCGTGAAAGAGCAGAAAGTTCTCAAAATCTTCCTCGGTGGCGACGCGCTGCACCACCCGCGCCGCCATGGGAAAGGCGCTGATCCCCGCCGCGCCGATGATCGGGTTGATCCGCCCCATACTGAGCAGGCTCAGCAGTTTGCCAAACAACAGGCCGGCGGCGGTGTCAACGGCGAAGGCCAGCATGCCCAGGAGCAGGATCAGCAACGTGGTCAAGCGTAGAAACTCGACCCCTACCATCGTCGAGCCGATCGCGAGGCCGAGAAACAGGGTCACAATGTTGGTCAGTTCGTTCGAGGCGGCGCCGGTCAGGCGCTCGACCGCCCCTGACTCGCGCATCAGGTTGCCGAGCATGAGCGAGCCGATCAGGGGGATGGCGAACGGTACCAGCGTGCCGACCACGATCGTCGTGACTATCGGGAAGATGATGCGCGTGCGCTTGCTGATCGGGCGCTGGCTGTAGGGCATACGGATGGCGCGCTCGCGCCGATTGGTGAGCAAGCGGATCACCGGCGGCATGATCAGCGGCACGAGGGCCATGTAGCTGTAGGCCGCCACGGTGATCGGCCCGAGCAGATGGGGCGCCAGCAGGCTCGATACGTAGATCGATGTCGGGCCGTCAATCGCCCCGATGATGCCGATCGAGGCCGCCTCATTGGGCGTAAATCCCAGCGCCAGCGCCAGCAGCAGGGTGGCAAAGATGCCAAACTGCCCCGCCGCTCCCAGCAGCACCATCCGCGGGTTCTCGAGCAGCGGCCCGAAGTCGGTCAGTGCGCCGATGCCGATGAAGATCAGCAGCGGGAACAACTCGTTCTCGATCCCCGCGCGGTAGAGCACGCTCAGCATGCCCTCTTCGCCCAGCATCGGCGAGAGGGGCAGATTGGCCAGCATCGCGCCGGCGGCGATGGGCAGCAGCAACAGCGGCTCGTAGCCCCGTACAATCGCCAGGTAGAAGAGCAATCCGGCCACGCCGAGCATCACCAGGCTCTGCCAGGTGAGGTTCAGGGGACCCTGCGTGAGGCGGAGGAAGAACTCGGCGTTCATCGGCCCTCCGCGGCAAAGCGGATCAGGGGCTCGCCGTGGCCCACCGTCTGGCCGGGTGTCACCAGCACCTCGGAGACCTCGCCATCGCCCGGTGCGCGAATGAGGTTCTGCATCTTCATCGCCTCCAGCACAAGCACCGGATCGCCGCGCCGCACCGTCTGGCCGGCCGAAACCTCGATGCGCAACACCGTGCCTGGCATGGGCGCCGTCAGCAATGCGACGCCCGAGGTTGCCGGGGCCGGCGAGGCAGGCGCGACCGGCTCCTCCGCGGGCGGCCAGGTAGGTTGTATCTCTGCCGGCACCCCCTCAGCGAGGGGTTCCAGGATTACCTCGTACTGCTTCCCTTCCAGCGCCACCTGGTAGCGCTCCGGTCCCAGTGTTTCTACGGCAAGCTCAAAATCCCGCCCGCTGACGGTTAGCCGGTAGCGTCGCATGCTATCCCCTCCTCCGCTGCGCCGCGCGCAGCGTCTGCCTGACGCGTCCGGCGGCAACCCAGCGACTGAGCGCTGCCGGGCCTTCGGGCGGAGCGGGTCCGGTTTCCCGCTCGTGCGGCTGCTCCTGGCTCGCGTGCGCCAGCACCGCCACCGCGATGGCCACCAGGGCCTCGGGGGCAAGTTCCTCGACGCCGGCGCCGCGCACCCGCACTCCGGGCGCCGCGGTGACCTCCTCGGGTGCCGCGGTTGCGCCTCCGGACGCCGCGAGGGGCGCGCGCCGTCGCCCGTCCAGCCACACCAGCAGCGCCAGCAAGCCCCACAGCAGCGCCAGCAAGGCGAACACCAGGCTCATGCCGTAGATGGTTATCTGGATGCCGAACCAGAGATCTTTCATAGATCTGCGAACCTGCTATTGCAACGAGACTTCTCCACGTCGGGGGGCCTGGAGGGGCTTCGCCCCGCCGCAAGCCCCGTTCCGCTGCGGCGCGGCTTCGCCCCGCACCACCGGAACGGGAGATCCTGCCGGGGCCACACGCCCCGGCAACCCTCGCCGAGACGAAGTCGCGTTGATGCTTTCGCTGCGCGGCCTTTACCGGTTGGGGGAGGTGCAGAGGGCGCCGCCCTCGGCGATCCCGTCGGTCCGCCCGCGGCGGGTGCGCCCCCCGGCGCAGCCAGCAGGAGTCTGCCGCCGCGGGCGGAACGGGGGGCGGGGACGCGCAGCCTCCCGTGCCCCGCCCACGGGAGCGTAGGGTGGAGCATAGCTGATCCTGGAATTTCACGAGGGATACAAACCGTGCTTCCGCGCCGGGTTCTGCTGCACCTTGGTGCGCAGGATCTCCAGGGCGCGGATGAGGCGCGGGCGCGTTTCACGTGGCTCGATAACCTCGTCAATCTGGCCCAGATCGGCGGCATGGTAGGGATTGAAGAAGCGTTCGCGGTACTCGGCGACGAACTGCTGCTCCAACGCCGCCGGATCGGCGGCGCGCTGCAACTCCTCGCGCCAGAGCACCCGCGCCGCCCCTTCGGCGCCCATCACCGCGATCTGCGCCGTCGGCCAGGCGAAATTCATGTCCGAACGCATCTGCTTGCTGCTCAGAGCAATGTAGGCCCCGCCAATCGCCTTCCGCACGATCACCGAGAGCTTGGGCACGGTCGCCCCGGCATAGGCGTAGATGATCTTCGCGCCGTGGCGGATCACCCCGCCGTACTCCTGCTCGATCCCCGGCAGGTAGCCCGGACAATCCACCAGCGTGACGACCGGCAGGTTATAGGCGTCACACATCCGCACAAAGCGGGCGATCTTGTCGGAAGAATTGATGTCCAGCACCCCCGCCAGCACCGCCGGATTATTGGCGACAATGCCCACGGCATAGCCACCCAGGCGGGCGAAGCCAATGATGGCATTGGCGGCGTAGGCGGGCTGCAACTCTAGAAAGCTCTCCCGGTCAACGATCCGCTCGATCACCAGGTGCATATCGTAGCTGATGCGCTCGTCCGCGGGCACCAGCGTGTTGAGCGCCGGGTCCATGCGCTCAGGCGCATCATCGGAGGGCTGGTAGGGCGGATCGTCGGCGTTGTTCTGCGGCAGGTAGCTCAACAAAGCTTTGACCAGATCCAGGGCCGCGCCCTCGGTATCAGCCACCAGATGGGCCACCCCGCTCCGTTCGTGGTGCACATCGGCTCCGCCGAGTTGCTGCACCGTCACCTCGCGGCCCGAGACGGCGCGGATCACTTCGGGGCCGGTGAGGAACATGTACCCTACATTGCGGGCCATGATCACGAAATCGGTGAGGGCGGGGGAGTAGACCGCGCCGCCCGCGCAGGGGCCGAGGATGAGCGAGATCTGCGGCACCACGCCCGAGGCGAGCACGTTCCGTAGGAAGACCTCGCCGTAGGCGGCCAGCGACCGCACCCCCTCCTGGATACGCGCTCCGCCCGAGTCGTTCAACCCGATGATCGGAATGCCGCTCTCGGTCGCCAGATCCATCAGGCGAGTGATCTTCTGCGCCTGCACCTCGGAGAACGAGCCGCCCAGGACGGTGAAATCCTGGGCGTAGACGGCCACCCGCCGGCCGTTGATGGCGCCGAAGCCGGTCACCACGCCGTCGCCGGGATAGCGCCGGGTTGCCAGCCCGTAGTCGCTGACCTGGTGCCGGGCCAGGCTCCCAAGTTCCTGGAACGAATCAGGATCGAGCAGCCGCGCGAGGCGCTCCCGCGCGGTCCCCTTCCCACGGGCGTGCTGTTGCGCGATGCGCTCCGGGCCGCCCCCGAGCAAGGCCGCCTCGCGCAGGGCGCGCAGGCGCTCCAGATGATCCTCTGCCATTCGCGTCTCCCCCTACTCCCCGCCCGGCGCATCGTCTCCGGCCAGGCGCACCAGGTTCACCGAGGCGTCAACCATCAACTCGCCGAGGCCCGCGAAGCGCACCCGCAGGATCTCGCGCCCGTCTTCGACCCGGCTCGACACCACCGTGCCAGAACCGTGGGGCACGCAGACGATGCTATCGCCAGGGCGGAAGCGCGGCTCGCCGCCCGACGCCGGCTTCGGCGCCCGCGGCGCGCCCCCTTCCTGGCGCCGCTCGCGCATGGCGCGCAGACGCGCCGCCAGTTCGGCGGGGTCGACCCGGACGGGGGCGGCAGCCTCCTCGCCGGAGGCGCTCCCTGGCGGAGGCGGCTGGCGCTGCTCCGCGGGCGGCTCCGGCGGCGGTGGCGCGGGTGGGGCCTTGCGCCGCGCCGGACGACCCTCCCGCGACGAGGGCGACTCGCGCCGTCGCGTGGAAGGTGGCTGATCCGCTGACGCCGATCCGTCCGACGTGGTGGCGCCTGCGCGGGCCGCCTTGCGCCGCGGCGGGGGCGCCTCCGGCGCCGCGGGAGCTAGCGGCTCGCGCCAGGCCAGCGACGGCTCCACCGGGGCGCGCGGAGTGAGCGGCTCTGCGTGGCGGGGCGCTTCGCGTCGCAGGGGCAGCGGCTCGGGCGTGACCAGTTCCCGGGGTCGCTCAAGCGGCGCCGGCGCCACTCCCCCGAGCAGTGCCAGCATCCAGTCCATATCAGCGCGGGCCAGCGACTTCAGCAACGGATCGGCGCGCCCATCGAGCGCCACCGCGTAAGCGGTCGGCAGAACGCGTTCGAGGGCCTCGAAGAGCCAGGCGCTCAGACCATTGCCTCCCGGCTGGGCATCCACGAAGTAGATCCGCCGCGCCTCGGCGTCACAGACCGGCACGAGATCGCTGACGCTGGCGAGGGTGAGCAGCGGGAGCGCGGCCACCAGCGACCAGCCCACCAGTTGTCGTTCGGCGTTGAGGGCCATGGGTAGATCGATCCACAGCGCCGGGGCGCTCCAGCGGGCCGCCAGGGGCTGCGCGAAGCGCTCCTCCCGCGCCGCGGCGCCGGGGCCGACCTCTTGAAAGCCGTAGACCTCTTCATCCACCACCACCCGGCCCCAGGCCACACTCTGCCCACGGATCAGCCGCTGGTCGAGACGATCGCGCACCTGCACCGCGCAGCGGCGCAACGGCAGCGCGCGACGCGCCTCGGGCAACTCGTGCAGCGTAAGGCTCAGGCGGCTGTCGTCGCGCTCGCGCACCCGGTAGCCGCCGCGCAGGGGCGGCAGGGCCGCGCCGGGAAAGCCCCAGCGGTCGAAGGCATCCAGGCCCAGCGTCCCCAGGGCGGCGCCCCGCTCGTCGCGGATGCTGACCGGCGCGGTAGCCGCGGCCTGCGGATCAAAGTCGGCGTACGCTTCCCGAGCCGCCGGGCCGGGCTGCCACAGTGGCTCGGCATCGGGGAGTTGCACCAGTGACCCGTTGCGTTCCAGGCGCGCGACCAGCGACTCCACCCCCCAGGCGGCCACCTCCGCCGCGCTCAGCGGATACTCCGAGGCCGCGCAGACCAGGTGCTGCGCCTCCACATAGGCATTGGCCGGGGCGGCGATCCAGTGCGGCAGCGTTTCGACGAGCGGGACGGGTTTGTCGTCAACTTCGGCCCCGGCGGGTTGGCCGCGCTCGCAAAGCCGCGCCAGGGTGCGTTCGGCCGGCTCATCGCCGAGCAGCAGAACCGTGAGGGCCGCGCTTTCCAGGCATGATTGCAGACTGGCGGCGGCACGGTCAATTCCGCAAATGATCTGCGCCTCCGCCGCCTGGGGGGCGGCGCCAACGCTCACCTCGGGCAGATCCGCGCCGAGCAACCGGCGCGCCAGCAGAACCTCGAACGGCGCGGTGATGATGTGCACGCGCGCGCGGGCGTGCGCCAGACCCAGGGCCAGCGCCGCCGCCTCGCGCATCCGCTCGGCCGGGGCGCGCCAGAGGGCCAGCGCGGCCGCCGGTCGCGGCGTGTCATCGACGGCGATCACGCGCCAGGCATCGCCGCTGATTGCCGCCAGGGCCTCGGCGGCCCCCTGTACCGGAGCGACCGTCGCCACCAGCCGGAGCGGTGGCTCTCCGCCGGCGAGCCGCCGCGCCCGTGTGAGCAACCCGGCCAGATGGATGGCCGCAAGCCCGGTATAACGCTGCGCATCGGTAAGCGCGATGAGACCCAGCCGGGCCCAGAACGTGGCCCAGGCCCGCCCGTGGAAGCGCAGCAGGCGTTCATGGAGGGTCATGGGCGTGGCGACGACCACCCGGGCGCTCGACGGCGCCCGCGACGCGGCGCCCCGGGCCACCTCCACCCGCAGGGTGGGGCTCACCTCGCGGAGCAGCCGCTCAAGGGCGACGCGCTGTTCCTCGCCGGCCGCCTCGTCGGGCGCGAGCACCAGCGCCGTGCCCGGCCCGGCCTCGCGCAACCAGCCGGCCACCAGGAGCGGCAGCGTGCGCCGGGCCGGCAGGCCGCCGAGCAGCGCCACCGGCTCGCCGCGGCGCAACGCCGACAGGGCCGGAGCCTGGTGCGGGCGGAACGGCTCACCGGTGGCCACCACCCAGGCCTGCTCCAGCCGCGCCTCAACCGGCAGATGGCTCACCCGCGCACCCTCACGGGCAGGAAATCTGCGCACGGCGATCAGCGGGGCAGCCTCACGGCCCCGCTGCCGGGCCAGGGTGTGGAGAACTTCGATCAGGTCGTCCATGACAGGCGTCGGTGATCCCGTGCGCGTTATGACGACCATTGTAGCACAGGCGAATCTCGCAGGGGCATGGTGAAACCTGGGTTCCCTCTTCCCCCGATCGAGGCGGCGCGCGCCGTGCATGGCCTGCTCCTCGGCTTCCTCGCCGGCGGCGAGCGCGCTACCCTCGCCGCCCCAGCCAGGTGATGAGCTTGCGCAACTCTACCAGCCAGAGCACGCTGCTGGCCACCCCCAGGCAGATCAGCCAGTCGTTCAGGCTCAGCGGCACGGTGTGGAAGGCTCGCTGCAAGCCGGGCAGATAGACGACCAGCACCTGTAGCGCGAATGACAGCGCCAGCGCGCCCCACAACCAGGGGTTGCCGAACAGATGGTAGAAGGCGCTTCGCTCATCCGAGCGCGCGTTGAGCACATTGAACAACTGGAACAACACCAGGGTAGAGAAGGCCATGGTCTGGGCATAGGCCAGGCTCCCTGTTCCGGCAATCAGGCCGCCGGGCAAGGCCATGTCCATCACCGCCAGGGTGCCGGTGGCCATCATCAAGCCTACGAACACGATGTTGAACCACATCTGGCCGGTGATCACCGGGACGCGCGGATCGCGCGGAGGGCGCTCCATCACCCGCGGGTCGGCCGGTTCGAGACCCAGGGCCAGGGCCGGCGCGGCGTCGGTCAGCAGGTTGATCCAGAGGATCTGGGTGGCGAGCAGGGGCACCACCAGCAGCGTTCCCTCGCCGGGCGTCAGACCGATGACGGCCGCCAGGGTCACTCCGCCGAACATCGTCAACACTTCGCCGATATTTGAAGATAGCAGGTAGCGCAGAAACTTCTGAATGTTGGCAAAGATCGAGCGGCCCTCTTCCACCGCCGCGACGATCGAGGCAAAATTGTCGTCGGTGAGGATCATGTCCGCGGCGCCCTTGCTCACATCGGTGCCGGTGATGCCCATCGCCACGCCGATGTCTGCCGCCTTGAGCGCCGGGGCGTCGTTGACCCCGTCGCCGGTCATGGCCACGACGGCCCCGTCGGCCTTCAGCGCCCGCACCAGGCGCAACTTGTGTTCCGGGGCCACGCGTGCGAAGACCGAACACTCGCCCAGGACGCGCTGCAACTGCGCATCGTCCATCTGCTGGAGGGCGCCGCCGGTCACTGCCGGTTGGCCAGGTGCGGCGATGCCCGCCTCGGCGGCGATCGCGGCGGCGGTGCGCGGATGATCGCCCGTGATCATGATCGGGCGGATGCCTGCCCGCTTCGCCTGCATCACCGATGGTCGCGCCTCGGGGCGCAGCGGGTCAATCAGCCCCAGCACGCCCAGGAAGACCAGTGAGCGCTCGACCTCCTCGCTGAGCTGGCCGCTGGCCGTGTCGCGGGCCAGGGTGCGGTAGGCCACGCCGAGGGTGCGGAGGGCCTGGTCGGCCAGTTCCTCGACACAGGCCAGGATCTCGCGCCGGCGCTCCTCGGTCAGCGGGCGCACCTCCCCATCCAGGCCGACACGTTCGTAGTCGCAGCGGGCCAGGAGCACATCGGGCGCCCCTTTGGTGAAGATGATCAGCCGCTCCTTCTCCTGGTCAACGTGGGCCGTGCTCATCAACTTGCGCTCGGAGGTAAAGGGCGCCTCGGCCACCCGCGGAAAGCGCTCGTCCAGATCTGCTCCGGTCAGGCCCACACAGCGCGCTGCCACCAGCAAGGCGCCCTCGGTCGGATCGCCGCGAACGACCAGGCGCCCGTTCTCCTCGACCAGCCGCGCATTGTTGGCCATATGGGCCGCGCGCAGCGCCTTGCGCACCTCTTCGCGCAGCGCCGGATCGGTCACGGGCCGGCCGTCCATGCTCAGCGTTCCCTCCGGCCCCGCGCCTTCCGCGGCGAGATCCACCCGGCCGCTGGCGGTTACCACCGCCCGCACGGTCATTTCGTTGCGCGTGAGCGTGCCGGTCTTATCCGTGCAGATCACCGTGGTCGAGCCGAGCGTTTCGACCGACGAGAGCGTGCGGACGATCACGTTGCGCCGGGCCATACGCTGCATGCCGAGGGAGAGCACGATGGTGGTAATCGCCGTCAGACCCTCGGGCACGGCCGCGACCGCCAGGCTGACCCCCAGGATCAGCACATCCACCAGATCACTCAGGCGCCGGGCGCCGCTTACGAGGATCAGCGTCAGGCTCATCACCACGGCGATGGCGATCACCACGCCGCCAAGCAAGCGGCCCACCCGCGCCAGTTCCTTCTGCAATGGCGTTGGTTCGCTCTCGGTTTGTTGCAGGCTGCCGGCGATCTTGCCGATCTCGCTGCGCGGGCCGGTGGCGGTTACCACGGCGCGACCCCGGCCCGAAGCCACCGCCGTGCCGCTGAAGAGCATATTGTGGCGGTCGGGGATGGTCACCTCGGCGGTGATGGGGGCGCTATCCTTGCTGACGCTGGCGCTCTCGCCGGTCAGCACGGCCTCGGCGACCCGCAGGGCGATCGACTCGATGAGCCGGGCATCGGCGGGCACGGTGTCGCCCTCCTCGATCAGCAGAATATCGCCAGGGACCACCTCGGCGGCAGGAATGGCCTGCGGGCGCCCGTCGCGCAGCACGCGGGCCTGGGGCGCGGCCATGGCGCGGAGGGCCGCCACGGCTTGCTCGGCGCGGCTCTCCTGCACGAAGCCCAGGATACCGTTCAGCAGCACAATGGCCAGGATGGTCAGGGCCTCGAAGGGAAGCGTATCGGCCCGCTCGATCAGCCAGACCACAAACGAGATCAGCGTGGCCGCCAGGAGTAAGCCGGTCAGCGGATCGCGAAACTGCCCCAGAAAACGCAGCCAGCGGGGGGGCGGCGGGGCCGCGGGCAACTCGTTGCGCCCGTAGCGCTTGAGGCGCGCCTGGGCCTCGGCAGGGTCCAGCCCGCGCGCCGGGTCAACCCCCAGCGTAGCGAGCGCCTCGGCCACCGGGCGCTGATAGGCCCGTTCCAGTTCCTCGATCCTCATCATTGCTCCGCTCTGTCGCGCGCTGCGTACCTCCTGTCAAATACAGGAGGTGCGCGGTCGCCTTCCGGCGGGGAGGGGGGCTGAAGCGCCGCACCCGCTTATGCGCCAGGTATTGGCCCTAAGCGCAGCCCTCCCAGACCTTCCCACGGGTGGGGGTATGGGGAAACCCGGTTTCCCCATACCCCTGCTCAAAGGCTGCGCCCTCCCAAACCCTCCCACCGGGTGGGGGGATGGGGAAACCCGGTTTCCCCATCCCCCTCTTCGAGAGCCTATGTTCACGTTAGCCGTCCATGCGGCTCCGCCGCACACTGACAGGATGAACATACTTCTTGGGAGGGCGCAGCCCTCCCAAACCCTCCCACCGGGTGGGGTAATGGGGAAACCCGGTTTCCCCATCCCCCTGCTCCAGCAGCCTATGTTCACGTTAGTTTGACCGTTGCTCCGTACCTCCACACCTCCACACCTCCACAGAACCGATCTGGAGCGCTGAGGAGCTGTGACGCTGAAGGCTGGATTGTCACGGGCGTTTGAACCACACCTACGCCACACCCTGGCCGTGCACCCGTCGCACCGTCACGCGCACCGAGGCGCGCGGGGCATCGGGGCGCCGGGCCAGCCACTCCTCCACCCGTTCCGGGCCCAGGTAGCGCAGCGCCAGCCGGCGGCGCAACTCCGGGTCCGCCGGTTCAACCACGGCAACCCCGCTCAGCGAGAGGTAGCGCACCCCGTCTTCGATCGTCACCGCGATGGTCGGATTGCGGCGCAGGTTGCGCGCCTTGACGCTCTCGGCGCCGATGCTGAAGCGGATCTGCTCCCCCTCCAGTACATACCAGACGACCGTCTGGTGAATGCTGCCATCGGCGTTGAGCGTGCCGATGACCGCGTAGTGCCGTCCCTCGAGAAACTCCCGTTGCCGCTCCGTCAGAAGCATTGCCGCTCCCTCCATCCGGTCCTGAACGATGGACGCGCTGTATTGTACCCCGAAACGGTGGAGGGGCGTGGGGCAACCAGGTTGCGCCGCGCCCCTCCACCGGCCCGGAGGGGCGCCAACTGTGTCTCCGGCATGGGCGGAGAGAACCGAGGGGCCTCCGAATTGTGAACAAACGTACTACCGCGCCGCAATGCGTTAGATTGCCTGTTTCTTCACCGCAGAGGGGTTGACTTTAACCGTTGCATAATGCTATAGTAACAGCGGCAAAGTGAATGGGGTGCCACGTTCGCGTCCCTCCAAGGTGTGAGTCGAAATGGGGTTTGAGTTGTCAGGCTCGGCCCCATCTTCTTGCCAGCAACGACACACCCGGTTGGCGCGAAGGGCCTGAGCGATCCAGAACCCGCTCCGGCCCTATTACGTTCCCATCGTTCGCTACGCAGGATATTCGTATCCCGAAGGACAGAGTAGCGAGTTTTGGCAAGCAGCAGACCATTGTATTCAATGGAAAAGGCAGGAAACGCTTGACAGTGGGTGTATTATGTTAATTACACCGGGGCGCGGCGCAGGGCCGTCAGGCGTGCCTGAGGACGAGGATGGTACCGCAGAAGAATGCATCCACACAGGAGTCGGGGCCGATGAGTGAGCAGTTGCTTGAGCTGGCGCGGCAGCGTGGTTTTGTGACCTACGGCGATATTCTTGAAGCCTATCCGCAACCGGAGCTGCACGTCACCGAGGTCGATCAGCTCTATGCTCGCCTGCAGGCGGAGGGCATCAAGGTGGTTGAGTCGGCCGCCGATGTTGAGCAGAACTCTGGCCACGGCGAAGAGGAATCACTCAGCGAATTGCCTGATCTCGCCGAGATCGCCTTCGATGATCCGGTGCGGATGTACCTCCAGGAGATCGGCCAGGTGCCCCTGCTGACCGCGGAGCAGGAGGTCGAACTGGCCCAGGCGATGGAAGCGGGCGATCTGGCCCGCCAGCGGCTCGAACGTGAGGAGTACGAGCATGGTCACGAGAAGGCCGTCCTCGAACGGGCCTTCGCCAGGGGCCAGGAGGCGCGCCAGCATCTGATCCAGGCCAATCTGCGTCTGGTGGTCTCGATCGCCAAGAAGTATACCTCCTATGGCCTGACCATGATGGATCTGGTCCAGGAAGGCAACATCGGCCTGATGCGCGCGGTTGAGAAGTTCGATTATAAGAAGGGCCATAAGTTCAGCACCTACGCTACCTGGTGGATCCGCCAGGCGATTACTCGCGCCATCGCCGACCAGAGCCGCACCATTCGCCTCCCCGTGCATATGGGCGAGGCGATCAGCCAGGTCAAGCGCACCAGCCATAAGCTCCAACAGTCGATGCAGCGCGAGCCGACGCCCGAAGAGATCGCCGAGGCTATGGGCATCAGCGCCGGTAAGGTGCGGCGCACCCTCGAGGCAAGTATGCATCCCCTCTCGCTCGAGATGCCGGTGGGCCAGGAGGGCGAGGGCCGCATGGGCGATTTTATCGAGGACGAGCGTATCTCCACCCCCGCTGAGGCTGCCGCTGCTTCGATGCTCCGCGAGCAGATCGAAGAAGTGCTCCAAAAGCTCCCCGAACGCGAGCGCAAGATTATTCAGTTGCGCTATGGCCTCAAAGATGGGCGCTACCGCACCCTTGAAGAGGTCGGCGTTGAGTTCGGCATCACCCGCGAACGCATTCGCCAGATCGAGGCCGTCGCCCTGCGTAAGCTGCGCCATCCCCATCTGGGCAAGAAGCTGCGCGGTTACCTCGATTGAGGCCTTCCTCAGGCATGGTTCCAACGCGATTGGCCGTTTCAAAACAGTCCCTTGCAGAGGGGTGTGGGGAAACCGGGTTTCCCCACACCCCCCCCGCGGGAGGGCCTCGGAGGGCACAGCCCTCCCAAATCCTCCCACTGGCTGAGGGGATGCGGCCTCTCCCCCCGCGCCGCGCCTGATGTACTTCAGGGCACAATGGTCCGGCTATGCCAACCCCTGGCCGCGCCCGCGCTGCTGGCCCTGCTGACGCTGGTCCTGCTCCTTGCCGGCGCACTGGTCGCTAACCCCGGTGTTGACCTGAGCGCCGCTGATCCGGCGGCGCGCCGGGTGCTGGTCCGCTTTCACGGCCTCGAGCGGAATGCAACCGACACGTACCGCTGGAGCGAGCCCCTCTCCGCCCTCGTGCTCTTCGGCTTCGATGGGCGCCCGGCGATCCTCAGCCTGCGCCTCGCCGCGCCCCGCCCCCCCCAGACCGCCCCGGTCGTGGTGCAGGTGCGGCGCGATGATCGGCCCCTGGGCGCCTTCGTAGCCGCCGGCGACTGGCGACGCTATCACTTGCTCACCCCGACCGATCCCATCGGCGAGAGCGCCCTGGTGCTGCAAACCAGCCCGTTCACGCCCCCCGGCGACCCCCGCGAGCTTGGCCTGGCCCTGAGCAGCGCACGCGCCACACCGGCCACGACCGGGCCGCTGGCGCCCCCCGCGCGGGCGCTGTACCTCCTCGCCCTGCCGCTCATCGGCTGGTTGCTGCTCACCCGCCTGGGGACGCCCGCACCCCTGGCGCTGGCGTGCGGCGCGCTGCTGGCCCTGCTGGCCGGCTGGGCCATGGCCTTCCCAACCGCCGCGGGCTACTGGCTGCCTACCCTCGGCTGGCCCTGGTGGCCGTTGCTGCCGTTGGCACTCCTGGCGGCCTGGCCCTGGCTCGGGGCCGGCCTGGCCGCCACCCGCGCCCGTCTGGCGCGCCGCCCTGCTATCGGCTGGGCCGGCCTGGCCGTGGCTCTGATCGCCCTCGGCCTGATGCGCCTCGGCCTGTCGCCGCTCCCGGGGATCGCCCTGCTCGTCGCCGGCGTGTGGGCAGGTCTCGCCCCGCTGGCCGGGCGCGCCGACACGCTCGCCGGGGAGCGCCTCACGCGCCGCTGGCCCCTCGCCCTGGCGCTGATCGTGCTGCTGGCCATCGGTTTGCGCTGCGTGAACCTGGATGGGCAGCCCGCAGGACTCTGGCGCGATGAGTCGCGCCACGGGTTGCAGGCGCTGCGGATCTGGAGCGATCCGGGCTACCGCCCGATCTACGTCGTCGTCGGGGCCGACCTGCCGGCGCTGCTCTTCTACCTGATGGCGCCGGTGGTGGGCCTGTTCGGCCCGCACGCCTGGAGCGCGCGCCTGGTAAGCGCCCTGGCCGGCGCCCTCACCCCGCTCGCGCTCTTCTGGGCCGCCGGCCCGCTCATCGGCCGGCGCGCGGCGCTCTTCGCCGCGGCGCTGGTGGCCTGGGCCTCCTGGAGCCTGAGTATGAGCCGCTGGGCCTTTCCCGCCACCCTCGACCATCTGCTGGTGCTGGGGGCGGTGGGCTTCCTCTGGCGTGGTCTCGCGCCCCCGGAGGAAGCGCTCGGCGCGCCGCGCCGGGTGGCGTTCCTGGCGGCGGCGGGCGCGCTCGGCGGCCTCGCGGTGTACACCTACCACACCGGGCGCGTCGCGCCCCTGGCCCTGGCAACGGTGGCGGCGATCCGCCTGGGGGCCTCGGCGCCGGCATGGCGGCGGGCGCTGCCCGGTCTGGTCGTCGCGGCCCTGGCGGGCGCGTTGATCGTCGCGCCCCTGGCGCTGTACATTTTGAACGACCAGCAGGGCTACAACCGGCGGGTGGGCCGGGTCTCGGTGCTCGATAGCGGCAATCTGACCACCCGCGCGCCCGCGGGGCTGATCCTCGGCAATCTGGAGCGCTACCTGCTGATGTTCCACGTTCGCGGCGATTTCAACGGGCGCCACCACATGCCCGACGCGCCGATGCTCGACCCCGTGGCCGGGCTGTTGCTGGCCGCGGGCGCCGGTCTGGCCCTGCCGCTGATGCGGCGGCGCGCGGGCGTGGCCGCGGTCCTGGCCCTGGGGGCGATCTATCTGATCCCCGGCGTGTTCAGCGGCAACGCGCCCCACGCGATGCGCTCCCTGGGCACGCTGGCCCCGGCGGCCATGCTGGCCGGCCTGGGACTGGCGGCCCTGGCCCCGCCGGGACGCGCTGCCATCTGGGCGGTGGCCCTGCTGGCCAGTCTGAGTTTTAATGCCTGGCTCTACTTCGGCGTGATGCGCCTGGAGCCGCGGGTCTACCATGAGTTCGACATGGTGGAGACGGCGATGGGGCGCGTTGCGGCGGCCCCCGCGGCAAGCGCCGACGCCG
>Ga0308411_10000298_pt1 | contig 32395 bp, 29 predicted proteins | sample HotsprottomLayer_2_FD_203530 | JGI IMG/M metagenome (GOLD analysis project Ga0308411, IMG submission 203530) | Hot spring phototrophic mat microbial communities from Octopus Spring, Yellowstone National Park, Wyoming, United States -... | ecosystem: Environmental > Aquatic > Thermal springs >... | reverse complement strand
ATCCACAAGCTGGGCGAGGTGTATCCGTCGGCGGTCGGCATTTGGGTGGGGCAGAGCGCGCGGAACTACATCGCGCACAATCACATCCACGATCTCTACTACACGGCGATCTCGGTGGGCTGGACCTGGGGCTACGGGCCGAACCAATCCAAGGACAACGTGATCGAGTACAACCATCTGCATCACATCGGCAAGCAGATGCTGAGCGACATGGGCGGCATCTACACGCTGGGCGTGCGGTCGGCGTCTTCGATCCGGAATAACCTGATCCACGACATCGAGTCGTTCACCTACGGCGGCTGGGGGATCTATCCCGACGAAGGCTCAAGCGAGATCCTGATTGAGAACAACGTGGTGTACCGCTGCAAGAGCGCCGGCTTCCACCAGCACTATGGCCGAGACAACGTGGTGCGGAACAACATTTTCGCCTTCAACCGGGAGTCGCAGTGGATGCGCACCCGCGCCGAGCCGCATCTTTCCTTCACCCTGGAGCGGAACATCGTCTACTTCGACTCGGGAGTGCTGTTGGGCAGCAACTGGACCGGCGACCGGTTCCAGCTCAACCGGAATCTCTACTATGATGCGCGCGGCGGGGATGTGCGCTTCGCGGGCAAGAGCTTCCAGGAGTGGCGGCAGCAGGGGCAGGACCGGGATTCGGTGATCGCCGATCCGGGTTTCGTGAACGCAGGGAGTTTTCAGTTTGGCCTGCGGCCCGATTCTCCGGCCCGGAAGATCGGGTTCCAGCCGGTCGACGTGAGCAACGTCGGGCCGCGAAGCAGGCCGGAGTGGTGACGGGTTTCGCTCGATGCTGCGCGGCAAACACACCGCTCCGGCCGGCTGAGCAAAGCCGGATCCTCCGTCTTGCTGAACAGATTAGCGGAACGGGATTGTCTCGCCGTGCCAGGGAAAGGCGTAGCTCGGCCGGTTGCAATACCGCCGGACTCCCATTTCCAGCGTGATCCCCGCGGCCGGCGCCAGTGCAACCTGAAAGAACTTGGCGTTGACCTCCACGCTTTCCGCGGTTGGCTTGCCTTTTTCCAACCTTTGGTGACGGACCGTGGTGAAGCTGTGCTCGCCGAAGGTCCCTGCCTGGACGATGACCTCCCGCTTCTCAAACGGGTTCAAGTTCACCAGTTCAAGCACGACTCGGTCCCGCTCAATGCTCCTCACGAGCGCGGCGACGTCTTTGGGCAGGCCGGGCCGCCTTTCGGAGGGATTGAAGTACCGCACTGAGGCGTGCAGCAAGCCGCCGTTGTACATCAGTTGCGGCGCGCCGAGCATCAATTGCACAAGCGCTTCGGTGGTGACGGGGTTCTGCTGCTGCCAGTGATGCTCGTTCAGTTTGGTGAAGTCCGTCTTGGAAGGTTCGATTTGCCGGTACGTTCCTGGATACTCGTCCAGGAGCAGCCAGTTGGTGCGCATCTGGTTCAACCGTTCGGCGACTTGCCGGGCAGCTGAGGCCAGAATTCGCTCCGGATAGCCGGGGTTGTCCCCGGCCAGGAATCGCAGCCAAGGCGTCTCATGGCCGTTGTCCATTTTGTTGCGCGTATCCCGCACTTCGCGCCAGTCCGTCGCCTCCGCCTGCCGCACCTTCTCGATGCGCCCCCAGTCGTCCGGGGAGAGGGACATAAACCAGAGCTGCGCCAGATAAGAGTGGTCCATACGGCCATAGTCCAGCCAGCCGGAGCTGTCGCGGCGGGCTGGGACCAGAAAGCCCTTCTCGGTGCGCTTGCCTTGCGCCAGGATGGCGTCCATGGTCGAGCGGGGCATTTCCAGGTAGCTTGAATCGCCGGTGAGCAACAGCGCGTTTGCGGCCCCGATCTGGATGGCTTGTCCCGTGCTGTGGTAACCGTGCGGCCAGCGCCAGCCATACAGACCGCCCCACCACTTTCCGTTGAAATACTCACCCACTTTTCCGGACAGTCCCACGTTATCGGGCGTGATGCCGCCGTTCGCCCGGGTCCGGTCAAGCCATGCGCCCACGTACTCCTTGACCCAATCCACGTACTTGCTTTCGTGCGTGAGCAGGAAGGCATGAGCCGCGAGAGTGGTTGCAGCCAGATTCATGACCACATCGCCGCCGCGATACAGGCGCTCTTCGAGGGCGATGCCGTAGCGCCTCGCCTTGTCCGGATCGTCCAGATCGGCGATCTTCTCCACCCCAGGCACGTCCTCGATGGGAAGCCCGTAGACGGCCATGCCGGGGGCCATTCGGAACGGGCGGGCGCGCTCGGCCGAACCGAAATAAGGCCCCGCGCTTCCGTTCCGCGGCGAGCGGATAATCTTAAGCACGGGGTCGTAGTTTGGGGCCTCGGGGTCCTCGTTCAGATAAAACCCGGCGAAGCGCCTCGCCCGCACCCGGAGTTCATGGTCGGTGGGATCGGCAAGGGGCAGAAAGTAGAAGAAGAGATTCCCTTCACCGTGATGGAACCAGTCGTCCTGCCGGGCGTATTCCTGTCTCATCATCCCGAAGTCGTAAGTGAGTTGCCGGGTTATGGCGTGCCACAGGGTAAAAGACAGCGGGCGGAGACGTTCATCGCCGCCCAGAGCGTACAGCAAAGGGTAGTTGTAGAAGCCTTCGTAGGGGTCGTCCGGCGCCGCCTGCCCGCTGGTTTTCCAGATCAGGGTGCCTCCGCTGCGGGTGTAGCGCTCCACAAACTCGAAAGCCGCGCGGCTCATGTCGTCGATCAGCCGGCGCTGGAGCGTGGCCCAGCCAGGCGGGTTTACGCGTGAGCCGGCTTCAATCACCTTAAGCTGGGTCATTGTGTCCTGTCCCGCCAGTAATGCGAGGGAGAAGCCCCAAGCAACCATCCAACGCATCCACATCATCGCCTCCCATCGGCCCGGCGCTCTAAGCCAGGCCCGTAAGTTGATAGGCCTCGATGGCCGTTTTGCCGAAGACCCAGGCCTGCTCGCCGCGTGAGAGTCCGGCGACGGCATCGCGCGCGCAGCGATACCAGCGTTCGTAGCTCGCTGCCTGTAAGCAAACCGGCCAGTCGGAGCCAAACATCAGGCGCCGCGGGCCGAACGTCTCTAGCGCGGTCTCGATATAGGGCCGCAGGTCTTCCGGGGTCCAAGTTTTCGGGTCGGCGGCATTCACCAACCCGGAGAGTTTGCAATAGAGATTGGGCCGCCGCGCGGCCTCCCGCATATTCTCGCGCCAGGGCGAGAGGATCCGTTCGCGGATCCGGGGCTTGGCCAAGTGGTTCAAAACCAGGGTGATCTCCGGCAGGCGGCCGGCCAGCGCCGCCACGCCGGGAAGCTGATCCTCGCTGATGTGGATGTCATAGGCCAGGCCGGCGCGCCCCAGAACTCTTAGCGCATCAAGGAAGCGCCTGCCCCGCTCCGACTCCGCATTCAACTCCACTCCCGCCCGGATGCCGCGCAGCTTCCGCCGTGAGGCATATTTCTCCAGCAAGGGGGCCACCTTCGCCTCGTCCATGGGAAGCCAGCCGACCACGGCGGCCAAGAACTCGTGGCGCTCGGCCAGATCCAAAAGCCAGTCCGTTTCCTCCAGTGTGGAGCGCGCCTGGACGGGAATGGCCCAGCCGATGCCCGTGCGGCCCATCTCGGTCTTGAGCTCCGCCGGGCCGAAATCGGCCTTCATGACAGGGTAGCCGATCCAGGGGTACTGTTTCGGATCGTAGTTCCACAGGTGGACGTGGGCGTCGACGAGCGGCTCGGAGACGGCCGCGCGAGCCGCGGCCGCGGCAGTTCCGAGAAAGCTGCGTCGTGACAATAGGGTCACGGTTTCCGCTCCATGCCCATCAGATGCAGATAGCCCCAGGCTCTGCGCTCGGCCGGAACAGCTCCGGGCGCAAACCACTGCTCGTGATGGAAGAGATAGCGGTTCGCGGCGCCGTCCTCGGGACGGTCCATATCCCCGAGCACCAGCTTGATGCGGACCACAGCCCGGCCCTGCGCCGGCGAATAGAAGACGCCGGGCTGCATCTCCAGGCACGGGTCGAATCGGATGGCCCATTCCAGGATGTAGCCGCTGCCGTCCGGCTTGACCTTGGCCGCGCAGCGCTGGGCGCCGTCTTCGATCCACTTTTGGTAGGTCTCCCAGGCGGAGGCTTTGGAGCGCGGCTCGCCTTCCAAGATTCCTCCCACGCCCACCCCGCCGGTGCGCGACTTGGTGAGGTTGCACACCATCTGCCAGGAGGAGCCGGTCCCGTCCGCTCCCAGGCCCGGCGGCGACGGCCCGGCAAAGAGCAGGATCTCCATTTCGTCGCCCAGCCAGGGGTAGCCTTCGCGCGTAAGCTCGTGGGCCTTGGGATTGGAAGGCGGCAGATAACGCGGGGTGGCGATGCCGTACAGCAGGTCGTCGGTCACGTCCGCCGCAAAGTAGAGGTACTTCGAGTCATGCTTGACGTAACCCTTCAGAGAAAGATCGCGGTCGCTGGTGACAGGGTGGAAGGCGGGCCACCAGTCCTTGACCCCGGCGAACTGGGTCGCGTCGTCCCATTCTCCAGGACTAAGTACCCCGTCCAGCACGGGTGTGGTTCCGTAGTAAGAGGCCAGGGGAGGGTTGTTCTGTTGAGCTGCGAGCATCGGAGAGACGGAAACTAAGATGAGCAATGTCGCACAGAGCCATGTTATGCGCAGGAGGCGGTTGATTGTCGGCACGGGTGTATCCTCACGGGGCCGGGGGCAGGTCGGGGTTGGGCCGGTCGTAACGTCCTTCGATGTAGGGAAACTTCTTGGCGATTCCGGGAATTAACTCCACGCCGAAGCCGGGCCGATCAAACAACTCCATGTAGCCCTTCTTGACCACCAGCGGATCCTTGAAGATTTCCTCTTTGAACGGATTATAGGTTTGGTTGAGCTCGAGCATCATGCGGTTGGGGATGGCCGCCACCAGCGCAGCGTTGGCCATGGTGGTCAACCCGCCGTGCCAGTTGTGAGGACAGCAGGGCTTGCCGCTCAGCGCCGCGATGCGGGCGATGTGCCAGGCCTCGGTGACGCCGGTCACGTTGCAATCGGGTTGGACGATGTCGTAAGCGCCGCGGTCGATCCACTCTTTGAACTCGAAGCGGTTGGTCCGGCTTTCGCCGCCCGCGACAAGCACGGTGGGCAACGCCTGGTTGATCTTGATGTAAGCCTCCAGGGCGCCCTCGCCCGAGGTGCTGACGGGTTCTTCGAACCACAGGAACTTAAGCTCTTCGAGCACGGGGCAGAGCTCCAGGCATTGTTCCAGGGTCAAGCGCATGTTGCTTTCTTGGATCAGGTCGAAGTCCGGCCCGACGGCCTGGCGCAGCTTGCGCAGGTAGGGAATGTACTTCTGGATGGTCATGCCGCTATTGCGCCACTCGGTTCCGATGCGGAACTTGAAGGCGGTGTAGCCGGCTTCTTTGTGCCGGACCGCTTCGTCGATGAGGTCTTCGGGCCGCTTGTACCAGGCGTAGGAGACGCCGCCGGATGCGTACACGCGGATGCGGCGCTCGGGCGGCGCGTCGGTGGCCAGCAGCCGGTACACCGGGGTATTCGTGGCCTTGCCGATGATGTCCCACAGCGCCATGTCGATGCCGGCCCAAGTGGCGGCCCCGGGGCGGCCACGCTGCGCGGACCAGCCCGGCGTGAGCTGCTCCACGTCGAACGGATTCTTGCCGAGCAGAGTGGGCCGGATCCATTCTTCGATCATCTTTTTCATTTGCGGCGGACCGCCGTAGGGGCTGGACTCGCCGATGCCCACGATGCCCTTGTCGGTGAAGACCTCCACCAGCACCGCGTCGGTCTTCCAGGTGACGGCTCGCGCCACCATCCACTGCTTTTCCGGCGGAAGCTCGTACGACATGAGCGTCACGCGGACATCGGTGATTTTGAGATTCTGCCGGGCGACGCCTTCGAGCGGATGCACCCGGCGGCGGAATGCGGTTGTCCCGGAGCGCGGCGCTGCGCCGGCCTGTCCCCGGCCGGAGGCGAGGACGGGGGCGAGCGCGGCGGCTGCTGCGAATTGCCTTCGTGTCATCATGGCGGCCTCTCCCTTCAGGAGGTTGATGTGCCTGGCCTCCGGCGCCTGGAGGAGCGCGGAGGCGGCACTGAGCAGTATACATCCGGAGCTTGACTCCGGCGGCGCGAGGCGATATATCTTGCATGGCCCGGCCTTTTGAATGCGAGGCCGGCGTCCTGAAGGGAGAACGTGATGAACTCACTGGTCTTTTCCCGCCGAAGCTGGCTACAGACGCTCGCCGCGGCGCCGGCGGTTTCCGCTCTGTCGGCAGCGCCGCTGCCCGGCGATGCCGACCGCGAGCGCCGCATGAAGTGGTGGCATGAAGCGAAGTTTGGCATGTTCATCCACTGGGGCTTGTACAGCCTGCTCGGCCGCCACGAATGGGTGATGGAAAACGAGGCCATTCCGGTGGAAGAGTACGAGCAGCTTGCCAAGCGATTCAATCCCCGCCCCAACGCCGCGCGTGAATGGGCGAAGCTGGCGCGCCGCGCCGGGCAGAGATACATGGTGATGACCACCAAGCACCATGAGGGATTCTGCCTGTTCCACTCCAAGCTGACGAGTTACTGCGCGCCGAAGCAAGCGGCGGGCCGGGATCTGGTGGCCGAGTATGTCGAAGCCGCGCGCGCCGAGGGCCTGCGGGTGGGTTTCTACTATTCGCTAATGGACTGGCATCATCCCGACGGAGCACGCTGCGCCACGGACGAGGCGGCGCGCAAGCGTTTCGTGGAGTACATCCATGGCCAGATCCGGGAGCTGATGACCAATTACGGCAAGATCGACATCCTGTGGTACGACGTCGCCTGGCCGTTGAACGCCGAGGGGTGGGAGTCGGAACGGATGAACCAGATGGTCTTCCAGCTTCAGCCCGACATCATCGTCAACAACCGCAATCTACTGCCCGGCGACTTCTCGACGCCCGAGCAGCGCATCCAAGCCGACGCCTCCGGGCGCGCCTGGGAAGCCTGCATGACCATGAACGACTCTTGGGGCTACCACGCCGCCGACGACAACTGGAAACGGCCGCGGACTTGCATTCTCAACTTGGTCACCTGTGCGCGCGACGGCGGTAACTATTTGCTCAATATCGGTCCGCGCGGCGACGGTTCGGTCCCCGAGGAGTCCGTGCGCATTCTGGAGACCGTGGGACACTGGCTGGAGCGCAACGGGCAGGCGATCTACGGCGCGGAGCGCTGCCGCGTGAACCGCTCCAACTACGCCAATTTCAGCCGCAAGGGCAACACGCTGTTTATGCACGTTTCTTACTGGCCGGGCGAGACGGTGGTGCTGGCCGGCTTGCAGGCGAAGGTGAAATCGGCGCGGCTGCTGGCCTCGGGCCGGCCGGTGCGTTTCGAGCAGGATGAATTCCGAGTGCGCTTTTTGGGGCTGCCGCCCAAGCCGCCGGACGATCCGGTGACGGTCATTGCCGCCGAGTGCGATTCCGAGCCGGTGCAGAACATGGACCGCGTCCGCCGGGAGCGGCCCCGCCGCGGGGTTTAAGCGCGAGGGGCGAGTTTCGCCTAAGGAGACGGTTCGCCGGGGCGGACCGCAGTGGTCCCGCACGCCAGTGTTTGGCGATACAATGGGCGCACTATGCGTAGGCGAGATTTCTTGCGAACTGCACTAGCCCTGCCGGCGGCGGGGCTCTTCACGCGCTTCGAGAAGCTGACCGCAGCGGATCGCGGCAAGGTCCGAATCACCGACATCAAAATGAAGGGACTTTCCGGCGTGGGCCACACCCTGATCCGCATCGACACCGATGCGGGCATCTCGGGCTACGGCGAGTCCGGCGTGACCCAGTCGATGATGAAGGCCTGGCTGGAGATCTACCGGCCCATGCTGCTGAAAGAGGACCCGCTGGCCATCCAGTATCACTGGCACCGCATGTCCACCCTGATGCACACTTACATGGCCCGCATCCCGGCGCTCAGCGGCATCGACATGGCGCTTTGGGACCTGGCGGGCAAGCTCACGGGGCATCCGGTGTATTCGCTCTTGGGCGGCCCCTTCCGGGACGAGGTGTCCGTATTCATCAACACCGAACCGCGCAACATGCTGGACCGCGCGGTGGTGAAGGACTGGGCGGCGCAGGTGAAGCAGCATCCGCAGGGGTTCAAGGCGGTCAAGATGAACACGACCAGCCCGATCCAGCGGCCCATGGGCCGCTACACGACGACCCTCACCAATCAGGACCTGCACAAGATCCGCACGGGCTTTGAGAACGTGCGCGCCGAGCTGGGCCCGGACTACGACATCATGGTTCATTGCCACAACGAGTACGATCTGCCGAGCGCCAAGGCGATTGCGCGGGCGGTGGAGGGAATCGAGCCGAAGTGGCTGGAGGATCCGCTGCCGGTCCAGTTCTCCGATAGTTGGGTTTCGCTGAAGCGCGAATGCCGGGTGCCGTTGCTCACGGGCGAGAAGCTGGAGATGCCGCAGGGTTACTATCCTTTCCTGAAAGAGCAGGCCGTGGACTTCATTTATCCCGACATCGCCTTTTGCGGCGGCATTACGGCCATCATGAAGATTGCGGCGCTGGCGGCGTTATTCCGCATTCCGGTGGCGACTCACAACGTGGGCGGGATTCTGCTGACAATGTCGTCGATTCACTTTGGGTTGTCGATCCACGACTTTCTGACGAGCGAGGCTCGGATGGGAGGCAAGGTCGACATCTTGGTGATGGCGAAGAACCCGCCGGTGATCAAGGGCGGCATGGCCCCGCGCCCGGAGCTGCCGGGATTAGGCGTGGAGTTAGACGAGGCGGGCGTGAAGCAATGGCAGCGCAGCGGCGACACGCCGGAGTGGGTGTAAGCGACGGACTCTCGCTGCGGCGGAAGCGGAGGCGCTGCGCCTTCGGTCTTTCCGGGATTGAGTAACTTAGCGATAGGCGAACTTAAGCCACCGGTCCTGCTGCGGCGCAGATTTCGCGGTAGTAGTCTTCGTACATGGGGATCACAAGCGACGTGCAGAAGCGCGATAAGGCCGTGTAGCGCGCGGCGGCGGCGATGCGGCTGTGCAGCTCTTCGTCCGTAAGCAGCTCCAGCACCCGCGCCGCCTGGGCCTCAATGTCGCCGACCGGTTCCAGGAACCCGTCCACGCCGTGGGTCACCAGCTCCGTCAAGCCCCCCACGCGCGTCGCCACGGGCGGCACGCCGCAGGCCATCCCTTCCAAGACCGCCAGCCCGAAACTTTCCAATTTGCTGGGCAGAAGCATCACGTCGGCCAGCGGAATCAGCCGGTGGACGTGGTTCTGCTTGCCCAGGAACGCAACGTGCTGGTCCACGCCCAGCTCGCGGGCCAACTGCTCGGCCGGGCCGCGCTCCGGCCCGTCGCCCACCATCAGCAAAAACGCCGGCTTCCGCCGCAGGACTTCGGCCAGGATCCGGATGCAGTCCTGCACGCGCTTCACCGGGCGGAAGTTCGACAGATGCATCAGAACTTTCACGCCGGGCGGCGCGTAAGGGTTCTGGCGGGCATCCTTGCGGGCGGGGCGGTAGATTTCGCAGTTCACGAAGTTCCGGATCACCCGGATCTCGCGCTGGACGCCGAAGACCCGCTCGGTCTCGTTCCGCAGGTACTCGCTGACCGCCGTGAGCCCGTCCGATTTCTCCATGCCAAGCCTAGTGATGGGGAAGTAGGACGGCTCGGCTCCAACGAAGGTGATGTCGGTGCCGTGCAGCGTAGTGATGAACGGAACCCGGCGGCGCGCCGCCAGAATCTCCCGGGCCAAGAAAGCCGAGATGGAGTGCGGAATGGCGTAATGCACGTGCAGCAGATCCAGCGAGTAGCGCTCGGCCACTTCGGCCATGCGGCTGGCCAGGGCCAGCGTGTAGGGCGGGAAGTGGAACAAGGGGTAAGTAGGAACCTCGACCTCGTGGTAGAGGATGTGCGGATGAGAGGGGTCAAGCCGGATGGGGTTGTCGTAGGTGATGAAGTGGATCTCATGGCCGCGGCTGGCCAGCTCCAGGCCCAACTCGGTGGCCACGATGCCGCTGCCGCCGTAGGTGGGGTAACAGGTGATCCCGATCCTCACACCGACAGGGTATCACCAGCGGGTTCCAGAGTCGCGTAGCCGATTTGGCCGTTGAGGCGCTCGTCGGGCGAGGGCCGGTCGCCGCCGCCGAACCAAACGCGGATGCGGCCGTTCTCCAACAGGACCGACGGGTCGCAGACGACGGCGGCGTTCCAGGCTTGCGCGCCGGCAAAGACGGTCTCGGCGGGCAGCCGTTGCCAGCGGACGCCATCCTCGGACCAGGCCAAGCCGATGCGGCGGTGCTCGCGGCGGTCGCGGCCGGTGTAGGCCATCCAATAGCGCCCTTGCCAGAGCCAAACGGCGGGTTCGCCCAACCCGGTTTCGTCGAAAGCGCCCGGTTCGCCGAGTTCCAGAATGGGATTCGATTTCAGCTTCTGCCAGCGCACGCCGTCCCGCGATCGCGCCAGGCCGAGCCTCTGCCGCCGGGCGCGGTCCTGGCCGAGGAAATACAAGTAGAACCACTCGCCGAGGCGCACCACGTACGGGTCGGCGACGCCGCGCTCGTCCCAACTGCCGCGCGGGCCGGGCGTAAGCACAGGAGCGCCGTGCTTGCTCCAACGGAGCGCGTCCTTGGAGCGGGCCAGGCCGATGGCGGGCAGGCGGCCGCCTTGATACCAGTACAGGAATTCGCCGTCCGCGAAGAGAGCGGTGCCATTGGCCGCGATGTACTCTCCGTCCCAAGAGCCGGGCGTGGGCGAAAGGACACGGCCGCGCCGGGCCCAGTTCAGCCCATCAGAGGAAGTCGCCAGACCCGTGTGCCAGGTCTTGCCATCGAATCCGGAATAGAGGTTGTAGTAGACGCCTTCGTGGACAACCACGGAAGGATTGAGCACGTCGCTGCCGTCCCAATCGCCCGGCTTTCCCAAAGGCAGCACGGGAGAATCCAGAACTTTCCAGCGGAGCCGGGGGAGCGGGGGCCGGACCCCTGCCGGCGGAGGCAGGGTGAAATCCGCGTAAGAGCGGCAGGCGGCAAGGGCGGCGAGCGCGCAGGCCGAGGCTACAAAGTCCCGCCGGGAAATTGGATGGGAGGTCATACTGGAATTCGCATGCGGAGCCGGGACCCGAGGCGAGGTTGAGATTCCAGGACCATCTCGCCTTTCAGTTCCCGCACGCGGCGTTGAATGCTGGCCGGGCCGATGCCCAGTCGCTGCATCTCCTCCAGGTCGAACGCGCCGCTGAAGGGAAAGCCCTGACCGTTGTCTTCGACGTAAAGCTGGATGGCGTTGCGGGCGGGCCTGAGGGTCACGGCCGCGCGCGTGGCGCGGCTGTGTTTCTGGATGTTGTTGAGGGCTTCCCGGACGATTTGCGCCAACTCCGTGGCGACTTCAACCGACGGGGATTCCACCTCTTCGGAGTTTTCAAAGGTGGTTTGGATGCCGCTGTTCTTTTGGAACTCGGCTACGAGCTCGCGCAGCGAAGCGGCCAACCCTCCCGGCCGGATCTGCACGGCCCGCATGCCGCGCAAGAAGGCGCGCATCTGCGCCACCTGCGATTTGTGCAGGTTGAGAATCTCCTGGAGCTCCTGCAAGGCGGCATTCACGTTCCGCCTCATCAGGCGGCCCAGCACCTCCAGTCGAAGCTGAAGGGCGATGTAGGCTTGAAGAGGGCCGTCATGAAAATCGGCGGCGATCTTCTGCCGTTCCGCGTCCCGGACTTCCCGCAGTTGCTGTTCGCTCTCTTGAAGCCGCTGCCGCAGCCCGGCCGCAGACTGCTCGCAGCGGCGTTTGTACAGCGCGGCCGGCCAGGTCAAAAGGAGGGACCAAACGGCAAGCCGGACCAAGGGTCCCTTGCCGGACAGTTGCGCCAACAGAAGGATGAGCGCGGTTACGGCCGTGACCAGCCAAGTGTTCCACCAAGGGTAAAGCAGCAAAGACGACAGCAGGAGGTGGGCATACAAGACGGAGCTGACCCAGGCGGCCGGGTCGGGGCCGTAAGCGACTACCAGCGCGAAGAACAATCCATCCATGAACAGGGGGCAGAGCTGAAGTCCCGGCCGCGTGGTCCATCCGTAGACCAGCACGATCGCGCCGTAAGCAAGGAAGAGAAGGCAGGCGGACAGCGAGATCCAATGGAGGGACCGGGATGGGAAAAAATGGGCCGCGAGCCAGAGCAGCCCGCCCGCCAGGCGGGAAATCGCCACCACCCGGCGCGTATCCCAAGGACTCACCTGCATGCAGCCTCCATCATGGGGCGCCGCAGTCAGCGCCGGTAAAGGTAAAGCGTGTGGCTGCGTCCTTCGCCGTCGTCCTCAATGTCTTCGGTCTTTTCGGGCTCCCAGCCGGTGATGGGAAAATCGTGGGCCACAACCCGGGCGCCCTTTTTCAACTGTTTCTCCAAAAGCGGGCGGAGCTTGTCGATGGCCGAAGGAAGCAAGTAGATCGTGATCAAGTCCGCCGAACTGTAGTCCTGGCGGAGCAGATCGCCCTTGATGATTCTGGCGGTCTTTTGCAAGCCGAGGGCCTTGATGCGCTCCGAGCTTTGCTTCCACAAGCTCTCGTCCAGCTCCACGCCGGTGGCGTCGGCGTGGAACCTCTGGGCGGCCATGATGACGATGCGGCCGTCGCCGCTGCCCAGGTCGAACATTTTTTCGCCGGCTTTGAGCCCGCCGAGCTGGAGCATCTTTTCCACGATGGTCTCCGGCGTCGGGTAGTAGGGGGCAAGCCGCTCGCCTTCGTCCTGCTGATTCTCCTGCGCCAACAGCACGGCGCAGCAAAGGGCCGCGAGAACTGCCATGCAAAGTTTTGCTTTCATTGCTCGGTGTCTGCCTTAAATTTCCTCATTTAGAGCCACGGACTAAGAGTCAGGGCTCCACCAAGAGCCGCACCCGGTTACTGGAGCGGCCCATTGCTTCCAAGAATAACTCGGACGGGCCGGCGTCCAGCAGGGGGGGCAGCGCCACCTCCACCAAATAGAAGCCGACGTATCCCGGGGCCAGCGTGGCGCGGGTCACCTCGATGGGGGTGCCATTCAGATAAGCGCGTACGGGGGCCGCCACGCGAGGAGGTTCTTGCAGCGGGGCCGCGACGCCGGTGCGCCAAGCCGGAACAACTTTGCCCAGGCCGGTGGCGAGCATCTGGACGCGCATGCCCGGCCGGGCCGGGTGGGAGGCATCGAGCAGCACGCCGGAGTCGGCGTCCATCAACATCGCGGAACCCTCCCGGTCGACGAAGATTGCAGGCGAGGCTTCCGCCAGCGGGAGGTTGAAGACGAAGCGGCCTTGCGCCAGCTCCAGAGCCAGCTCGGTTGAGGAGCCGCTGATTTCGAAGGGCACCTGGAGCTGAGACTGGGTTTCGGATGCGAACAAGACGGGGGCGGGAAGCAGGCCGGCCTGCGCGCGGATCAATCGCCCGCCCAGAACCGTGAGCAGCGAGCCGGGGGCGGCGGGGCGAGCGCTCAAGTCGGCCGCGTTGGCCACTTCCACGCGCCAAAAGCGGTGCGGGGCCGGGGCGGCATAAACGCCGTAACCCTCCAAGGCGGCGAACACCTGGTGTCCCGGCTCGTCGAGCCTCACGTCCTTGACCGGAACGGGCGGCAGATTCCCCGAGAGCAGCACCCACCGGCCGCCCAGCCCGCCTGGGCCGTCTCCGGCCACGCTGAGATACAGGCCGCTTCGGGTGGCGGCATAGATGGCGGCGCCTTCGCGGTCGCTGGCGATACCGTAAACCGGCCCGGCGGGGAGATCCCCGCTGATGTCGGTCCAGTTGACGCCGCCGTCGAACGTATAAAGGACCGCGGGGTGGCGATCGCCGCCGACCGGTACGCCAAAGGCGGCGAAGGCTCTTGCTGGGTTGTCTGGGACAGCCAGGATGGCTTCGACAGGGGCGCCATTGCCGCTCCGAGCCAGATGCCAGCTCTCCCCGCCGTCCCGGGAGATCCACAGCGCGCCGTCCGCGCCGCCGGCATAGGAGTAGTCGCCAACCAGGGCGATCGCCGTCACTACCTGGCCGATTTGCTCGCTGGCCCGGCGCTGGGCGGCCTCCCTTAGCCGAGCCGCGTCGTCAGCGGCGGGCAGCCAACTATTCCGCTCTCCCGGGAGCCATTCCAGGATTGCGCCCCCGGCGAGTTGGATCTTGACGCCGCGCGCCCCAGCCGGGGCCGCGATCAGACGCCGTACCGGAAGGTTCGGAAGACCCTCGTTCAGGCCGCACCAAGACAGGCCCCCATCTGCGGACCGCCACACGCCGAATTCATTGACCGCCACGACGACGTCGGGGTCGAACGGGTGGATGGCCAAATCCTGCACCGGTCCTCCCAGGATGGAAGAGCCGCGCCAAGAGGTTCGATCAGCCCAAGTCCAGCCGCCATCGTCCGAGCGGTAGACCTGTTGGCCGAAGGCGTAGATGCGGGCTCCAAAACTGTCCGCCGGCCGGGCGACAGCCCCGGGTTCGGGCAGCCTGGCGGGGAAGCTGGAGGGCGGCAAAGGCGGCGCCGACTCGGAATCCGGAGCGGGTTGCCAGGATTCCAAATCCCGGGTGCGAAAGGTGCGGCCCGCCGGGAGGCGGACGTAAATCACGGAGCCGTCCAGAGAAAACCAGACCTGCTGGACCGGGCCGGTGGCGGGCGAGGGCAGCTCCAGCTCGTAAGTGAAAGACCCGATGGGACGCCAGTCGGGCAGAAGGCGGCTGGGCATCGCGGCTTGAGGTTGGGCCACGGCCGGGGCGGCGGCCAGCGTTCCGAGCAAGACGAGGGCAGCCGCCAACCACGCCTCTGGTACTGTGGCAGTCCGACACATGGAACGAGTCCATTTTAACCTTATTCAGCGGGTTGGCTGGCCCCCCACATATTAAAAAGACGTTGCCGCTCAAAAATTTGTCAAAAAAAAGGCCGCGGAGGTCTTTTTGCAAAACAAGTTTGGTGTTAGACTGAGGTGTTCTGGTGTCCCTCTGAGGGACGGCCAGCGAGGTTGGGAGATGGTTCGCGCACGGGTGACATGCCGGCTGATGGTGGGGCTGTTGGTCCTTCCCCTGTTGGCTTGGGCTCAGTTTCCCTTCGGCAGCGCCAACCCGGACAGCGCCGCTAAAGCGGTCTCCGTCACCGGGCAGGTGACGGTGTTGCGGGATTCTCAGCCTTGGGCCGTCAATGCCGGGGACCTGGTCCGGATGGGGCAGGTCATTATCACCGGAGAGGACGGCTACGCTGTGTTCCAACTCTCCGATGGCAGCACCTTTGAGGTCTTCCCGAACTCCAGGGTGTTGTTCCGCCAAACTCCAGGCAATCTGAAAGACCTCTTGGATTTGGTGCTCGGGCGCATCCGGGTGCACATCGAAAAATGGGGCGGGCAGCCCAACTTCAACCGCGTGCGCACGCCGACCGCTGTGATCTCGGTGCGAGGCACGACCTTCGAGGTCGAAGTGGAGGACGACGAAGAGACCACGCTGGTGGTGGTGGAAGAGGGGTTGGTGGAAGTGCAGCATGCGCGCCATCCCGGTCCGCCGAAGATCCTCACCACCGGGCAGTGGCTCCGGGTTTATAAGAACCAGCCGCTGGCCAGTTCGCGCATCGGAAAGGACACCCTGGTGCGCGGATCGCTACGGGTGCTGGCCGATGCGCTGCAAACCCTGGTTTACCGCGGCCAGCCTGCGGTGATCGGAAGCGGAAAATCTCCAGGCGGCATTCCGCTGCCCGGAGGAGGCGGCGCGCCTCCGACGACGCCGCCCCTGCCGGGAGACAGCGGCAGTCCGGGCGGCGGAACCACGACACCGGCGCCCGCGCCTGCCCCGCCCCCGCCGCCACCCCCGCCGGGCAACTAGCCCGTGCGAAACTGAGGCTTTGGGGGATTCATGATGGCGAATCTTCGCCGCAGCATCTTGTTTGTGTGTTTGGCGGCCGGCGTTTGTTCCGGTGCTTCCTTTTTTCCTGCCCAATCGCCTCCGCGTGGCGTACCTTCGGAATGGGAGATCCGCGAGGACCTGAAGCTGCTGGTGCGGCACATCGATGAGCTCGGCAGCGCGTTGCTTGAAGTTCACCCGGAGCTATGGGTGGGCGATGGCCCCAAGGAGGCGTATCAGCAGCAGCTTCAATCGATCCGGGACGAGGCCGGCTATGCCCGGCGGGCGGCGGAGGCTTTGGCGGCGCGTCCTGAAAGGTTGACGCTGGCCTTGGAAACGCACCTGCGGCTGGACGCCGTGGGCGAGATGCTGATTTCCCTGTGCGAAGGGGTGCGGCGATACCAGAGTGAGCCGGCCGCCACCCGCATTCAGAATCAGTGGAGCGCGGGGGCTCGGGCGCGAGATAAGCTGAGGGAGTATATGGTCAGCCTGGCCGAGGAGATGGAGAGCCAGTCGCAGGTGATGGCGGAGGAGGCGCAGCGCTGCCGCGAGCAGCTGAGCCGCCAGCCGGCGCCGCCCGCCAACAAGAAGGAGCCCCAGTGAGCACGACCGGCACGTTTGTTTGCAGCATTTGCGGCGAGCCGTCCCAGCGCATTTGCGCGTATTGCACCAAGGACGTCTGCGACAACCACATCTGCGAGAAGTGCCAGCGGTGCAGCGACTGCTGCGAGTGTGAATCGGCTTACGCCGAGCGCAGCTCCGCGGCGGCCGAAACGCCGGCCTGACCGTTCCGCGGCCGCCTTGTTCAGCGCGCGGCGAGGGATTTCTCGATCGCAGCCAACTGCTGTAAGCGCTGGCCCGAGGCCCAGCTCTGCTGAATCTGATCCTCGGTCAATCCGGCCAGACGGCCAAGCAGAATGTAAGAGGGCAGAGCGTATTGCAGACTCTGCCAGCGGGCCATTTCGAATAGCTGCGGGAGAGCGCGTTCCCGCAGAAGCCCGAGCACGCCGGCATCGCGGTTTTCCGACAAAGCCACCAGCAGCTCGGCTGCGCCGGTGCGGTCCGCCCAAACGAGCGAGTTCAGCATCTCCACGGGCCAAGTGGGCGAGATCTTGATCTGGTCTTCCGGATGGGCGGCGGCGTAAGCGGCGAGTTCCTTCAGGGCCCGCAGCGCGTTCTGCCGCACGCCCTCGTCAGGATCCCGCAAGGCGTATTGCAGATCTTCGGCCGCGGCGGCCTTGTCTTTCAGGAATACCAACAGGTGGGCCGCCATCGCCCGGTGATCCGCGTCGACGGAGTTCCGCACCACCTCGCGGACGGTGCGGGCATGCTTGTTGGCCAAGGCAGCCAGGCGGCTCTGGGTGATGGGAGACAGGCCGGGAGCGCCGGGCCGCAGGGCGGAATCCCGGTAGGTTTCGAGAAATGACTGGTAAGCCTCGGCGAGCTCCAGCGGCAGCAGCACATTGACCTCGGGAGGGTCCCGGACCTCGAACAGGCGCGCGCCCTTTTCCAAGATTCCGACAAAGAGAATGGCGCCGTCGGCCTCGCAGCAAACCGCTTCCAAGCGAGCCGCCACGACGCCATCCACCGCCTCCAGCCGCGCCTCGGCGTCTCCTTTGGAGGCCGGCAGAGGCGCGCCGGGCTTTACCCCCAAGGCTGCTTCGATGCGGCTGAGCGGGACTCTGCTGAGGCCGTAATACTCGATTACGCTGACCGTGGGAGGCTGCGGCGCGGCGGCCTGGGCCGCCAGGCACAATGCAAGGGCGAAGATCACGAGATTCAATCTCATTGTTAGGACGTCCCCGGCGACCCGGCGGCTACGCGAATTTCTGTGCGGCTTCGCCGAGGACCGGCAAAATGGTTTTGCGATTCTGGTACGTTTGCCACATCAGGTATAGAGCCAGCAGGATGAGAGCCAGATGGACGAGGCGGCTCAAGGTCCACCAGAGACCCCAGCCGCCAATCGGCGCAAACACGCCGAGCACGATTTGTATAACCACCCACGCGATTTGGAGAAACAAGGATTGAAAGGCGTGGAAGCGGATCTCCTTGTCACGGCTGTAAGGCTCGAGCAGCAAGAACAGAATGGCCGGAACGAAGACGGGGATGTAGCAAAGAGCGCCGGCGACGTTGGCGGCGATTTGGGAACCCGGCTGGGCAGGCGGGGGAGCTGCGGGAGGCTGGCCGGCCGCCACGGGCGTGCCGCAGTTGGGGCAAAACCTTCCATCGACGGGTGAACCGCAATTAGCGCAGTAAGGCATAAGGCTCTCCAGTACGGGTTCAATGTACTCCGCTTGTGCCGTGTGGCGCAAGAATGGAGCGGGCGCCAGGAGGCTTGGCGGAGACCGTGTCAGGCGGCGTGTTAGCATGGATGATTGCCAGGCTCTGGGCCCCGTGCAACGTGCGGCCGCGAACCCCGCCAGGTCCGGAAGGAAGCAACGGTAGCGGTTGAGCAGGTGTGCCGCGGGTCTCCCAGGGCCTGGCAAGGCTTGCCGGGTTCACGACGATGTATCAGGTTATCGCCAGGAAGTACCGCCCGCAGACGTTCGCCGAACTGGTCGGCCAGGAGCATGTCCGGGCGACCCTGGAGAACGCGATTGCGCAGCGGCGAATCGCGCATGGCTACATCTTTTCGGGGCAACGGGGCACCGGCAAGACGACGGTGGCGCGGATTCTGGCCCGCTGCTTGAACTGCGTGCAAGGCCCCACGACCGCTCCCTGCGGGGTTTGCGCCAGTTGCAAGGAGATCGCGGCCGGCAGCTCGGTGGACGTCATCGAGATCGACGCCGCCAGCAACCGCGGCATCAACGAAATGCGCGAGCTGCGGGAGAACGTGCGCTACCGGCCGGCGCGGGACCGCTATAAGGTCTTCATCATCGACGAGGCGCACCAGATCACCAGCGAGGCCTTCAATGCGCTGCTGAAGACGTTGGAGGAGCCTCCCGAGTGGGTGATCTTCGTTTTGTGCACGACCGAGGCGCACAAGATTCCGGCGACCATCTCCTCCCGCTGCCAGCACTTCAGCTTCCGCTCGGTGGAGTTCGAGGACGTGGTGCGGCGCATGGAGTGGATCTGCCAGCAGGAGGGCGTGAGGGCGGACGCGGAATCGCTGGCGGTGCTGGCGCAAGCCGGGGACGGCAGCGTGCGGGATTCGCTCTCGGCGCTGGACCAGGCGATCGCCTGCTGCGGGCAGGAGCTGAAGGCGGAGGAGGTGCGGGCGCTGCTGGGGCTGTTCTCCCTGGAGATTCTGCATCAGGTGACCGAAGCGCTGGCGGCCTCCGATTCGCGCAAGATGCTGGAGATCGTGGCGGCGCTGGAGCGCGAAGGCTACAATTTGCAGCACTTCTGCCGCGAGCTGGCGCGCTATTTCCGGAACCTGTTGGTGGCCAAGATCGCCGGGGCCGATAGCCGCTTGATTGCGGCCACCGGGCAAGAGCGCAAGCGGCTGGCGGAGATCTCGGCGGGCTTCAGCGAGCAGGATCTGGCGCGGTATCTCCAGCTCGCCCTGGATCTCTACGGCGATTTGCAGCGCTCGACCCAAATCCGGCTGCACACGGAGCTGGGGCTGCTGCGGATGGTGGAGGCGGGGAGGCTGATGCCGATCGAGGAGGCGCTGGCCCAGCTCGGCGGCGGAGCTCCGCCCGCTCCGGAACGGCCGAAAGCGAAGGCCGGGGTGAAAACGGGTGTTCCTGCGGCCGCGCCCCACGCATCCGGTTCCGGCGCGGCACAAAGCCCAGCGCAAGGCGCGGCCCAAGGCACGGCCCAAGGCACGGCCCAAGGCACGGCCCAAGGCACGGCGCCCGGGGGCGGCTGGCGGCAGAAGTTGCAAGCGGCGCTGCTGGAGCTGGGAATGAAGTTCACCGCCGATGCAGTGGCGCACTCGCAGGTGACCGAGACGCCGAACGGACTTCGCTTTGAGACGCCGAAGGACTTCCGTCTGACGATGCGCGAGGTGGATCTGCGCAAGGCCCTGGAAAAGCTAGGGGCGCCGAATTTGCGGATTCGCATTGAGTTCCGGGAGACGGAACCGGAGAGCGGCGGGGAGACGGCCCCGTCTCCGGCGGCTGCTTCTGAGACCGACGCGGCCCTGATGGAGCGGGTGCTGGCGGATCCGGAGGTGCAGCGCTTCCGGGAGGTTTTCGGCGGGGAATTGCGCGGCGTGCGGGACCTGCGGGATCTGGAATAATGAAGTGCGCCCGGTCTTGAACGGGCCGGCCGGCGGACCGGCAGGCCCTCAGAGGAAGGGCTTGGCCGCGGAGGAAGAGAAGGGAGAGGATATGCGATTCCCGGGCAACATGCAATCGATGCTCAAACAGGCCCAGCAGATGCAGCAACGGCTGCGCGAGGAGATCGCGCAGATCAGCGTGGAAGCATCGGCGGGCGGGGGCATGGTCACGGTGCGGATGAACGGCGAGAAGAACGTGCTCGGGGTGAAGATCGACCCCGAGGTGGCAGGCGATGTGGAGATGCTGCAAGACCTGGTTCTGGCGGCGTGCAACGAGGCCTGCAAGAAGGTGGATGAAGCCATTCAGGAGAAGACCAGCGGACTGTTGGGGGGACTGGGCCTGCCGCCCGGGCTGTTCTGACCGATGCCGGACTTTGCGGAGCCGCTGGCGCGGCTGATCCAAGAATTCAAGCGGCTGCCGGGGATCGGCCAGAAATCGGCGCAGAGGATCGCCTTTCACATTCTGCGGGGGCCGCGGGCGGACGCCGAGCGGCTGGCGGCCGCGTTGCTGGAGGTGAAAACGCGTTTGGGGCTATGCCGCCTGTGCAACAACATCAGCGAGAGCGAACTGTGCCCGTTTTGTGCGGACGCGCACCGGGACCGGTCCGTGATCTGCGTGGTGGAGGAGCCGCACAACATTTTGCCGATTGAGACCACGCGCCAATACCAAGGCGTCTACCATGTGCTGCACGGCTCGATTGCGCCGCTGCGGGGCGTGGGGCCGGACCAGCTCCGGATCAAGAACTTGCTGGAGCGGCTGGAGAGCGGGGAAGTCCGGGAGATCATCCTGGCGACGAACCCGACGGTGGAAGGCGAAGCCACGGCGGCGTATCTGGCGCGGTTGCTGAAGCCGCTGGGGTTGAAGGTAACCCGCATTGCGATGGGGATTCCGGTGGGCAGCGACCTGGAGTTCGCCGATGAGGTGACTCTTGCGAAGTCGCTCGAGAACCGGCGGGAAATGTAGGGCATGCGGAGGGGCGGGCAGATTTCCGGCTGGCAGATGGCTGGCGGAGACCAGGCCAATATGGTATGGTTGGTATTGCCAAGGAAAAATGATTCCGGCTCCCCAGCTCGATCCGGCCTCCGAAGTGCCGCTCTACAAGCAGCTATACGAACAGTTTCGCGCTTGGATCGAGAGCGGAAGACTGGCTGAAGGCGAACGGTTGCCGTCCACTCGCACCTTGGCTGGCCTGCTTGGCCTGAACCGGGCCACTGTGGCCGCCTGCTACTCCCTGCTCGAATCTGAGGGCCTCATCCACGGCCACGTTGGGCGAGGCAGCTATGTGACGGCGCAGAACCGAGCGTCCAGGCGGACGCTGGACTGGGAGGCGGTCTTGGGGTCAACGGACCCGATGGCCCCCGGACTGGCGTTTCCGGCGGCGCACGGCTCGGTGAGGATCAGCTTTGCGACGGCGCGGCCTTCGGAGGAGTTGTTTCCGGTCGAACAGGTGCGGGAAGCCTGCCAGGCCGTGCTGTCGGGTCCGCAAGCAGCGTCCATTCTTCAGTTAGGGTCCCCGCACGGATACGGCCCGCTGAGGGAGTACTTGCTCGGCGAGGCGCGGCGCGAGGGTTTGGCGCGGGCAGGCGACGATTTGTTGATCACAAGCGGCTGCCAGCAGGCGCTGGATCTGGTGCAGCGGGCGGTGGTCCGTGCCGGCGACACGGTTCTGGTGGAGGACCCGGTATATCCTGGGGTCCGAAATCTGTTCCTGCGGGCGGGAGCGCGGCTGGTGGGGCTCCCGGTGGGGAGCCAGGGGATCGAACTGGAGGCGTTCGAGTCGGCCCTGGAGCGGGAGCGGCCGCGGCTGGTGGTGCTGACGCCGAATTTCCAGAATCCGACCGGGGCGACGCTTCCGGCGGAGGTGCGCCGGGCGATTCTGGCCCGGGCCGGCAGGGCCGGGGCCGCCGTGGTGGAGAACGACATTTACGGGGAGCTGCGCTATGAAGGGACGGCGGCGCCGCCGCTGAAGCAGATGGATGAATCGGGCGGGGTGGTGCTGTTGCGGAGCTTTTCCAAGGTGACCTTTCCGGGGTTGCGTGTGGGCTGGCTGCTGGGGCCGCGGCCGCTGATCGACCGGGTGGCGGAGTACAAGCAACTGACGGACTTGCACACGGATCATCTCTCGCAGGCGGTGCTGCTGCGGTTTGTGGAGAGCGGCGATTTTGCCGCGCACCGGAAAAGGGTTCTGGCGGCGGGGGCCGAGCGGCTGGCGGCGGTGCTGGAGGCTTGCGGGCGGTTCTTGCCGCCGGGCACGGAGTTCACGCGCCCGCAGGGCGGAATGAATCTGTGGGTGCGGCTGCCGGCGCCGCTCGATGCGGCTGAGCTGCTGGGGCGGGCTGAACGCGAGGGCGTCAGTTACACGCCGGGCAGGTACTTCGAGGTTTCCCGGCGCCAGCCCGGGGGACTGCGCCTAAGTTTTGGAGGACTGGATCCGGCGCAGATCCGCGAAGGGGTGGAGGCGTTGGGACGTGTATTTGGGAGTGAACTGGAGCGGGTCCGGGCCGTGGGAGCGATGGGCCCGGCTCCCGCGATGGTTTAGGTGAGCATGCAAGGCAAGGAGGCAAGGATGTATTTGGACGATGCGTTCCGGGTCAAAGTGGGCCTGGCGGAGATGCTGAAGGGCGGCGTCATCATGGACGTGACCAACGCCGAGCAGGCGCTCATCGCCGAGCGCGCGGGCGCGGTGGCGGTGATGGCGCTGGAGCGGGTTCCGGCCGATATTCGCAAAGAGGGCGGAGTGGCGCGGGCGGCGCCGGTGGCCAAAATCCGGGAGATCATGAAGGCGGTCAGCATTCCGGTGATGGCGAAGGCGCGGATCGGCCATTTCATGGAGGCTCGCATTCTGGAAGCGCTGGAGGTGGATTACATCGACGAAAGCGAGGTGCTGACTCCCGCCGATGAAGAACACCACATCGACAAGCGGGCCTTCAAGGCGCCGTTCGTATGCGGGGCCCGGAATCTGGGCGAGGCGCTGCGGCGGATCGCCGAAGGGGCGGCCATGATCCGGACCAAAGGCGAAGCCGGCAGCGGCAACATCGTGGAGGCGGTGCGGCACATGCGCACGATCCAGCGGGAGATCAAGCAGCTTACGGTGCTGAGCAAGGATGAGCTGCCGGCGGAGGCCAAGCGGTTGCAAGCGCCGCTGGAGCTGGTGGAGTACGTGGCCGAGCACGGCAAGCTGCCGGTGCCGAACTTCTCGGCGGGAGGCATCGCGACGCCGGCCGATGCGGCGCTGGTGATGCAGCTCGGGGCGGAGGCGGTGTTTGTCGGCTCGGGGATTTTCAAGAGCACCGATCCGGAGGCCCGGGCGCGGGCCATCGTCAAGGCCACGACGTACTACAACGATCCGGTGAAGCTGCTGGAGGCCAGCGAGGAGCTGGGCATGGGGATGCCGGGCATCGACGTCTCCAAGCTCCAGGAATCCGAGCTGTTGCAGACGCGCGGATGGTGATGACGACTCCACGGATCGGCGTTCTGGCGCTACAGGGGGATTTTGAGGCGCACCGCAAGGCGCTGGCGCGCGCGGGCGCCGAAGGGTTCGAGGTGCGCAAGGCGGAGGAGCTCGAGCAGGCCGGGGGTCTGATTCTCCCGGGCGGCGAAAGCACGACGATGCTTAAGCTGCTCCGGGAGGAGGGCCTGTGGGAAGAGCTGCTCCGCTTCGGGCGCACCCGGCCGGTTTTCGGCACCTGCGCGGGCGCGATCCTAATGGCGTCGAGGGTGACCAACCCGGTGCAAGAAGCCCTGGGCCTGATGGACCTGGAGGTGGAGCGCAACGCGTACGGCCGCCAGTTGCAAAGCCACGTGGCGTTGGTGGAGACCGTAGACGGGCCGCTGGAGGCGGTGTTCATCCGGGCGCCGGTGATCCGGCGGACGGGTCCCGGAGTCCGGGTGCTGGCGCGTTACAAGGGGGATCCCGTGTTGGTGGAGGAAGGCATGCACATGGCGGCGACGTTTCATCCGGAGCTGACCTGCGAGGAGCGCGTACACCGGCGCTTCGTCGAGAAGGTCGCGGCGGCGGCTTTGGGGGGCGCGCGGTGAAGCGTGTGCTGTTTGTGTGCTTGGGCAACGCCTGCCGCAGTCAGATGGCGGAAGGGTTCGCGCGCGCCTATGGGGAAGGCGTGTGGGAGGTGGAAAGCGCGGGTCTGATGCCGGCGGTGACGATTCCGCCTCTGACGAGGGAGGTCATGGAGCAGAAGGGGGTCTCGCTGGACGGACAACATCCGAAGCCGCTGGAGTGGGTGGAGCCGGAGAGTTTTGACCTGGTGGTGAACATGAGCGGTTTTGACCTGCCGCCGGAGCTGGCCGGCCGGGAACTCCGGTGGGAGGTAGAGGATCCGATCGGGCAACCGGAGAAGACCTACCGGAAGGTGCGGGATCAAATCGAGGCGCTGGTGAAAGGGCTGCTGGAGGAAGTGCGCCGGGAGCGCGGAATTGACACTTGAATCCGCGTCGGCGAGAATAAAATTGACAGCGCGTGCGGATGTGGCGGAACTGGCAGACGCGCTAGATTCAGGTTCTAGTGGGGGCAACCCCGTGGAGGTTCAAGTCCTCTCATCCGCACCAAGCCTTTCATAAGTTACAAGCGTTCCGTTTGCGGGATCCCCTCTTTCCTATCTGGGTGCGTGGCCGAAAGCAGTAACGGACTCGGCGCGTTCGCGCGCGGAATCCGGTGAGCGGAGGGCGTCCAGATCGGACTCACCACCAGCTCAGCTCATGAGTGGGCGGACGCGCAGGCTGGCAGCCTGCGCTACCGGCGGGCGAGATAGGATGGAGAGTATGCGGGATGTGGGACGCCTGATGGTCGTGGTAGGCGGGATTCTGGTGCTGTTTGGGCTGCTGGTCACCTTCCAGGACCGCCTGCCGCTGCGGATCGGACGGTTGCCTGGGGACTTCTTAATCCGCGGCAAGAACTCGGTCTTTTACTTTCCACTGGCGACCTCGCTGCTGTTGAGCGTAGTGCTTTCGGTGATTCTGTGGCTGATCGGGCGGAGGTGATCAGCGCACGGGGCCGATCTTGTCCAGGGGCCAGTAGACGAACACCGCTTTTCCGTAGATGTTGCGGCGGGGGGGGAATCCCCAGTGGCGGCTGTCGTTGGAAGAAGTGCGGTGATCGCCGAGCACGAAGTAACTGTCGGGAGGGACGAGCACCTCGGGCATGGATCCGTTGTCGCGGTAAGCCGCGGGGACGTAGTCTTCCTTAAGAGCTGCGCCGTTGACAAAGACCAGGCCCTGTTGGATTCTTACCCGGTCTCCCGGGATGCCGATGATGCGCTTGATGTAGGATTTGCGCGGATCGGCGGGGAAGTAGAAGACCACGGTGTCGCCGCGCCGGATCTCCTCGATGCCCAGACGGTAGACGAACTTGCTGATGAAGATGCGTTCCTGGTCTTCGAGCGAAGGCATCATGCTGGTGCCCTCGACCTGGACGGGCTGGTAGATGAACAAGATGACCACCAGCGCAAGCGCCACAGCCAGGACGAGGTCCCGAATCCAGGCGAGCAAGCCGGAGTGGGGCTTGACCCGGGAATGGACGGCGGGGGCGGACGGTTCTTCCCTCATCGGATTCTGACTACCAGCATATTAGACGCGAGGACGAGCCTGCCAGATGGGGCAGTTTGGACAGGGCGAGCAGCGCCAGATAAGGAAGGGAACCAGCGGGGGTAAAGCCGGCCAGGAGGTTGCGGCCGCGCGCAGGCGCTCGGGCGCCGCGGGCGGCCGCTTTTCTCCCGGCTAATGGGCGTGTGCCCTAGCGGAAAAGCTTCTGGGCGAACTCGTACAAGCAGCGCCGCCAGGTGAGCCATTCATGGGCCGTGCCCGGCGACTCGTAGTAGACGTTCTTGATGCCGTGCTTAGTCAGGGCCTCGTGCAGCGACTTCATGCCCATGCCTTCTTCGGTGCCGATGCCCATCCAAAGCAGCCGGACCTTCTTGTTGAACTCTTCCGGATTGGCGAAGACCCCGTTGTAGAGGGTCTTGGGGTCAAAGTCCCCCCGCAGGCCGGCGCCGCTGAAGTTGCCGATCCAGGCGAACTTGTCCAGGTTGCCCAACGCGGTGGTGAAGGTCTGCATGCCGCCCATGGACAAGCCGGCCATGGCGCGGTTCTCGCGTCCCGGGGCCACGCGGTAGTTCTGCTCGACCATGGGGATCAGGTCGGTGAACATCATCTCGGTGAAGGTGGCGCCAAAGCCGGGGCCGAAGCCGGGACCGCGGCCCGGCGCTGCTCCCCGGCCGGGCGCCGCTCCGCGTCCCGCCTCCGGTTTTGGCGGAGCGGCGGCGCGGAGTCCGCGGGCGTGAAACAGCGACTCATCCTCACCGGGCTTGACGGCGTTGAGGTTGTCCATCACGACGATCATCGGGCGGGCTTTCTTCTCCGCGATCAGGTTGTCCAGGATGAAGTCCATCCGGCCCTGGATGTGCCAGCCCCACTGGTTTTCGCCCCAGCCGTGGAGCAGATACAGGACGGGGTAACGCGCCTTCAGGTTCGTATCATAGTCCGGCGGCGTGTACACGTAGGCCCGGCGCCATTTGCCGGTCACCTTCGAGAAGTACCAGCGCGAACGCACCTCGCCGTGGGGCACGTCCTTGGCGTGGTAGTAGTCGACTCCTTGCTCGGGGATTTCAATTCCGCTGTTGTACCAGCCGGAGCCGAAGAACGTCTGAGTAGCCGGATCCGCCACCTGCAAGCCGTCGATGATCAGCCAGTAATAGTGGAAGCCGACCACCAGCGGGGGTGTGGTGACGGTCCAGACGCCGTCAGGGCCTTTGGTCATCTCGTAGCGCTTGCCCACGCTGACCAGGACGGACTTGGCGTCGGGGGCGTTGACGCGGAAGGTGGCGCGGCCGTCGGGGTAGACGCAGGGGTATTGCGCTCCCGGTATGTTATACAGGTTGGGCTTGCAGTCTTCGGCAGACTGTAAAAGGCCGAAGTTGCCAACCAAGAATAGGATCAGCAGTAGCTTTTTCATAATCCTCCTTCCTCTAACTCCTGTGAAAGTCCGGTCTCGTAACTTTTCATAAAGTACGCTTATTTTATTTAGTCCGCCAAAGGTTTGGCAGGAACCGGTAATACAGCAAATGGCGCCACGTGGACCAGTCGTGGCCGCCGTGGCCGCCGACGTAATACTCGTGCTTGATGTTGTGCTTTGTCAGGGCCTCGTGCAGCGCCACGCAGCGGGCCCCCATTTGTCCCTTGGCCTCCTCGGTCCCCTGCCCGACGAACAGATAAGCCACCTTCTTGTTCACATCAGGATCGTTGAGGAACTTGGCCAAAGATTTCTCCGCATCCACATCGCCGGCGCTGAGGATGCCGAAATTCGCAAACAGGTCCAGCGAGCGGAACCCGATGAACATCGTGTGACGGCCGCCCATGGAAAGTCCCGACAGGGCCCGGCCCCGCGGATCCTTGCGCACGCTGTAGGCGGATTCGACCAGCGGGATGACGTGCTTGCGCAGCTCGGCCTCGAACAGATCGAAGGTCAGCTCCACATGGCGCGAGTGGTTGCGGTGAAGGACCTGATTATTGGGGATGGCGATCACCATGGGCAAGGCCTTGCCCTCGGCGAGCAGATTGTCCATCATGAAGTTCACGCGCCCGTCGTAGACCCAGTTGTGGGGAAGGTCGCCGCTGCCGCCGACGAGGTAGAGCACGGGATAGGTCTTTCTGCGGTCATAGCCGGGCGGGGTGTAGACGTAGAGCTCGCGCGGTCCTTTGGTGACGTCGGAGTGATAGACGTGGCGGGTCACCAGGCCGTGCGGGACGTTCTTGGCGTCGTAGTAAGCCGGCCCGTCGCCGTGCACCACCAGCGTGCTGTAAGGCGGCATGGCGGTGAAGCCGGCGATCGTGTTGTTCGGGTCGGCCACCCGGACTCCGTCGATGAGGAAGTGGTACTGATACATGTCGGGTTCAAGCGGGCCGACCGTCAAAGTCCATACGCCGTCTTCGCCTTTGGTGAACGGAATCGGCTGGTTGCCCTTGCCGATGGCGGTGAGGACGGCCACGCCGGAAAGAAGCACTTGCTTGGCTTCCGGCGCCCGCACGCGGAAAGTCACCGTGCGGTCGTCCCGCACATCGGGGGAAATCAGGGACGCGCTGAAAGGGATCAGGTTCTCCGTGTTCTTCTGAGGGTTGTAATCCAGATTGACGTTGGCTTGCTGGGCGTGCAAGCCGGCGGCCCCCGCGAGACACCAGACCATCAGGAGCACTTTATACTGTGAGGTCTTCATAAAATCCTCCGGCGAATTCCGTTATCACGCCACCCTAACGAAACAGCCGCTGGGCGAAGTCATGCAAGGAACGCCGCCAGGTGAGCCATTCGTGGGCTGTCCCCGGCGACTCGAAGTAAACGTATTTGATTCCCCCCTGGTCGAGCGAAGAGCGAAAGGCTTTGATGCTGGCGGGAAACGGCTCGGGCTCCGCTGTGCCGAGTCCAATCCAGACCAGGCGGACCCGCTTGTGGAAGGACTCCGGATCGGCAAATACGCCGCCGAAGGCGGTTTTGGGGTCGAACGGCTGCGTAGCCAGACCAAGGCAAGTTCCGCTGAACATCCCCACATGGGAGAAAATGTTGAGGTTTGCAAGAGTAATCCGGCAGGCCTGGTTGCCGCCCATGGATAGACCGGCCATGGCGCGGTGCTCCCGGTCCGGGATTGTGCGGTAGTTGGCGTCGATCATAGGGATCACTTCCTTGACCAATACCTCTTCAAAAGCAGATGTGCCCGGTCCAGCCGGAGGGCGCGCACCTCTGCCCGCGGCGGCGGGCGGGGCCGCAGGGGGCTTCCCTCCCGGCCGGGAAGCGTAGCCGTTTTCCATGACGATGATCATCGGCACGGCCTTCTTTTCGGCGATCAGATTGTCCAGGATGAAGTTGGCCTTACCCTGGATCGTCCAGCCGGTCTCGTCTTCCCCGGACCCATGCTGGAGATAAAGGACGGGATAGCGCGCCTTGAGGTTGGTTTCATAGTCCGGGGGCGTGTAGACGAAGCAGCGCCGCCAAGCGCCGGTGATCTTGGAGTAATACCAATTCATCCGCACCTGGCCATGCGGCACGTTCTTTGGAAGATAGTAGTCCACGTCCGGCTCGGGGATTTCAATCCCGCTGGAATCCTTAGAGGTCCCATAGAAGGTATGAGAGCCAGGGTCATTGAACACGGCGCCGTCCACTACAACCGAGTAGTAATGAAATCCCGGGACGAGGGGTGGAGTTGTAACCATCCAGGCGCCGTCGTCGCCTCTGGTCATGTCGTAAGCGGCGCCGACTCTGACCTGGACGCTGGCAGCCTTTGGCGCCATGATGCGAAACGTGGCGCGTCCATCCGGATAGACACAGGGGTACTGTGCGCCCGGAATGTTCGTTGGCGCCGGCTTGCAATCCGGCGAAGGCTGCGCCCAACACAAGCCACTCAAAATCAGGATGCCCGAGGCTGCCACCTGGAAACGCATTTGTCCTCCTTATCAGCAAGAGACTTGAGCCGGCGAAAGAACGTTACTGCGCTCCTTGCCTCCGCGGCGTGCGGGTTGATGACCACTCTGAGCAGAGGGGCTGTTGCCCGGCAGCGGGGCAGGTTCCGGGGCGCGGATGCCCGGAACCCGCCCGCCTGGTTACCACTTGAATGCCAAGGTCAGATTCATCAGAGGCGTGCCGCCGTAACCGGCCGTGCCGGTTCCGGATTCGCCGCCGCCCGAATTGGTGCCGAACAGCTTCGCGTTGGCGAGGCTCTGCACGTTCAGGTTGGTGTTAGGACCGCCCCAGTTGTACCACTTAAACGGGTTCTGGAAGTCCAGTCTGAACTGAAGCGTGATGCGCTCCTTGATGGGAACTTCCTTGGAGGCGGCCAAACTGTGAGCGATAATGCGCTGGTTATTCCACAGGTTGCTGCCGTTGGTTCCACGGCTGAACGAGGGAACATAGCTGAAGCAGGCGTTGCCCCAACCGATGGTGACTTCGCCGCAGTCGATCATGCTGTTCTGGTTGGCTTGGTTGAACCGGTCGCCGCCCAGGTCCTGCCAGTTGTCGCGGAGCCTGGGCAAGCGCCAGAGCATGACGCCGCCGTAGCGAGGCATATAGGTGGGGTAGTTATAAGTCGTCGGGTTTCCGCTGATGCTCATTCCAGCAGGCGTTCCCGAGGCGATGGTGTAGGTCCACATGAAGTTGTAGCCGCCGAGAACCACGTCGAGCCAGCCGCCCTGGTTCAGCCAGCGGCGGCCCTTACCCACGGGGATTTCGTAGTTCATGGTCCCGGTGAAGTTGTGGTTCTGGTCCATGCTGGTGCGCGATTTGAAAAGGCTCCAGTTCAGGTACGGATTGCCGGCGCCGCCGGAAATCGTCTTCTGGAACTGGTAGAAGGCCTGGAAGTTCAAGCCTTGCGAGTAGCGCTTTTCGATGCGTACGACGCCCGCATGGTGCGACAAGTGGCCGACGTTCCCCAACAAATTGATGCTCCCGTGGTTCGGCCAAGGCCGGTAATACTGAGTCTTGCCGCTGTTGACCCAGCTCAGGCGGAAACTGGCCAGAGCCGGGTCTTCGAGGTTCAGCCATCCGCCGGTCGAGGGGTCAGGGATGATGCCCCAGGGACGGGAATTGAGGTCGTATGTACCCAGGCCTTTCACCTGAGCCGCGCCGTCGTAACGAAGCTCGAGCAGGTAATTCCGGCTCAATTCCGTCTGGAAGCCGGCGTTCCAGGTCATGATGTAAGGCGTTTTCAGGTCGCTGGAGACGATGCTCACGCTGCGGCCGCCCGGGTTCGTCGCGGTGTAAGGCACGGAGCCGTCCGCACGGAGGGCGGGGTAGCTCCAGGCCGGAATGCCGTTATCCAGCATAAAGAGCGGTCTGAAGTTGCCCGCCGCTTGAGCAGCCGAGTAGGAGACGGTCATCATTTCGTCGGTGAACAGAAGGCTTGCGGAGTCCGTTCTAAAGTCGATGTGCGCAAGGCGGAAGCCGCCCCGGAAAACGACCCGCGGGTGGAACTTCCAGGCCAAGCCAACGCTCGGATCCCAGCGTCCCCAATCCGTGCGGTAAGCGGGGGCGTTCTTCGGATGCGTCCAGGCGCCCTTGCAGCCGCCCGCCGGGCAGAAGCTCAGATACTCTTTGTTGGAGTAGTCGGCGTTATCTGGAGCGTTCAGGTCGAACAGGCTGATGAACCCGTACTTCTGCCGCTTGGGGGGCTCGACGTTCCAGCGCAGTCCCAGGTTCAGCGTAATAGTCGGCGTGACCTTCCAGTCATCCTGGAAGTACAAGCTGTGCTGCCAGGAGCGAGTCAGGTCCGCGTTCAACCGCTGGCTGAAGCTGAAGCTGCTGATGGCGCCGATCATGAACGCCGCCAGCGTGTTGCCCGTATTGGCGATGGTTCCGCCGGTGGTGGTGATGCCGGCCGTAGAGGCGTAGTTGAAGGTGCCGTCGGGGTTGCCGGGGTCGGTCGAGTTCAGGCGGTACCGGAGCAATTCGTAACCCATCTTGAAGGCGTGCTTGCCATAGGCCTTGCTCAGGTCGTCCTTTACGGTGATGTTCTCGTGGACGGTCTTGCTGCCGCAGCCCACCTGAATGCTGCCGGCGGGGTCACTAATGATGCCGCCCGGCCAAATGCCGGGCATGCAGGTGTCGGGCAGCCCCATCCCGTCCATGCCAACAAGCTTCGCGTAGTTCTTCTTGTACGCGATGGAGTCCACGGTTCTCCACTGCCCGTAATAAGACACGCGCAGGTCGTTGACGACGGTGGGGGTGGGGATCCAGGTCGCGCCAAGGGAGCCGGTGTGCTGCCGCGGCGTGATGGCCTTGTTCATGGTGCTGTCGAACCGCGAGTCGGCGATGGTGTAAGGGGGATTCCGCTCCCAGCGCTGGTTATAGGTCCAGGTTCCGAACACCTTCAAGCTGGGCGCGAACTGATGGTCGAGGCGGGCCGTGTAGTTGTCCCACTTCACGATCTTCATCGGTCCCAGGCGTACGTTGTTCTGCGGTCCGCTGTTGGTCCAGGAACCTGCGGTGTTTGGTGGGCGGAGCAGGTTGTAGCCCAGCATGGTCTTAGCGACCCGGCTCCACTCGCTCTTGGGAACAATGTTGCCGGGGAACGCGTCGCGGTACCACTTGCCGTCCACTTGGCGTGTGGTCCGAGGATCATAAATGGGATTGGGCGTCACCCCGGAGCCGGCGAAGGTGAAATCGCCGTTCAGCATGGCCGGCGTGGGAACGGTGCCGACCTGCTGTTTGCCTTGCCGTTCGATCATCATCTGCCAGCCGAACATGAAGAAGGTCCGGTTTCGCCCGTCGTACAGTTTGGGGATGTAGACCGGCCCGTTGAGGTTGGCGTCGGGGTTGTGCACAAGCAGCCCCGGCGGCTTGTCCCAGCCGGGCTGGACCTGCGAGTTGCGATACATTTCGAAGAACCGGCGGTGCTGCATGCGGCGGGTGCGGATCTGCTCGGAG
>Ga0308411_10000297_pt1 | contig 32398 bp, 23 predicted proteins | sample HotsprottomLayer_2_FD_203530 | JGI IMG/M metagenome (GOLD analysis project Ga0308411, IMG submission 203530) | Hot spring phototrophic mat microbial communities from Octopus Spring, Yellowstone National Park, Wyoming, United States -... | ecosystem: Environmental > Aquatic > Thermal springs >... | reverse complement strand
GAGGAGCCTGGCCCCTCCACACCTCCCCGCCAGACGGTCAAGCGCAAACCGCAGGTTTTGAACCATGCCTAAAATCTAAAATCTAAAATCTAAAATCCACAATTACACGTTCACCCCGAGCCCAAACCGGTACACCAGTTGCCCTCCCAGCCAACCGCCCGCCACCAGGAGCAGCGCCCCGATGGCGTGGAGCCACAGATAGCCGCGACGGGCCGCGGCATCGGTCAGCAGAGCGGGTTGGCGCCGCCGGCGCAGCAGGGCCTGCCCATAGACGATCAGCGCCGCGATATTGACCAGGGCGTGGGCATTGACCCAGCCGACCAGGGCGCGGGGCGCCTCGGGGCCGATCAACTGCCGCGCGGCATCGAAGGCCCCGCTGAGCGCCGCAATCACCCCGGCCACCCAGCCGACCAGCAGACAATGATAGGCGCTCGTCTCCCAGGCCGCATCGCCCCGGCGCAGGGCGATCAGGGTGAACAGCCCGCTCACCAGCAGCAAGGCAATGGGAAAGTGGACCGTGAACGGATGCAGCGCGCTCATACATCGGCGATTATAGCACGCCGCGCCGCTCGCAATGGACCCCAGGGCCGATGCCGGGGCTACGCCAACGTCCGCCCGCCCGGCGACCAACGTGAACATGGGGGAACCAGGTTCCCCCATACCCCTGCCCGCGGGTGGGGGTGGGCGGGCGTCGCCTGGTGGTCTTTGAGAAATTCATCCGGTATGCCGGGCTAGCCCTGGGGCTGAAGCCCTCGGCCACGGGATGCGAAGCCCGCCTGCGCGGGCTAGAGCGGATGATGTATTCAAAGACCATCAGGCCATCCCCCACCTGAGGGTTTTTCCCTCACCATTCTTCGATGCGGACGTGCCCTGCGGTGGCCGTTTCCAGTGCAGCCACCATCAATGGGTACGCCTCCACAGGCGCTTCTACCTCCAGGCACACCTCAACCCCAAACTCCTCGCGCATAATCAGCGCGCCCGCCTGCTCCAGGGCGCGGCGCGCCCCGCCATAGGCGTCATAGCCAAGCCACGCTGTCAGGCGCCGCACGGGGATGCGCTCGCCGCGTGGCAGGACGGCCAGCACCGCCTTCACCGCGTCGCCATAGGCGCGCACCAGGCCGCCCGTGCCCAGCAGCGTGCCGCCGAAGTAGCGCGTCACCACGACGACCACGTCGCCAAGGCCGGACCCGCGCAGCACGGCTAGCATCGGGCGCCCGGCCGTGCCCGCCGGTTCGCCGTCATCGCTCATCCCCGCGGTCACGGTCGCCCCATGGCCAACCAGAAAGGCGTAGCAGTGATGGCTGGCTCCCGGCAACTCCTGCCGGATCGCGGCAACGAACGCCTTCGCCGCCTCCACGCCGGGCGCCGGTCCCACTGTGGCAATAAAACGCGAATTGACGACCAGCAGTTCAGCGCGCGCCCTGCCGGCCGGAACGGGGTAACGTGAGGTCATGCTGCGCCTGTGAAAGTCCCGGTCCTTCCAGGCTTCATCTGTCGCAATGCCCATCCAGTATACTACTATATGCTGATCCGGGTGCGGGGAAATCCGGTTTCCCTGCACCCTCACCCCGCGGGCGGATGGAGGGCGCAGCCCTCCCAGAACACCTCGATCTGGTATGCGCGCCGCACGCGCACAAGATGAAGGGAACAGCCATGCCCGTGCTTGCCACGTTCTCGGTTGTGGCCCGTGATCCCGCGAATGGCGACCTGGGCGTCGCCGTGCAATCGAAATTTCTGGCCGTTGGATCGGTTGTGCCCTGGGCGCGCGCCGGCGCGGGCGCCCTGGCGACCCAGGCCCTGGCCAATGTCCGCTACGGCCCCGACGGGCTGGCCTTCATGGCCGGGGGCCTGAGCGCCGCCGAAACCCTCGCGCGCCTGCTGCAAGAGGACCCGGGCCGCGAACAGCGCCAGGTGGGTCTGGTTGATGCCCGCGGCGGCGTGGCGGCCTATACCGGCTCGGCGTGCATGCCCTGGGCTGGCCATCGCCTCGGCGCGGGCTATGTCGTACTGGGGAACATCCTCACCGGGCCTCGCGTGATCGAGGCCATGGCCGAACGTTTCGAGACCGCGCGCGGCGAACTGGCCGAGCGACTAGTGCTGACCCTGGCCGCCGGTGAGGCGGCCGGCGGCGACCGGCGCGGGCGCCAGGCGGCGGCGCTCTACGTCGCGCGCGCCGGTGGCGCCTACGGTGGCAATTTCGATCGCTACGTCGATCTGCGAGTGGATGACCATTCCGATCCCCTGGCCGAACTGGAACGGCTGCTCCGCCTCCACCGCTTCTATCTCACCGCTCCCGATCCGGCCACACTCATTCCCCTCACCCCCGAACTGACCCGCGAGATCCAGCTTTTTCTCAACACCATGGGCTACTACAGCGGCCCGGCCGATGGCCGCTTCGAGACCCTCACCCGTACCGCCCTCGAAACCTACGGCGGGATCGAAAACCTGGAGATGCGCCTCACCGGCCTCGACCGCGGGCTGATCGATCCGCTCGTGCTGGAGTACATGCGCCGGCAGCGCAACGAACGCCCCGGGGGCGCGCCCTCCTGACCTTACCTTCTTCATCCATCGGGTATAATGCGCCTCAGTCGTCCACGCGGCGACGCCGCACCCCAACGGGATGAACACGAGGTTGTTCCTGGGAGGGCGCAGCCCTCCCAGACCCTCCCGCGGGCGAGCGCTGGGTGCGCGGGCCGCTGGCCCGCAGCCGCGCGGGGGCGGCGCCCGTCCCACACCCTCTCGCGGGCCGGGGTCCGGGGAAACCGGGTTTCCCGGACCCCGCTCCGAGAGGCGCTGTTCACCTCAGCCGTCCATGCGACTCCGCCGCACAACGCCGCAATGAAAAGAAGGTTGTTCCTGGGAGGGCTACGCCCTCCCAAACCCTCCCACCGGGTGGGGGCATGGGGAAACCCGGTTTCCCCATGCCCCTGCGGGGCGGGGGCGTGGGGAAACCCGGTTTCCCCACACTCCTGGGGCCTATTTTCACGTTAGTCGTCCACGCGGCGACGCCGCACCCCAACGGGATGAACACGAGGTTGTTCCTGGGAGTGCGCAGCCCTCCCAGACCCTCCCGCGGGCGAGCGCCTGCGGCCTCCGCGGGCAAGCCCGCCCGGTCGCGCCGCCCCGGGGAAGGGGGGCGGAAACGTCTCGTGGTCATCCGATGCGTGAAGTCTCAAGGAGGAGCGTATGCTGGTTCAAGCCCTTGGCCAGACCATGCTGCTGGGGATGCACATCCCGGACGGGTTTCTCTCCGCCCCGGTGGCCCTGCTGTGGTGGGTGCTGACCATCGCGGCGCTGACCGTTGCCGTCCTGCGGGTGAGGGGCTTCGACGAACGCCGGGTTCCCCTGATGGGCGTGATGGCCGCCTTCATCTTCGCCGCCCAGATGCTCAACTTCCCGGTACTTGGCGGCACCTCGGGCCACCTCCTCGGCGGCGCGCTCGCGGCGCTGCTCCTCGGCCCCTGGGCGGGGATGCTGGGAATGGCCTGCGTGATCGCGCTGCAGGCGCTGCTCTTTCAAGATGGTGGCCTGCTGGCCCTGGGCGCGAACGTGTTCAACATGGGCGTGGCCACGGCGCTGGTGGGCTATGGCGTGGGCATGCCCCTGATCCGCGCCGCCGGCGGCAAGCCCTGGGGCCTCATCGTCGCCGGCTTTGTGGCCGCCTGGCTCTCGGTGATGGTCGCTGCCTTCCTCACCTCGCTGCAACTGGCGCTGTCGGGCCTCTCCGCCGCGGTGGTCTTCCCCGCTATGCTCGTTGTCCACGCCTTCATCGGCATCGGCGAGGGGCTGATCACCGTCGCCGCGCTGGCCTTCGTCGCCACCACGCGGCCCGATCTCGCGCCCGCCGTCGCCGGCCGCCTCGATGCCCGCGCCCTGGGCCGGGCCATGAGCCGCGGCGCCATGCTCAGCGTGACGCTCATCGGCCTGGCTATCGCCGTCGGGCTGGCCCTGATCTCGCCGCTTGCCTCGGCTGACCCCGATGGCCTCGAGCGCGTCGCTGAGGACCACGGGTTCATCGAGCGCGCCCAGGACCCCGCCTTCAACCTGTTTCCAGACTACACCATCCCCGGCCTCGACGGGCCGCTCTCGACCGTTCTCTCCGGCGTGATCGGCCTGCTCATCGTCTTCGCCCTGGCCTATGGCATCACGCTGCTGATCCGCGGTCGCCAGCAATCCGGGCAGACGAGGTAACGCTCTTTTTGGGACGCCCCCACGCGCGGCTCTGGTCTCTACGCTGCAGGTGTGGCATACCGTCGCGCACGCCCCCCCGCTCACCCCGCGCGACCAGGGTTCGGGCGTGCGGCGCGGCTGGGAGCGGCTCGTCCCGCCTCGCCCTCCCTGACCCTCCCCCGCCGGGGGCGGGAACCGCGCGCCTCCCCCCAGCGGGGGGAGGTTGGGAGGGGGGGTATAAGTGTTCACATTTCTCCTGGGAGGAAGGGCTCTTGCCCTCGCAGTCGCGACGAGGGCGCGACGCCCTCGCTCCCAGGCGTGTGCGTTACCCCAGGTGTGAACAGCTACGGGAGGGAAGGCGTACCACCGCTGCCGGGTCCCGTTCACTGGTTCTTGTCACCCCTGAGGATGCGGGCTTGCCCGCTCAGCGGGAGAAGGCTACAATACGGCCATGGCGCTCGCATCGTCCCTCGATCCGTATGTTGACCGGGCCAGTCCCATTCACGCCCTCGATGCGCGGGTGAAGCTCGCGCTCACCCTGGCGCTGGTGCTGGCCCTGGCCCTCGTGCCCCCCGGACGCTGGCTGGCCCTGGCGGCCATCGCGGCCCTGCTCTGGTGGGCGGTACTGCGCTCGGCCGTCGGTCCCGGCCGTATCCTGCGGCGCGCCTTCATCACCGCCCCGTTCGCCCTGGCCGCCCTGACCCTGACCGTTACCCGCCCCGGCGCGCCGCTCATCGCCCTGTCCCTTGGCCCCCTCGCCCTCACCGTCACCGATGCCGGCCTGGTCGCGTTCGTGGCGGTGATCCTCAAGACATGGCTCTCGGTGCAGGCCGCCCTGCTGCTCATGGCAACCAGCCGCTTCACCGAGGTGCTGGGCGCGCTGCGCTCCCTCGGCCTCCCCGCGATGCTGGTGGCGATGCTCGGCTTCGCCTACCGCTACCTGTTCGTGCTGGTCGACGAGGCCGAGCGCCTGCTGCGCGCTCGCGAGAGCCGCGCCGCCGCCCTGCCGGGGCGCCGCGCGGGCGGGTCCATCGCCTGGCGCGCCGGGGTGCTCGGGAGCATGGTCGGAACGCTCTTTCTGCGCGCCTATGAGCGCAGCGAGCGCATCCACGCGGCCATGCTCTCCCGCGGCTACAGCGGCGAGTGGCGCAGCCTGCCCGCTCGCCCCCTCAGCGCTGGCGAGCGAGGCCTGCTCGTCACCGGCGCCGCCCTGCTCGCCGCCATCGTCTGGCTGGCCCACTGGCGTTGAAAGCTACCCCCGTGAGCACGTCCCTCGGACCACGCCTCCACCCATCGCCCGGCGTCTCCCCGCCCCCTCCGCTCCTCGAACTGCGCGAGGTGCACTATGCCTATCCCGACGGCACCCTGGCCCTGCGCGGCGTCTCTCTGCGCCTGGCCCAGGGCGAGAAAGTCGCCCTGGTAGGCCTCAACGGCGCGGGCAAGAGCACCCTCCTCCTGCACCTGAACGGCGTCCTGCGCTCCACCTCCGGCGCCGTGCTGGTGGAGGGCGCGCCGGTCAGCACTGCCACCCTGCGCCATATCCGCGCGCGGGTAGGCCTGCTCTTCCAGGACCCCGACGACCAGCTCTTTTCGCCGACCGTGTTCGATGATGTCGCCTTCGGGCCGCTACACATGGGCATGGCCGAAGCCGAGGTGCGCGCCAGGGTGAGCCGGGCGCTGGAACAGGTGGGGATGAGCGGCGTTGAACGGCGCATGCCCCACCATCTCAGCCTGGGGCAGCGCAAACGGGTTGCGCTCGCCACCGTCCTGGTCATGGACCCGGTGTTGCTGGCCCTCGACGAGCCTTCCGCCGGGCTCGATCCTCGCGCCCGGCGCGGCCTGATCGCCCTGCTGCGCGCCCTGCCCCAGGCCATGCTCGTCGCCACCCACGATCTCGCCATGGTCGCCGAGGTCTTCCCGCGGGTGATCGTGCTCCACGAGGGGCAGGTGGCCTACGACGGCCCCGGCGCCCCCCTGCTCGCCGATACCGCCCTGCTGGAACAGTATGGCCTCTAACGTGAACATGGGGGAACCAGGTTCCCCCATCCCCCGCCCGGTGGGAGGGTCTGGGAAGGCTGCGCCCGCACGCAGGGGGATGGGGAAACCCGGTGGGAGGGTCTGGGAAGGCGCAGCCCTCCCAGGAGCAACCTATGGTCATCCCGTCGGGGTGCGGCGCGAGCCGCATGGACGGCCGGTGAGACGTTCTATGGGTCCCCTGTGGGCACAACTCCGGGTTGTCCTACCCTGGCGGGGGCGTGGGAAAACCAGATTTCCCCACGCCTCTGCTGGAGGAGCGGGTGTGGGCGGGCTTCCCCTTGCCACACCCGCTGAATGCATACCCTCAGCGCCTGGGCGGCGTGTTCGTCGGCGCGGGGGTCGGCGCCGGCCCCTGGCGCAGCAGGTCGCTGAGGCGGCGCACATCGGCCCAGTTGGTCTCGCCGGGGGTGGCGGCGACCGGCGTGTACAGCGTGTCGAGGGCGAAGACCTGCACCGCGAAGCGCTGGCCGCCCACATTGATGATGCGGCTCTCGTCCAGCGGCGCGCCGAGGGGCCGCCCGGCGTGGGCCTCGCTCAGCATGTAGTTGTGAAAGGCCCAGGTGGGATGAAACTGCACATCGGAAGCCAGAAAGGTCTCCGTGACCAGGGCCAGCTCCAGCGAGCCATCGTAGGCCCGCAACGACGGCTCGCCGATGACCCGGCCCGACCAGGCCGCCACCTGTCGCCGGATGGCGCCGATGTACGCCACAGGCGCGTTCCCATCCGACTGCGGCGCGTAGACCGGCACGGCCTTCTCGACCGTGTCCATCCCCCGATTGATGTAGCCGAGGATCAGTTCGCACCAGTCGCGCACCCCGTCCTGCCAGGTATGGTAGCGCGCGAAGCCCTGCACCACCCCGGGGGAGCGTTCAGCGCGGATGGCCCGCCGTTGCATGCCCCAGTTCCGCAGATCGCCCCGCGCGCAGGCCCCCGTGGTGCAGTACTGCGACTCGTGTTGGAAGAAGGCCAGCGCCACCGCTGGATCAAGGCCGTAGGCCACGATGATGCTGTACAGTTCATCGGCGTGCGGCGCGGCGGGCGAGCCGGCGGCGGCGAGGATCTGGCTGAAGGCCCCCTGCGAGATGCGCGGCGCGGATTTGAAGCTCAGCCCGCCCTGCGCCCGCGCCGCCGGGGCGTGGGCGAACCATGCTCCGGCCAGCGCGCCCGCGAGGATCAGCGCCAGCGCCGCCAGGCGCCAGCGCTCGCGCCGCAGCAGCGGCGCCAGGCGCAACACCAGCAGCGCACCCGCCGCCCAGCCCATCCCGACCGCCACACGCGCCGCCTGCCCGGCCGTCAGCACCTCCAGCATCAGCAGCGGTGGCAGACTCAGCCCCATCAGCAGCAGCGCGGTAAGCGCCAGCGGTTCAACCCGCTCGCGCCAGGCAGCCTGGAGCCACGTCCATGCGTAGCGTTGCATCGCGAACCTCCAGCTTTCGTCGTTTGCCGTTGCAGCGTAGTATACAGGGATCTTGCGACTTATGCTATCCCTAAGCGAACGACGGCGCGAGATTGTAAGGAAAAATCTTGTTAGCCGTCCACGCGGCTCCGCCGCCCACGAACGTGAACATAGGCTCTCGGAGCGCGATGGAGGGAAACCCGGTTTCCCCACGCCCCTGCCCGTAGGAGGGGTTCGGGGCGCAGTTCTCGCGCAGGGGGATGGGGAAACCTGGTGTCCCCATCCCCCCACCCGGTGGGAGGCAAGCGGGCGCCTCCCCCAGCGGAGGGAGGCTGGGAGGGGGGCAGAACGCTGCGAACGGTACGAACGATCTGGCCGCCGCGGGCAGAGCAGCGGCGTATGCGGCCTCCAGCGTGCCTCCTGTCTTGTAACCAGATATGCCCCAGGGTGTGTTAGGATAAGGAGCAAGGTTCTGCTCGCACAGGTACACCATTTCGATGCCGACGGTTAGCGTGACCACCACCTATCTGGAACTGCCCACCCGCGAGCGCTTCCGCCCGGCCTTCAGCGCCGATCCTGAACTGCGGATCATCGAGGCCCGCGAGCCGCTGCCCGCCTTCTATCGCTTTCTGTACCGCTCCGTCGGCGAGCCGTACCACTGGACCGACCGGCTCGCCTGGAGCGATGAGCGCCTCGGCAGCTACCTGGCGCGCCCGAGCGTCTCGGTGCTGGTGCTCTACCTGCGGGGCACGCCGGCTGGCTACATCGAACTGAACCACGAGTCGGAAGAACCGGGCACCGAGGTGGCCTACTTCGGTCTGTTTCCGCCGTTCCATGGGCGCGGGTATGGCCGGCACCTGCTCTCCACCGGCGTGCAGCGCGCCTACGCCGACGGCGCCCGGCGCGTCTGGGTGCATACCTGCACCCTCGATGGGCCCTACGCCCTCGCCAACTACCAGGCCCGCGGGTTCACGCCCTACCGGGTGGTCACCCATGAACGGTGCATTCCGTAGCGCACCCCTCCGGGCCGCGCGCGGACGAACCAGGACGGAAGGACCGCGCCCACCAGAACGGGTAGGCGTCTCCCGCCCAAGTCACCCTTGACGAAGTGCGTCATACCGGTTACGCTATCCTCTAGTCCCCTTTGTTCATCGCGTCACAACCGACGCGAGCCTGGAAGTGTCGTAACGGCACGACACCCGGTAGGTAGTATTGAAAGTGGAGGCTTACCGATGATCGAGGCCGCGCACCTCGCCCCCCCTCGCGCGCCGCGCAGTAATCCCATCCGCTCCCGCACCGATTGGGAGGCCCAACGCCGCGCTTTCCTGGCCGATCCCGGCGGATTTTTCGGCGCCATCGCCCGCGGCGCGATCCACTGGTACGATCCGGCGCTTCAAGCATGGATTACCTGGGACGAGCCGGAACATCGCTGGACCGGGCTGGACGCCGCGACCGGCGCCCCGGTTGAGGTGCCCTATGGGGCCGAGCATCAGCCCTGGGCGCGCGCCTTCAACGATGACAACCCGCCCTTCTATCGCTGGTTCGAAGGCGGTCTGACCAATGCCTGTTTCAACGAAGTTGACCGCCATGTGCTGCTTGGCTACGGCGATGAGTTCGCCCTCGTCTTCGAAGGCGACCGCTGGGACAACTCGCTCAATGGCGGGCGCGGCGGCCCGGTGACCGAAGAGAAGGTCACCCGCAAGCGCCTGTTGCTCGAGGTGGTCAAGGCCGCCCTGGTGCTCACCGGTCTCGGTCTCAAGCAGGGTGATCGCATCGCCCTCAATATGCCCAATATCCTCGACCAGATCTACTACACCGAGGCGGCCAAGCGCCTGGGCATCATCTACACCCCCGTCTTTGGCGGCTTCTCCGACAAGACCCTCAGCGACCGCATCCACAATGCCGGCGCGCGCGTGGTGATCACCTCCGATGGGGCCTACCGCAACGCCCAGATCGTGCCCTACAAGGAGGTCTATACCGACCAGGCCCTCGATAAGTTCATCCCCGTCGAAACGGCGGTGGAGATTGTCGAGCAAACCCTCGCTCGACTGGGGGTCAGGTCCGACCACGCCAGCAAGATCGTTACCACGGTGCGGGCCACCATCGCCGAGGACATCACCGTCGAACGCTCCGATGTGATGCGCGGCGTCGGTAAGGCGCTGCAGGAACTGAGCGGCCTCGATGTCGCCGTGCAGTCCCAGATCCGCACCACCGTCGCCAAGGCGCTCGTGGCTTCCCCGCCCCGCGTTGATGCCGTGATCGTGGTCAGGCATACCGCCCAGGAACTCCTCTGGCGCCCCGAGCGCGATCGCTGGAGCCACGAACTGACCGCCCAGGCCCTCGAGCAGATCCTCGCCGCCGCTCGCGACCGCGGCCTCGCCGTCACCTCCGAAGACGACTTCCTGGCCCTGCCCCTCGAACAGTTCTACTCCATCCTCGCCAGCCTGGCCCCCTGCACCCCCGTGGACGCCGAGTACCCGATGTTCATCATTTACACCAGCGGGAGCACCGGCAAGCCCAAGGGCGTCGTGCACGTCCACGGCGGCTACGTGGCCAGCCTGGTCCATACGATGAAGGTCAGCTTCGACGCCGAGCCGGGCGACACGGTCTTCGTCGTGGCCGACCCGGGCTGGATCACCGGCCAGAGCTACATGATCACCGCCAGCCTGGCCAGCCGCTGCACCAGCATCTTGCTCGAAGGCTCGCCGGTCTTCCCCAGCGCCGGCCGCTTCGCCAGCGTTATCGAGCGCAATAAGGTGCAGGTCTTCAAGGCCGGCGTCACCTTCCTCAAGTCGGTGATGACCAATCCGCAGAACGTGGCCGATGTGCAGCAGTATGATATGAGTTCGCTGCGCGTCTGCACCTTCTGCGCCGAGCCGGTCTCGCCCGCCGTCCAGCAGTTCGGCATGGAGATTATGTCGCCCCAGTACATCAACTCGTACTGGGCGACCGAGCACGGCGGGATCGTCTGGACCCACTTCTACGGCAACGAAGATTTCCCGCTGCGCCCCGACGCGCATACCTACCCCCTGCCCTGGATCGTCGGCGATGTCTGGGTGGCCGAGACTCCGCCGGAAGGCGGCGAGCCGGTCTATCGCCCGGCCGATCTGGAGGAGAAGGGCGAGATTGTCATTACCGCCGCCTATCCCTACCTCACCCGCACGATCTGGGGCGACGTGCCTACGCTGGAGGCCGCTGTGCGCGGCGAGCGCCCCCTGAGCGACTGGCGCGGCGATGCCGAACGCTTCGTGAAGACCTACTGGCGGCGCGGCCCCAACGGTGAGTGGGCCTACGTCCAGGGCGACTTCGCTATGAAGTACGCCGATGGCTCGTTCACCCTCCACGGCCGCTCCGACGACGTGATCAACGTCTCCGGGCACCGCATGGGCACCGAGGAGATCGAGGGCGCCATCCTCCGCGATAAGCAGATCACCCCCGACTCGCCCGTCGGCAACTGTATCGTCGTCGGCGCGCCCCATCGCGAGAAGGGCCTCACCCCCGTCGCCTTCATTCTCACCGCCCCCGGCCGCCGCCTCACCAGCACCGACCGCCGGCGCCTCGACGACCTGGTGCGCAATGAGAAGGGCGTGGTCGCCGTTCCCGAAGATTACATCGAGGTCTCGGCCTTCCCCGAGACGCGCAGCGGCAAGTATATGCGCCGCTTCCTGCGCAATTTGATGCTCGATGAACCCCTGGGCGACACCACCACCCTGCGCAACCCGGAGTCGCTCGATGAGATCCGCCAGAAGATCGATGAGTGGAAGCGCAAGCAGAAGCTCTCCGACGAGCAGCAGATCTTCGAGCGCTATCGCTACTTCCGCATCGAGTACCACGCCATCAGCGCCGGCCCGCGGGCAAAGGCCGCCGAGGCCGTCAAGCGCCTGGCAATCGTCACGGTGACCAACCCGCCGGTCAACGCCCTCAACGAGCGCGCCCTCGACGAACTGAACACCATCGTTGACCACCTGTCGCGCCGACAGGATGTCTTCGCCGTGATCTTCACCGGCCAGGGCACGAAGAGCTTCGTCGCCGGCGCCGATATTCGCCAGTTGCTCGAAGACATCCATACCGTTGAGGATGCCATCGCCCTGCCCAACAACGCCCACCTGGCCTTCCGCAAGATCGAGCGCATGGATAAGCCATGCATCGCCGCCATCAACGGCGTGGCCCTCGGCGGCGGTCTCGAGTTCGCCCTGGCCTGCCACTTCCGCGTCACCGACCTGCACGCCGAGTTCGGCCAGCCCGAGATCAATCTGCGCCTGCTCCCCGGCTACGGCGGCACCCAGCGCCTCCCGCGCCTGCTCTACAAGCAGAATAATGGCACCGGCACCCTGCGCGCCCTCGAGATGATCCTCGGCGGGCGCACCATTACCGCCGAGGAGGCCGCTGAAATTGGCCTGGTTGACATCCTTGCCACCGATGCCCAGGACTGCCTGAGCGTCTCCACCGCCCTGGTGCGCGAGTACGCCACCGGCAGCGGCGTCCTCAAGGAGGCCTTCGAGCGCCGCAAGGCCGCCATCGCCGCCTGGGAGGAGCCCCAGCCGCACTTCGTCAAGGACGAACTCAACGCTATTATCCAGAACCCGCGCATCAAGCGCATCATCGCCCAGGCGGCGACCGCCGGCCGCACAAAGGCCGTTGAGCGCGCCCTGGAAGCCATTCGCTACGGCTTCGAGCACGGCTTCGAGCAGGGACTCGCCCGCGAAGCGCGCCTCTTCGCCGAGGCCGTCGTTGATCCCGAGGGCGGCAAGAAGGGCATCCAGGACTTCATGGACAAGCACTCGGCGCCGTTGCCCACGCGCCGGACCCTGGTCACCCCGGAGCAGGAGAAGATGTACCTCGAAACCGGCCAGCTCCTGCCCATCGGCTCGCCCTTCTTCCCCGGCGTCACCCCCATTCCCAACTGGCAGTATGCCCAGGGGGTCATCCGTGACCCCGAGACCGGCGCGGGGGTGCTCGGCGATCCCAGGGATGCCGAGCGGGAGATCATCATTCCGGTCGAACATCCTGCCCCGAACCAGGCCCTGCTCTACATCCTCGCCAGCGAGGTCAACTTCAACGACATCTGGGCCATTACCGGCATTCCGGTCTCGCTCTTCGATGAACATGACCGCGACTGGCACATCACCGGTTCGGGCGGCGTGGCCCTCGTCGCAGCCGTGGGTGAAGAGTTGCGCAAGGAAGGCCGCATCAAGGTCGGCGATCTGGTGGCGATCTACTCTGGCCAGAACGACCTGCTCTCGCCGATGGTCGGTCTCGACCCCATGGCCGCCGATTTCGTCATCCAGGGCTACAACACCCCCGATGGCTCGCACCAGCAGTTCATGCTGGCCCAGGCGCCCCAGTGTATGCCGCTGGCCCCGGATATGTCGCTGGAGGCCGCCGGGAGCTTCATGCTCAACCTCGGCACGGCCTACCGCGCCCTCTTCACCACCCTGGCCATCAAGCCCGGCAAGAGCATCTTCATCGAAGGCGCCGCCACCGGCACCGGCCTCGACGCGGCGCGCTCGGCGGCGCGCAACGGCCTGAATGTGATCGGCATGGTCTCCAGCGAGGCCCGCGCCAGAACCCTGCTCGAAGCCGGCGGCAAGGGCTTTATCAACCGCAAGGACCCCTCCATCGCCAACATTTTCACCCGCATCCCCGCCGATCCGTCGCAGTGGGCCGAGTGGGAGAAGGCCGGCGAGCCGTTGCTGAATATGTTCCGCGCTCAGAACAACCACCACCTCGCCGACTATGCCATCTCCCACGCCGGCGAGCAGGCCTTCGCGCGTACCTTCCAACTCCTCGGCGAACCGCGCGACGGCCACATCCCCACCCTCACCTTCTACGGCGCCAGCTCGGGCTACCACTTCACCTTCCTCGGCAAGCCCGGCCAGGCCAGCCCCGAAGAGATGATGCGCCGCGCCGGCCTGCGCGCCGGTCAGGCGGTGCTGATCTACTACGGCGTGGAAGGCGATGGCGCCCTGGAAGACGAGCCTGGCCTCGAGGCCATCGAAGCCGCCCGCTCCATGGGCGCGCGGATCGTGGCGGTGACCTACACTGACGCCCAGCGTGAGTTCGTCCTCAGCCTCGGCTTCGGCGCGGCCCTCCGCGGCGTGGTCAGCCTCGAAGAACTGCACCGCCGCTACGGCGAAGACTTCGACTGGCCCCGTACCATGCCCGATCTGCCCGACTCCAAGAAGGACCCCGAAGGGCTGAAGGAGGCCATCCGCCGCTTCAACGATCTGACCTTCAAGCCCCTGGGCAGCGCCGTGGGCGTGTTCCTCAGCAGCGCCGACAACCCCCGCGGCTATCCGGATATGATCATCGAGCGGGCCGGCCACGACGCCCTTAACGTCAGCGCCATGCTGGTCAAGCCCTTCATCGGGCGGATCGTCTACTTCGAGGAGCTGGGCGGGCGACGCTACTCCTTCTTCGCCCCCCAGATCTGGATGCGCCAGCGCCGCATCTACATGCCCACCGCCAACATCTGGGGCACCCACCTCTCCAACGCCTACGAGATCCTGCGCCTGCTCGATGAGATCAGCGCCGGCCTGCTCTCCATCACCGAACCGGTCTTCGTCGAGTGGAAGGATCTCTCCGAGGCCCACCAGGCTATGTGGGAGAACCGCCACACCGGGGCTACCTACGTCGTCAACCACGCCCTGCCCCGCCCCGGCCTCAAGACCAGGGACGAGTTGTACGAAGCCTGGGCCGAAATGCTCCGTGAGCGTGAACAGGCCTGACCCGACCCCTACGCCCGGCGGCGCCCCATCGGGGCGCCGCTCCCCGCCAGGGCGCCCCATCGGGGCGCCCTGAGGCTTTTTCCAGGGGGTCTGGGGAACTTGGGTTCCCCAGACCCCTCACCCGGTGGGAGGGTGTGGAAAGGCGCAGCCCTTCCACAACAACGTGCCCTCATCGCGGCTCTGTGCGCCCTGCGCATCGCGCCTGTCCGGAAATTTGCCGCTCAAAGTAGTTGCACCCGCTACACTCACGTCATCAAACGGTTGCGGCCAGGTAATATGGCTGCTCTATGCTTGAAGCCATATATGACCCTCACGGAGGGCACTATGGCACGCCTCCCTCTGCTGCGTCCGTACCGCAACCTGCCGTTCCACCAGCGCCTCCGCCTGGCCTTTGGCGCGCTCGCGCTCCTGGTGCTCGCGTTGACCATCGCCGCTCCGATAAGTATCAGGTACGCCGAGTCCGCAGCGCACAGGGCCATCCAGGTCGACGCGCGCCTCAGCCAGCTTGCCAGCGATGTGGCCATGAAGGTCCAGATCGCTCGTCGCTACGACCAGAGCTACTTCCTGCATCTCGAAAATCCCCAACTACGTGATGAGTTTGTGCAGACCTGGTCGCTGGCCATCTCCGATCTGGATCAAGCTATTGCAGCCTTCGCCGCGGCCGCCACGACCGAAACCGATCAGCGCCAGGCGCGCCTCTGGCGCGCCTCCTTCGACTTCTATCATCAAGGCTTCCGGCGCATTACCGAAGCTGTGGCAGAAGGCGAGCTTCAAACCTCTCGGGAGGCCGTGCGCCGCTTCGCGCTCTACCAGCCCAACATTCAGTTCCTCTCGGATCTTTCCCTCGACATGGCCCGCGTCAAAGCCGCCGAAGCTCAAAGGGCCAGGCTCGACGTAGAACGATCGGCATTTGTAGCGAAAGCCATCTTCGGTGTCATTGGCGTTATCGCTATGCTTCTGGCCTTGCTCTGGAGTCTGATCTTGCCCTACAATCTGACCCGCCCCATCGCGCGTCTGAGCCAGGCTGTCCAACATCTTGCAGACGGCGATCTGTCGGTCCGCACCGGGCTTGACGGCGCCGATGAGTTTGGCCGGCTGGGACGGGCCTTCGATCAGATGGCGGCGATCATCGCTGAGCGTACCGCCGAGTTGCGCGCCCAGTTCGCCGTTGCCGAGGAAGCGCGCCGCGAAGCCGAAGCGGCCCGCGCCCAGCTCGCCAGGCAACTGGAGACCATCACGGCTCAGCAGGAGATCATCCGCGAGATGAGCATCCCCGTGCTCCCGGTCAGCGACCACGTGCTGGTCATGCCCCTGATCGGCGCCCTGGACAGCGGGCGCCTGGCGCAGGCCCAGGAGCGCGCCCTCCAGGCCCTCGAACGCAAATACGCCAGCCACCTCATTCTTGACGTGACCGGCGTGCCGGTGGTTGATACCCAGGTTGCCAGCGGCCTCATCCGGATCACCCGGGCCGCCGGTCTCCTCGGCGCGCGGGCCATTCTCGTCGGCATCCGGCCCGACGTGGCCCAGGCCCTTGTCGGCCTGGGCATCGATCTGAGCAGCACGACCACCTATGCCACCCTCCAGAGCGGCATTCGCGCTACCCTTACGCAAAGAGTTGACCGGCAGGCGCGGGGTGATCCTGCGGCGCGCAGATGAACATAGGTTCTTCCTGGGAGGGCCGCGCCCTCCCAAACCCTCTCACCGGGTGAGGGGCGTGGGGAAACCCGGTTGCCCCCTCCCCCTGAGGGCTGGGCCCCCAAACCCTCACGGGCAGGGGCGTGGGGAAATCCGGTTGCCCCCTCCCCCCGCGTGAGGGCCAGGCCCTCCTGCGGGCAGGGGCGTGGGGAAACCCGGTTGCCCCCTCCCCCCGCGTGAGGGTCAGGCCCTCCTGCGGGCAAGGGCGTGGGGAAACCCGGTTGCCCCACATCCCTCTCCGAGAGTGTATGTTCACGTTAGGAGATGTATTCGTGCTAACGATTATTTACGGTAGCAACGGCGTGCCCGACGGACAGATCCGTTCCAGCCAGATGATGCCCGCCACCCCCGCCGCGGCCATAGCCCCGGCCACGATGTACGCTTCCAGCGGGCGAGCCTGGGTGAGATACACCCCCACCAGCCCGCAGGCCCCCGCCAGCAGGTAGCAGGTCAGCACCGCCTCGCGTCTGGTCAGTCCCAGGGCGTGTAACCGGTGCGAGAGATGATCCTTGCCCGCCGTAGTGAACGGGTTCACGCCCCGCCGCAGCCGCCCCACCACCACCAGGGCCGTGTCGAAGATCGGCAGCGCCAGCACGCACACCGGCACCATCCAGGTCACCAGCGGGGTGTTCCCCAGAAAGCGCAGCTTGATCGCCAGGGCCGCCAGCACGAAGCCGATGAACAGGCTGCCCGTATCGCCCATGAAGATCGTCGCCGGGTTCAGGTTGTAGCGCAGGAAGCCCACGCAGGCGCCGATCAGCGCCGCCGCCATCGCGCCCACCAGCACCTGGCGCGGCGTGTTCATCGCCGCGAGCAGCAAAAAAAATGCCGCCGCGATCGTCGCCACGCCCCCTGAGAGGCCGTCCATGTTGTCGAGAAAGTTGAGCGCGTTGGTGATGCCCACTACCCAGACGATCGTCAGCGCCCAGTTCAGCCAGGGTTGGGGAACGAGTTGTACCTGCGTGCCGCCCAGGACCAGCACCGCCCCGGCCAGGAGTTGCCCACCCAGCTTGGCGAGCGCCCCCAGGCCCCAGCGGTCGTCGGCGAACCCGAAGAGCGAGATCAGCGTGGCTCCCAGCAGGATGCCTACCAGTTCACGAATATAGAACCGGTCGCCGAAGAGCAGCAGAGCGACGACGAAAGCTGCATAGATCGCCGCCCCGCCCAGCAGCGGCACCGGAGCGATGTGCAGGTCCCGCGTCCGCGGCACCGACACCACCCCGGCGCGCAACGCCACCCGGCGCATCAATGGCGTGGCGACCATCGAGAAGGTGAGCGCGACCAGGGCGATCAGCGCGATCTGGATCATGACCCGCTACCTTAATCCACAATCCACAATCTACAATCTCCAATCACCCTACCCTCTCGTCCGCGCCTGCTCGATCAACTCGATCAAACGCCGGGTGACGGCGATCTCCTCTTCCGCTCCAGGCTGAGCGCGCAGCGCCTCCAGCGCCCGCCGGGCCTCGGCCAGCGCCTCGTCGTAGCGCAGGGTGTCGCTCAGGACAATCGCGTAGTTGCGGCGGTAGCTGGTCTGGGCCGGTTGCAACTCGGCGGCGCGCCGGTACGGCTCCACCGAGCCGCGCATATCCCCCGCGCGCACCGACAGCAGACCGGTGGCGCTGTGCAGCAGGGCCACCTGCCGCCGCAACGCCTCGATATCGGCCTCCGGCGCCCTGCGTGCCTCGGCGGCCGCCAGACGCTCCTCCTGCTTCGCCGCGGAGCGGGCGTAGGCGTCGCGCAGGTGGATCAGCAGATCCCGGCGCCCGGCCAGACCGTCGGCGATGCGCTCGATGGAACCGGCCACCAGGGTTCCCGATACCTCGATGGCTTTGACATAGGCCGCTGCGGCTGCGTCGGGATCATTGTGCTGCAGACGCGCCAGGTCGCCCTGCCGCACATACGTGTCGGCATAGCGCGGGTCGAGCTGTTCGGAGTAGCGCAGCAACTCGGCGGCCTGCTCGTAGAACTGGCGCGCCTGTTCCCGGTTGCCATTGGCGGCGTAGTAATCGCCGACGGAAATGGTCACCCCCGCCCGCTCGTTGAGCAAGGTCACGTCGCGGGGCGCGATCGGCGTCACCCGCTCGTACCACTGCAACGCCGCGCTCAACCGGCCCGGATCGGAGCTCCAGGTGTACCAGAAGCTGTTCAGGCGCCCCAGGTTGGCGAAATGGTCCTTGTTCAGCGGGTTGAGGGTGTGGGCGCGGAGCAACGCCGCCTCGGCGTAGCTCATCATCTCCATCGGCGAGGTGCGTTCGACAAAGCCAACCAGCGCCGTCTGACCATCGAGGTTGAGCAAGGTGCGGAGATCAACCCTTGCCGGGGCCTCACCCGGCGGCACGCCAGCGACGCGCAGCGCGTCGGCGAGGCCCATCAACGCGCGCCCCAGGTGCAGGTAGTAAAAATCTTCGCCGGGATTGCCGCGCACCGTCTGGAGGTATTCGTCAAGCGCCTGCACCGCCCGGTTCAGGTCCAGGTCGCCCTCGCTCAGCCCCTGGCCCTGCTGGAAGTGCATGTCAGCCACAATCGGCGCCACGTTGAAGCGCCAGACCGCGCCCAGGGTCAGCGCGGCGATCAGCCCCAGGGCCAGCCGCGACCCGAGGCCCGGCGCAGCGGCGCGCGCCGGCTGGCGCGGCGTTCCGGCGCGGCTGACGCCCTTGCCCCCCGGCGCGGGCTGACGACGCTTCCCGCCCTGAGCGTCGCGGGCCGCGGGCGTGGCCTCGGGCTCCCCGGCCGCCAGATCGGCCGCCGCCGGGGCCGGCGACAGAGCGTACTGCCCGGTCAGGGACCCGCCGGTCACGACCAGCGCCAGCGTCATCCAGAACATCATCAGGGTCGAAACGATGGGAATGCCGGTCAACCCTTCGACCACGTGGGCGACGATGGCGCTCAGACAGGCGATAAAGAACACCTGCCAGCGCCACTCGCCGCTCGCGCGCATCAGGCGCCAGCTCAATGCCACGGCGCTGAACACCAGGAACAGGTAACTCACCAACCCGAGCACCCCCCTGGTCACCAGTTCGTCGAGCAGGGCCTGGTGCGAGCGATCCGGCGAGGCCCCACGCGCCTCGACATTCGCCAGCGAAGGCGGATAGAACCGATTGAAGGCCACGAACATGCTCTCCGGCCCCCACCCGACGAGCATGCGTCCCCAGTCGCTGGTGATCAGCGCCATCGCCCCCCCGGCGTGCTCGTCGCCGAACCAGATCAGGCGACGCACCAGGCCGGTGCCCCGGTCCACTTCCAACAAGCGCCCCATCCGCCCCAGGTAGGGAACCTCGCGCAGTTGCTGAACCAACGGCGCCTGGGAAAGATTGAAGATCAATAAAAAGATCGCCCCCACGGCTGCCGTGGCGATCCAGCCGACCAGCAGCGCGCGCAGGCGGCGCAACTGGACGCCGTTGCCCGCGAGGCGCGCCTGGCGCATGGCCTGCCACAGCAGCAGCGAACAGAACACGAACAGCCCCGCCCCCAGCCCGAGCCATGGGCCACGGCTCTGAGTGAAGAAGATCGCCGCCAGCAGCACCAGAGCGGCGCCCCCGGCCTCGGCGGCCAGCCAGCGGCGCCACAGGCGCGACGGCTGCTCCGGCAGGCGTGGCAGGGCGTGGGCCAGGGTGTAGGCGCCCAGCGCCATCAGCACCCCCAGGGCGAGCCAGAGCCACCAGTCCAGCGCGCGCCCCCCCGCGCCCGGGCTGACAAAGACCTGCGAGCCGGCGCTGGCCGTGGCCGCGAACTGCGCCCCCAGGGCAAGCAGATAGCCGAGCAGCAGCAGCGCCGGCCACCAGGGCAACCGCCTCCCCGCCCGTTCGTAGCCGATCGTCAACAGCCACCACAGGGCCGTCGCGCAGACAACCGCCCCCGGCAGGGCCCACCAGTAGCGAAAATCAACTGTGCGCACCGCGGCCCCGAACTTGATCAGCGCCAGCACCAGCAGCAGCCCGGCGCCGAACAGTAGCGCCCGGCTGAGCGCCCAGAGCCACTCATTGCGCGCGTCCGACGACGCGGGCGCCGTGCGCGCGGCGCCACCCTCGGCGACCAGCCGGTAGAGCGCCAGCGGCACAACCATAATCATATAGGCCGCGACAAAGATCGAGTTGCCCATGGTCGAAGCCACGCGGGTGATCACATCGCCGCGCCAGGGCAGCGGATCGAGCCCCAGATGTTGTAGGACCCCATAGCCGGCCACGGCGCATCCCGCGGCCATGCTCAACGTGATGACGCGCTCGATCTGCTCCGCGCGGCGCAGCGTGGCGACCATCGCCACGAAGAGGGCGATATAGGACAGGTGGGTCAGCGTGCCCTGCATGCGCTGGTAGGACCCCCAGAAACTGATGCCCGGCACGATCGACACCGCCGTCGCCAGGAGGTAGACCAGGGCATAGAGCAGGACCGGCACGGCCAGGGGCAGAGACGCGAGGCGTCGCCATAGCGGAGGGGCGTTCGCCGGCGGCGTTGCGTTAGCGGGGCGCGCTTCCCGGCTCACCAGGGCATCAAGCCAGCGGACCAGCGCCGCGGCGATGGCGATCAGCGCCAGCGAACGCAGCAGCGCGGCTTTATCCGGCTCGAAGTGGCGCGCCGAGTAGAGGTTGAACACGATCGGCACCATAGTCAGCGCGAGCACCCAGCAGGCTTCGCTTACCCGCGCGGACCATCGGCCGATGGTTGTCTGGGATGGGATCATAACGGAGAGGTATGAACCTTAACGTGAACATAGGCTGCTGAAGCAGGGGATGGGGAAACCGGGTTTCCCCATCCCCTTACCCCATTGAGGTCATCATTGCTGAGAAACGCTTGAGACAGGGGCGACACTGCCACGCCGGCCGCCGCGCGCCCCGGGGGGCTGCCCCTGGCGCCGGTCCTTCCAGTGCGCCGCGCGCATGAGGATCTCGCGCGCATTGGCCCGGCTGTGTTCATTCGGGGTGCCATCGAGCATGGCGGCAAGTTCATCAATGCGCTGGCTCTCGTCGAGACAGGTGACGCTGGTGCGAGTGCGTTCGCCGGCGATCTCTTTGCGAATGTGAAAGTGCGCATCGGCGAACGCGGCCACCTGCGGCAGGTGGGTGATGCAGAGAACCTGATGGTTCTCGGTGATCGTCCAGAGCCGCTGGCCCACGACATGGCCAGCGCGACCGCCGACCCCAACGTCAATCTCGTCGAAAATCAGCGTGGCGACCTCGTCGACCCGCGACAGGATCGACTTGAGCGCCAGGAGCAGGCGCGCGCTTTCGCCGCCCGAGGCGATCTTCGCCAGCGGTTTGAGCGGCTCGCCGGGGTTGGGGGCAATCAAGAACTCCACCCGGTCGATCCCGGTCCGGTCACAGGCGAGGCGCCGGCCAGCCAGTGGGACGCCGTCGGGATCATCGGCATGCTCCACATGGACGGCGAAGCGCACGTTGGGCATGGCCAGGTCGCTCATAGCCTGCTCGATCTGGCGCGCGAGCTCATCACCGACCAGGCGGCGCCGGCGCGACAGGTCACCGGCCAGTTCGGCCAGTTCGGCGAGGGCCGCGGCCTCGTGCTGGAGGAGCGCCGCGATATGTTCTTCGCTATGGGTCAGTTGTTCAATTTCCGCCTCGGCGCTGGCGGCGCGGGCAAGCACCTGGGCCAGATCGCCGCCGTACTTGCGTTGCAGATCGCGCAGCACGGTCAGACGATCCTCGACCGCCTCGAGGCGCCCGGGTTCAACATCAAGGCCGAGGCGGTACCCGCGCACTGCCGCGGCCAGATCTTCGAGTTGGTAGCGCAAATCGCTGGCCGTGCCGGCCATGACCGTCACCGTGGGATCAACGCGGGCCAGTTCCTCGAGGTTCGCGGCGACACGCGCCATCGCCTCGACCACCGAGGGCGCGGCGGAGCGCCCGCCCTCGCGCCCTTCGTAGAGGGCGGCGTAGACATCGTTGGCCAGCGCCGTAATACGCGCCGCATTCTGCAGCACCGCCCGTTCGCGCAGCAGTTCGCTCTCCTCCTCGGGGCGCGGTCGGGCAGCGCGCACGTCCTCCAGCAGGTAACGCAGTTCCTCGATGCGCTGCTGGCGGCGCGCCTCGCCGCGACGCAACTCGGCCAGTTCCTCGCGCAGCGCGCGCACGCGGGCCACCCGGTCGGCCACCTGCTCGCGTAGCGCAAGCAGATCGCCGAAGCGGTCGAGCAGATCGAGGTGGGTGCGCGTATTGAACAACGACAGCCCCTCGTGCTGCCCATGGATATCGAGCAGCCGTCCGCCGATCTCGCGGAGCACGCTCAGGCTCACGGCCTGCCGGTTCACCCGGGCCACGCTCCGGCCCGTCTCGGCGCTGATCTCGCGAGTCAGGATCACGTGCTCGTCGCTGTCGTCGAGCAGACCGTACTCCTGGAGCAGGGGCAGCACCCGCGGGCAATCCTCGAGGCTGAAGACACCCTCGACGCGCGCGCGGGGGCAACCGGCGCGCACGAAGGAAGGATCGACCTTCTCACCACGCAGCGTCCCCAGGGCGTCGATGATGATCGACTTTCCAGCGCCGGTTTCGCCGGTGAGCACGTTAAAGCCAGCGTCGAAACGCAGGTGCAGCCGATCGATGATTGCGAAGTCGCTGATCTGCAACTCAAGCAGCATAGGCCGGGCGGAAGCGAACATTCGAGCGTGATTTTCGCCACGTTGTGCATTGTACCACAGCCGCTCGCGGCGGGGCAATGCATCCGCGGTGGCGAGTCGCTCTGGAGATATACCGCATGCACCCACCTCAAGGTTGTGGAGGGCCATATCGAATGTGAACAGAGGCTGCTGGAGCAGGGATGTGGGGAAACCGGGTTTCCCCACACCCCCGCCCGCGGGAGAGCCTGGCCTTCACGCAGGGGGATGAGGAAACCCGGTTTCCCCATCCTCCCACCCGGTGGGAGGGTGTGGGAGGGCTGCGCCCTCTCAAGAAGTGTGTTCATGCCGTCGGTGTGCGGCACGAGCCGCATGGACGGCTGGCGAGCAAATCCGACCAAAGTCGGATAGCGCAGTGCGTCAAAATGTGTTATACTACACACATCGGTTCGGTGGCGACGCGACAGACGCCCCGGGCCATTCCCCTCTCTATCCCCCCTGTCGCTCCCCTCTCTTGCCCCCAGCGGCTGCCTTGCGGCAGCCGCTCGCCACATGGCGCGGCACGTATGGTATGACGATGCCGTTATCCACAACCCCCTAGCGCAAGTGGGCCGAAGTCGTTATACTATAGCTCGTGCTCCCAGTGGGCGCGATTATGTGGAAAAGTCCCATCGCCATACGCCATTGCAAGGGTGGAGTAAGCGACTGGCGAGGAGGTAGGGTGTGCTAAAGCCGGAAGAACTTCCGTCGACTCTGGAAGGTTGTACCCAGCGTGAGTATGAGCAACTCCGGCGGGAACTCGCTGAGGCCCACGCGCTGAATCGCGGGTTGCGGCGCCAACTCGAAAAGGCGCTCTCGGCTGCCAATGAAGCGCAGCGTGCCCACGCCAAGATGGTCGCCACCCTGACGGAGACGATGCGCGAGAATACCTCCCTCGCCCACGAACGCGATATCTGGCGCGCCCGCGCCCAGCGCCTCGAAGCCGGGATGGCGCCTGATCCCCAGGTCTCGCCGCGGGTCCTCGATATCAGCAGTCTGGCCGGGCAACTCAGCGAAGATGAGATCAACGCCATCCGCAAAGCGATGGCGCGCCTGCATCACCCCGATGTCGGGGGCGACCCTGAGCGTATGAAGGCCTGGAACGCCGCCCTGGATCGGATCTGCGGCGCGTAGCGTCTGGAGGAGAGGAAGACCCGGGGCCGCCGCAGCACAGCGCTCGCGCGGCCTTTGGCGTTAGTTGTCGGCCGACGCGAGATCCTCGCTCAGCCCGGCGCGCAGCTTCTCCAACAGCCTCCGCAGTTGTTGCTGCTCGGCCGGCTCAAGCAGGCCCATGCGCCGCTCCACCGCGGCGTCATGCAGGCGCATGGCCTCATCGCGCAACGCCAGGCCGCGCGGCGTCAGCAGCAGACGCTGGGCGCGCCGATCGTCGGGATCGGGCGTCCGCCGCACCAACCCGTGCGCCTCCAGGCGATCGACCAGCCGCGTGATCGTGCTCTTCACACAGAGCAGTTCCGCGCCGATGTCGGTCAAACGGCGGCCCTGGGCCGTGTCGAGACGCTGGAGCACCGAAAATTCCAGCGGCGAAAGGTTGACTTTCTGGAGCACGCGCCGATCGCCGTCATCGAGGAGTACATAGATGTCGTGAATGAGCCGGTGCTGCTCGTGGGCAATCGAGGGCGCTACGGGTGGGGACATAGGCTTAACCCTCGGCAGTGCAATAGTTGCAGTTGCAAGCGATTATAGGGAGCCCGATCTGGCCCGTCAAGGCGTGGAACGGCAACCAGCAGTTGACACCGCTCCTCGTGACGGGTACAATGGAAGAGCGTTTTGTGAAGAATTGTTGAGATTTAGGTAGGTTTGCGGCAGGAGCTAGAAGGATACGGGGATGCTGCAACTGGCCGGGTTCTGGATGGCCCTCGCCACCTTTCTGGGGATCTGGTGGGGACACGTTGGTGTACGCTGGCTCGAGGCCCACAGCCCGCGGATCGGGCCGCCAGCGCTCGTCCTTACCATTGCCGGGTTGGGGCTGAACGTCTATGCCCTCTTCGCCCTCACCCTTACCCTGGCCGGCGTTAGCAGCATCGTCGGCGTGACCCTGCTGTGGGATGCCTTCGAGTTGTTCCGGCAGGCGAAACGGGTGCGCAAAGGACACGCGCCGGCCAATCCCGCCAACCCGCGCCACGCCGCCTACCTGGCCGCTAGCGGTTCGGCCACCACCGCCGACTTGCTTAACCGTGAGCCCACCGGTCGCCCCGTTACGCCGCACCGCTCGCCGTGGCGCCCCACGGAGCGCCCGTCCGACGTCTATCGCCCATCTTCGGCCAGCACCGACTGAAGGGAGCGCTAGCCAATGCACTGGGGTGGAATTGCCCTCGGCCTGTTCAGTTTCGGCATCATCGGCTTTGGCTTCTTCTGGGTCATCCGCATGGAGTACCACCTTGGCTATCTCTGGTGGCCCTACCCTCTGGCCCTTGGCGTGCTGCTGATCCTCGGGTCGCTCTTCGTGGCCAATGCCGGCTGGTCGGCCCTCCTCGGCATCACCGGAGCGTCGTTCATCTGGGGCGCCACCGAGTTGAAGGAGCAGGCCGTGCGGGCCGAACTTGGCTGGTTCAAGTTCAACCCGCGCCGTAAGCCCGATCCGCCGTTCGCGGAATTGATCCGTAAGATCAAGGCCCCGCATCTCTAAGCCGCGGCGACCCCCTGCGTCGCCCCTGGCGGGGCGCGGCTGCTCGGCGCCTCCCCCAACGGTTGTGGACAAGGCTGCGCAGCAACGCCTAACCTGAACATGCGGGAACCGGGTTCCCCCATCCCCCCGCCCGCGGGAGGGTTTGGGAGGGCGAAGACCTGCTGATGACATCGGTTCTCAAGCGCGCGTTGCGGCGCCAGGCCACCGCGCGCCGCAACGCGATTGCCGATCGCGCCGAGCGCAGCGCGGTGATCTGCGCGCGCCTGGCTGCTCTCCCGATCTTTCAGGCCGCCGCCTCCATCCATTGCTACCTGCCCATCCGCTCCGAAGTGGACACCCGCTTCCTGATCGACGCCGCGCTGGCCGCGGGCAAAGCTGTGGCCGTGCCCGTGGTGGGCAACGACCATCACCTCGCTCATAGCTGGATCGACCGGCTCGACAGCGAGGCGTTCGTCATCGGTCCCCACGGCGTCCTGCAGCCGCGCGAGATGCGCCCCGCCGCGCCCGGAAGCTGGGACCTGACCGTGGCACCCCTGCTGGCCTTCGACCGCGCCGGCTACCGCCTCGGGTACGGCAAGGGCCATTACGACCGCTTGCTGGCGCAGATGCGCGGCGTGAGCATCGGGGTGGCTTTTGCCGTCCAGGAGGAGCCCTGCCTGCCGCACGAGCCGCACGATGTGTCCCTGGACATCATCGTTACTGAGTGCGAAATCATTCAGCGACGCCCCGGCGCGGCTACGGCGCTCCGTGATGCTCAGGGGTAGGCTTCCGACTACGGCGCCCAGGCAAGCCCGGAGTCGGCGTCGATCCCCAGACCGGTGGTCAACCGACGCGCTCGACCGGCAGCCAGCGCGCCGTCGGGTTCTTTGCTGAGTTCCGCGATCCAGAGGTCAAAGCCCGGCTCGCCCGGGGCAATCGCCAGAAAGGCCAGCAGACGCCCATCAGGTGAGATCGCCGGCGCCCGCGCCGCGCCCTGATCGGTGAGCCGCACAGGAGCGCCTCCGGTCAGGGGGAGCGCGAAGATATCAGTGCGCCCATTCCGGGGCGCGGCGAACACGAGCCAGCCCCCATCGGGCGAGAGGGCCGGATCATAACTGCCCTCGGGCGCCCCGGTGAGCGTCTCGGCCCGTCCGCTGATCAGATCGAGGCGATACAACTCCTGGTGTCCGCCCGGGCCGCTGCTGGCGAGGGTAACGATCAGTCCTGTCCCATCGGCAAGAAACACGCTGCGCCCCACACTGATCTCACCATCGCCATAGGCCAGCAGCGGCGCGCCAGGGCCCACCGGCAACAGCATCAACGCCAGGGGCGCGTCAGCCAGGGGATCGCCGGCGGGTGGCCGGGTCTGCATCGCCACCGCCACGCGCATGCCATCGGGCGACCAGGCGGGGTAAAAGGCCCAGCGACTCTCGGCGACGCGCGCCAGGCTGTTCGGTGGGGCCTGCGAGCCATTGTCGGTGAGGCGGGTCAGGGGTTGCCCGGCGCCATCGGCCAGCCACACATCGCTGAAGCTGTTGTCGCGCACGATATAGGCAATGCGCTCGCCCGCCGCGTCCCAGGCGGGCTGGAATGCCGCGCCGCCGCCGAGCAACGGCGCGGCCTCGCGCCCCTGCCACTGCCAGATTACCCCCTGGCGCACGAAGAGCAGCCGGCCCGACAAGGCCTCCCCACGCACCGCCGGGCTTGCGCCCGCGGCCTCGGGGCCGTCCGCCCTCCTGCTACAGCCGCCGCTGAACAACGCCAGCGCCAGAATCAGTAACAGCGCCGCTATTAGAGTCGTGTGCAACCTGTGCATGGCAAGGATGGATGGGAGAGGTGGGAAAACCTGGTTTCTCCATACCCTCACCCAGAGGGAGGGTTTGGGAGGGCGTAGCCCTCCCAAGAACAATTTTCGTGCTGTTCGTGTGCGGCGCAGCCGCATGGACGGCTAACGTGAACATGGGCTCTCGAAGAGGGGGGTGGGGAAACCGGGTTTCCCCACGCCCCCGCCCCGCAGGGGGATAGGGAAACCGGGTTTCCCCATGCCCCCACCCGCGGGAGGGTCTGGGAGGGCTGCGCCCTCCCAGGAACAACCGTATGTTCATCGCGGCGTTGTGCGGCGCAGCCGCATGGACGGCTGATGTGCAAGGCACCGGCGCTAGAAGCGACCGGAACGCCACGCGAGGCGAGCCTTGCGGCCCGGTGATGCTTCCGATGCCGGCTTCTGCTGCAGCAGATCCTCGGGCAAATCGGGCGGCAACAGGGCGCGCAGGGCGCCCGGCGCGACCTCGAAGGTCATCGGCGTGAAGCCGATCGGATCGCCGTCCACCTGCACTGGCAGGGGCGGCCTGGCGGCCACGGTGAGCATCCGCGCGCGGTAGTACTGGATCTCCGGATCGTGGCCCTGGCGGCGACCGAGAATGGCGAAGAAGCTGCGCAGGGCGCTGAGACCGTTTTCGCCCTTGATAACGCACACATCGAGCAAGCCGTCATTAATGCAGGCGCGATGGGTGATCTTCACCAATCCGCCGTAGAGCTGAGTGTTTCCCACCACCACCATCAACACGCGGCCACGCAGCGGCCGTCCATCGAGGGTCAGGCGCGCGCGCGCCCCACGCACGCTGAGCACCTGCTCGATCCCTCGCCACACGTAGGCCAGGGCGCCAAAGCGACGCTTCTCGGCGGGGCGCACGCCGGCGGTGATGGCCGCGTCAAAGCCGATGCCCGCCATCAGCAAGAAATAGCGATTGCCGGCGCGACCCAGGTCAATGACGTGGGGTTCCCAGTCCAGGATCGCCGCGGCGGCCGCGCGGGGTTGCAGGGGCAGGCGCAACTCGCGCGCCCAGACGTTCATCGTCCCCAGCGGCAGCGGGGCCAGCGCAGTGCGGGAACCGACCAGACCATTGATCACCTCGTTGATCGTCCCATCGCCTCCGGCGGCAACCACCAGGTCATAGCCCCGCTCGGCCGCCAGGCGGGCGAGGCGCTGCCCATCACCCGCGGCAAGGGTTGGCTGCACCTCGACCTGCCACCCGGCGTCGCGCCAGACGGCTGCGGCAGCGGCCAGTTCGCTTTCTAGCGCCTCGGCCTGGCCCGCGCTCGGGTTAAACACGAGCATTGTGTGCATAGTTTCGCCGTAGAGCCGGCAGAACAACGTGTGGCAGTATACCATACGCTTTCGCGGCCTGGAGCGTCAAGCCCTCGTGTGGGGAAACCGGGTTTCCCCACCCCCCTCCCCGCGGGAGGGTTTGGGAGGGCGCAGCCCTCCCAGGAAGAACCTTAGTTGCATTCCCTACAGACCATACCGTAGCCCTATCCCGCTGCGAGCGCGGTTGACACTCCCCCACCTTTGCGTTACCATACGCCCCATTCCGCACCCGTGGGCGCCCTGTACCGCGGGTGCGCCACACTACCGGCACAGGATAGGGGCTGGCTGATCGTTTCTGTAATCGTTCAGGAGGCACGGTGAGCCCTCGCCGTGCCCGGGCCCACGGGAGGGGTTGGGAGGGCACGGCCCTCCATCCCTCCCCGCCGGAAGGCGACCGCGTACCTCTTGATCCTGAAATTGTCTCTTAGTGGGCAAGATAGGAACGTATGCAAGAGCAAGTCGATCAGTTTCTGGAGTACCTGGCGGTGGAGCGCGGCATATCCGCCAATACTATCGCCGCCTATCGTACCGACCTCGACCAACTCTGCGCCTATCTGCGCGACCAGAACCTGAATGAGTGGCAAAACGTCACTTCCGATCACGTGCTGGGCTTTCTGTTGTACCTGCGTGAACGGCGCTACGCCACGTCAACCATCGCCCGCCGCACTGCCGCGCTCAAGTCGTTCTTCGGCTACCTCACCGAGCAGCATATCATCGCCAACGACCCCACGCGGCGCATCGACTCGCCCCGGGTGGATCGCTATCCACCCAGGGCCCTGTCCCAGCATCAGGTCGACGAGTTGCTCGAATTACCCCTGCGCTCTTCCTCGCCCGAGGGACTGCGGGATAAGGCGATGCTCGAACTCCTCTACGCCACCGGGCTGCGGGTCAGCGAACTGGTGGCGTTAAATGTCTCGGATGTGTCGCTCGAACAGGGGTCCGTCCGCTGCGCGGGACGGGCTGGCCGCGAACGGGTCCTGCCCCTCGGCCAGACCGCAGTGACCGCGCTCGAGGAATACCTGGACACGGCGCGGACGCGCCTGCTGCACAATGGCAGCCAGCCGACCGAGGCGCTCTTCCTCAACCATCGCGGCAAGCGGCTCACCCGCCAGGGGCTGTGGCTCATTCTTAAAGGATATGCCGAAGAGGTGGGGCTCCACGATCTTACCCCCCATACCCTCCGCCATTCCTTCGCGGCCCATCTGCTCGAAAATGGCGCCGAATTGCGCGAGGTGCAGGAACGCCTCGGCCACGCTTCGCTCTCCACCACCCAGATCTACACCCAGTTGCCCGATGGTTCGTCCGCCCAACGCCGGCCCACACGGCCAGGCGAACCTGGGCGACGCAATGGCCAGCACTCCGGGGTGTACGAGGGGGTGCTGGTCGAGGAAGAGGAATAAGCTCCGGCCTGGATGACCAGGGTACCCGGTGACGCTCCGGGAGGGCTTTGCCCTCGCAGACCCGCCTCACAGGCAGAAGGATGGGGAAACCGGGTTTCCCCATCCCTCTGCCTGTGGTATACTGATGACATCAATCTGACGGCAATGATCCGGAGGAGTACCCCGCGCGCCGGCATCCAGCGAACCGGGAATGGTGCGAGCCCGGTGGCACGGTTCGGGGGAAGGGCGCCGGGGAGCCGGTGTGGGAGCGCCGGGCGCTCCTTCTGAATGAGGTGAGCGCGCGCCTGCTGCGCCGCTAACTGGGGTGGAACCGCGCGTCGGTATGATGCGTCCCCAGGCGATGCTTGATCGCCTGGGGCTTTCTGTTGCCCCGGGCCAGGGCGAGCGACACGCGCCGCCGCCACTCCACAGGAGCACCTTCATGACCGCCACGAGCCTGGATCAAATCATATCATTATGTAAGCGTCGCGGCTTTGTGTTCCCCGGCAGCGAGATCTACGGGGGGCTTCAGGGGATCTACGACTACGGCCCCCTGGGAGTTGAACTGAAAAACAACCTCATCGCTGAATGGTGGCGCGCCAACGTCTACGAGCGCGATGATATGGAGGGCCTCGACGCGGCCATCCTCATGAATCGCCTGGTGTGGAAATACTCGGGCCACGAAGAGACCTTCAACGACCCGCTGGTGGACTGTCGCACCTGCAAGAGCCGCTGGCGCGCCGATCACATTCATGGGCGCTGCCCGAACTGCGGCTCGACCGATCTGACCGAGCCGCGGCCCTTCAATATGATGTTCAGCACCCAGGTCGGCCCCGTGGCCGATAGCGGCGCGCTGGCCTACCTGCGCCCCGAAACCGCCCAGGGGATCTTCGTCAATTTTGCCAATGTGCTGGCGACCACCAGCCGCAAGTTGCCCTTCGGCATCGCCCAGGTTGGCAAGGCCTTCCGCAACGAGATCAACCCGCGCAACTTCCTCTTCCGTGTGCGCGAGTTCGAGCAGATGGAGATCGAGTATTTCGTCATGCCCGGCACTGATGAGGCCTGGCACCAGCAGTGGCTCGAGGAGCGCCTGCGCTGGTGGGACAGCGTCGGTGTGCCCCGCGAGCGCATTACCGTCTATGATGTGCCCCCCGATGAACTGGCCCATTACTCCAAGCGCACCTACGATTTGATGTACCAGTATCCCGACCTTGGCCCCCAGGAGATCGAGGGCATTGCCAACCGCACCGATTATGACCTTGGCTCGCATTCGAAGGATCAGGCCAGCCTGAACCTGACCGCGCGCGTAACCCCCAACGCGGACAGTACGGCCCGGCTGACCTACTTCGATCCCGAGCGCCGGCATCACGTGGTGCCCTACGTGATCGAGCCTTCGGCTGGCGTGGGGCGTGGCGTGCTGGCGGTGCTCTGCGAAGCTTATGCCGAAGAGATGACCAGGGCGCTGCCCGCAGAGAAGCTGCAGGCTGTGACCGATGCCCTGACCGCCTTTCTCAAATCCGTGGGTCGCAGTGAGAAACTCCACCCTGAGGCTCGTGATGCCATGCTTGCCTATGGCGAGGCCATCGGCAACCACCTGCCCGAGCGCCTGCCAGAGGTCGAGCCGCTGCTGGCCATGCCCGGCGCCGAAACCATCGAACTGGGCAAGAAGTTGCGCGGCCAGGCCCAACCCCTGATCGACGAGCACTTCCGCACCGTCCTGCGCCTGCGCCCGCGCCTCGCGCCGGTCAAAGTGGCTGTCTTTCCCCTCAAACGCAACCACGACGCCATGGTCGAAACGGCCCGGCGCATTCGCAGGCAACTCCAGCTTGAACTCGGCGCGCGCACGGTGTACGATGACACCGGCGCCATCGGCAAACTCTACCGCCGCCAGGACGAGATCGGCACCCCCTGGTGCATTACGGTGGACTTCGACACCCTCGGCGAGGGCAAGGAGCCCGCGCTCACCGACACCGTGACGGTGCGCGACCGTGATTCCATGGCCCAGGAGCGTGTGCCCATCGCCGACCTGCCGCTCTATCTGCGCGAGAAACTCCGTTAAGCGATGGACGAAGGACGCTTTGCCATTCCCACGCGGATCTACCTCACGGCGACGCAACGAGCTAAACTGCTGCGTTTGCTGGAGCACGCCGATCGCGACCTGGACGAACTGCTGAGTGAACTGGTCGTGGCCTATCTGGAGACGCAAGCGGAGCCGCCCGCGCCGCCGCCCGAACCTTCCGGCGCGCTCGAGGCGGCCCTGCGCCAACGCAAGGCCGAGTTGCGCCGCCTGCGTCCCAGGCTCCACGATCCCCACAACCCGCCCCCGGCGTGGCTACGCCAGATGGTGGCGGATCTGGAGCAGGAGATCAAACGCCTGGAGCATGAATGCGCCAGCCTTAGCCCTCGCAAGCCAGAGGCATGAGGACCACCAGCAAGGGCGTGGGAAAATCTGCTTTTCGCACCCCCGCGGGCCAGGGGCTGTGGCCAGGTTCACCTCAGCCGTCCATGCGATTCGCGCACAACGCCCGATGAACATCGCCTGGGAGCGCGGGCGGCCCGCCCGCGTCGCGTCTCCGCGGGCAAGGTGACGGCCCCCCTCCCCAGCCCTCCCCCCG
>Ga0308411_10000296_pt1 | contig 32424 bp, 30 predicted proteins | sample HotsprottomLayer_2_FD_203530 | JGI IMG/M metagenome (GOLD analysis project Ga0308411, IMG submission 203530) | Hot spring phototrophic mat microbial communities from Octopus Spring, Yellowstone National Park, Wyoming, United States -... | ecosystem: Environmental > Aquatic > Thermal springs >... | reverse complement strand
ATAAAGTTTCCTTGCATAGTCTGGGTAGTTTATACTCTCGTCAAAGTTTTCATTGATTTCTTCTAATAGCTTTTCCCTTTCTTGTTTATCTTTTTCTGCTCTAAATACCGTATCTGCTTCCTTAGATACTCTTTCTAATTGAATTTCTTTCCATATTTCATTTTTAGGGTCAAGCTTTTGAAGTAAAAAAACAAGTTTATGTAATATCCCCATCGGAAAAGCACCACTACCACAAGCAGGGTCTATTATCTTTACTTGATCTATGGCATAGATTAACTTTTTTCTTAAATCATCATCTGATATGTCTAATTCTTCAACAGAGTAAGAAAATAAATTATCAAGTATATCCTCCACTTTTGGCACTTTCGTTTTCAAATACTCCCTCAAACTCTCTTCAACCATATAATCAACAATTTCCCTTGGTGTGTAATAACTACCTGTTGCCTTTCTTGCTGTCGTTGCTGTCTCCTCATCATAACTAGCAAGAAGATTTTCAAATACCTTTCCTAAAAGCTCTGGGTCAAGTGCTATTTCCTGATCTATTGGCGTTGCCTCATCCGTTGTAAAGTTATAACTCTTAAGGATGTTTATAAGCCCACTAACTTCTGCCTTATCACTCAAACCATACTTAGATAAATCAACAGTCTTTTCTTCACTAAAAAATAACTCATCACTAATTTTAGCTTGTTTTTCCTCTCTTCTTGAAAATCCATCTATATAAACATTGTCCCTATCCAAGCAGTCAAAAAGTCCACCATTTATAAATGGAATATCTTTAAAAAGTTCTAAAACTTTCTCAGGAGGTATTAAAAATTTGTCTTCATACCTGTAAAGACTTTTTATTCCAAAGTTTTTTCTGTTCTCTGGGAAACCTTCATTTTTTGCCCAACCTCTTTCCTCTATAGGTCTGTTTAGTGTTGCGAAAAATAAATTTTGTAAAATTGCATTGTAGTAGTTATTACCTTTACCGAAATCTTTAACGATATTCTTTAGCTTATTTTCATCAAATAAAACATCTGGAATAAGCCCTTTTTCCTTCAAAAACCAAATAAAAATTAACCTAGTCAATAACCTAATCAAATTCTGTGCGTTTCTGATTTCTTTGTCTTTCTCTGGGTCCTGAGAGTATTTATAATCTTCCGGGAACTTAACCCTATCCATAGCCCAATAATACCAGTTTTGAAGCTTTTTATAAAATTCCTTTGTTACCGGCTCAACACTAAACGCTTCCTTTATTGAACCAAAATTTGAAAAATCACAATCTTTTAACTGATTTATAAATGTCTTGTTCGGTCTACCCGGACTTACGAAAAATGTAAATCTCTTGTAATGGCTATATTCTGCTTTTGTGCCGTAGGTAGTTTTAAAAACAAACGAAAACCTAAACTTTTTTCCTTCATCTTTTTCTTCATCTTTTTCTTCATCGTAGAAGATGAATAATCCATAAAACCTTTGATATTTTTCTAAAAGTTTTTTAGCAATATTAAACTGCTTCTTTTTGCTTGTTCTTTCAGTAAGGTTATCAATCTTTATAGCAAAAACTATTAACTCATCCTCTTTGTCTTTTAAATATATATAACCAACCTCTTTAACATCTTGAACACCCTCGTACTCTTTTTTAATGTCCTCTGTATCCTGATAATCTTCTATATCAACTACAAAATTTTTGTTCTGTAAAAATATTTTTAAATTTTCCAAAGAAAAATCCTTTACAAGTTCTTCTAATCCCCCCATTAGGCACCTCCTTGATTTTCAATTGCTATGATAACTTCCTGATTTGATGCCTCTAAAATCTTCAACTGATTTTCTACTTTCTCTATAAAATCATTCCCAACCTCGTTTTTTATTTTCTCTAGCTCACTCTTTACTTTCTCCAAATCTCCCGCTTTTAAATAATCTTCAAGGTCAACTATCTTTCTTACAATATACTCTGAAATGCTATAGTACTCTCTAATATCTTTAATCAAAGATTGAACAAAAGTTTTCAACTCTCCAATCTCTCTATTTTTCAAATCGTTTAATAAATTGATTGCTTTATTTTCTATGTCATTGGGAGAAGCTTTTCTTCTTATGTATGCTTCCTTGTTAAGCACTATTCTATAATTTTCCCAAAAAGATTTAGAAACCTCCAAAGCTTCTGTTTCCGGTGTAGCTTTTATTTTCTCATAAACTTCTTCAAAACTTACAACCTTTGGTTGTCTCTCTAAATAATCTTTATAACCAACAAACAAATCTTTACCTTTCCTAACGAATACCATGAGTTCATTTTTATCGGCTCTTTTGGATGTTTTTATTCTTTTAGGCATGTTCTGAATTTTCTCTACAACCTCAGGGTATTTCTTTTTTATCTCTTCAAACTCATTTCTAACTTTTGTGAAGAAACTTTCTTCTTCCTCTATGTATTGATTTAGTCTCTTATAAAGTTCAGATTCTTTTGGCTCTTCTGATGGGTCAAAAATTTTGGCATCCTCGCCTAATATGTTATGAATCATGAACATTTTCGCTTGGGCTATCTCTCTTGACTTTATTATATCTGCTCCTTTTTCCGTTGGGAAAAAGTTAACTATATAAATTTCATCGTAGACTTTTTTACCTATCCTGTTTATCCTACCAACTCTCTGAATAACTCTAACAGGGTTCCAAGGTATATCATAGTTTATAACTACTCCAGCTCTGTTTAGATTATACCCTTCTGATAGTTTATCCGTTGTAAGCAAAATCTTATATTTATCCTCCTGTTCCTTATATTGAGCATCAAAATTTTTTACTATCTCTTCAAAGGTGGTTTTACTTATATTACCAAATGCAGACAAAACAATATCCTTAAAGTGGCTTTTAAGTATCGTGTCTAAATGCTTCGCCGTATCAACATACTCGGTAAATATGACAACTTTTCTATTTTCCTTTAAATACTCCTCAATACCTTTTATAAGCCTCTCCGCTTTAGAGTCACTCTCTATAAGCTTGAGAGATTTCATCTTTGTTAGAAATTCATCAAAAAGCTTTATATCACTTTCAATATCTCTTATAAACTCATCTTTGTACTTAAATTTATCTAAATCATAAACCTTGTAGTTGGGGCTGTCGGTCTTTCCTTTTTCTAGATCTTCCTCGTATTTCTCAAGTTCTTTTAAAATTTCTTCTTCGTCTTTTTCTGCTAAATCCTCTATAAGCTCTCTATCAAGAATGAACTTGTTTGTTTTCTTGATAAAGTTTAAGGCTTTTTCGTTAATGCTTTTAAATCTCTCTACACTCTTATAAAAAGAACCGAAGCTACTTTCAAATCTTTTTACAAGTAACCTTCTCATGAAGTTATATAGGTTTCTTTGGTACATTAGTGTGAATCTTTCTTCCTTCCGTAGATTAGATTTTTCCTCAAACTCCTCTCCAGTTACTTCTTCTACCTCTTCATCTAAAATATCCCTTTCGTAAATTATTGGCATGTATATTGCACCTTTAAACCTTCCGCCTAACCTCGCTTCATTAAATGCTCTTATCACTTCATCGTAGAATTCTGATTGTTCTTTAGTTAGCTCATAAAACCATTCTATGGGATCTTTGACCTCCGGAAAGTCAATCTTTTCGTCGTAGTGCTTCAAATCAAGTCTATTTCTTCTTATAACAACAGGCTCAAGGATAGCCCTTACATGCCTTGCAATCTCTTTTACCTTCCCCCTCACTTTGTTCATATCAATTTTACTTTCTACAAATATGTTACTGTAGTAGTTACGGACTCTTGCGATTTTGTTTTTGTCTTTAGAATCATAGTTCTTACTTATGTAAGAAAGTTTGCTAAACAATCTCTCATACTCATCAAACTTATACTTAAGGTTCTCATCGAACACTATAGTTGATTTCTTTGGTATTGTGAAGAGTTTCAAGAGTGAAAATATATCTGAAGGGCTATTGTTAAATGGTGTTGCTGTCAAAAGTAAAACCGTTTTACCTCTGCATATTTCCTTAAGGTAATGATAACTAACCGTGTTTTCGTTCCTAAATCTGTGTGCTTCATCAACTATAACGACTTCTATATTTTTACGTTCTCTAACAACTTTCAAAGCTTCTTCTAGCTTCCCAATAGACCTAACCTCCCAACCATAAACATAAAGCTCAAAATCTTCTAAATACTTTTTCCACCCGGTAGACTTATCATCTGTGCCAATGAGATGTGGCGGTGCTAAAACTATACCTCTTTTACCAAGTGCCTTTGCAACCATACACGCAACAACAGTTTTACCAAGACCAACAACATCTGCCAAGATCGTTCCACCGTGAGCTTCACAATTAGCTATAGCCTGAGAAATTGCATCCAATTGGTAAGAATAGTTCTCGTATCCTTTCTTTTCCATTAGCTCTGTAAAATCTTCGCTAATGTGCTTTGATTTATGAGTGTCAAGGTATGTCTTTAGAAGGTAAACATATGCTGTAAATGGTGACACCTTCCTAAGAAAGGTATCATTTCTAAAAGCATTAATTAATTTTTCAACATTATCTTGAGAAATCTCTACTGAATTTTTCCATAATTCATCAAAGTACTCCTCTGCTTCCGTAAATCCGTAATCTTTCATCTCAACATTGAATTCATTTTGACTTATGAGTCCTGCCTTTGTGAGGTTACTACTGCCAGTTATGAAAAGGTGAGGTGTTGAAACTTCATCAATTTTGAATAGATAAAGTTTTGAATGGTTTGGCTCTCGTGTTTTCCTTATAACCAATTTTCTTTCTTCTAAAAGTTTTATGAAAAACTCAGCTTGATTATATATTTCCTCAGTGTCCAACTCTTCGCTAGTGAAAGCTAGCTTTATTGAATTTATTAATTCTTCTACATACTCATCATTACTTGTTGCTTTCTTTGCTACCTCATACAGTCCATAATTCCCCTTATCCACATACAAACCAACTAAAACCTTGATGTGCTCTTCTTTAAGTTTTCCTTCATCATAAAGCTTTTTGAGTGTATCATAAAATTGCTTAATGCCCGAGAAATAAAAGAACCCAACGAGGAATTTTAACTCTTCACTACGACTCATCAATTTATTGATTCTCTCACCTAGAGTTTTTGAATTATCACTGTTAGTAATGAAATTTTTCAATGTTCTCATAGAAACCCCCAAAAGATAAAATTTTGCTTTGGTTCTGAATTATTATGTATTCATTTTATGATTTCAAATTTGATGAATTTTGATATCAATTTCTAAAAACATCTAAAGATAGCAAAGGGTTACCAATCACTATGATGGAAAAATTGTAATTATCATCATCGTTTATATCAGGGCAGACACACAGGTCTGCCCCTGTAATATTGAACGGCGATGATGAATTTCAGGATTGTATTTCATAATTTGCCCTTTGATATTATTTCTTTTTCTATTGAAACAATTCAAAATTAGGTATAAATGCTATAAGCACAAAGTGCTATAAGCACTAGCAGGGAGGCTACGCCTCCCTGATAAAAAGCTAATCTTCCTCTTCCTCTTCCTCTTCTTCTTCTCTTTCACCTAATTGAATATCTAATGTTAGGAGAGCCCCAACATGCTTTTCTGCCATTTTTACCTTTTTCAATAACTCGTAGGTAATCTTTTCTTCTTCAACTTGTTCATCAATGAACCACTGTAGGAAACTATTTGTTGCTCTGTCATTCAAGTTTTCTGACAAAGTCACAAGCTCATTAATCTTACCGGTTATATACTTTTCATGTTCGTAAGCTGCCTCAATAGCATGAGTTAAAGAATCCCAACTATGAGGTGGTTCTTTTAGCTGTAGAAGTTTGACTTCAGCATTTTGTTTAATTAGGTAATCATAAATTTTCATAGCATGCCCTAATTCTTCCTTATTTTGTATTCTCATCCACTTAGCAAATCCACTTAGTCCAAGTGTTTCAAAATAAGCACTCATTGAAAGATAGAGATAAGCAGAATACAGTTCTTCGTTTATCTGCTTATTTAACGCTTCAGCCATCTTTATATCTATCATACGCCCCTCCTTTTATCAAGTAAAATATAAAAAAATCAACCTATGAAAATCAAATATTACTTATTTCTTGTACTTCTTTGATAAATCCCGTATCACACCGCATATGTATTCAACTTCTCTGTTACTCAAAGATGGGTATATCGGTAACGAAACTATTTCACTGAATATCTTTTCAGAATTCTTAAATTCTGATAAATCAGGTTTTAGAACTTCTCTGTACTTTGTGAACCTGTAAAGAGGAGTAAAATGTACACTTGTCCCTATTCCTCTATCGTTAAGAAGCTTGATAAATGTTAACTTGTCTATACTCCACATTTCAGTATTTAGCCTAATTGTAAATAGGTGGTACGATGTTTCTGTATTTTCTCTTATTTTAGGTAACCTTATAGTGTCCAAATCTGACAAATACCTAAAGTACAGGTCCCAAACTCTTTTCCTCTCTCTCTGCATCTTTTCAAAAACCCTTAGCTGTGCTATTCCTACCGATGCCAATATATCTGGGAAATTGTATTTAAATCCTACTTCGGTTATATCATATCCAACCAAATTGTTTTGGTATCTACTCCATGCGTTATGGTCCATTCCGTGCAGTCTAGTTTTCTTTATCTTGTCTAAAACTCTCTCGTTATTAGTTATTACTGCTCCACCTTCACCGGTATGAAGTGTCTTAGTTGCATAGAAGCTAAAAACGGTGGCATCTACACCTAACTTCTCTACATTCCCAACTTTTACACCATTCACTTTTGTACCAAAAGCATGTGCTGCGTCTTCTATTATCACTATACCTTTGCTACTAGTCATTTCAAGCACTTTTCTATCGTATGAATTACCACCGTAGTATGTTGGAATTACGGCTCCCACTTTGTTGTTTATTTTCTTTTCCACCTCTTCAGGTGAAATGGTAATACAGTCATAATCAACATCTAATATTATTGGTTTAGCACCCACTAATAGAGCCATTTCAACAGGTGAAATGAATGTTATAGCTGGTATTATTATCTCTTTACCTTTTAGGTCAAAGGCATCAAAAAGTAGGTGTAAACCTGCTGTACAGGAAGACACCAAAACCACATTCCTTTCTTCTACACCTAAATACTCAGCTAGTTTTCTAGAAAATTCAAAATTCCTTTTGCCTGTTGTGAGCCAACCACTGGCTATAGTTCTAAAAACTTCTAAATAATCATGAATTGTTATCGGTGGCTTATAAAATGGTATTTTTCTCATAAAATTGATATTAAAAGTTTCCTATTTCTTGGTCCATCAAACAGGAATAAACTCCCTGCCAAGTACCAAGTACAAGCTGACCATCCCAAACTAATAATGTTAATGATGGTCCTACAAGAATTGATTTTATGTGAGCGTCTGAATTCCCCTCAGAATGTAAATAACTGCCTTGCTGTGGTATTAACTTCTTCATCTGATTTAAAAAATCAGACTTAACACTCGGATCTGCATTCTCATTTATAGTTACGCCGCATGTGGTATGTGGTACGAATAACGCACAAATACCATCCTTAATATTAGAAAGTTTTATATGTTTCTTTATGAGTTCAGTTATATCTATTATCTCTTCTCTTTTTGAAGTTTTGATTATTTCTTCAGCTTTGTACATTCTATTCTCTACCGATGTATTCAAGTTTTTCTGTAGATATTACTATTGTATCACCAGTTTTTATGAATCCAGGAACCATTATTTCAATATTACCCTCAATAATAGCAGGCTTCCAAACGCTTTTGTCCGTTCCGCTTGTTACCTCACCAGTTTGTACCACTTTCACCTTAACCTTCTCAGGTATGTTCACAGCTATAGCTTCACCATTGTGAAGAACTAGTTCCACTTTATCGTTTTCTTTTATGAACTTTGCATAGTTACTCAATACCCTCTCATTTATTTCAAACTGCTCATAAGTGTTTTCGTCCATGAAATAATATGTATCCTGGTCCTTATAAGAAAATACAGCTTCTATAAGTTGTATATCTGCTTCTTCTACCTTTTCAGATGGATTAAACCTTTTATCGTGTACATGTCCTGTCTTAAGGTCCATATACTTAGCATGAACTATAGAACCAAATTGACCACCTCCACTCTTTTTGTCAACCTCAATTACTCTACATATGTTACCGTCAATGGCTAAGAAATCCCCCTTATGTATATCCGATGCCAACTTAGCCATTTTTTACCCCCCTTTCTTAATGAAAGTATATACAAGAAGTATTCTGTTATCAAGATTTTTAAAAGATTTTCTTGAAACACTTTCGCAAAAAGTTAGAAAATACAAATAAAATGTTTCGTAAGATGAATGTTAGTGAGATAGCTGAGATTGTTAAGATTTCTTCACCTTCTACTGCTGTCTACGTCGGATGTGATTCAAAACAACGTAGTGAAACGTGTATATTTGCTACTGTAGTTATAATTCATCACGATAGGTCAAGAGGTGCTAATGTTTTCGTACAAATAGAAAAAACAAAGAAAATACCTTCCCTTAAGCAAAGAATAATGATGGAGACATTCAAAGCTGTTGAAATAGCTCTACAAATAGCCTCTTTCATCCCTGATAGAGAAATAGAAATACACCTTGACATAAACCCTTCACCTAAACACCCTTCCAATGTTGCCCTGAAAGACGCATTCAGTTATGTCTCTTCTCAAGGATTCAAACCTGTTTTTAAGCCTTATTCCTTCGCAGCTTACTCAGTAGCTGACTATGTATGTAAAAAAGCACATTAGTGCTAAAATCGTTTTCAGTACTCTTTCAACCTTTCCAAAGAATACATAAGTATTCTTGAAAAATACTTAAATTCATCCCTAACGCTAGCCTTACATTCCTCAAATTCCTTTTGCCCCCTAAAATACCCAAATAGAGGCTTACTGACCAAGTTCAAAATGAATGGATACTTATCCATCATATCATTGATATGATTAAACGTAATTTCACTACTTGATAAATCATCTATATCACTTTTTAATTCCTTAACTCCTTTTAGAAGATTTTTCACATTTAATTTCGGCTTATTCGTGCTTGCTACTATTCGCTGATTATTAATATTAGGTTTGGAAGAAAAGAGAGATTCCAAGAAACTCCTACCTTCTTCAGTTGACAAGTTTTTTATTCCTTTTAATTTTACACCATCTGAGATATTAAAAACATTCTCTAAATTAGATGTATCGCTAGCACTGTCAAACCATAATTTGTATGTTTCCATTATCTTGTGAGTTATACACTTTTCATCTTTTATACCCTCAAGGTATATGTAATCTTTGAGGATGCTATGACAAGACTTTGTGTCTGATGTGCTAAAGTAATCTGAATAAATAGTAAAATACTCGTGATTTGGTGAGCCGGGAAGGTGTGAAAAGAGATAAGGAAAACCTAAATCAACCCCAACCATTATTGAAGGATTAGCACCAAGCAGCAATGAGAGATGGAAAAGGTTTGTGCTCACGGAGCCACCACTCTCCAAACCAAGTAATCTATACTCTGCCAGTTCCTCAATCCAACTAATAGCCGAATTCGTCATCTCAAAGACCACATTACCTATCACTTCTATATGCGATGTTTTTGAAAGGAAAATGTTTCCTTTGAAATTTCCTATTAGTTCCGGTGAAACAGTTATATCAGAAATTAAGGTTAAACCTTTTGTCTCAACACCAAAAAAATCCTTTATATTAGCCAATTGAGAATCAAGGGAAAAAACAATATCGGGAATTATACCCTGTGATAATGTAGTTTTCAAAGCAGTATCAACGACACCAAGAACAAACTTATCTCTGTATCTCTTTAGGACATCAAACAATAGCCAAGCAGAATACCCAGCACCGAGCACAACAAAAGGTTTATTGAATAGGTAACTAAAGTCACTTTTTAGTTCGTTTTCTGATAAACTACCAAACCTGACAAGGTTTGGTAAATTCAAAAATATATTCTTTATCCAAAGTTTATCAAAGTTAACCCTTGTAAGCAAATCGGAAAATTTGGCTTTTACTATGCTGTGTATGTCCTCAGAAATACTTTTGTACCGCTCAGCATTCAATCTATAAGACCCTGGGAAGATGACAAACTTAACATCTCTAACCTGCATGAAATCAACAAAATTCAGAATGGTATATATATCGTTAATGTTGTAGTTTGTTATCAAAAATCTACCTACATTGCTAACATAGTTCAAAGCAATATCATCATCCAACTCTATTGATAATACGATAGAGTTAGGAAACTCGTTCTTTAGAATTTGAACATGATAGCCAAGCCCTACACCTAGAACTATGAATAGGTAAATGTTATCTCTTTGTAAGTTCAATGAATCAACAATAGTTCTAGCATCTTTTATGGGGTCATACAAACTATGAATGGCTATGCCATTCTTTTTAATTGCTTTTACACCGACTTTTGATTCTACAATCTCCAAATTTTTTAATGATGCTGATTGTCTAAGCTTCTGGATGACACCACTACTCAATGATAGGTTATTCAGAATTTTCATCCACATATTGTAATTCTTTAGTTAGGACATTAACCCACTTTTTAGCTTCACCACTAAGTCTTGAATTAGGGTACTCTATTAAAAATTTCTTGAAGGTTGCTATAGCATCAACAATTTTACCTGCCTGGTATAGCACAACTCCTTTCTTAAACAAAGCGTCTTCGTCTTTGTTTTTAGGTTCGTTGTTCATTGCTCTGTCAAAAAATTCAATTGCCTTATCATACTTTTTGTAAATAGCATATATTTCACCTAACCAATACAAAGCAGCATCCTCGTATATCGTATTAGGGAAGGTATTAACAACCTTTGCGAAATATTTAGCAGCTATAGAATATTCCTTTGCTTGTAACTGCCTGAAAGCGTACTGATAAAGTTGTTTGGAATAAGCCTGTACGACGGAATTATAGTACTTACTACCCTTTCGGTACTGGAGAAAGTTATCATAAATGTAGAATGCCTTATCATAATCACCTGTCTCAACGAATACTCTAGCTTTACCAAGCTCAGCAAGTTCTGTATTTGCCCTCTCAAAGTATATAAGAGCAGTGTTATACTCTTTCCTGTAGTAGTATATGTAACCTAACTGAGTAAGTATATTATTTCTAATTGATTCGTCTTGAGTAATTGTTAGAGTTCTCTTTAAGTATTCCTCTATTTCTGGGTTCATTGCCTCTCCTTTTTCTCTCAGTATATCACCTAATAATTCTATTGACTTAGTTAGTATTTCATCGTTCTTACCTTCTGAAAAGAATTTTCTTATCAATGCCAACAACCTATTCTGTGCAGTCTCTAACTTACCTAGTTTATAAGCACTAAATGTAACAAAGTACTCTATTTCGTTATAATACTGGCTCTTTGGGTAAGTCGCCAAGAATTTGGTACCGTCCCTTATAACATCATCGTACATTCCGTAGTCAAATCTACTTTTTATAAGAGAATATGAATTGTTTTCTGACCATTTAAGGTACAAGAGTACACCACCAACTACCAAAACTGAAAGCAATACTACTATCAGTATATAAATTAAAACGTTCTTCATTCTTAACCTCTCGGCTCAGTATTCTAGAACTATTTTCGGAAGCAAGTACTTCTTATTTATCTATACGATACTATTTTCCAATTCTTGCCAAACTTTTTGAGAATATACCTACTTTCTCTAGAAACTTTTACCTTCTCTTCTTTTGTTCCTTTAACTACACTTCTATCGTACCCCCACTTGACAACCACATAAGCGATGTCATCACTAACTTTTGATATCTCCTCAATTCTCGGTTCTGAAAGAAGCGATATTTCGGACTTTATTTGATTGTACCTATAGGGAGAAGCAGTATAAGAAATAATTTGTTCAGTGTCCTTTTTTGCCTTCTCTTCCATGTAAGGAAGCATTTTTTCAAATTCCATCTTGAGATAATAAGCCAAAACCTCGTTAACAACCTTAGATATCTCAATTAACTCCTCCCGAGAGAATTCATCTTTAACTTCGTTCGTACTAGCAAAAGAAAAGCCTACCAAAAGCAAAACCAAAAAACTAGTAAGAAACACCCTCCTCATTCCTTCTACCTCCCACAATGTCATCTATCATCTTTTGCTCCTCGTTAATTACACCCTTAACATAGTCACTATACAACCTTTCTTTGTAATTTTCTAACGCTTTGAGCTCTCTATCTTTTTGAAGATATTCACTCAAAGCTTTTTTAAATGGCTCCTCCTTCAACCTTATGTTTTCAAGCTGAAAGCTTTGAAGTTTGTTATTCGTGTTTATGTACTTATCGTAAAAGTCAATCATTGAAAAATCACCAGAAGCTACTTTCTCCTTCATCTCTTTTATCGTTCTTTTTTTCCTATCCTTCAAGTCATTTAACTTCATCATCTCTTTGTTATATTCCTGTGCCTTCTTCGAAAGCTCAATTTTCTTTATTTCTCGTAGTTTCTGCTTAACCTCTAATACTTTTTGTAACCTAAACTCAAACTTTCTCATAATGGAATTTTCGTTCCTAAAGAGAATTATTTAAGGAAGAGAAAATCTTTTCAACTATCTCAGATATTTCTGACTTCTTAAAGTAAAGCGACTTCTTATTAGAAACTAACCTAGAGGTTATCTCTATTATCTCATCAAGAACAACTAAATTATTTTCTTCCAAAGTCTTACCAGTTGATGTAATGTCAACTATACAATCACTCAATCCAACAAGTGGTCCCAACTCAACCGAACCGTACAATTCAATTATTTCTGGCTCAACTTCTTTTAATCTAAAGTATGACCTAGCAATGTTAGGAAACTTTGTAACTACTTTTATTGATATACTATTGAGATTGACACCCTCTTTACCCGCAACAACCATTTTACAATAACCAAACCCCAAATCCAAAAGGTGGAAAACATCGGGGTTTTCCTCTACTAACAAATCATACCCAACAACTCCCAAATCAGCTATTCCCTCAGATACATAAGTTATTACATCCTTAGCTCTGACAAGAAAAAATTTAATTCCTGACTTACTTTCTTCAATTATTAACTTCCTTGAATCTTCCTTAAGTGGCTCTTCAATTATCCCAGCCTTAAGGAACAAATTAACAGTATCCTCAAAAAGCCTACCCTTCGGAACAGCAATAGATAAACCCATGAAAAAATTATAAAAGAAACTCAAGCGTACATATAAATTCCTTTAATCACTTGAAAAAAATCTTGTGTTTGTTAGCAATTCTATAAATTTAACCACTACAGAGAGTAAAAATAAGTATTTTGTGCTATAAGCACTCGTGCTATAAAGCACTTATGCTATGAAGCATTTGTGCTATAAGCACTTGAGTAAAAAAGTAACTCACCTACTTTTAAGGAAGAATTATTAATTTCCAAAAAGACAACTGCCTTCATGAAAATTTTAGTGTGAAGTATATAGGTTTTTTTCTTGAATATCTACTTTTCGTAATTCTTAAGTTCGTAGTACTACTTTCAGGTTTCAAAAGATCAAAGAAGATTGGTAAATGGCTTGGAAGAGTGATGTTTAAATACCTAAGAAACTACAAAGAAAGTGCTCTAAAGAATGCTGAAGTCATATACGGTAGAGTAGACGAAAATGTAATAAAAATGCTAGAAAAAGCATTTGAGAATGTAGGTATATTTATAGTTGACTCTTTTTTCATCAACAGAGTAACCAAAAAGAATTTCAGTGAATTCGTCGAATTTGAAGATTTCGAATATATAGAAGAAGCACTGAGTAATAAAAGAGGTATAATTGTTGTTACTGGGCACTTTGGGAATTGGGAATTTTTAGCAGGGGTACCTGCTAGGCTAGGACTCGTTGACTTAGGAGTTGTGATGAACAGGCAAATTAACCCTTTCACCGAAATGATGATAGTGAACACAAGACGCAAAGCTAAAATGAAAACTTTCTACAACCAACCGGAGGAAATGAAAAAGATAATATCACACTTAAAAAATAATGGAGTATTAGGAATGGTTGTTGACCAAGCGTACTATTTTGACCCTATTTTCGTTGAATTCTTCGGTACACCTGCACCAACAGCCAGAGGACCTGCTGTATTTCATCTAAAATTTAAGTCCCCCATCGTTCCAGCAAGAAGTATTCTAATGGAAGATGGAAGGTACAAACTGAAATTTTACCCACCCCTGAATTTTGATATGCCTTTGAATGAAGAAAGTGTTAAAAGTATAATGAGGCATATAAACAAAATCTTTGAAGAGTGGATACTAGAATTACCAGAACAATGGTTCTCTTGGACACACCCTAGATGGAACGTTGAAGGGATAATATATAGAAAAAAACAAACTACTTCAACTACGCCTTAATGTTATCTCACCAAAACTAAACATAATTATCCTTCTGTCCTTTTCCACTACTATTTCACCAGACCTAGAAACATCAACAAACCTACACTCTATTTCTTCATCACCTTTTTTAACAATAACCTCTTCCCCAAGATATCCCATATTCTCCTTCCACTCAGAAAAAAGGCTATCGTAACTCGTATTCACAAACTCATCAAAATATGACAAAATTTGAGAAATAATAGAGACTCTTTTCACCTGAAAACCCAAAATTTCATAAAGAGATATAGCATTTTCCACTCTCTGAGATATATTTGAATTAACATTCAAGCCAATACCGATAACTACAGCTTCAACAACCTTAGATGTCATCTCTATTGATGTCTCTGTGAGTATTCCACAAAGTTTTTTGTCTTTATAGTAAATATCATTAGGCCACTTTATGAATAAATCGCTAACATCAAAATTTCTCAATGTTCTAAGAACTGCCAAAGAAGATGAAATAATATACTTTAAAACATTTACCTCACTGTTAGGTTTCAAAAGTATGCTCATTGTTATATCCTTATCCTCCTCAGAAACCCATTCCCTATCAAACCTACCTTTTCCCTTTCGCTGAGTTTTAGTTATGATAACTGTGCAATCATTCATTTTGTCAAAGTTTTTCAAACAATAAGTATTCGTCGAATCAAGCTCATCAAATATCATTATTGAGTACTTCTTTGACAACTCAGATAACCTAAAATTTATTAAGGATGAGTACAAAACATCTTGATAAGAGACAAGTTTATATCCTTCCTTTTTGCGACTTTCTATATCAAACCCCTCGCGTACTAATTCCTTTATATACCTATTGATTATCGTTCTACTTACCCCAATTTCTTTTGCTATCGCATCTCCTGAAACAAAATCCTTCTGCAGTAGCAAATAATTTATTATCCTATCCTTTATTGTCTCTTTACCTAACTTCATTTAGAAAATTATCTTCCCAGAAAACAAGTTTTTTCAAGATAAGCAAAATCCACAAAAGCCTATCGGCTCACTGAGCCTACAGCTCCTTTTTTTATTATTTAGCAATAATTAAGTAATCCCACCAGCTCACCCCTATTTCCTTGTTGGAATGCTATGCATCTTTGATACGGTGCATCCCAACACCCTAGATGTTTTTATTGAATAGCGATATAACTTGGTAATTATCATTTATATTAGGGCAGACACATAGGTCTGCCCCTGTAATGATGATAATAACATGAAAATGATTCGGAATTGTTATTTATTTCAAGGTAGATACACAGGGCTTCCCTATAATAATCATACTATTTTAGGTGAATTGAATGGCAATCATGAATTTCAAGATTGTATTTCATAATTTTCTCTTTGATATCATTTTATTAAAACAATTCAAGATCAGGCATAAGTTCTTTAAGCACTTAATTAAGAAGGTGCTATTAAGCACAAGGTGCTATGAAGTACGTATCTCAGTAAAAATTTCTAAAACTCAACCGACACAACATAACTCTCTTTACTTCTCTCAAAACTCTACAAGTATTGTAGGATTTTAACTCACAATTGTTAACTTTTTCATAAACCATTTACTATTTAAGATAGGTTTTTAGGAGTGATTTATGTGTCTAGGAGTTCCGGGGAAAGTTGTTGAGATATACTATGACAAGTCGCCTCTTATGGGTAAGGTTGACTTCGGTGGTGTAAAAAGAGAAGTATGTCTTGAGTATGTACCTGAAATAAAAATAGGTGAATATGTTATTGTTCATGTCGGATTTGCTATAAGTAAGCTAAATGAAGAAGAGGCACAAAGTGTTTTTAAATACCTTGAAGAGATGAACAAAATATCTGAACAATTGGGGGAGTAATATGAAGTATGTAGATGAATATAGAAATTCAGAGATTGCTAAAAAATACATAGATGAGATATGGGAAATAACCAAAGGTAACTGGATGATAATGGAGGTTTGCGGTGGACAGACACACACGATAATCAAATTCAACATAGATGAAGTTTTGCCAAAAAACATAACATTCATTCATGGTCCTGGCTGTCCGGTATGTGTGACACCTTTAGAAATTATTGACAAGGCTATAAAGATAGCAAGCTTACCTAATGTTATATTCTGCTCCTTTGGTGACATGCTAAGAGTTCCTGGGTCAGAAAAGGATTTATTTGCTGTGAAAGAGGAAGGAGGAGATGTAAGAATTGTTTATTCACCTTTGGATGCTTTGAAGATTGCCATTACTAACCCTGACAAGGAAGTTGTTTTCTTCGGTGTCGGATTTGAGACAACGGCACCAGCGAACGCAATGGCTATATATCAAGCTAAGAAGATGGGAATAAAAAATTTCTCAATGCTTGTATCTCATGTTCTAGTGCCTCCAACAATGGAGGCAATATTAAGTTCTCCAAAGAACAAAGTTAATGGTTTCCTTGCTGCTGGGCATGTATGCACAGTCATGGGATACACAGAATACGAGGAAATAGCCAAGAAATACAAAGTACCCATCGTTGTAACTGGATTTGAACCACTTGATATATTACAAGGCGTACTAATGTGTGTCAAACAACTAGAAGAAGGTAGGCATGAAGTTAAAAACCAATATACCCGTTCGGTAAGAAGAGAAGGGAATACCTTTGCTCAAGAAATAATGAGGGAAGTATTTGTCGTTGTCAATAGAGTGTGGAGGGGTATGGGAGAAATACCAAGAAGCGGATTAGGAATTTCTCCAAAATATGAAAAATATGATGCTGAAAAGAAATTTGATGTTGGTTACATTTCGGTAAAAGAACCTGAAGAGTGTATATCTGGATTTGTTCTACAAGGGATAAAAAAGCCTTATGAATGTAAAGCATTCGGTACATTGTGTACTCCTGAGCATCCTCTAGGGGCACCAATGGTATCATCCGAAGGTGCTTGTGCCGCCTACTATAACTACAAATTCAACAAGGAGGTGGTATGAGCGAAGGATTCAACTGTCCATCACCATTAAGTAACGTTTCTGATAGAATAAGACTTGGGCACGGTGGCGGAGGTAGAATGACAAATAACTTGATAGAAAATGTCTTCAAACCCTTGTTTTCAAATGAATACCTGGATAAACTTCATGATGGCGCAATAATAGACCTACCAAAGAACAAAATAACATTTACTACTGATTCTTACGTTATAAATCCTATCTTCTTTCCAGGCGGTGATATAGGTAAACTAGCAGTTACTGGTACGATAAATGATCTAGCGATGTGCGGAGCAAGACCGAAATTCTTAAGTTTGGGGCTAATAATTGAAGAAGGATTTGAAATAGAAAAACTAAAGAATATCCTAAAATCCATAAAAGTAACAGCTGATAAAGTTGGAGCCATGATTGTTACGGGTGATACAAAAGTAGTCAACAAAGGTAAAGGAGATGGGATATATATAAACACAGCGGGAATAGGTATAATAGAACATAATCTTGAGATTTTACCTCAAAATGTTAAGCCGGGAGATGTGATAGTTTTGAATGGTGATGTTGGTAGACATGGAAGTGCTATAATGAGTGTAAGGGAAGGGTTGGAGTTTGAAAGCACACTTGAAAGTGATTGTGAAGAATTATGGACAACCGTTGAAGGAATACTAAATAGTGGTGTTGAGGTACACTGTATGAGAGATTTAACTAGAGGCGGACTTGTGAGTGCACTAAATGAAATAGCTAAAGCCAGTGGGCTAGGTGTATACATAGAAGAAGAGAAGATACCTATCATAGAGGAGGTCAGAGCTATTTGTGAAGTTTTGGGGCTAGACCCTCTATACGTTGCTAACGAAGGTAGATTCATAGCAATTGTTCCTGAAAAGTATGGAGAGAAGGTAGCTAGCATAATGGCATCAACTCTCGGCACTGACGCCAGAATAATAGGTAAAATTACTGAAGAAAACGCTGGCAAAGTCATAATGAAAAGCTTAATTGGTAGTAATAGGCTGCTAGACATGATAAGCGGCGAGCAATTACCTAGAATATGTTAAAGGAGAATAGATATGCATGAATCTTTACTAGCAAAAGATACCTTAGATCTAATAATAAGCGAGACAAAGAAAAATAATGCTTCCAAGGTTCTTAAGGCAAAAGTAGTGATAGCCGATACGGAAGACTTGAGTACAGAGGCATTCAAAATGCACCTACTAAATTACGCAAAAGGAACAATAGCTGAAGGGATGGAAGTCGAACTCAAATTCATTCAAATACCAATAATATGCAAAGATTGCGGACATAAATTCTACACAGATACCCACATATACTTTTGCGAAAAGTGCGGAAGTACAAATACTGAACTAGGAGCAGAGGAAGGTATAAGAGTCGAATACATTGATGTAGACATAGAGGAAGCAAAGCTATAGTAAGAAGATATTATCAGTATGAACTACTTCTTCATCGAACTCATGAAGGTTCAGAATAGTACCAATATCGCTAGACTTATTACCTTTGATTTTCCGTATTTCGGCAGAAGAGTAATTCGTTATACCTATGGCGACATTTCTACCATCAGGGGATGTTAGAAACACAACATCCCCTCTTTCAAATTTGCCTTCTACATCTAATATTCCAATTGGTAACAAACTTTTCCTACTCAAAACTGCATTCACAGCACCATTGTCAATTATTATTTTACCCTTCTTCTTACTAGCAATAACCCAAGAAGCTCTTAGATTTTTCTTATCTTCAGAAGGTACGAAAATAGTTCCTTCTTCACCATTTATAGCTTTACTTACAACATCCTTCTTAAACCCATTAGCTATAATACACTTTACTCCTGACTTCATGCACATGTAACCCGCTTGAATTTTAGTTTTCATTCCACCCACTGAGAAATCGCTACCCTTACCCTTTAAGTATCTCCTTACATCTTTTATGTCTTTTATTTCTTTCATCAATCTTTGATTAGGTGTACCAAAATCTATAAACACACCATCAACATCGGAGAGAATCAAGAAAACATCACTACCTATAGCCAGCGAAACCGTTGCCCCCAAAATATCATTGTTACCAAACCTTATTTCCTCTATTGCTACGCTATCGTTTTCGTTTATTATTGGCACTATTCCCATGGAAAGAGCATTCCTTAATGTATTCCTCAAATTAAAAAAAGATTCTCTTGAGCTTATATCCCGATAAGTTATAAGGATTTGACCAATTTCAATCCCATAAGGTCTAAAAAAACTTTGCCACCTTTTCATAAGCTCAACTTGCCCTACAGTTGCCACAGCTTGCTTTTCTTCCAAAGTGAGAGGTTTACTACCCATATTAAGCTTCATCCTTCCCAAACCTACAGCACCACTAGACACTATTATCACCTTAGTACCAGCTCTCAAAAGTTCAGAAACTTCGTTAGAAACATTTCCCATAGCTTCATCACTAAGCACTACCTTCGTACCAACTTTAATAACTATATCCATAGCTTTGATTATTTTAATTGACCAAAACTCAATCATTCCATGTAGTTCTGTTGAAAAAATCTTGTGCTTTTAGCACTTGTGCTTTGAGCACAATGTGCTTTAAGCACTCAATTCCTGAATAAGCTAAATTACCTACATTTTCTATTACCTGAGACGCTTTTTGATGTTTGGTAAAACTTTCTAAGTAAATGTAAAAATTTGAATTCCATCCAATTCTTGGTTATACTAAATAGAAAGGAGGTGGTATGAAGAAGATAGATATAAATGTCAATTTCGTTGACTCTTTCAAATCCAAAGAAGCTAATGCTTTGGTAATTCCAATTTTTGAAGATACCAAAACCAAAGGTTTTGGTAAATTTAGTGGAATAATACAGAACATAATTTCAGAATCAAAGCCTAGCTTCGGAGAAGTAATAGTCATTCATAAACCTTCCATAGGTAAATCTCTAAAGTTTGAAAAAGTCTTGCTAATAAGTTTAGGTAAAGAAGAAAAACTTGACTATGAAACCATTAGAAAGCTTGGTGGTATAATAGGCTCAGGAGCTAACAAATATAAATTCTCTTCTTGTACTATCGCAGACACTTGGTACAGAAAGAAACTAGATAAAGAGATATCAATAAGGGCATTATTAGAAGGTATATTCATAGGGACTTACACATTTGAAGAATTTTTCTCTGAAAAAAAGACAAAAGTCAACCTCAAGGAAGTTAACATAGAATTTAAAGGCAACTTTGAAAAAGCAATAGAAGAAACGAGAATAGTTGCTGAGAGTGTATTTTTGGCTAGAGACTTACAAAACCTACCGTCAAACATTGCTACCCCTACATACATCGCAAATGTTGCTAAAGAGGAATGCGAAAAAGTAGGTATTTCCGTAAAGATAATAGAAAAGGAAGAAGCTGAAAAGCTAGGAATGAACGTTTATCTTGCCGTAGCAAGAGGAAGCGAAGAAAGACCCAAATTCGTAGTTATGGAATACAAAGGTGGCGGTGATAAGTGGTACTCCATCGCTGGGAAAGGCATAACTTTCGACACTGGCGGTATATCAATCAAACCTTCAGAAAGGATGGAAGAGATGAAGTATGACATGAGCGGTGCTGCTAGCGTAATAGGCTCAATGATTGCCATAGCTAGGCTAGGACTTAAGGTAAATGTTGTAGGAATAACACCATTGACTGAGAACATGCCTAGCGGTAAAGCTACCAAACCTGGCGATATCGTAAAGAGTATGGGAGGTACTTCTGTTGAAATAATCAATACCGATGCTGAAGGTAGGCTAATACTTGCCGATGCACTAGAATATGTTAAGAAATACAACCCTGAATTCGTTATTGATATTGCAACATTAACAGGAGCGTGCGTAGTTGCCTTAGGACACGAAGCAGCAGGACTCATGGGGAACAACAGCGAACTAATAGAAATGATAAAGAAATCCTCTCAAAGAACTGGTGAAAGAGTTTGGGAGTTACCTTTGTGGGACGAATACAATGAATACATAAAAAGTGACTTTGCCGATGTCAAAAACGTAGGTAACAGGTACGGCGGAGCAATAACAGCAGCAGCATTCCTTAAGAAATTCACAAATTACAAATGGTCACACATGGACATAGCAGGCGTAGCTTATACAGACAAGGAGAAATTCTACATCAAGAAAGGTGGAACTGGCTTCGGCGTAAGACTATTCGTTGAACTATTTAAGTCACTATAAAACCAAAAAACAATCAAAATAACCACTAAGTCCAATTTAGAAAAATGAATTACTACCCTACGACAAATAACACGTGCATTAATGTATAAAAATTACACATCAATACACACCACAAAGTGTATAAAAATTACACAAAAAAGAATAATAATCGTCTTTAGATTTCAACCAAAACCTACATAAATAGTATGTTTTCTAAGTTATTTCTTAATTTTGGCATGATTTTTGCATAATACAATATAAGGAGAGGCTTATGCCGGTAATAAAAGATGTAATGTTAAAAGATAGTGAAATATTGACAGAAGCTGAAAACAACCAAGTTGTAAACTACAAAGAGATGGAAGAGGAAGTAACTCAGATGTTGAATGAGGCTAAAAGGAGCTCTAACAGTCAAAACATTCTTGAAAAATACTTCAGAGCCATTGAGAAATTCCCTCCTCTCAGCAGGGAAGAAGAGATAGAACTAGCGATAAGGGCACAAAATGGTGACCAAGAAGCAAGATCAAAGCTGATACTCTCTAATCTAAGGTTCGTTATAACAGTCGCTAAAAGCTACATAAACACAGGAATTCCTTTTGCTGATCTGATAAGCGAGGGAAACATTGGGCTAATGACAGCAGTAGATAGGTTTGACCCACATAGAGGTATTCATTTCATTTCTTACGCTGTATGGTGGATAAAACAAGCAATACTTAAGTATATAGCAGAAAGATCAAGGCTTGTTAGATTCCCAATGAACAGGACGAATGAGCTACTCAAAATAGAAAGGTTCATAAACGACTATATGGCAAAGCATGGCACAGCACCAGACAGTGAAACAATTTCCAAAAATTTAGGGATATCAAAAGAAGATGTTGAACTACTCCTAAGTAGAAAGAGTAGAGATTACGTATCATTTTATAGCAATGTTTTCGATGATAGTGATGTCACATTCGGAGAGGTATTTGATGTTGATTCAGAAACCCCAGAAGAAATAGCTATAAACAACTCTATAAGAGAAGAAATCAGGAAGATAATTGATTCCTTACCTGAAAGGGAAAGAGAGGTGATAAAGTATAGATTTGGATTTTACGGTAAGGAATACTCTCTCAAGGAAGTAGGTGAGATAATGAACCTAACGAAAGAAAGAATCAGACAGATAGAAAACAAAGCGTTAGAAAAAATAAAGGAAATAATAAAAACTAAATCCCCCGAATTAATAGGTACATACTCAAACTAAAACACACCTTACCTTCAATGGAGGCAAGTTATGGGCAATTCCGAAAAAGACATCACAGTAGTTTTCTGTACAACTCCCCAAGGTAAAGGTGATGAGTTAGCGAGTAAGTTGGTAGAAAACAAACTAGCCGCATGCGTAAACGTTATTCACAACATTTCTAGCACTTATTATTGGCAAGGGAAAATAGAAAAAGATTCAGAAGATTTGATGATAATAAAAACAAGAAGAAGCCTCTTTGAAGAGCTAAGCAAATTCATAAAAGAAAACCACCCATACACTGTACCGGAGATAGTAGCACTTAACGTAGAAGATGTATCAGAAAGTTACCTTCAGTGGTTAATTGATTATCTCAAATGAAATACCAGGTGCCTCACGGCACCTGTAAAAGTATCTAATCTCTAACTATTGTCTTTATTATATTTCCTTCCTTGTCTATAATCTCAATTTTCATTGGCATTTGACCTATTGCGTGCGTTGAGCAAGACAAACAAGGATCATAACATCTTATGCCATGCTCAATTCTGTTAAGCATTCCTTCTTTTATATCGCCACCTTTTATGTAAGACTTTGCAATCTGAGCAACAGTTTTGTTCATAGCAAGATTATTCTGCCCTGTTGCTATTATTAGGTTAACCTTCTGTAGGATACCATTTTCATCAACCCAATAACGATGGAATAGAGTACCTCTCGGTGCCTCCGATACACCAACACCTTCAAGTTTATTGACATCACCTTTTGCCCTGACTTTACCTTTGTATATAATAGGATTCTGGACAATTTCTTCTATCTTCTCTATACAATGCAGAATCTCTATTAACCTAGCGTAGTGGTAATAGAAAGAGCTTAAAACCACACCGTTAGGTGATAGACTCTTGAATTCTTTCAATTCTTTATCTGCTAAAGGTGTACCCATGCTTTTAGCGATGTTCAACCTTGCAAGCGGTCCAACTCTATACATTCCCTCTGAGAATCCTTTAGACAGTATATAAGGTGCCTTCAAATATGAATGGTTCAAACTTGCTTCTCCTATGTATTCGTAATATTTTCTAGGATCAGCCTTATCAACAATAATATTACCTTGGGAATCTATTATCCTTAGGTAGCCATCGTGGTGATTATAAGAGCCATCCTCATTAACAAGCCCCATGAAGTAAGATGGGAAATTACCGAAGTTCTCAACAACATCCTTGTTTTCATCCATGTACCTCTTTATTAGCTCTATTCCCTTCATCGTAGTTTCTTTAACCTCTGGTATCCAATCAAGTATTATCTGTTTCTTATCCTCAGAGAATGGTTCCCTAACGCCACCAGGGACAGCCCAAGCAGGGTGAATCTTTTTACCACCAAGCATTTCTATTATATCCTGTCCAAACTTCCTAAGCCTTATACCTCTTCTAGCTAAATCTGGAAACTTTTCTATTACACCAAATATGTTTCTCTTAGAAGGGTCAGAATCGAAACCTAACAAGAAGTCAGGAGAAGAAAGGTGGAAGAAACTTAAAGCATGAGATTGGACCAACTGAGCTGAATTCATCATGTATCTTAGGAGTCTAGCAGCTTCTGGAACCTCAACACCCATTATATCATCACCTGCTCTAGCAGAAGCCAAAAGGTGGCTAACTGGACAAATACCGCATATTCTCTGAGTTATACCTGGCATCTCGGTATATAGTCTTCCCTCACAGAATTTCTCAAATCCCCTAACCTCGGTAACATGAAACTGAGCATCCTCAACATTACCCTTATCATCAAGGTAAATACTTATTTTTGCGTGTCCCTCAATCCTAGTAACCGGATCTAATATTATCCTTTTACTCATACTACACCCCCAAATTATCCATATCTATAATGCTCTTTTGTGAATTCTGGTTGTTTACCCTCCAAAAGGCACTTTATTGTGTACCATATAGAATCAGCGGATGGTGGGCAACCAGGTAAATAATAATCAACCTTGATAACATGAGATATAGGAACAACCTTCTTAAGAAGTTTAGGAATAACAACCTCATCAGAAGGTATTTGCTTACCATGAGTAGACTTTTCAACATAAACAGCATTCAAGACATCTTCCACCTTAAACAAGTTCCTATATGATGGCACGTTTCCAGTTACAGCACAATCACCGAAAGCAACTACTATCTTGCTCCTCTCCCTAACTATCTTTAGCACTTCAACATTATCAGTATTAACAACAGCACCTTCAACAAGAGAGATATCAACTTCCGGGTAATTTTGATACTCCTTGACAGGAGTATGTAATTTCCAATCTGTAATAGGCGATGACATAATTTCAGCAACTTCTGCCAACTCTAAAAGTCTTTCATCAAGGTCCAAAAATGACATGTGGCATCCAGAACAACCACCAAGCCAAACAGTACCAATCCTTATCTTACCCATATATGCTCCTCCCTTCCTTTTAGGATCCTTTCCAAGAAAGTAAGATCCTTAACCATTTCTGAAGATGTAGCACCTTTCTCAAATAGTGCTCCAACAGGGCAAACTTGAACGCATTTACCGCACTTTGTACACTCAACAACATTACCCCAAGGCTCATTAAGCCCAGCTATAACTCTAGCATTGAGCCCTCTACCACCGAGATCCCAAACATGTGCACCTTCAACTTCATCACAAACTCTTATACATCTCGTACACTTAACACATTTACTCTGGTCCATTACAAACCTTTCGTGAGAAGCATCTATCTTAAAACTCTGCCAAAGATAATCAAATCTAACATGATCCATACCGACGGCGAAACCAAGATTCTGTAATTCACAATGCCCATTAACAACGCAAGAAGCACAAATATGATTACCTTCGGCAAAAAGAAGCTCCACTATTAATCTTCTGTAGTTCTTTAGCTTTTCAGAATTCGTTTCAACAACCATACCTTCCTGTACTTTCGTTGCACATGCTGGAACAAGTCTAGGCATACCCTTTACTTCTATCAAACACAACCTACATGCAGTAACTGGAGAAAGTCCTTTTAAATTACAGAGAATTGGAATATTTATTCCATTCTCCTTAGCAACTTCTAAAACTGTTTGTCCCTCTTTACCAGTACATTCAACACCATTTATTGTTAAAGTCACAACTCCCATAAACACCTCCTATGAATAAAGTGATAATATATCAAATTCCTTTATCTCACATGAATCAGCCTTACACCTTTTCTCATTTATGTGAGCCAAATATTCATCTTCAAAGTACATAATAGTACTCAAAACTGGGTTAGGTGCAGTCTGTCCAAGTCCACACAAGCTAGCCTCTCTAACCATATGTGCAAGCTCCTTCAAGTTATTAAAATCATCCATTGTAGCCATACCCTCAACAATCTTTTGTAATATATTCTTCATTACTGTAGTACCTACCCTACAAGGCACACATTTACCACAAGACTCCTCAGCACAGAATTCCATAAAGAACTTAGCGACATCCACCATACAAGTTGCGTCATCCATAACAATGAATCCACCAGAACCCATTATAGAACCTACTTGCTTCAATGTCTCGTAATCTATAGGCAAATCAAGGTACTTCTCAGGAATACAACCACCCGAAGGACCACCGGTCTGGACAGCTTTGAACTTTCTACCACCCTGTATACCACCACCAATATCAAAAATCATTTCTCTAATAGTTATACCCATAGGAACTTCAACCAACCCTGTATTAACAATCTTACCAGCCAAAGCGAAAACCTTCGTTCCCTTACTCTTCTCAGTACCTATGCTAGCAAACCATTCACCACCATTATTTATGATTGCGTAAATGTTAGCGAATGTTTCTACGTTATTTATAAGCGTAGGATACCCCCAAAGTCCTTTCTCAGCAGGGAATGGTGGTCTCTGTCTTGGCATTCCTCTTCTACCTTCAATTGAAGCAAGCAAAGCTGTTTCCTCACCACAGACGAAAGCACCAGCACCAACCCTAATATCAACTCTGAAATTGAAAGAAGTACCTAGTATTCTACTACCCAAAAAGCCCATTCTCTCAGCTTCCTTTATAGCCTTTCTAAGTCTTTCAATAGCCAGAGGATACTCTGCCCTAGTGTAAATAAAACCTTGCTGAGCACCAACAGCATAAGCCGCTATAGCCATACCTTCAAGCAATCTGTAAGGCATGCTCTCCATTACGCTTCTATCCATGAACGCACCAGGATCTCCTTCATCACCATTACATACAACAAACTTGATAGTCGAATTCTGCTTTGCTACCGTCTCCCATTTAATACCCGTTGGGAAACCTGCACCACCTCTACCTCTAAGCCCACTCTTCTTAACTTCCTCAATTACATCTTGAGGTGTCATCTCAGTTAGAGCTTTAGCCAAAGCTCTGAACCCTCCAATTGCTACATACTGACTTATACTCAATGGATCAGCATTTCCCATGTCCTTTAGAACTATATAAAACTGTTTCTTAAAAAAAGGATGATCGTAAGTTATTATCTTATCTTCTTTTGGTGCACCTTTAACAAAATGCTTTTCTATGATACTTTCAACCTCCTCAGGCTGTACATAAGTGTAAATTATACCTTCAGGCTCAATCCTCATCAAAGGTCCTTTACCACAAAGCCCCATACAACCAACTTGCATCACAGCTACTTCATCCTTAAGCCCATACTTTGCTAAAACTTCTTCAATTTTTCTTTTAAAGGTTCCACTACCCAAAGAATCACAGCTTGCACCACCACAAATCATTATCTTATGTTTATACTTACCTAAATTCTCCCTTTCCTTCCTAGCTAGTTCTTCTAATTCCTCCAATGTCATACCTACCCCCAAAAACTAAACAAATTATATTTAATTCATAACACTAACAGTTCTTTATTTTAAAAAACCTACTTAATTTATAAACTTTTTACCTTACTTAGGTAAATAGAAGCTGTTACAAAAAAATATTATTTTTGTGTTTTTGCAAACACTACTTAATTTGTAATGTTTAAATATTTGTAGCTCTTGAAATTTTTCTACTATCTTTTTTACAATCAAAAAAGAAGGTGAAGTGGTGAGTTAGGATGAATATGTTATTATACTTAGGAGAGGTGTATGAAAAAGATATTAATCTTCTTGACTTTGATAGCTATTTCCTTAATCTCTTTCTCTTGCTCGGAAGAACCTGAAGTAGCAATAGAAGATCCACTAGAGTTTTATAATGAATGGACCATGCTTTTTAAAATTAGGACAGACGTAAATAGTACCAATATAATAGCCTTCAGTAGTAACTATTACTATGTATTAATAGACAAAGATAAGAACGTAATGTATACCTTATTTACTAACAAAGTATCTATTTGGTCTATATACTATCCAGGTCTTGGTTATGGTGGTAAAGGTATTGGTCTCATACACATTTTCAAAGATGAACCTTCTACCAGGCACTTAGCTTTGATAGAAGAGACTCTTAAACAAAACAATGTAACTAATGTCATCTTCTCATTTTGGGTAGAGATCAATTGGATGGAGATATATGGAACTAACAGTGGTAAAATCATCATCGCTGGCTTTGATGAGAATATAACGAATGTTGGTTCGGGCATTTACGGGCTTGGTATGTACGAAGGGGTATTTGATGGAAATGGCAAAATTACGAATGTCCACAAGATTATACCTATTGCAAATTATACAAACATCACGGAATTTCTAGGTGACTTTATATGGTATGATATATACGTAGGTAACATATCAATAAAAAGCGGAGATGCATCAAATAACTCATTAGTAACAAACATTTTATTCTAAAGGAGGCTCTGCCTCCTTTTTGTTAAAGGGGTGAATATGATTAAATTCAAAAAGAGTATTACGAATATATGGACAAACTGGGATGGTGTTGTGATTACAAATACAATAAAAAAGGGAGATGAAATACCCCGCAACACTAGCATTTCAAGGTTAGATGCTGAAGGAGTAAAGGAATTATATAAGTAAAGGAGGGGTATATGAGGAAAGGTTTAGTTTTGCTGTATTTATTAGCTTTGCTATCTATTATCATAATAACGAGTTGTGTTGTTACTGAGCCTCCCGATTTTGGCGTAGCTTACGCTGGTTGGGTAAACCTTTTTGTTACTAACTCTTCTAGTCAAGATGTAGGAGTGAAGTATTATCTCTTTGTTGTGGATAAAGACAAGAGTAACATATACACAGTATCTAGCTCAAGCTGGGTAGTTAGAGCAAACAGTGGTAAATGGCTAGTTCATGACCCGATAGGATTGGATGCTTCTTACTATTTCTCTAACTCTGGTATATTTTTAAGTGACGGATATAACACAAGCACAAATATAAGGAAAATACTCCTTAGCAATAACGTAACGAATTTGATGATATCGTTTTTATTGGAAGTCACGAAAGGCAGTAGTGAAATTGTATTCACAGGATTTGATAGTAGCATAACGAATATAACTAATCTAAATGCTAATGTGTATGGATTAGGGTATTTTGATGGGACTTTTGATATGGGATATGTAATAACTAATATTCTGAAGATTGATCCTCTTGTTAGTCAGACAGATACCTATTATGCTGCTTTAGTACATTGTAGTTTTGATGTTAGAAACGATAGTATAAATATAGAAATTAAAATATCAGGGAAAGGTGATATTGTGACAAACATTTTATTCTAAAGGAGGCTCTGCCTCCTTTTAGAAAATATTTGATCTGTGAATGAGTAAGTTAAAGTTTTATTTGAACCGTATTTGTAATAAAAACTAACGGGTGGGCGGAAACTACTAATTATCATTTCCCCAAGTAGATTCAAGAAAAGTTGAACTAACCCTTGAATGTTGAAATACCCGCGTCTTGATTTATAGAATTTTTTCTTAATGAAAAAGAAAAGCTATGTTTGGTTAATAATTATACTGATAATTTTGGCTATAGTTCTAGGTGTCCTAATTTACTTCTGGATTTCATACATACTTGAGTTGTCTACTGTACAAGATGCAGTAAAGGTATTCTTGAAAGCAATAGACCAAGGTAACACAAGTAAAATTAGAGAATTATCAGGAGGTAGACTCTTTGTAAACATTTTTGGTATGGGAATTGAGAATTTAGAGGAAGTAAAGAAGCTATTCCCCCCAAATAGCCAAATTTTATTCTTCAAAACCTACAGACCTAATGAACTGTCCCAAGAAGAGAAGAGAGACTACGGCTTCTACGCCTGGAAAGTCAACATTGTTGTTATCAACGAAAAACTTCAGTTCGTTGGGGGATATTCATTCTTCGTATCCAAAATCACAGAAATTACAGATGAAGGGAAAACCATCGTGAGATACAAAGTTGTAGATATAAAAAACGTTGGGAGTATAATATTTTAACTATGACATGGCTAACGATTACTGTTATTCTTCTAGTAATCGCTTTCATTTCTTTTTGGTATAACCTTTGGATACTCGGGATAATATCAATATTATTGGTTATTTCTCTAATCTGGACATGGAAATTTGGAGCAGCCTGGGACCCAACACCAATAAGAGTTGTAAAAAAAATATTTGACTATCTCGACCTAAAAGAAAGTGATGTAGTTTATGATTTAGGGTGCGGTGATGGAAGGCTATTAATTGAAGCAGTGAAAAGATACAACTGTAGAGCAGTAGGAATAGAACTAGACCCACTAAGGTACCTCATAACTCTTCTGAGAGTAAAGTTATTGGGACTAGATAACAAAATAAAAGTAATTTGGGGAGACATTTTCAAGCAAGACTTAAGAGAAGCAACCGTGGTTTTTTGTTTCCTCACACAAGAAGCAAACAACAAGCTAGAAGAAAAATTTGATAAAGAGCTATCTTATGGAACCATAGTTGTATCATACCTATGGAGATTTGAAACTCTAAGGCCAATAAATGTAATTGACGATGAAATATTCATTTACATGATGTAAAAAAATAAGAGGGGGCATAAGCCCCCTGTAGAATTTATTCTGACTCCTTTATCTCAAATATTACTCCATCCTTTTCATTATACTTAACTATTACCGTGTCCCCTTCTTTTATCTTGTTGCTAATAATGTGTACAGCAATCTTATCAAGAACTTCTTTCTGTATAGCTCTCTTGAGAGGTCTCGCACCAAATGTTTCATCGTATCCTACCTTCACTAAGTACTCCTTAATAGACTCGTCAAACACAACTTTAATCTTCTTATTAGCAAACCTAGAATTGATTCTCTCAAGCTGAATATCAATTATCTTCTTAATATCATCCTTATTGAGTTTCCTGAACACTATTATCTCGTCTATTCTGTTTATGAACTCTGGCCTAAAGAACTTCTTCAATTCTCCTAATACAACCTCTCTGACGGATTCGCTAATCTCCGGGCTATCCATCCTAGAAACTATCTCATTTGCGATATTCGATGTCATTATTATTATTGTATTTCTGAAGTCGACAGTTCTACCCTGCCCATCAGTCAATCTACCATCATCAAGTATCTGTAATAATACATTGAATACATCAGTATGTGCTTTTTCTACTTCATCAAAAAGTATAACTGAATACGGTCTTCTTCTCACTGCCTCAGTAAGCTGACCACCTTCTTCGTATCCAACATACCCCGGCGGTGCACCAATCAACCTAGCCACCGAATGTTTCTCCATATACTCTGACATGTCAATTCTTATCATCGCTTTCTCTGTATCAAATAGGAACCATGCTAATGTCTTAGCTAATTCTGTCTTACCAACTCCTGTAGGTCCTAAGAACAAGAATGAACCAAGAGGTCTATTCTCATCCTGTATCCCTGCTCTAGCTCTCCTTATGGTATTGGCAACAGCAGCTATTGCATGATCCTGTCCTACAACTCTCTTCTTCAACTCTTCTTCTATCTTTAGCAATCTTTCTCTTTCACTTTCCAACATTCTCTTTACAGGTATACCAGTCCACTCAGAAACTATCCTAGCAATATCCTCCTCAGTAACCTCCTCCCTAAGCAAAGACCCATCTTTCTGTAGTTCCTTCAGCTTTTGATTGAGTTCCTCTAACTCTTTTTGCTTTTGAGGCTTTAAACCATATCTTATTTCAGCTACTTTGTTATAATTAGCTTCTCTCACATATTTTTCTTCTAATGTCGTAAGTTCGTCCAGCTCTTCCTTGATTTTCTTTATCTTTGTTATTATTTCCTTCTCCTTTTCCCACTTCGCTTTGAGAGTATTCAGTTTCTCGTTAAGGTTTGCTAATTCTTCCTGTATCTTCTGTAATCTCTCTTTTGCTTCTTTTGACTGGTCTTTCTCTAAAGCATGTTTCTCAATTTCTAGTCTTGCTATACTTCTACTAAGCTCATCAATTTCCTGAGGCATACTATCAATTTCCATTTTTATTCTCGCCGCTGCCTCGTCAACTAAGTCTATAGTCTTGTCAGGTAAGAATCTGTCAGTTATGTACCTATGGGATAACTGAGCCGCTGCAACTAGTGCCCTGTCAGATATTTTCACACCGTGGTGTACCTCATACTTTTCTTTTATCCCTCTCAATATCGCTATTGTATCCTCAACAGACGGCTCAAGTACCAAAACAGGCTGGAATCTCCTTTCTAATGCTTTGTCTTTTTCTATGTATTTTCTGTACTCGTTTATCGTTGTAGCACCTATGACTTTTATCTCTCCTCTAGCGAGTGCTGGCTTAAGCATGTTTCCAGCATCGAGTGCACCTTCAGCTGCTCCAGCCCCCACAATCATGTGAATCTCATCTATAAACAGTATTATCTCACCTTGCGAGTCAATAACCTCATTTAAGACTGCTTTTAGTCTCTCTTCAAACTCTCCTCTAAACTTGGTACCAGCTATCAGAGCACCTAAGTCAAGAGCCAAAATTCTCTTATTTTTAAGCCCTT
>Ga0308411_10000295_pt1 | contig 32433 bp, 41 predicted proteins | sample HotsprottomLayer_2_FD_203530 | JGI IMG/M metagenome (GOLD analysis project Ga0308411, IMG submission 203530) | Hot spring phototrophic mat microbial communities from Octopus Spring, Yellowstone National Park, Wyoming, United States -... | ecosystem: Environmental > Aquatic > Thermal springs >... | reverse complement strand
GATCCGCACCCGGTCCGACGGCACGCCCTCGATCATCACCCCCATTGTGGTTCCGAGATGTGGGTCGTTGAGTTTGACTTCCAGGACGGCATCAGACAATTCGGCGCGCACAAAGGTTTCAATCGTGTGCAGGATGTTCTTGCGCGACACGAGGATATCACCCCAGGCCAGCACGCGGTACGGTCCATCGCGCGGTGGTCGTTCAACCATCGCGAACACATCGGGATCGATGCCGTATCCGCCAACCATTATGGGACGTTCCACGCCGGCGCGCGCGAACACCTGGGCGCTGTGGTGCGATGGCACCCAGACCATGCCTACCCGGTTCAACACGTTCACCCAATCCGGTGGGACGGGTTCGGCCTCGAACATGGTGTGGTATATCACGTCCGGTCGTGGCCATGGACCGATCAGGGTTGCCGCCGGCGGTGAACAAATGACCAGCGCATCCCACCCGAAGCGCGTCAGCGGAAGGATCGTAATACCTCGACGTTCGAGCCGGCGTTTCAGTTCGGCAGCGATGTGGCCGTACCCGCTGAACTCGAATGGGTTGGGTGACAGCCACCCCAGCGTTATATCGGATACGGTCATGATCGTTCTATCGCCTTCAATTCTTCCGTTGCCAGACGTTCGCCCAATGCGCCGACCGCTTGCAAGGTGGACTCATCAAGCGCCGACGGTGCAGGTTTTTGCGTTGCTTGCTCGGCCCGAACGATCCGCCGATTGGCCCACCAGCCGAGGAGGAGCAACCCGCAGAGCATGGTGAACGCGCCCAGTACGAACCAAAACATCTCGAGCGGAACGATGATCGTCATACCATCTCCTCACGTCGTTGACCTGACAGACCATGTATTCGACTGCCAATGCCGCTGCGCGACTCCCGATTACAACACGAGCTTTTTGACCCAGTCCACCGCCAGATCATAGACTCCAGTATCAGTTATCCAGGGAAAAACCTCAACGGCGCGATGGTGCCGAAGCATCAGCATGAAATGCGTGGGAGTAAAGGATAGGGTTCCCTGCCACATGGGGGCGAAATATCCTGCCGGATTCATCAGCCCAAACCCATAGGTTGATCCGGATCGTCCAACCCAGACGCGCACATCATGGTTCACAAACGGCATCTGGTTCATACCGAATGCATTGTTATGCCATGACCACCATCCATTCTCGGACCAGTTGACACTCATATTGGTCACATAGTAGTTCATGCGTCCGGACCACTGGTCGAATGATGATGCCATGCCAACAGTCGCCTGATTGGAATTGGCATTGCATACCCCGATTCCGATATATACCCCCTCGCCATTCGATCCATTGACCATAGGCCGGAACGCGCCCCGCGCCACGTAACAGAATGCCCCCGATTCGTTCAACACATGGCGAAGGAATACATCATAACCAGAATTATTGGCAGTTACCCGAAGTCGCACAGCACTGTCGCTGACAACCAGATGTGCGTAGGTTTGTTTCGCCACAATCCAGTCGGCGCTGAGCTCGGTGCCTTCGAAATCGTCTATGGTTTCCCATGTCCAGGGTTGTCGCACCGGATCAGTGAGCGCGTCGGCGGCGGTTTTGATTCGCACGACTCCATTGCCTTGATCGACAATATCATTGTCGCCAACAATAATGGTGTGCACATTGTGCACGGTGGTCGTGCTATCCTGCACGGTAAGCGTTCCGCCACCACCACCCGTTATTGTCTGGGGTTGCCAGACCGTGCCGTTCCACACCAGCGCCTGACCCGTTGTTGGCGCGGTTTCGCTGATCGAACGACCTCGCAGTGATACCGCGTCACCCGAACCTCCACCACCTTCAATTGATGACGGCGCCCAACTGGTGCCGTTCCATACCAGCGCCTGACCCGTTGTTGGCGCGGTTTCGCTGATCGAACGACCTCGCAGTGATACCGCGTCACCAACCGATGACGGCGCCCAACTGGTGCCGTTCCATAGTAGCGCCTGACCGGACTGTGGAGCAGATTCGCTGATCGAACGACCTCGCAGTGATACCGCGTCACCAACCGATGACGGCGCCCAACTGGTGCCATTCCACACCAGCGCCTGACCCGTTGTTGGCGCGGTTGTGGATATGAGACGATTCCGAATGCGCGCCACCGTGGGAGCGGGATACGATCCGGAGAGATCGCCAAACGCTGAACCGCTCGCGCCATAGTGTTCCGTTTGCCATGCCGATGCCGGAACAATCTGTCGCGACTGTGACGATGATTCCCAAAAAAACCGGCATGCCGCTCCTCCGCCGGCTTGATACCATTCGATAACGATTCGTATTCCCTGGTTCGCCGTTGCATTCACCGTTGTTGATTGTTCGGTGTACCCCTGATCGTGCCAGGCATCAATGCGAAGCTCATCATTGACATACAGCCGCGATCCGTCGTCAGATCCCAGAATCAGGGTGTATACCTCCGTGTATGCCGGAAGAATGATTCCCTCGAACCGCGCGCTTATGTATGAAGATGGCAACCCGGTGGGAGACGACGAGAAGTCTATGACTGATTCAATGCGGCTGATCGTCGGCGATCCGCTCATGTGCTGGTTTGTCCAGTACCATGCCGACACCCCTTCGATAAGGTTCCAACCTTCGGGCAACCAGCCAGCGTCGATCTTGCCATGCGCGTTGGCACGGGGAATGCTATGCAACGTGGGTATTGTCGAAACTTCTGACGATTCGACCAGATCGGGTGTCTGCTGGATCGATCCGGTTGTCGTGTTGATTTCAAGCGCTCGGCGTGGCATGCGTTACCGTCCTATGACAATACAAACTCGCCGCTGCGAATCTCGAAGGTTGCCATGACCATGGGCCACTTCGTTTGCGGTTCCATCGTGTCGGTTGGTCCGCTGATGAGCCGCGCATATTGCAATAATCCCACCCCATTGCTGAGTGTGACCCGGGTTGCAGCGATTCGCTGCAACACCGGCATGAGCCGCCGATACACGCTCACCGCGTCCCAGACGCTCGGTCCGTAGCACCGAAACTGGAATTGTTCCGTCATAATCGGCACATCATCGCTGCCTGTTCCGCCCATTCGCGCATACGTGACCGCTTTGCGCAACGTCCAGTTCGGCGGCACTCCCGGTGGTCCATAGATGTGCACCACGGTTGCAGTTCCTATCGTCTGGCGTACTTCGTCCACCAGCGACGGTTGCGCCATCAGGTACGCATAGACCAGTTCGGCGGTGTCAATAATTCGGTCCACGATTCGGGTCGCGCTCCATTGCCGCGCGGCGCAACGCATGCAACCGTTGCTGTTCGCGCCAGATCTGCTGACGCAGCCAGTACAGGTCGTTGTTGAACTTGTTGATCGGCAAATTGCTGGGACCGTCAATGGCAGCACGGCGTTCGATACTTGCCTTCTTGCGTCGTTTTGCCGCCAGATCGATAGCTTCGCGAACCATGGTTTTCGCCCTGGTCGGAATATCCTTCGTGGCTTCAGCAATGGCCGGTCCCAAAAAAGGATAGCGCGTGAAATATCCGCGCTCGGTCTGATACACCTTGTGTCCGTCAATCTCGCCGACCAGACTTTGAAATACTGGGATAAAACCAAATTCGAGCCATACCCCGGTCGGCAGCGGTCCACGACCGTCGCCGTAGTCAATGGGATCGACCACCAGCGTGCCACCTGCCATGCCGGTGGCCACCCGCAACTTGCCACTGGCGGTGCGATCAATCCGAATGGCCGCTTGCAATTTGCCGGTGTCTTCCCAGGTAAAGTTGTGGTCTTCCCGATGCGGATGCGGACCCGGCCCGACTCCGACCGCGACGTTCTGTTTGGCGAGCGTTTCGGCGGTGTGCAACACCTGTTCCGCAAATTCCACCGCTGCTCGATAACTGGCCGCGGCAAGGTCCGAACCACGCCAATCTAGCGTCACAACGGCTTTGAGTTGCAGATCTGCCGGTTGTGCCATTATCCCACCCGTTTGAGCCGGATCTGGGCGTGATGCCCTTCGCCGGCGGCGTCAATCACTTCTTCGATATCGAACGGTCCTGGATCGATCAGCGTGCCGATCACGGCACGCCGTACATTGGCAATCTGGAAGCGGGTCGGGCCAAACTGCCAGGTCATGCCGTCCGGAAGCGTGTTCCAGGCGAGGTACAGCAGATGGGTAGCCACAATGGTGCCAACCTGCCCGCTTCCGCTCATCTCCGGCGCACTGAGGCTACGCAACCGGCAACGCACCTGCGCGGCAACCGTCTGCGGCTCAAACGCGGTCAGCGATTGATGACCATAGGTGGCCGACGACGCTGGAGCTGGGAGAAGCCGTTGGATGTCGCAGGTATGGATCAGCAGGGTCAAAAAGGTCGAACGAACCATAGGATGCTAGCTCGCATCGGTGCCAATCACCCCGATGTCACGCCGGCGCAATCCATCGAGCAACAACGCCACTTCAAGCGGCGGTCGCAACGCGATCCCGCCACTCATATCAGGTTGCGCGGTCACGGATTCTTTGTAGGCAACACTGAAGTCGCCAAGCGTTTTGCTGACCACACCCACGTCGGCTGCTTGCGCGTGCAGTTGTGTTACCCATACCCGCGCAGCTTGGCGGACGAGTTCTTGCGCGATCGGTGTCTGGTAGCCCCATACCCCGGTGACGCGAATCCCCGGCTGGTCCCGCATTTGCATAAATCGTTCGCTCCCTCTGAGTCGAATCCATCGGTATGGCGGTCCTGCCGATGGAAGGAGCACTGCTTGCGCAATGGGAATGCTGCGGTCATCGCCGTTGACCATGTCGGTCAGGCTGTGCAAATCGTCATCCAGCCAGAGTGTGTCCCCCCAGTATGGGCGGTGATAGACCCGTGTTTCGGTCCGCAAATCAAAACGCCGCCGGCAATACGAATCAATGGCCCGACTCACCGCAACCACAAGGACGGCAAGTCGGGCGTCGTGACTGGTATCCTCGGCTGGAATGCCGAGGTATGTTTTGATGTCGTTGCTGCTCACGTAGGCAGTCATATCCGAACGTTAGCGAAGTGGGGCGCGCGATCGACGCGCCGTGGGCGACGGGGATGGTTCGTCAGCCGGTGGCGTATCTGCGCTTTCCGTGGATACTACGGGTTCCTCGGCCAGAACGTCGACCGCCGGCGTGGTTGCCGGATGATCCTCGACCGGCTCGACAAATCCGCGCGTGAGCATATCTTGTGCGTAACTGCCACCGGCAATCGTAATGATGTCGCCGGCGCGCGCTTCCGGTAGCGCGCGCCATGTGGGATCGAGGTAAATGGACGCAAATCGCACCCGCACGGTGACCGCCTCAGCCATACGTCACCTCTTACCCGTCCACATACACCAGTTCAGCGGCGTTCTGGGTCACCGGATAGATAGTGGTGCGCCACCCGATGAACAGAATGGCGCCATTGGTGTTCTCGCCGCCGGTGGCAGCAACGTTGACCGCCACAAACCGGAAGTTGTTGTTGATGTCCAGTCGGCGGGTTTCGACTTCAACCCCGGCCCACTTGTTGTCGTTGGTCCCGGCCAGAACGGTCGGAGTGAGCGCAGCGCCCGGCACATTCTTGCTGTTTGCGCCGGCAGCCGTGGTTGCCTGTACCACCTGCATGCTTACCGCGGTATCGTCGGTCGTGCCCACCATGCGCAGGAAGGCGAACCGTTCATACTGGCTCACATCGATGTAGGTGGTGGGCACGATCCTATCAACGACAGCCCCTGGCGGCTCGACCAGCACAAACACGACATTCTCGAAGATTCGACGCATAGCTGACCTCTAGCTCGTCGCAATTCTCACGGCAACCATTCGCCACGGTTCAAGCAGTTGACCACCCACCCGCCGGCGCATCACGTAGCATACCAGGTTCTGGCGCGCCGTTGCGCTATCCACATAGCGTTCGACGGTCATGCCGACCCGGTCCACAATCTGGTATGCCCCCAGGTCGCCAAACACGATGGGATAGGCACCGTTCGCCACGTCCGCAAAACCTTCCTGTTCCAGCACGTCATACCCAAGAAGCTGGCGCTGTGGCCCGGCATCGCCACCCTCGATGTTATAGTTGCGCCAGTAGTATTCGCCACTTTCCGGATTTTTGAGCTGGTGCAACCGCAGCACGGTGCGCCGGTTCATATACCATGCGGCGTTGTTGCGATACTGGAGCGGAATAGCGTAGGGCACGGCAAGCAACTGATCCCAGGTGAAGAAAGGCGCATTGGCCGCGCCACTGGCCACTTCGACCAGGTTGAGGCTATTCACGCGCCCGGGCAGGATGCCGAGGGGCTTGCCCACACCATTGCCGAACAGGAACTGGTCATCTTCATCAAACGCCGCGGCTTCGGCGAACTTGATGGTGAGCCAGTCTTCTAGCGGGAAGGCGGCGTCCTCAAGCAAGTTGCGGCTCAAGAACGCTTCCACCATCGAGGTGTGCACGGACACCGCTGCCATCCCGAAGCTCAGATATTGTGCTTCGAGTGACGACGGAGTTTCATCCACCCAGCGCGTCCGCATCGGGCTGGTATAGCGGTCGGTGGTATCACCACCGGTATCCACCATGCGCGGCATTTCGATCCGGTCGCGACTGGTTGTCACCACGCTGGCCCGTCCGCGCACCACCGTAATGCCGCGCAACCGCTCGATGATGCGCGACTGCATATCGACCGGCACAATGTACCCGCCCAGGGTGTCTGCCGCTTCCACCATGGTCGTCTTGAAGGTGCTGACCGAATCGACCCCCTGGCGCAGTGCGGTCTTGATGGTATCCGGGGTGAAAATGATCGTCCTGAGGAGCGAGCGGTCTTCGCCGGCAATGGCCAGGTCCCCATGCCGCAGATAACGATTAAACAGCGCCTTTTGCTTCCAGTATTGCCCCGCGTAGGTTGGACCGTGCAGATCGACGAGGATCTGTTCGATCTCTTGCTCCGGTGTACCGAGCCGGTTGATGTACGCCGCGCGGATCAGGGGCGATTCTGCCGGCGGTGGGGGGTCCGCTTGCGGCAATTCGGCGCCTTCCTGCGTGCCAGGCAACGGCGGTCGTTGCGGCTGAAGCGCAGCATAGGACGACCGCAGCGACGCTACGCGCGACAGTTCGTCCATGTGTGACTTCAACGACTCGGCGCGTTGGCGCTGCTGTTGCGCTTCTTCCAGATTGCCGGCGTTGATGGCCGCTTCAGCGGCTTGCAACGCTTCGGCGAATTGCGTGTGCAATGCACCTGTCATAGATGTCCTCACAAGGTCAATGCAAGCAACCGAATCCGTTCCCGTTCCAACGCCAGCGCCTGATGTGACGCTTCCTTCGCGTCCGACTCATCAGGCTTCATCGCTGGAAGCGACAATCCCAATGCATCATAGTAGGTTTTCAAGACCTGCACCGGCACTTCGCGGCGCATGCGCGGCTCCGCCGGTGTTGGCGTCAAACTCACTTCTGCAATGGCCCAGCGACGAATTTCACCGTTCGTTCCCACCTCGCGCACCCCTGGAAGCGTGCCGGTGCTGGTGCCGAGTTTTTTCTGGTCCGCTAATTGGAGGATAGCTTCTGCATACGCATTCGCCATGTTCAACTGGCTTTCGACCCACAACCCGATCGGGTCGGTGCGCATCGTATCCACAATTCCCACCACGGTTGAACGCATCGTGGCATCCAGACCGTGGTGGTACAACAACGGCAGTTTGCCGATGGCCTTGAAAATCGCGTCCAGATCCGCCGTCTGCGGCGTAAAATATTCCCCATACAAATCACGCCGGTTCGGGTCACCCCATACCACCGCATAATGTCCTAATCGCCCCGGGCCGAGTGTCTTGATGAAGGATTCCGGAGGATCTGTCGGGGGAGCGGTCAGTGGGTCCGTCGGGGGAGCGGTCAGTGGGTCCGTCGGGGGAGCGGTCGGTGGGTCCGTCGGGGGAGCGGTCGGTGGGTCCGTCGGAGGGTTGGCCGGGGATACCACCAACCGCTCCCCGGATGAATCCGCCAGAGCCGCGGTCATAGCATCGGCAGGAATGCTGCGGATCGGCTCAGCAATGCCGTCGGTGGCAATCTGCGCCATGTCGGGATCGTGCGCATCAGAATCGATCGCATCGGCAAGGCCAAGCTCGTGCAGCAACGCAATCGATTCCTGCAAGTGGCGCAAAACGGCTTGCAATCGCTCCACGTCGGCAGCGGAATTGCGCCGTCCGATTTTGGCAAGATACGTGACAAGCGAATCGGTGGTCATCCTTGCATCCTGCTGACGCATCGAACATCGTCATACCGCGCGCAACGGATACGGTTGCGCGCATGAGCATCAGGCACGCCGTCTTTGATTGCGACCTCGCAGGCGCCGGGTCTGGGCCGCTTTCCGTGCGGCGGCGAACCGGTCGCGCATCTTTCGGAGCTGCTGTTGTCCACGCCGGAGAATGCCCTGTCCACCCCGAGCGCCGCTTTCAAGGGTGTTGCGACCGCTCCGAATGGCCTCGGCGCCTTCGGTCAACACGCCGCGAATATCACCGCGCCGCGCGCTCTCGAACGCCTGTTGCAAGTCTTGCTGGAACTGACGCGCATCGCCGCGCACCGTGCCACCCAGCACCCCACGGCGCACTCGACCGACGGCTTCGCCGAGTTCGCGACCAGCTTCGCGCAAGCGACCGCGTCGCAGCGCCGATCCTGCCTGGCGCACATCTCGTCCTGCCTGGCGAAGTTCGCTACGCAACCGACCGCCGCGATTGCGGCCGCGACGCCGGCGTTGTCCTATTGCCATACCACGTGTCTCCTTTGCTACATCATGGACTGTGGGCGCGATCCACCGCCGCCGCGCATCCGTCGCGTTTGCGCTGCTTTGCGCGCCGCTTCTGACCGATTGCGCACGCGACGCGCGCGTTGCGCTGCCTGCCATTCCTGATATCGCCGTCTCAAACGCGGCAGTTCGGCTTGCACCCGCTCGCGCATCGCATCGAACGCCTGACGACTCACCCTGGCGGCACTCCCGGCCGTATTGCGACCACTGTGACTGGCTTCGCCGATTTCCTCGATCATGCCGCGCACATCACCACGCAGCAAGTGGCCGCCGATCTGTCGAATGTCCTGTCCCAGTTGACGGCTATCACCACGAAAACTGCCACCGAACACGCCGCGTCGTACCCGACCGGCGGCTTCGCCGAGTTCCCGACCGGCTTCGCGCAAGCGACCGCGTCGCAACGCGCGCCCCGCCTGACGCACATCCCGACGCGCTTGACGCAATTCGCGTCGCAATCGGTGTGTTTCTGATGCCATCCTCAAACTCCTTCTGCTCAGGGTATGTGGCGTGATCGTCTCATGGTTCAACGCGCGACGCGGTTGCGCTCTCGAATGCTATACCATCCCCTGTGGACGGCCCATGGTCCCGCGCGCGCGGCGGGTTTGCGCCGCTCGGCGCGCCGCGGCGCGCCGATCAACGGGGCGGCGCACGCCACTCCCACCGATGACACTGCGTTGCACTCGAACCAGCCGGCCATTGCGCATCACCTGATACGTGGACCGCTGCACGCGGGGTCGCGATCCGAATACCCCGCGACGCACCGCGCCCACCGCGCCGGCGAATGCTGTGCCCGCCTGTCGGAATTGCCGCTTGCGAATCATGGCCGCAGCATTGCGCACCTGTTGCATGGCCTGTCGAAACTGACGGCGTCGGGGTGATGTGCGTCGAGGAGCCATAAATGATCGTGTCCAATCGTTCATTAAAACCAATGCCCCGCACCGATAGGGGTTCGGTGCGGGGCGCGACGCCGCAGCGGTCAAATCGAATCGCGTTATTTTTCAGTACCATACCATAGCATGGATGTTCTGTCAATCATGATCGTGCCATGATGGGATGCTATGGGGTAATCGTTATTTTTTTGCTTGCTCCTTCGGTCCCCAATGCACTTTGCGACTGCATGCCGCGCAAAACATGACCGTCACACGACACACATAGACCGATCCAAGATACAGACTTGTGTCGCTGTAGCGACCGATAATTCGTCCACAGTGAGGACAGACCAGATCACGGACCGGCAACGCATGAACGGCAATATCCGGTCGTTGCGATGTGGGTGAATCGGACATACCGGATCGTCACCCTTTCGTGAGATCAATCATCCCATTCGATGGTCGTGATCGGATGGCTTGCTCATTGACAAAGTGTTCGCCGGACATGCTGCCAATCATATCGCCGGGCGTCGCAACGTCGGGCGTCGCAACGTCGGGCATGCTATTACCCGGTTCGTCCATCCCCATCATGTCCGGCGGCGGCTCGTCCATCCCCATCATGTCCGGCGGCGGCTCGTCCATCTTGAACGTGGCCGAATTGATCGCCAGATGCACGCGGATAGGCATATTCAAGAGCAATTCCAGCACGTCATCGGCATACTCGGCATCTTTGAGACCGCGCTTGCGGCGAATAGCGTTGATATGATCCAGCGCATCGTAGGCCGAAATCCGCGGCAATCCGCGCCGTTCGCGCGCCTCGTTCGGTGTCATATCCTGCGTGTAGATGCTATACTCTTGTAGTTCCAGCGACCGATCCTGCGGCACGATAGATGGGGCCTCAATGACGATATCACGACCATAATAGGGCGCGATATCGGCAGTAAACTTGGCCGCAATCTGATTCAAGAACGGTTGCACCCGGTTGCGGGTAAACGCAATTTCCGTAGCCAGTCGACTATCGCTCGACATCCCTTCCGACAGCATGCCAATGGGGATACCATAGATTTGATAGATCTCGTCGCGGGTGAGTCGGCGCGCTTCGTTGATCTGCAATTCGCTCATCGTTTGCGCAATGGTCTGCACGCTCATATCGCCGGCGCGAATGATAGCGCTTCGACGGCCTTCGCCAAATTGCGCGCGAATCTGTTCCCTGGCCGTCTCGAAATCAATGGGGTTCGTTTCCGCCGGCAACGAGATGATCGCGGTCGGGATGGCGTTGTCGCGTCCGAAGAATCCCTCCACATACTGCTTTTGCCCCCGGTCCACCCGAATGGGGGTAAGGGCGGCGGTCAGCGGACTGAGACCGCGCCAGTAGTCGAACGGATTGGGCAACTTGATATGCACGACATTTTCGCCGGGCAAGCGATAGGTTTTGGTATTGATCCGGTACTCGAAATCAATGCACAATCCGCCGGTCAGCCGGCTGCGCCGCAGCGTTTCCGGCAACGGTCGCACCATCGAGGCCGGCAATGGCCAGATCTCTTCCGGCTCGCCCACGCCGGGAGCAAGGGTGGAGATGAACAGATAGGCGTTGCCAGCTAAATGCGTCCAGAACGTTGTGTAGGCCATAATATCCTCAAACGTCATGATGCTATTGGGACGTTCGAGGAGCAACTCGAAGGGATGATTGACCACATCTTGCAACCGTTCTTCCCTGGCTTGCCGGCGCTTGACCCGAAACCGCGCTTCCTTGCTCGATACCCGATGGGCAATCAACGAAATGGCGCAATAAATCCATGAACACGTCATGGCCAACCGGATGATCTCGTCCACGTCCATGGTATCGTGGCGATACCGATCACGTTCGGCCAGATCGAACAGCGCGCTTGTCAAGACAGGTCGTCCACCGCGTGGCGCTTTGACCCCGAAGGCATACCGATACGCGCTCGCAAAGTACTCAAGAATGGCGCCTAACCGATTGGGAGCTGGCATCGTTGTCCTGCACGGCATTGAAGTCATCGAACCGGATTACGTCAACAGCATAGTAGTGCCGTTCATTGGGGATGGCGGGTCGAAAATCGGGATAGAGCGCATGCACCACCAGTTCTTCGGTGAGGTAGCGGATGGGCACATAGCGACGCGCCCACGCCGGCAGGCTGTAGTGCTTGATGGCGTCCCACCAGGTTGCCGGCATGCGCCAGCGTCGGCGACCAACTTCTTCTCCCCAGATCGAGCCGGTGACGATCATTCGCACCTGATCGCTGAGACGCGGCCCCACCTCCTGGTCGAACACTTCTACGTCTACATCGAACAGATCTCTAGCCAGTGCGACTTGCACACCATACCGCAGGGCATACAGATTCCGTTCGGATGGGTTGCTCATCGTGATCCTCGTGCCTTTCGTTTACGGCCTCTAACCGCCAACCGCGCCATGGTCGCCGATCCATGCGTGCGGCGACCGATCCAGGCGGCCAGCGCCGCTGGATTGCTTGCGCCCCGCGCCGCAAGGGATCGTTTCAGCGATTCAAACCGTTTTCCGCTTCCCAGCCGTGGTTTGCGTTTGCGGGCCATGGGGAGGTCCTTCCGCCGCATTCCCATCGCGCACGCGCTTCGCCTGCGTGCGTCGCGATGTGGCATGCTTATCGAGGTGATGCACACCGGCGGCAACCAGTGCCGCATTCATCCCTTCAAGGACGTGCTGCGCGATCCCGGCATTGGTGATCAACGTATCGGATGCTATCCCGATCAGCAAAGCAATGCTGATACCGGTGGCGAATGCGCTGAGAATATACACCCAACTTTGCGCGCGCGGGAACGATACCTTGACAAGCGACACAATCGCAATGGTCGGAGTGGCAAGAGCGCTGACGTCCAGGATCGAGTCGTTCATAGGAACCCTACGCACAACTTGAAGGGCGATTCGTCCGGCATCATAGCCAGCATGACCGCATCACCGGCGTCCGGTGAACGACCCAGCCGGCGACGCAAGTCGTCTTTGGCTTCCACTTTGATACGTCCACCCGACGTGACGGTCCATCGGGGAGCAACGAGATCCGCGGTAAGCATATCGTCCGGTGGCAAGGCGATCAATCCGTCTTCAAGCACTTCGCGCAGATGCCAGTATAACCAGTCGCGCAACGTTGCGAACGTCAGTTCATTGGTTTTATCGCGCATGCGGGTGGCAACGCCCACATTGATCGGTCGCAACGGAATGCGGTACGCTTGTGGCGCAAACGTTCGTTCGCGATGCAACTGACGCAACCGGTCCACCACCCCCGCGCCGACCCCGATCGGGTCAATATGCACCACCACGTCCTGTTCGGCGCAGGCTTGCACAATGCGGTCGGTCGTCACCATCAAATCGCGGTCGGTATAGGTTCGCACCTCACGGATGTGATCGCCATGCCGGAACGCGAATGCGGACTTGTCCAGTCGGCCGGGGTCGACTCCGAGGTGGGTCAACGGGCCCCAAACCCGCTCAACGGCTTCGACAACCGGAACCCCCTCGGCAATCAACGCGCGTTCCTGTCCAGCCAGGTCGTTCCAGCGTTGATTGGCCGCTTCGATCCAGGAGAGCTTGATGAGCGTGTCGGCTTCGTCTTCGGCGAAATCACCCAGCACGCGCCGCCGATACATGACACTCTGTTCGCCCCAGGCTTTTTTTCGTTGCTCCGCCCACTCTGCCGACATGCGACCGGCGGCGATACACTCGTCTTTGGTGACATGGATGGTGCGCCAGTCTTCATACCCCGGCTTGCGTATCTGGATATCGTAGAAGCGCCCCACACTATCGCCGGGGGTGGACAGTGCTAACGCATACGCCTGACCGCTGGACAATGCGCCTTCGGCGGCATCCCAGATGGCCGGATCAATCGTTTTCGCCTCGTCAAAGACGTACAGGATGGCTTCTGCGTGCGCGCCTTCGATTTTGGCTTCGTCGGTGGACGATAGCGCGAAGGCGAAACGGTTGGGGTTGAAAATGAGTTTGGTGGCAAGCAGTTCTTTGCCGGGACGAACGGTAAGGTTGAGCCGGGACCAATCGGCACGCAACGCCCATTTATGCACTTCGGGCCAGAGGAATTCGGTCAATTGCCGCCAGGCGCTGGCTGTGGTCGGGATTTTGCATTCCTGGTGGACGGCAATGAACCACAGAATGCACATGGCAGCGACCGCCGTTTTGCCCATCCCGTGGGGACCGCGTACACACGCTCGTCGGTGCTTTGCCAGCGCGGTGATAATCTCTCGCTGGTACGGCGCAAGATGGCTGACCCGCAGCACTTCGTGCACAAACGCAATCGGGTCGAGGTGGTAGCGAATGCGTTCGTGGTCGGGATGAATCAGCAATCGATCGAGTTCGGCGCGTTCTTCGTCGGTCAGCAACCCGATAAACTTGAGCGCGCGTTCTCGTTTTTCAGGGGAAAGGTTCGACAGCATTACCCGTCGTCGTCCTCATCGTCCAGGTCGGCATGGTCATCTGCGTCGAGATCGCCATCAATGACGTTCTCGTCGTCGTTCTCTTCGATGCCTGCAAGTTGGGCGCGTTCATGCGCAGCAGCCAGCAAATCGGCCACGCGGCGGGCACGCTCTTCTTCGGTCAGCACTAGCACGTTGGTGGTTTGATTCGTCTGCATGACCACCGGATTGGTCAATCCGTGCAGTTCGGCAATGGCGCGGTTGATCTGGATCATCGTTTTGATGGCGGCAAGATTGCCGTTGCGAATTTGCGCCTGAATGGCCGTCAACGCAGTTTCGTAGCGCAATGTCAACAAGGTGCGCAACGATTCGGAACGTTCCGATTCGCGTTGCCGCATGAGCATCAGGATTGTTCTGCCGTCTTTGCGAATGGTGCGCGACGTGGTGCGAAGATCCTCCCACCCTTCCCGTTCGCATTTGCGGTTCCAGAGTTCGGTAATCTGTGGATACCGAAATCCCGCGAGCCGCATGTCCAGAACAAACTGGCGTCGAAGCGCAACCCGAAACTTGCTTCCCGGCTTGCTATAACTATCTTTGTCAATCGGTTCGGTCATACACGATCGTCTAATGGCTATCCACGCTTGTGATCGCTATGCTACCACAAGTGTTCAACAAAAACAACACATGTTTGCAAGATCGAACAGAGTGTGCTATACTATGACAAGATTAATAATCTTGCAAAGGAGTAGACCATCATGGCACACCAATCGCCGCGTCTTCGCACCATCACGGGACTGGTCTTTCCTGATACGCATGTGCGGCATATCCTGGAGGGAACCAAAACGGCGACTCGCCGGCTGGTCCGTCCCCAACCCGTCTGGCATGAGCGCATCCGGCAGTGGCTGTGGAATCCCTTTGGGGACCATGGACCGTTGCAGTACCTGTGTGTTTGGGATACCGATGCGCTTCCCGACCCCTACGCGCTGCGCTATTGTCCCTACGGGCAGCCGGGAATGACGCTCGTCATTCGCGAAACGTTTCAGGCGCGCCGGCGGGACACCCTTGCCTACTGGACGGACCATCACCCCCATGATCGGGCAACCGTGCCCAAAACCGCCTGGGATGTGCGCTATCGCGCGACCGACCCGGCATGGGAGCATCAACCCGGCTGGCAATCCAATCGGTTCATGCCGTATCACTTTGCGCGGCTCACGGTGCGCATCACCGGCATTGCCATGCAGCGACTACAGGCGATGACCGAACATGACGCATGGGCCGAGGGCGTTATGGCCGGGGATGATCCACGCAGGGCCGTGGATCGCTATGCCGAGATCTGGAACCGGTTGCATCACATACCGGGAACGACCTGGGATGACAATCCCTGGGTGTGGGCCATTACCTTTATACGAGTACCAGACGAACGGAGGGATGATGAATCGGCAGACGAAATCGAGCGGATCGGGTCAGATCAGCCGGGGAATTGAGTGGTGTGACTACACCTGGAATGTGATTGCCGGATGTCAGCACCGTTGTCGCTGGACCATGCCGGATGGACGTGTGGCGGTGTGCTACGCCGAAACGGTCGCGAACGGCGTGGCGCGCGCCGCCTATCCGCATGGGTTCGAATACCACTACGTCTATCCCCATCGCCTCAACGAACCGTTGCGCATTCGGCAGCCGGCAAAGATTTTTGCCGATAGCATGAGCGATCTGTTCGGTCGCGTGGTGCCGGATACCGACATTGAGGCCGTGCTTGAGGTGATGGGTCGGGCGTCCTGGCATACGTTCCAGACCCTGACCAAAAACGCCCCGCGTCTCTTGCGCTATCGCGGACGTTTTCCGCCCAACCTCTGGGTGGGCGTGTCATCACCACCGGACAGCATGTTCGGCCACGCGCTGAGTCGCGATCAGCAAGCGCGCATGCTGCGCCGATCGCTCGCTGTGCTCCGCGATCTGGATGCCCCGGTGCGCTGGATGTCGTTCGAGCCGCTAAGTTGGGATGTAGCCGATATTGTCGCCGAGTTCCCCGGCGCGTTGCAATGGGCCGTCATTGGTGCCGCGACCAACGGACCAACGGTGTACCTTCCCGAATCGATGCACCTCGAACGCTTGCTTGCCGTGCTGGACGCGCAGCGTGTGCCGGTCTTCTTCAAGGGCAACCTGGTCGGACACCCCCTTGCGCACCCATGGCGCGAACACTTTCCCGATCCCGATGACCTATCATCGCCAGAACCGTCGGTCGTTCAGCAATCGTTGTCGGAGTATTTGCTATACTGACAACGCAGGGGATTCGGCGCGACGCTCCGGCGCGAGCGCGTCAGCAGAAAGCATGCGTCCATGCAATGGATCGATTGTCGCGATCAAACCGAGGGGAGCTTTAGAAATCGTCGGTCATTGACCCGCTATATCGTTGTACATCACGCGGCGGCACTCTACCCTTCCCCCACGGGTCTGGAAGATGTGCTCTCCGTGCATCGGTATCATTTGTCACGAGGATGGGGCGGAATCGGGTATCACTGGGCCTGCGCGGAAATTGTCAACGGGGGCGAAGTGGCCATCTATCAATGCTCTGACCCCGACCTGATTCGCGCGCATGTGGCGTGGCGCAATCATGAATCGGTGGGGATTGCCGCGTTGACCAATTTCGGCGCAGAAATCCCCGACCAGAAATGGATCGACGCGCTGGCGCATGGCATTGCGCGCCTGATGGATCGTTACCCCAACGCCGTCGTGGTTGGTCATCGCGAGATTGCGCTCAGCGCTCAGCAAAGTCCCGACGGCAAGAACTGGGGCACCACCTGTCCTGGCGTTGCGTGGGACCAGTGGAAGCCGATTCTCATGGATCGAGTGCGCGCGTTGCAAACCGTTGCGCCAACGCGATACACCCCCGATTCGCCGTTGCTGGCGCCCTCGGATATGGCTCCTGATGGAGTGATCGCCTACCTGAACGGTCGGTGGGACCGGTGCTACGACCCGGCGGGAATTGCCACCATCATCACCGCCTACCACAAGCAGGCGACCCGGCTTGGATTGGACTGGATGCTGGCCGTTGCGCAGATGGTGCACGAAACCGGCTACCTGACATCGTTCTGGTCGCAGCGACCACAACGCAATCCGGCCGGGATCGGGGTAACCGGCGAATTCCAGACACATGCCCCGGCGGATCGCGTAGGATGGGCCTATAACACGCAACGGAAACGGTGGGAGAAAGGGATCAGTTTTCCGAGCTGGGCCGATCACGCCATCCCGGCGCACCTGGGACGCTTGCTGGCTTATGCGCTCAAGGAAGGGGAGGGAAGTCCCGATCAGCAAGCCGCTATCGCCAACGCGCTGCGCGTTCGACCGTTACCGGCAGCATTCCGTGGCGTTGCTCCCACGCTGGCCGGACTGGTCGGCACCTGGGCGAATCCGGGGTGGAGTTTTGTCAACGGCAAACGGGTCACGTATGCCGAGAAGATCGCCGAGATTGCCAATGCATTGATGGTAGCGGTGACACAATCATGATGCGCGACACGATTGTCACCGGCAACGCACGCGATTTGACTGATACCATCCCCGATGGATGCACGCGGATGGTCTTCACGGATCCGGTCTACCAGAACCTCGATGACTATGACTGGCTTGCGCGGCTGGCGTTGCGTGTGCTCCAACCACGCGGGGTCGTGCTGGTCTGGACCAGTTTCCCCAACCTGGGGGCCACGCAATCGATCATGGAAGCGGCCGGATTGCAGTATGTGTACACGCTCTGCTACACGGTCATCGCGAAGACCTGGCGCATGCACTGGTACCACCTCTTTTCCTGGACCACCCCGTGTTTGTGGTTCCAGCGCCCCGGCGAGGCAACGCGACCCAACCAATGGATGCCCGACACCATTCAAGAAACGATCCTCCTGGACAACACCGTGATCGCGAACGAGCCACCGGAAACCCCTTTCGTGTGGAACAAGAATCCGAAGCCGATTCGCGTGTGGATCGAGCGGTTCACCCGTTCCGGCGAGATCGTGGTTGACCCGTTTGCCGGCACTGGCACCGTTCCGGTGGTATGCCAGACATTGGGACGATCGTTCTATGCCTGTGAACGCGATCCGGAACGGGCCGAGGAAGCGCGCCGCCGGCTCGCTGCTACGCCGCTGCCGCTCTGGATCGACGAACCGGATTCGCTTCCACAACTGCGCATGCTTGAGTGAGCAAGGGAAGGGGATGTCACGCGGACGACGCGCCAACGCAACGCGCCGAAACAGCGTTCGAGACCCCGGCGCATTGGCGGAGTGGCTGAAACGCAACCGGACGACCCTCTATGGGGTCTGGCCGAAGGGACGCAACACGCCCATTGTGGTGGACGCCACGTCGGCCCGCGAAGCGCGCCGCGCGGCACGGAAGAAACGCGCTGCTGGCGCGCAGGGTCCTATCGTGGCGGTTCGGCGGTTGCGGGGTCGCGATCTGCGCGACGCGCGCGCCGGTCGGTGGGTGCGCACCCGCGCCGACGGCAGTCGCACGAGTGCCACTGGACCATACACGTACCGACCGCAGTTGCGCGCTAGAGCGAAAGGACGCCGGTTTTGATGTTGGCAAACCTTGTTCGTGTCATGAGATGAGGAGCGTTCATCAATGATCAGCCCATATCAGCGATCTCCTTTCCCCTACTTTGGAGGCAAAGCCGATGCCGCACCCACCATCTGGGACGCACTCGGCGATGTGCACCACTATGTGGAGCCGTTTTGCGGCTCGCTTATCACGTTGTTGCTGCGACCTCACCCGGCCAATCGAACCTACTACAGCGAGACCGTCAACGACATAGATGGCCTGCTGGTCAATATGTGGCGCGCCATGCAGTTCGACCCGGAGGGGCTGGCCAGGGTGGTGAGCTGGCCGGTCACGGAGGTAGACCTGACGGCCCGCCACCTTGCCATTGTGCGCTGGGCGGCTGAGCGGGATGTCGAGTTGATGCTGGCCAACCCGAAGTGGTACGACGTGGAAATCGCCGGCTACTGGCTGTACGGCATCTGCGCCTGGATCGGCAGCGGGTGGTGCAGCAACAAGGGGCCGTGGATTGTGGGCGCCGACGGGCGGATCACGCGGCGCAGCGCATCGAATGATACGCCAGGAGTAGAGCGACGGCGTTCCCACTTGAGTAATAACGGCATGGGCGTGCATCGGCCCCACCTCCGCGAGCCGGGGGTAGCGCGACAACTCCCCCACCTCGGCAACGACGGCAGGGGTGTGCATCGGCCCCACCTCCGCGAGCCGGGGGTAGCGCGAAAACTCCCTCACCTCAGCGACGACGGCATGGGCGTGCATCGGCCCCACCTCCGCGAGCCGGGGGTGACGCGAAACCTCCCCCACCTCGGCGACAACGGCAAGGGTGTGCATCGGCCCCAGCTCCGCGAGCCGGGGGTGATCGATGAGGATTGGGAGTGGCATCCCATGACGATGCCGGAGTTGCTGGAGTGGTTCAAATTTTTGTCGGCCAGGCTGCGGCATGTGCGGATCACCTGCGGGGATTGGAAACGCACCGTAACAAACTCGGTGCTGAAGACGTTGTCGGTGCGCACCGACAGGGGCATTGCCGGGGTGTTTCTTGATCCGCCGTACAGCGCATCGGAACGCGACACCGATCTGTATCTCCATGACGATGATCCGATCGCCGACGAAGCGAAGCGGAAGCAGCACTCGATTGCCGCCGAGGTGCGGGAGTGGTGTCTCAACCACGGTGACGACCCACAAGTGCGCATTGTGCTGGCCGGGTTTGCGGGCGAGGGACATGAGATCCTCGAAAAGCACGGCTGGCGGTCGATTGCGTGGTTTCGGGAGGGGTTGCTCAAAGGCGGCTATGGCAAGCAGAGCGATCAGGGCCACCAGCAACATCGGGAGCGGCTGTGGCTGTCGCCGCATTGCCTGAGCAAAGCGACTTCATTGCGATTATGGGACGACCTGTGACGCCGGTTCGTCCGGAGCATGAGGCGTGTCGATGGGTGCCCGATCTAGCGCGGCGATGTAGTGGGTGCTTTGATTGCGATAGCCGCCGTAGTCGGCGACCCATTGGGTGATGACATATCCGGCGCGCGCCGCGTGGGTGGCAAAGAGTTCGCGACACATCACCACATACTGATCGGCCACGGTCCGATTGCCGTACCGATTGACCAGTTCCTCAAGCGACCGGATGTGCCAGGCGCGATTGCGCATGAGCATGTTGCGCAGGCCGTCATGGACCGCGACCACCAGTCGATCCGGCCATGGTCGGTCGGACTGGAAGAACGCTTCGATAAACGGCCATGGCTCGCCGTAAGGGTCAAAATCCACGAAATTGACGGGCCATTCTTTGCCGATTCCGGCGCCGAGCATATACAGGCTATCGCCGCGATACACGGCCCATTCAGGGCGCATCTCGCTCAAAAAATAGGCGCGTTCCCGATCCTGTTCGAAGATCACGCCGTCCGCAATCGAGCGATAGCATGCGCGATGGATCTTGCCCCACCCCCCGAACGCTTCTAGCACAACCGGTTCACCGGAGACCCATCGCAAGGCAAGCCGGCGGTACCGAATCTTTTCGGCAAGCGCGTGTTCATCACGTTGCTTTTGCTGATGCACCATCTCAGGTTCTCTCCGATGGACTCCAGATCCCCTTCAGGTACGCCTGACAAATCGCCATAAGCGCCTGACCGCGATTGCGCAATCCGGTTTTGCGCAAGGCTTGCTCGAATATCGCCACCTGGTCAACCGTCAACACCGGCGCTACCTGGGTGCGCGCTTTCTGCGTGGGCACCATCTTCGGCAACGGCTTGACATCGTCTGCCTCGTACACGTCCAGTTGCTTGCGCAACGCTTCGTAATCACTCCAGGTAGTGCCGAAACTTTCCGGGTCGAATCCGGCAGATAATTGCGCCTCCCAGATATCAAGCAACTTCTCCTCATCGTCCTGACCGCTCACATTGTCAGCAAGCATATATCCCGCCACCTGTTCCGGACTCCAATTCGCCGGCAACACAAGCGCCCGGATGGTGGACCATCCGAGCCGGCGCGCCGCCTGCACCACGCCATGTCCCGCGCAAATGAGGAACCCACGTGCTGCCGCCTGCACCACGATGGGTTTGACCTGTCCGTACCGATCAAGCGAGCGAGTCAAGAACATCACGTTCTGCTCGTCGTGGATGCGGGGATTGTTTGGGTGATCCCGCAACTCTGCCAACGGCACCTCCTCGATCGGATAAACGTCCTGCGATGCGATGGTCTCATCCATAGCTACCCTCGTTGTACAACCTTTTTATGTGTGTTATACTATCACCACACCCGCACCCCATGAGGAGGATACTACCATGCCGTTGCCACCGTACCCCGTTGACGTGCCACCGATCGAACCGCCACCACAACCGGTTTCAGACGCGCACCTTCCAACCATCGTGTCACCCGACCCGGCCACACCGACCCATGCCGGAGCGTCACCACCTCAGGCCGGGGCGTCGCCATCACCACGAATCCCCGAATGGGTCGGAATCGTCACGATATTCCTGGCCGTGCTTCTCGCTATTGGCATTGGATTGCTTCGTCCGCGCGCGGTAGCGCCACCGGTCGCCGCCGTCGATTCCATTCCGGTGGCGTCGGCAACGGCGACCGTCGTTGCGCTTCCTGCCGGGTACGAACCCTTGCCAGCGGCACTGATGGGCGGCTGGACGCCACCGGCGCGCGATTTGCCGCTCAACGCCGGCTGGCCATACCGATATTTGAACATGCGCGAGGGCGACCATTGCATGATCGCCTACATCACCGATCCTGCAACACCGGAGGATCAGGTAGCGCACCTCTGGGTAGATTGTACCGCAATCGGTGAGCCAGCGGCGACCCCCACGCCGATTCCGCCGACTCCTGTTCCGTCTGTGCCGCCGCCGGTGGTTCCGGTAGCACCGGTTGCCATCTGCAAGGAAGTGGTTCTAGATTCGGTGGTTATCGGCACGGCATGCGGTCGGACACAGGAGGAATTGCTAGCCGACGCACAATTGACGGTGGAGATCTACACCGCTATGCAAGCGTCTCAGGCGGGCGTGTATGTGACACCGACCATGCCGGTATTGACGACCGAGCAGTACGAAGAACTCATTTACGGTCCGCAACGGGCGACGGCGACCGCCGCCGCGCTCCAGCGCGCCACCCCAACCCGACCATGATAGATGGTGACGATATTCTATCTGCGTTGCAACGCGGCTCAGGCATTCAGGTGACCGGTCGCGTCGTTTTGGCCATCCTATCGGTCATTGCCATCATAGCGAGCGGCATGTACTGGTGGGGCATTCAATCGGCCTTGACCGGCGTCTGGTGGACTGCGCTGGTCTGGACGCTGCTGATCACCATCGGTCCACCGGCAACCATGGCCTTCGTGGTGCGCACCACTCCCGGCGGTATGCTCTGGCTCAAGGTGCATATGCGCACCTGGGGCATGGCGACCATGGTTGCCGTCTGGGTGTTTCTCATGTACTATAGCTTCGACATTCAGTATACCTGGTGGTTGCAGCAGCCGGCACACCAGGTCGGGTTGGCGCCCATGCAAGCGGTGGTGGGGATCATCGGATTTATCGTCATTCCATCGTTGCTGGTTGCTCCCGTCTCGAACGACGAATTAATCGAAGCCATCCGCCAAGCGCATCTGGTGCGCCGATACGAGATGATGGTGCAATCCGACGTGGATATGCTGCGGACCAGTTTGATGCGCTGGACGATGTACGCGAACAAAGGAATGAGCAACCTGTCGCCGCGCGAGCGCGCCGATCTTGCCGCCGGCATACGGTGGATTGTGACCGGAATGGACGAAACGTTGCGCGATCTCGCACAGGGGATTCGCGTGGTAACGCGCAATGCGTCATTCGACGTGCCCAGTTTGCGGGTTCGACCCTCCATTCGCGATCATATCGAACACATCGAACAGACATTGCTAACCGCGCCGAATCGAACGCCACCAGAACCTTCCACGCCGGATCGCGCAGCATCGCTGCAACCCTCGCCGCCGCCGCCGTCAGATCGCCGGGTCGGTCGCCGACCACGCCGATGGTCATCGCGGGGGAAACGGTCCAGATAGGATTCATCATGTCATTGGCAACCCTGAAGGAACGGTTTCTCCGGTTGTCGGAACTGGTGCGGGATGAGATTCAACCAATAGTGCTCGATATCGCGACGGATCTCCTGCATGAACTCGAACATCATCGTCTCACCATGGCCGAGATTCGAACCATCCTCAACCAGATGTCTTCGAGAACGGCCATCGTGGTGGCGTCCGCCATCGACGATTTATGGGCCAGCGAATCCGTCGAACTGGCCCGACGGGAGCGACAACTCCGACAGGACATCCAGAACGTGCGCGACAGCCTCGATCAACTCGAACGCCATCTCACCGTGATCGATGACCGTCTCAATCGGCAATATGATGTCATCGCGCACGCCATTGCCAGGCTGCAACCACCGGATGAATCGTAAGGCGACTCGCCCATGCTCGATCTTCCCATTCCCATGACGCTGGCGGTGCTGATCGTTGTGCTGGCAATCATACTCGACATGATCGATCGCTAGCGACCGCTGCCCATCGCAGGATCGCGGATGCGTTTCATCAGTTCCGGCGGATTGAGCGCAAGCGATTGGAAGGCGCTGCGCGCGGCATGCCGACATGTGGGCGTGTCGTTTGAAGAGTGGTTTTCCGACATCATGATTACGCCGTTGCCAACATTGACCAAATCGGCGACGCTGGCGTATGTGCGCGATCATTTCGCCCATGCACATCGAGTATGGTTCGATTCGGGCGGGTTCGGGGTGCAACAGGGGCGCATGACCTATGACGACCTGTATCGCGAATTGACCGACTGGATTGCGCGCAATCCTTGGGGACACGCATACATGTTCCCCGACTTTGCGCCGGTGGGATCGCTCTCAGCCGCGGAGACAACCTATCGGGTCGAGGCAACGCTGGCCGTTGCGCGCTGGTTTGTCCATGCGCTGCCGGATTCGATTCGCGACCGGGCCATTCCGGTGGTGGTGGGACAAACGGCTGATCATATCCACCGCTGTTTTGCCGTCTATGACGACCTGGGGGTTCGGTCGGTCGCGTTCGGGAGCTTTAGCGTTGGCGGAGCGCGGCGGGATATCAATCTGGTGACACCGCAATCGTTGGCATTGTTGCGCCTCGTCTGTGCCGAGGCGTCTCGCCGGGGCTGGACCGTGCATGCGTTTGGGGTGGGCGCGCCGACGGTGATTCCTCACCTTGCGCAGATTGGAGTCGCCAGTTTCGATAGTTCCTGCTGGATCAAAACGGCCGGGTATGGCAACGTCTATCTCCCGTTCCTATCGCGCCGGAACGTGACGCATCACGGAGTGCGCGACAGTTTGGGACCGGCCTATGATGAGGCCACTTTTACCCAATTGCGCGCGCAGACCGGCCATAGCTGTCCCTGGTGCGAGTCGTTTGCCGTTTTGCAGACCAATCGCATCGCCCGCGCCCTGCACAATCTTGCGGTCATTCGCGACATGCTCGCGCACCCGGTCGCCAGTTCTGAGCCGAATCGGGTGGTCAATCGTTGTGGTGACAGCGCATGCACCTCAACTCTCCCACTGGTCTGACCCTGCGCTGGCAGGCCATGATAGCCGATTGGACCGCATGGCACCATGCCGCGCGGGCGCAAGGCTGGCTATGCGCGCCGCGGGTTGCGCCGCTATCGGCGCTCCCGACCGCCTGGGACATGATGGACGACTCCGCCACCGCATGGGACACGCATCCCGATCTGGCGCGGGCGTTGTGTGTGCGCCTTCTGGCCATCGCACAACCATCGAACCAACCACTGCTGATGGCGCACACCAACGTTGCGGCATGGGCGCGTGCTGGTCATCCGGCGCGATTTGACTCGCTGCGCGTTCTCATATGGGGATTGCGGATCGCGTCCATTCCGGCGCACTGGGTCTGGATAGGGACTACCGAGGATCGCGCGATCGTCGATCATGTGTTGCCCGACATCACCATGATGATGGACGCCGATCCGGTTTCAACACCCTATCATCAGGCCACATTGTTTCCGTTGGCATTGGCGGATGCCCCGACGTTGCCATATCCTTCGGACGGACCGCTGTGCGGGATTTTGCAATCGGCGCGGACGGTGGCGTTGCGGCGCAACACGCCGGCATTGACCATCTGGTATACCCGATGGCTCGATCTCGGTGAACGTGTGCATCGGCTCCTCCGGACACGCGCCGATTCTGCCATGATTGCCCTCGCCGAGCACATCCGACAAACCCTCGCCGTTTCCGGTCTCTGCGACTCTGCGGCCTACGAATGCTGTCTGAGCGCCTATGAAGCGCATGCTCATTGATATTGGCGGGCTGCGCGCCGATCTCGATGCCGCCTATCTGGACATATTGGCGGTGTATGCCGATGATTCATCCTGGACGCGCGCGTTCCATAAGGCGCGCGCCTGGTTGCGCGGCATTGCGCTCATCCCCTACGATCAGGAGCGCAACACCATCCTGCTTCCCAGTAACACGCACCGGGAGCGCGTCTATGTGGTCGGCGAACACTGCGAATGCGAAGCTTTCACGCATGGCCGCGCATGCTGGCATCGCGCCGTCTGGATCTTGATCGAACGCGCGCTCCAACGGTATGCGAACCGGCGGCTCGCGGAGGCCATAGACGGCATCCGCGAATGGTATGACGATCCGCCGGATCGTTCATGACGGGTTGGTGATACCCATATCGGCGCGGATGGCTGCCAGATGTTCCGTTGCAAGGTGCATATACTGCGGAAGCACGCCGGACAGATCCATTGCGCCACCCCCCGGCAGCGGGTGCCAGCCGTAGCGCACCGCACCATTCCAGGGCGTGACGCGCAGGCCGAGCGGCATGGCATACACCACCGCCTGATACCAGATGTGGTGTTTCATATCCAGATCGTAACACCACCAGGTTGGCCCGTCCGGCGGGGTTGACACGAACGCCGGAAGCCAGTTCCGCTGTTTGTCTGGAAACAGCCGCCGCATAATCAGGATGGCGACCGCCTGCGCGTAGTCGGGATGGTTGTAGCGTGTACGTCGCAACAGACCGCGTTGTTGCCAGTCGGTCAGCGTGGACGTGCTCACCCCGACGCGCTTGCGCAAGAGTCCACTGGTGATCTCGATCCCGGCAAATTCCGAGTCGAGTTCGTCGCTCAACGAACGCACCGCGCGCAAGAATGCCGCGTAGGTCTCCGCTGACACGCCGCGATACCGGCGCACCCAGCGATTCCAGGCGTGCTGCGCAAACGGTTCCGGCAATGGCGCAACCATGGCAAAATCCACCGTATCCATCTCTCTCTCCTCAATCATGGCAATTATCACTGACAAGTATACCACATGAGTTCACTCACTATTGACAACATGACGCCAAAATGTTACTATCTACGGGAGGAGGCATGCTCCGATGATTCAACGCAACCAGGTTCAGATTCTTCCGGAGATCCCGACCGTACAGTACGCCAGCGGCAAGACGCTATCACGGCGGGTGGACGGCGGAGGCCGGTTCCAGTCGTATGTGGGATTTCACATGCAATGCGGTCGGGACGCCACCATTGATGAGATCTTCCATCGCATCGGTCTGCCCATGATCGAGATCAAGCACCAGCGTCCCGGATCGGTGGAGACGGTGCGGCATTGGGATCTGGGCGAATCGATTCGTTTGTTTCCAGTGACGGCCGGACCGGTAGCGCGCACGATGGCGGGATGTATGCGCGGAGCTGCCTATCAACAGACCATCGAGGCCGGGATTGGCATTCGATGGGGGGAACAGGAGCGCAGCCGGCTGGCCATCCGCGGGTTTCTCGACCTGCTCGCGCAGCACCATCTGGTTCGTCTCATCCAACTGACCGTGCGCGGACGCATGACCGACCGATTGCTGCGCGCGCTTATCGATCATGGGCGGGTCTGCGAACAGGCGGACGAGCTTATTCATCGCGATCAGCATCCCGAACCGGTCATGTTCCACGAACTGGCGTTGCCGCTGGTTGCCGGCGATGAGGAGACCTGGGGCGCGCATGCGACCGTTGCGGTTGTGCCGTTCCGGTCCGCGCATCCGGAAACGATCACGGCCAGCGATGTGCGCGGACTCTGGCGATCGCGCGCCGTGCACGAGGCGGCCCTGACCGAATGGCCGAACATTCTCGTGTGGGCGCGCTCCTATGCCACGCTCACCTAGGAGGATCATCCATGGATCATCCATTTATGCTCGTCACCCACCGCCAACCGGACGGAGACGCCATCGGCGCATGTCTCGGACTGGCCGAAGCGCTGCGGGAAGGCGGCGCGCGCGCACAGGTTTTTTTGTGGGGTCCCTTGCCGCGCTGGTTCTCCGACCTGGCCGACCGACTCGGTAAGCCGGCATGGTCGAACGATCCGTTTCCGGTGTCCTGGTCTCGTTCGGACCGGCTCATTCTCCTCGATACGTCTGACCTGACCCACTGTGGACCGGACGGGCCGGCGTTGGATACGCCGATCACCATGATCGTCGATCACCATACCAACACGCCGGCCGTTGCCGGCCACACGATCATCGACCCGCATGCCTCAAGCACGTGCGAACTCATCATGCGGCACTGGTCCGCCATCGGGCAGATCCTGGGCGTTCCGCTCCAGCTCTCGCCATGGACAGCCGCATGGCTGGCGCTGGGCATTCGCACCGACACCCTTGCGTTCCAAACCAGCACCGTCACCAGCGATACCTGGCGGTGCATGGCTGCATGCGCCGATACCGGCGCGCCGATCAACGAAACGGCGCAACGCCTGACCCGAAGCATGACCAGCCTGTTGCTCGATCTCCAGGCAGCCATCTGGCGCGATCGCTTGACGGTCGGCCCTCTGGTCGTGCTGACGGCTCAGAAAAAAACCCTGGAATTTTTTGGCGTTTCGCCCAACGATGTCAAGGTGGTGCTGGGATACGCGGCGATGGCGTCGGATGTGGACATTGTCGCGCTGATCGTAGAAGACGCGGAAACGAATACCTATCGGCTCAGTGTTCGGTCGGCAACCCCCGGACACGCCCTCGCCCTGGCTACCCGGTTCGGCGGCGGTGGTCACTCGATGTCCGCCGGCGCAACCATCCCGCGCACCACATCGATTGCGCGCCTGCGCACTGCCGTTATCCAGGCCGGCAGCGCTTTATTCGAGGAAACCACCCCGTGACCCACACGCCTATGCAGAACGAACCACTCGATGCCATTGACTGCTATTTGCAAGGGATCGGAGAACATCCCTTGCTCACGCCGGACGAAGAACGCAACCTGGCGCTGACGGTCCAGGCCGGACGCGAAGCCGAGGGATGGTTGCGCGATCATCCTCTGGCCGACCCCGCGCAACGCGACGCATGGCAACGCGCGGTGGACGCCGGTTTCGCGGCACGCCAGCAGATGATTGTCGCCAATTTGCGGCTCGTCGTCAGTATTGCCACGCGCTACATCCATCGCGGCATGCCGTTCCTCGATCTGGTGCAAGAGGGCAATCTCGGTTTGATGCGCGCCATCGATAAGTTTGACCCGTCCAAAAACACCAAAGTGTCCACCTATGCCACCTGGTGGATCAAACAAGCCATCGAACGCGCGCTGATGGAAAAAGCGTCGCTGGTGCGCTTGCCGGTCCATCGGGTTGAGGATATCTGGGCCATTCGCCGGGCCAAACAACGGCACTGGTGCGCGCATGGGCACGAACCGACCGATGACGATCTCGTGACCGCATTGAACGGACGTACCACGTCGCGCTGGACCCCATCCCGCGTGCGCGGCGCGCGTTCGAGCGAATCGGCGCTCTTTGTGGATCGACTCGACCGACGCTTAGACGAAAGCGATGACGAATCGTCCACCCTTGGCGGCATCCTTGCCGCCGTCGAATCCACCGAAGATGAGGCCGAACAACGCATCCTGACCAACCTTGTGCGATCGGCCTTGCAGGCGTTGAACGAACGCGAACGCTCCATTCTCCAGCTTCGGTACGGTCTGCTCGACGGCCAATCCCATACCCTTGAAGCCATCGGCAAACGCATGCACCTGACCCGCGAACGGGTGCGCCAGCTTGAACGGCAAGCGCTTGAACGGCTGCGAACCATGATGGTTGATGGACAATATCCGTTACCCTGGGACTGAGGAGGATCAGGATGGATCATCGCGGATTTCCCGTCTGGTTGTTGCTCGGCGCGCTGGTTGCCGTGCTCCTGATTATCATCAGTCGCCCCACTCCCGAATCGTACCGCGTCATGCAAGCGCACTTCGCCGAACTGGCCGCCGCCGACGCTACCCATCCGCCGCCGGACGTTGCCGGCGCAACCCGCACCGCGCTCGCAACCACCCGCGACTGGTTGCAGTGGCTCGGCGCATCCGTTCGCGCCTGGTTCGACGGCGGTCGATCCACCCCCCCGGCCATTCCGACCAGCGCGCAAGGACCAACCGCACCGTCCACGCCTCCTTCTGGCACCCGCCCCCTCGCCGAAGGGACGACCGGACCGGTCCGGTTGACGATCACCGCCATCGTTCCGACGACCGGCGGTGAGTTCCAGATCCACGGCACGGTCACCAATGTCGGTGCTGACCCGATCACCGTGCCTATTCGTATGTTCACCGTCGTCGATTCCGACGGCACTCCGTATCTGGCCGACGGCCTGGAAGCCAGATTGCTCGGTGGTCAATCGACGGCGTTGATTCTCGATGTGGGCCTGCCGCCGGGACGCACCATTGCCGCCGTGCGCGCGCAATGGGCCGACGCGCCCATGATCAACCTTTCCCTGCAATCCGCCACCGCGCGGGAGTGTCTTTCCCCGCTGACGGCATAGCTGACGAAGAACCCCTTATGCTTCTCGGAACCGACGCCATCCGGCAAGCTTTGTGTGACGGCCAGATCGTGTGCGATCCGGCCCCCGACCGGATCGAAAGCGCCCATATCGATGTGCATCTCGGCTTTACCGCCTGGATGTTCCGCCTTCCCTGGTGGTGGCGTATCAAAGCCGCGCTGCTCGGCATGGCCCTGTCGTTGCGCGATACCGACCCGCGACGGTTGTTTACGCCCGTCTCATGCATTCCGTTTCTCGCCATTCCGCCGCGGGGGTTTGTCCTTACCCACACCCGCGAACGCATCGGCAGTCGTCCAGGGTCGCGCATTGTGCCGATGCTGCACACCCGCTCCACCCTGGCCCGCTGGGGCCTCAGTGTGTGCACCGCTAATGCCGGTCTGGGCGACGAAGGCTATTCCTCCGTCTGGACCCTTGAGATCGTCAATCCCCATCCGTGCTGGATTGCCCTGCCCTACGCCGCCCGCGTCGGCGCGATCTCGTTCCATCGCCTCGACGGGAACGCCGTGTCCTATGACCCCGGCACCCGCTACAATCCCCATTCGACCGAATGGGACCCCGCTGCGCTGCTTCCCAAACAAGGGAACTGGTAATCATCAGGAGGGTTGCATGGCATCGTCGCTTCGCTCTATTGAACTGCGCGCGCTCATCGAAGAACTGGTCGCCGAGTATGTCGCCGATAGGTTCCCCGACCCCGCCATGATTGACGCCGCTACATGGCGCGCCGCGCGCGTGGCTGCGCGCCGGCGCGCGCGCGCGATAACCCCGCACCTGCGTCGCTTCGCCGATCAGTGGGATGACACCATGCGCTACCACGTTCGCGTTCGTTCCCGCCGGTATGCTCCGAAATCGACCGCCGATTGATCATCCACCACATGGAGCTGCTCTATGACCTGCCAGCCATGGACGATCCTTGCGCGCTGGACCGTTGCCGGCATTCCCGTTGTCTACACCGGTTGCGACCGCGAATCGCTGCGCACCGCCGGGATCGGCGTTGCCGCGCTGCTCGATGTCTTGCCCCTTCCCGTCCTGGCCGATGCCACCCTTGTCATCACCTTCAACGGCTTGCACCTCGCCGGCTCCGGCCTTGTGCTCTTCGCCGATCCACCCACCCGCTTCCTCTGGCGTGAACCCGACGCTTGGGTGGTGTATCATGAGATGAACGCGACCCGACCCGTTCGCCACTATGCTATGCTGGATGCCGCGCTGGACGCCCTGTGTCAATCGCATGACCTCGCCATCCCTGACTCTGCGCCTCGGCGATTGCCGCTCCATTCTGCCTGAATTGCCGGACGCAAGCGTGGACGCCGTCATCTGCGACCCGCCCTACCCGGAGATTGACCGGTCCTATGGTCACATGACTGAACGGGACTGGATGACGTTCATGCGCGCCATAACGCGCGAAAGCCGGCGTATCCTGCGACCATCCGGCAGCGCCGTCTTCGTGTTGCAACCCAATAGCCGCACCGTTGGCTCTCTGCGCCTCTGGCCCTGGCGCTTCCTCCTCTGGGCCGCTGCCTCCTGGAACCTTGTCCAGGATTTGTACTGGTGGAATCATGCCGCTCCGCCAACGGTTCACACCCAGCGCACCCACGGGTTGCTCCGCCCCTCCGTCAAACTGCTCGTCTGGCTCGGCTCCCCTGATTGCTATCGCAATCAGAACGCCGTCCTCTGGTCCCTCACCGCCGCTACCCGCGCAGTGTCCCTTGAAGACCGCGCCCTCCGCAGATCTCCCAGCGGCCATCGTGTGCGACACGGTCGCATGGCCGCTACTGCGCTCTCGCGCGGCGGCTCCACGCCTCCGAACCTCATCCCGCTCGCCAATACCGATAGCGTCCAGAGCGCCGGCGCTGTCGGCCACGGCGCCGGCACCCCCTATCGCCTCGCTGCCTGGCTCGTCTCCTACCTCACTCCCCGCGATGGCACCGTCCTCGATATGTGCATGGGCAGTGGCACCATCGGTCTTGCCGCCGTCCATCAGGGACGATCCTTCATCGGCATCGAACAAGACCCTGACTTCTTCGCCATCGCCCAACGCCGACTCGCTCAGGCCGCCGATCCCCTCTTCCGCTTGCAATCCCCACCCGACCCGAATCCATGAATCGACCCGATCCGTTGGGGCGGATCGGGTCGGCGGGGGGGAAGAAGAAGGGAATGTGAGGTGGTTGAGGCATCCCCACTCTAGCACCCATGCGCGATCACGTCAAGTCAGCGACCGCGCCAGTGCGTCTGCAAGCGCTCGCGCCAGCAATGGTGGTACCGCGTTGCCGATCATGCGCAACCGATCTCCGTGTCTCCCCCTCCGTATCTTCCGATTAGCCCGACTAATCGGTACCTTTCCTCCTCCCCCACCCCGACACGACATCCCCCCACGCCTGAGGGACGTTCCCCCGACGCTCAAACGATACCCCCCAGGCCTGAGGGACGTTCCCCCGACGCTCAACCGACCCCGATACGACACGACCCCGATACGCAAACGACCCTCCCCCGCTATCCATGCGACGCCCCGCCCCCTCGACGCAACGCCCCGCTCCCTCAATGCAACCTCCCTCGCTCCGCTGAGAAACTGGTCTCCTGCCCGATCTGCCGCCGTACTACCC
>Ga0308411_10000291_pt1 | contig 32641 bp, 29 predicted proteins | sample HotsprottomLayer_2_FD_203530 | JGI IMG/M metagenome (GOLD analysis project Ga0308411, IMG submission 203530) | Hot spring phototrophic mat microbial communities from Octopus Spring, Yellowstone National Park, Wyoming, United States -... | ecosystem: Environmental > Aquatic > Thermal springs >... | reverse complement strand
TCAATACTGTTATTTTTACGCAATACTGCGGCAAGACGCCGTCCTTTTACATATACCCTTGCGTAATTCAGGTTCAATATTTTATAGCTGCGGTCATTAGAATTTTTTGTTTAATGACAATTCTGGGATTGTGATGATGAATGTGATGGGGTGTCATTCCGCACCCAAAAGGGGCTGAGGAATCTTACCTTATAACACAATGGCAAGATTCCTCGCTTTGGTCGGGATGACATTGTTGCCTTACTCCCTGCAATGACAGGCCCAATAAGCAAGGCCCAAAGGAGTCCTACTTCTTATCTGTTAAAGAGGAGATCCCAGGCAGGTCCTTCCCCTCCAGCAGCTCTAATGACGCCCCACCACCGGTGGATATAAAGGATATGGAGTCTGAGACACCAGCCTTGTGTACAGCAAAGTCTGTATCGCCCCCACCGACGATAGTTAAGGCATAGGCATCTGCCACGGCCCTTGCGATGGCCATAGTGCCCCTTGAGAAGGAGTCTATCTCAAAGACCCCCATAGGGCCATTCCAGATAATGGTCTTGGCATTCTGCAAGGCCTCTACAAATAGTTTTACCGATGCAGGGCCAATGTCAAGGGCCTTCCAGCCCTTTGGCAGTTCCTGATTGGGCACTATCTTTGTCTCGGCGTATTGATCAATGGTCTCGGCAATGACGCTGTCAACAGGTAGATAGAACTTGACGCCCTTGTGTTTGAGCTTATCCATGATCTTTCTTGCCAGGTCAAGCATCTCGGTCTCCACTAAGGAGTCACCAACCTCATAGCCTTTGGCCTTTATAAATGTGTAGGCCATACCACCACCTACAATGACCTTATCAACCTTATCAGCAAGGTTTTCAAGGACACCAATCTTGCCCGATACCTTGGCACCACCAAGGATCGCCACAAAGGGCCTCACGGGGTTATTTACTACACCCTTAAGGTATTCTATCTCCTTTTTAAGGAGAAAGCCTGCTGCAGAGGTCACATACTTGGCAATCCCTGCAGTAGATGCGTGTGCCCTGTGGGCTGCCCCAAAGGCATCGTTTATGAAATAGTCACATAGGTCTGCAAGGGCCTTTGCAAAGGTCTCGTCGTTTTTCTCCTCTTCGGGATGGAAGCGGAGGTTTTCAAGTAGGACCACATCCCCCTCTTTCATCTTTGAGATGGCATTTTCCACCCTTGGCCCTACACAGTCCTCTACAAAGATCACCTCTTTATTAAGGAGTCTCTGGAGCCTCTTTGCTACTGGGGCGAGGCTATATTTGGGATCAACCTTCCCCTTTGGTCTGCCAAGGTGGGAGGCCAATATGACCTTGGCCCCCTCGTCTATGGCATAGTTAATTGTTGGTAGTGTAGAGCGGATTCGGCTGTCGTCGGTTATTACAAGGTTCTCATCAAGGGGGACATTAAAGTCGGCCCTTATAAACAACCTCTTGCCCTTTATGTTGAGGTCCTCAATGGTGAGTTTATTAAGGGTATCCTTAATCTCCACTTGGATGTTGTTCTTGGCCATACTATCCCCTCTTGCTTATAAGGCTCACTACATCTCTAAGCCTTGAGCTGTAGCCCCATTCGTTGTCATACCAGGAGATGATCTTGACCATCTTCTTCTCCATCACCTTTGTAAGGGTCGCATCAAATATAGAGGAGTGTGGGTTGTCATTGAAGTCCACAGAGACAAGGGGCTCATCACAATACTGGAGGATACCCTTCATTGGCCCCTCTGCCCACTTCTTCATAGCGGCATTTACATCATCAATAGTAGCCTCTTTTGTTACCTCTGCCACGAGGTCAACAACCGAGACATTGGGTGTAGTGACCCTTATGGCAAAACCGTCCAACTTGCCGTTTAACTCAGGCAAGACGAGGCCTATGGCCTTTGCTGCCCCTGTTGATGAAGGTATCATTGACACTGCCGCAGCCCTTGCCCTCCTCAAGTCCTTATGGGGTAAATCAAGGATCCTCTGGTCATTGGTGTAAGAGTGGACTGTGGTCATCAGTCCCCTAACGATACCAAACTCCTTGTGGAGCACCTTTGCCACAGGGGCAAGGCAATTGGTGGTACAAGAGGCATTTGATATAATCTTGTGTCTTTTTGGATCAAAGGTCTCGTCGTTTACACCAAGGCAGACTGTTATATCTGGCTCCTTTGCAGGGGCAGAGATAACCACCCACTGGGCACCGGCCTCTATGTGCTTTGCAGCCTTCTCACGGTCCGTAAAGAGCCCTGTTGATTCAATCACTAAATCTACCGCTAAGGCCTTCCAAGGGAGATTTTCTGGTGCCCGTTCAGCAGAGATCTTGATCTCAGTGCCATTTACAAAGATGCTGTTGTCCTTGTAAGAGACCTCTGCGTTTATCTTCCCATGCACAGAGTCATACTTGAGCAGATGGGCCAATGTCTTGGCATCTGTCAAGTCATTGATTGCTACAATAGAAAAATCGCTGCAACCCAAACTTGCCCTCAAGAAATTCCTACCGATCCTGCCAAACCCGTTGATTCCAACCCTTAATGCCATTTTACTACCTCCTTTTGGATTTATTTAAAAAAATGTGTAAATAGCCATACCTGTTAGCAATTTGGGATAGAAGTAGGTTGATTTTGGGGGCATCCTCAGATTTGCCATAGCAACCCCTTCTATCTCCATGACCTCCGTTGGATTAAGGATGAATAGTGCCTTAAATGCCCCGTTCCCCATAAGGGATATTGCCCTCTTAATGTCCATTTCATAAACGATATCCTCGGTCCTGAGGTCCTCTTTCAGGATGAGTTCCTGCAGTATAACCGTATCAACCCTCCTTAATTCGGCTGGAAGGGACTGGAGGGCATTGTGTTTGTATTTTAATATATGCCAGAGTTCACCGCCCATGTATAAGCCAATCGTATATTTCCCTGCCTCGCGGAGGGTCTTAATAATGTCCTGCTCATGACCAGTATATCTTACATCGGTAACCTCAAAGTGTCTTGAAAGCAAAGACAATACACTGTCGCCGCCTGGAATGCTCCTAACAAGCCTGTGGGTGGGGAGCACTGTAAGGTCAGAACTGTTTATTTCCACTAAAAGGGTGAGCACATAGTCCCAAGGCCTAAAATTGCTATAGTTAGGCAGGCCCTCAATCTGTCCACTATCGGCAAGCCTCTTAAACTCAAGGGCCACCTCATAGCGGTGATGACCATCGGCTATAAATATGGCCCTATCTCTAAGTTCCCTGATAAGGCTTGAGATGTAGCCTTCCTCAGAGTGTTTATACAACCTGTGTATGTATCCCTCACTATCAGTGGACTCAAAGACTGGCAGGCCCTTAGCCGGTGGTGCAATTGCATCCCCCCTATAAAGGGCAAAGATCGGGCTTGTGTTGGCAAGACAGGCCTTCATAAGGTTTAGGCGATCGGCCTTTGGCCTCAAATGGGTTGCCTCATGGGGAAAGACCCCTTTGCCTAACTCCTCTAACTTTAAGAGCAACAGTATGCCTGATAGCCGTTGGGCAGTATTGTTGACCTGATAGTCTATCTCATACAGATATATGCACTCCTCAGGGTCTCTTATTAGAACCCCTTCATTGAGCCATTTGTGTAAAAACTCCCTTGCCCTCGTATAGCGATTTACACCATTGTCACCCGGTTCATCTTTACCATAATCAATGCGGACTATGTTGAAGGGGCTTTTTGCATATAACTCTTCCCTATGGGTTGGGCTAATCACATCATAAGGCGGGGCCGTCACATGTATGCCTCTGACTTTATTAGGATTATATCTGACTGCCTTAAAGGGTCTTATCTCTGCCATTTTATAGCTCGGTTTAGAAAATGTGATATATATTATCATTTGGACACTTTTAATGCAATGTGCTCTGGCACTGTTGTTTTATTAAATAACATAACTGGTATAATCGTAGCCTGATGAGCATTAAAGGCCTCTTTTTTATAACCATATTGTTTTTCCTGTCAATGGCAGGTGGCTACCTCGCGGTGGCAAAGGGGACACCATCAATAGCAGAGCTCAAAAACTACAGGGTCACAGAAGGGACCAAGGTCTATGCAGACGATGATTCTTTGATCGGTGAATTTAAGGTAGAAAAGGGCCAATATGTACCCCTCGCTAAGATACCTGCAGTGCTCCAAAATGCCGTGATTGCCACAGAGGACTCCCGTTTTTATAAACACAAGGGTATTGACTACATCGGCATCGGAAGGGCACTTGTCAAGGACCTAATGCACATGAGCCTAAAAGAGGGGGGCTCAACCATAACCCAACAGCTGGCGAAGATCCTCTTCCTTAGCCCTGAAAAGACGATTACCAGAAAGATTAAAGAGGCACAGTTGGCCATCAAGATTGAGAGTGAACTCAGTAAGGATGAGATACTTGAGCTCTATCTAAACCGTGTCTATTTTGGCCACGGGGCCTATGGCGTAGAGATGGCCTCTCAGAGATACTTTGGCAAGCATGTAGGACAAATAACCCTCCCTGAGGCTGCCCTCCTTGCCGGACTCATTAAGGCACCAAACACCTATTCTCCTTACAATAACCTTGTAAAGGCAAAGGAGCGGCAGGAGGTGGTCCTTGCAAGGATGCAAGAGGAGGGCTATATCAAACCCTCTGAGAGGGAATGGGCAAAGAGGCAACCCATCAATCTCGCATCTCTAAGGACAACAACCGATGCCTTTAATTACTTCCTTGAGTACATCAGACAACAGTTAGAACAGAGGTACGGTGTGGAGATGGTTTATAAGGGTTCCTTGAGGGTTTATACCACTGTTAATAAAAGGGCACAGATAAATGCCCAGAGGGCCCTGCAGGAAGGGCTACGAGAGGTAGATAAGAGAACGGGTTGGCGTGGGGCCATTGGCAAGCGCGAACTAAAAGATGAGATAGAAGAGAGGCAAAAGACTACCTCTTTTAGTGCCTCCGTGAATGACATATCCACTGGTGTAGTGCTCTCTGTCACTGCCAAAGAGGCAGTGATTAAGGCAAGGGGAATTACAGGCAAACTGCATCTGCAGGATGCACTATGGGCATCTAATGTTATAGAGACTAAGGGCGGAAAGGTCAGGCAGATTAAGAACTTCAAACTTACCGACATATTAAATAAGGGTGATGTGGTATGGGTAAGGTTTAAGACCATAACCAGTGGCGCTGTTACCTTCTCTTTAGAACAGGAGCCAGAGGTAGAAGGGGCACTGGTTGTCTTAGACACAGACAACGGTCATATCAAGGCCATGGTTGGTGGCTTCAGCTTTACTAAGAGCGAGTTTAACCGCACCACCCTTGCCTTAAGGCAGCCCGGCTCGGCCTTCAAGCCCTTTATCTACGCTGCGGCAATTGAAAACGGATTTACACCTGCATCAATCATTATTGATGAACCAGTCTCATATCCCTCAGGGCTTCAGGGTTCATGGTCACCTGAAAACTACGATCGCAAGCATTACGGTCCCACAAGGTTGAGGGAGGCCCTTGCCTATTCAAGGAATGTTGTAACAGTCAAACTCTTACAGGCCGTGGGCATTGATAAGGTCATAAACTTTGTCAAAGACATTGGTATTGATGGAAACCTACCGAGGGACCTGACTATCTCACTTGGCTCAATAAGCATCTCGCCCTTAAACCTTGCTGCCTCCTATTTGCCCTTTGCAAATGGCGGTGTCCGTTATAATGAGATGTCAATTAGGTATATCACCGATGCAAAGGGAAATGTAGTAGAGGAGAACCAGCCTGAAGGGTTAGTAGTGATGTCACCACAGGGGGCATTTTTAATAACCTCTATGCTTCAGGATGTAATAAAATACGGCACAGGCAGACGAGCAGATATAGGGATACCAGCGGCTGGAAAGACAGGCACAAGCAACGATTACAAGGATGCATGGTTTGTTGGATACACACCCGAACTACTTGCATGTGTGTGGGTCGGTTTTGATGATATGAGGCGGTCTCTCGGACCGGGTGAGGTGGGAGGCAGGGCAGCCGCACCAATATGGGCCAACTTTATGAGAAATACCATTAGCGGCGAGATCCACGGATTTCAGATACCTGAGGGTATTGTGAGGTTGCCGATAGACCCAAAGACAGGCCTCCTCTCAGAGGAACCGATCTTTTACGAATACTTCAAGGAAGGGACAAACCCTAAAGAGTACTCACCCTCAACAGTGACGGCAGAAAGACCTCAGCCCCTTCAGGCAGACTATGATTAGGCCAAAAGTACCCTTCTAAAATTACAATGGTAGGCAGGCATGCCTCTAATTGAACCCCAAAATACAAGGGGGATGTAGGGATTGTCCAACCAACTCCCCCAACTATCGCCCGACATAAGGTGGGCAAACTCAAAAAACACAAAGGGCACGCCTTACCCTCCTTGTATTTAGTCCCCTTCGTGTCATTTGATAGTGGTTGTTACTTCTGTTTCCTTACTTCGTAACTGTACCTTTTGGGCTAACGGCGTTAACCCTGAGCCTTTGTCCTTGCCCTCATGAGCCTCTCATACTTTTCAGGGCCAAGGCACTCCTTTGCAGCGGGGCACCACTCAATACACGAAGGAGGCATGTCTCTTGAGATGGTCTTAGAGCATCCCTTACAGACCATATCGGGCTCATCAGACCATATCTCGTTTCTTAGATGACAGTAAGGGCAGACTATCTCCTCTGGATAGGGGTTTCTGATCTCTCTACTGCCTGGGCAACTCTCTTTCATAGCCTTAATAATAACTTCAGTTCCACCGTTATTGGCCTTGACATAAGTCAAAGGCGTACAAAAACACGATGTCCCAACTTTGTATATCAACCAACAGAAAAGACATTGTAGCCGAAATGAGACCTTGTGAGCCCTGTGCAATTTTGGTTAAACATTGGTAAAATAAGATACACCTTTCCCATATTTTTCTCAATTACCTTTCATTTCTAAAAAGGTGATGAAACATATTGCTTTGAAAAGGGGAGACTATAAGGCCTTCTGACAATACCTTAAAGCCGTTAAGGAGATAGTATGACGATATTTGAAGTTCTTGTGCTTGGGCTTATTGAGGGGCTCACCGAGTTCTTACCCGTATCATCCACAGGCCATATGATCCTTGCCTCTCACTTGATGGGCACAAGTAGTAATGACTTTTTGAAGTCCTTTGAGATAGCCATTCAGCTTGGGGCGATACTCTCTGTGGTGATAATCTATTTTAAGAGGTTTATCATGGGCCTCAATATATATAAAAAACTCTTCATGGCTTTTATCCCCACTGGCGTAGTAGGCTTTCTTGCCTATAAGACTATAAAACTCTACCTTTTTGACCCTTACATAGTCTCAGCAATGCTCATACTGGGGGGGATTATATTGATTGTCCTTGATAAGTGGAGCGCCTCAAGGGTATCCAAGTTTCAGAGGGCTGAAGACCTACCATTGAGGGGGGCTTTCATTGTAGGACTTGTGCAGTGCCTATCAATGATACCCGGGGTCTCAAGGGCTGCTGCCACGATCTTTGGTGGCCTAATCGCTGGCCTTGACCGCAAACAGGCCACAGAGTTCTCATTTTTGCTTGCAGTGCCTACGATGTGTGCTGCTACGGGATACGACCTATTAAAGACAGGAGGGGGTTTTAGTAATGAGCAATGGATGCTCCTTATAATGGGTGGTGTTGTTTCGTTTATTTCTGCGATGTTGGCGATCAAGTTTTTTATCTATGCCGTGGCAAGCTACGGTTTTAGACACTTTGGCTATTATAGAATCGTAGTGGGGATTGCATTTTTGATAGTATCACCCCCTTTGGCATCATAGATCTTTGGCGATTGCTTATGCCTGTATTCTATTTGACCGAAAAGCTTGCCTTTCCCCACCCCTCCCTTGCAGACCCTGATGGAATACTTGCTACAGGTGGAGACCTCTCTACAGAAAGGCTATTGTTGGCCTATAAAATGGGGATATTCCCCTGGTTTGATGAGGACTCTCCCATCATATGGTGGTCTCCTGACCCGAGGCTGATCTTGATCCCCTCAGAGGTCAGGGTCTCAAGAAGCCTCAGGGCTGTGATCAAAAAGGGTATCTTTACTATAACTTTTGATAAGGCCTTTGAGCAGGTAATCAAGGGTTGTGCAAGGGTCAAAAGGCCTAACAGTCAAGGCACATGGATTACCTCTGATATGATTACTGCCTACACAGGGCTGCACAAAGAGGGTTATGCCCATTCAGTTGAGACCTGGTATGAAGGTGTGCTCGTTGGGGGACTCTATGGTGTAAGCCTCGGCAAGGCCTTCTTTGGAGAATCTATGTTCTCACTTATGTCTAATGCCTCTAAGGTGGCCCTTGTGGCCCTGTGCCAGCAATTAGTCAAACTACAGTTTAGTCTGATTGACTGTCAGGTAGTAACGAGGCATCTTATTTCAATGGGTGCAAAGACCGTCTCGCGCAAGGAGTTTTTGGCTATGCTCTCGGAGGCCCTAAAGGACGAAGGCCCGACCTCCTTTGCCTAATAAGACTCAGAAGAAGCCCATCTATGAGGCCTAAGAGAGACTTATACCTCCCGCCATAGCTCTTTGACCTTGAAAACAGCCGATCCCTAAGGGCGACGATCTCCTCATTGTCGGCCCACTCGTAGGTGATCTTTGACCTTTGCAACTCAAGCATCTCCAAAAACAGGAGCCTCTTTAGGTCCTCCACAAAAGGGATAAGGGCGCTCTCAATATCCAAAAGCTGTAACCTGTAGTGAGGCTCATCAACACAGGTCCTCATCAACTGACACAACTCTTTCACTAATATGTAGAGATTACAGCACTCAAGACCCCTGATCCCCCTACGCCACCCTAAGAGCATTTCATTACGCCAAAACCACAGGAAATTTTGTATGCCAAAGTCTATAAGCCTTTGTACAGCCTTTTCTATGTTAAATAGCCTATCATTGGGATTAGTTGGCAATGTGTAATCTGCTCCATAATCATGCGCCTCAGCCTCAATACCAGCGTATCTCCAGATATTGACCAGGGCCCTCTGTCCATTAGGGTCATTAGGACTATCAAAGTGGACCAGACAGAGGAGCACCTTGCCCCTTTTATAGCCTGCCTCAAGTATTAGGGGTTCTCCTATTACCCTGTCGGGATTTAGGTTTATACCGTATTGCACCTCAAGGTCTTTCCAGTTGCCATATCTCCTAACGGCACCAACAGAAAGGTCGGCACTAAAGGCCTCGTCGGTTACCTCTTTGTAGGTGGCTATAACAGAGGCCTCACCTCCTGAGACCATAAACTGCGAGGGCCACCAGAGATAGAACCTGCTATCCTCAATGCCCTCAAATATTGGATGAGGCCTAAGCCCTGCTATCACTGGGCCACTTAGACTCGGCACCCTTAGGGCCGTTGGCAGCCTTTTGATACTAAGCAATCCAATACCATCGGCCGTGGCAAGCCCGGCGCCACCACATATCCCAACATATAGGCCACCGTTAGCCACAAAGTCCTTGATTGCCCTAATGCCCTCGCCTGCAATGGACTTGAGCTTGTTTGATGCCCATCCACCTGGCACAAAGAGTAATTTATAGTTGTCGGGGACCCCTACTTTGAGTTCATTAGCAGTAACTATATCAAAGGGGAGGTTAAGGGCTGAAAGGGCCCTTACCGACATGAGGCCCCAGAGATATGATTCGTCCCACAAGAGGGCTGCTTGACTACTCATCCTTTATGGAGTACCCCCTTGGCGTTATAAGCCAGTGGTGCCATCTAAAGGTCTGTGAGTTGCCAACAATGACGGTGCTCTGCATATCTATCTCGTGGTCAAGCATGTCCTTTAAGGTCGTAATGATCACGCTCTCGTTGCTCCGCATTGCCCCTCTTACAATTCCTACTGGTGTCTCAAGAGGCCTGTGTTTGAGTATAATGTCCCTTGCAACATTGATATGCCCAGGCCTACCCTTACTCTTTGGGTTATAAAGGACGATAACAAAATCTGCCCTTGCAGCGGCATCAAGTCTCTTTTCTATGACCTCCCATTTGGTAAGCCTATCGGATAGGCTTATAGAGGCAAAGTCATGCATCAGAGGGGCACCGAGCCTTGAGGCACAGGCATTGAGGGACGAGATGCCTGGTATTATCTCTACCTCAATATCCGAAGGCAAAATGCCTAAAGTAGGGCCTTTGTCTTCTGTGTCTTTTAAGAGCTCTAACACAAGCCCTGCCATTGCGTAGATCCCTGGATCACCGCCACTGACTACCGCAACCCTGTTGCCTAAAAGGGCCATCTCTATGGCCTTTAGGCAACGGTCTCGCTCTGCGGTCATACCAGTGGAAAAGACCTGCTTATCTTTGATTAACTGCCTGATCTGATCTATGTATGCATCGTAGCCAACGATTATATCTGCCTCCTTAATGGCACTTCTTGCCTGCTCTGTCATGTAATAAGGGTCTCCAGGCCCTGTGCCAACTACCATAAGCCTTGCCTTTTTTGGGGCCAAGACCGATGCCTCTGCCACGGCAACGGTTACATTGCCCGATTTGATCTTTGGCACAATCAGGGTGACCCTATCAGATGAAAGCCGCGCGGCAAGTATGGCCGAAGGTTCTGCCACTGCATTGGCACCCGTTGCCCTCACTGCTGCCTCCGAGACCATTATGCCCTCCACCTTGTTAAGTCTCTCTGCAGTAAAGCCCTTCAGGGCAAGTCCCCTCATTTGGGCAAAGTCCCTGAGACCCGGCTCCTTTGTCTTAATGTAAATAGTTGCGATGCAAGCAATGGCAAGGGGGCTTAGATTGTTCTCTTTAAACACCCTGTCTGTGATTTCAGAGATCTCCTGCCCTGTTGTGCCACTGTTACAACCGATTCCAACAAACAGGTTTTTGGGTCTAACATACAGCTGTCCCTTTACCTTACAACCACAGGTCTCAATCCTTTGCCTGTTTGTGACCAACATATCGGCATAGGCAGGCTCTACCAAGAGATAGTCTTCAGGCAGTTCAATATCAAGCCCCTTTTCAACAAAGACCCTAAGGGCACGATTTTGTATAAACCTCGTGGTTATGGAGGGTAGGGCCTCAGAGTTTTCAATAACCAGTCCCTTACCCATAGCCCATAGGTCTGGAGGAGTGAGGCCGTTTAGATCTGTTGAGGTAGTCAGCACTGGTTCTGCCCCTAATATGCCTGCTATTTCTTGCGTAAGGGCATTAGCACCGCCAAGGTGGCCACTTAAAAGGCTTATTACATACCTGCCTGTCTCATCAACCACCACTACAGGGGGGTCTTCCCTCTTGTCTCTAATCAAAGGGGTGATGGTCCTGATCACAATACCCATTGCCATAATAAATATCAGGCCCTCTCTGTATTGCCACGCCTCGTGGACAAGGCCTCTGTCAAAGCCTGATATCTTGCAATCCCCAAGCCCCTCTTTGATCCTTAGGGCCGTTTTATAGGCCTGGTTGGTGATGTAAAAGACTGTATTACTCACTCCGTCCTCCTAAATATCTTCGCTTCAATCAACCCTCATCTCCTTTAACTCGGCAGTCACCTTGCCCACAGGGACCTTTGTCTCCACCTTAAGGGGGATCCTCTCTACATCATCACTTAGCCATACGATTATATCACCAACCTTTTGGAAGAGCCCCTCAGACTTAAGTACCACCTTTGCCTTTATCGTCTCGGCCTCTTTGCCGTTTTTTAGTTCAATCTTCTCTCTGCCAAGAATGACTATCTGCACCTTTATAAACTTGTTGCTGTCAAAGACATCTACCACGATGTTGTCTTTGTCAATCGCAGGCATACTCCTTAGATAATAAAAGCCTGAGATCACATCCCAGTAAATCCCCTCCTTTACAGGATGCTCAAACTGTTTGTCCTTTAAGTAATCTACAAAGGTGATTAGGCCATTGTCGTAATCAAAAAAGGTCTCCTTGTCGCTCCTATATCTGCCCTCTATCTGTTTGATCCTAAACCTGTGAGGCCTGCCTCCAAGTACTATACTCTGTGCATAGTCTTCTACCCTGTAGAAGTTTGATATAAACTGTGAGGAATGCACCTCTGAGGATATGGTCAGGTCTGTCAGTAACCGCTCTGCATGGAGCCGTGCCCTCCCCACATAGAGGCCTATCCAAAAGAGGTCGTAGTAGAGGGTCTCTCGTTTGTGCCTTAAAAGCACTATAGGACTACTTTTAGGCATCTTTGGATCATCCATTAAGGCGTGTCTCTTCATGAGCCCCTCATGTAAAGGTGGGACCTCAAGCCTTATGTCAGGTCCTAAGTCAACGGTCTTTGTCTTATCCTCTGGTTCAGGGGAGCGGACTTCCTCTTGCTCCGTGACAGGCCTTGCAATGTCTTGTTCCGAAGGGTCTTCTGTTGGCAAGGAGTGGTCAATGCCTGTGTCCTCATAGTCATTATCAGGGGTATGACTCTTTGTATCATGCCTATCTTGCCTCTCTTCAGTAATGGAGACCATAATGGCAGAGAGCATACCAAGCCTAAAGAGGCCCGCCCTTGAGAGGGCAAAGACTATAAGGATGTTTATCAACAAGGACAATCCAAAGGCAAGAAGGAAATGAGGAAACATGTCTCTTTTGATCATTAAAGACCTCCGCTCAACATTTTATTATACTGGAGGTCATAGATTTAACCCAAGAAAATACGGCATGAGGCACAATAAGTGATACGGAGTTGCACTGAAAATGACAAAAGGCGGCAAGGAGGAAGCGACGCAGGCATACTGTTTGGTATGTGGAGGAGATGACGACGAAGCCAACGCAGTTTGCGTTTCAAGGCGACTTCGTATGAAAAACCACATGCCGACAGGCCAATAGTAAAGGGAAGAAATTACCCCTCCCACAAGGGGAGGGGAGAAAAGAACATGCCAGGCTCATTGCACCATAATCGGCGATGAGCCTAAAATTAAAACAGTCCCTTCACCTTACCTGTCTCGGTATCTACATCAACCCTCCTGTAGGCAGGATTAGAGGATGTCCCCGGCATGAGTTTTATTGCCCCTGCCACAGGCACCACAAAACCTGCCCCCTTATATGTAAGGATGTCCCTTACAGAAAGCCTCCAACCCTTTGGGACGCCCTTTAGGTTAGGATTATCAGAAAGGCTGAGGTGTGTCTTGACCATACAGGTGCCCAATTTGGACATCTCGGGGTCTGCCTCCATCCTCTTGAGCTTTGCTGCTGCATCGGGGGTATAGTCCACCCCATCAGCACCATAGACCTCTCTTGCAATGAGTTCAATCCTCTTGCTAAGAGGGGTATCAAGCTCATAGAGGAACTTAAAGTCATTTGGCTCGTTACAGGCATCAATCACCGCATCGGCCAATTCAAGGGCGCCCTCACCCCCATACTGCCAGTGCTTTGACACTGCCACCCTCGCACCTGCAGCCTCTGCCAGACGCTTTACGGCCATGATCTCGTTTTCTGTATCAGTATAAAAGGCATTAATGCAGACCACTGGATTAATACCTGCCTTTTTGACGGTCTCTACATGCTTTATAAGGTTTGCACAACCCTGTTCTACCCAACCCACATTCTCATATTTATACTCCTCAGGCATTGGTTTACCAGGCACAGGTATAGGTGCACCACCATGACACTTCAAGGCCCTTATAGTGGCCACCACCACCGCCGCATTGGGTTTGAGCCCTGAGAACCTGCACTTGAGGTTCCAGAACTTTTCAAAGCCGATATCAGCACCAAAACCAGACTCTGTAACAAGATAGTCTCCGAGTTTTAGCCCTACATAGTCGGCGATGATAGAGGACTGTCCTATGGCAATGTTGGCAAACGGACCTGCATGGACCAATACAGGCTGCCCCTCAATGGTCTGCATGAGGTTTGGATTGAGTGCCTCCACCATCCAGGCCGTCATGGCCCCTGCCACCTCAAGGTCAGTTGTCGTAATAGGGTTACCAGACTTGTCATAGGCGACCACTATCTTACCGATCCTCTCTCTCATATCCTTAAGATCAGTAGCTACAGAAAGTATGGCCATTATCTCTGAGGAGACCGCAATGGCAAAGCCTGAACGCATCATAAAGCCATCATCCTTACCGCCAATGCCAATTATTATATCCCTCAGTGCCTGGGCGCAGAAGTCTATTATCCACTTCATCTCTACATTGCGAGGGTCAATGTTGAGCCTTTTGAGGTTTCTCTTTGCGAGCTGCTCGTCGCTGTAGTTAAACTCGTGCTGCATCCTTGAGGTAAGGGCAACCATGGCAAGATTGTGGGCATTCATTATGGCATTTATGTCGCCTGTAAGACCTAATGAAAAGGGCGTTAGGGGGATACACTGAGACAGGCCCCCACCTGCAGCAGACCCCTTAATATTCATGGTAGGGCCACCTGAAGGCTGTCTTATGGCTGCAATCACATTCTTGTTCCTCTTTCCAAGCCCTTGGGTCAAACCCATAGTAGTGGTAGACTTTCCCTCGCCGAGGGGTGTGGGGGTAATGGCAGTTACATCAATGTACTTGCCGTTAGGCCTGTCCTTAAGCCTATTTAGCACACTCTTGAAATCTACCTTGGCCACATAGTGTCCATGGGGCAAGAGTTCTGACTTCTCAAGGCCTAACTTCTCAGCGATCTCATAGACAGTCTTCATGTGCTTCTCGGCCGCCTCGGCGATCTCCCAGTCGGCATGCTTAGTTGGATCCAATGGCATACAATAAAACCTCCTAAAGTTTTTTGCTCTTGAAAATCAAGAGTAAAGACAATTTATTGAAAAATCAAGCTACAGGGCCCTCTCTTGGGCTTTAAGTCATCCTTTACTGCTTCCGCCGGTCTTTAGCCTATTTACTAATGACCTCACCCATCTTGAATATTGGCAGATAAAGGGCAACAACAATGTAGCCTATGGTCGTCCCAAGAAATACCATTAGCATTGGCTCAAGCATTGTTGTAAGGTTTGCAACGGCATTGTCCACCTCATCGTCATAAAAGTCTGCTATCTTGATGAGCATCTGGTCTAAGGCACCGGTGGACTCACCAACGCTTATCATCTGCACTACCATTGAGGGAAAGATGTCGGTATTAGATAGGGGCTCTGCCACAGTCTTACCTGCAGCCACTTCGGACTTGACACTCATGACTACCTCTTCTACCACCTTGTTGCCCGAAGACTTTGCACATACATCAAGTCCATCCAATATAGGCACTCCACTGTTAAGGAGGGTTCCTAAGGTCCGGGTGAATCTGGCGATGGCAACCTTCCTGATCAGGTCCCCCACTATGGGGAGTTTCAAAAAGAGCTGGTCTGTCTTCTTTCTGCCACCCTCGGTAGCCCTGTATTTTTTAAAGATAAAGATAAAGGCTACAAGGCCTCCTGCTATCATCAGGCCCCCAATACCCCCTAAAAAGTTGCTAAGCCATATTACAGACCTTGTGGGCGCCGGGAGTTGGGCCCCCATCTCGGTAAATATCTTGGCAAAGATCGGTATAACAAAGATCATTATTATAGTTATAACAAGCACCGCCACTGAGATAACAATGGCCGGGTATATCATGGCGCCCTTTACCTTCTTCTTTAACTTCATTGTCTTTTCAATGTATACCGCAAGCCTCAAGAGTACATCGTCAAGGACACCGCCTGCCTCACCGGCTGCTACGAGGTTCACATACAGGTCATCAAACTGTTTTGGATGTTTCTTCATGGCCTCCGCAAGGGTCATGCCCGTCTCCACATCACCCTTTATCTTTCCTACTACCTCCGCCATTGCCCTGTTTTCACTCTGTTTTGACAGTATATCAAGCCCCTGCACGATCGGTATGCCAGAGTTAAACATGGTGGCAAACTGTCGGGTAAAGATCACGATATCCTTCTCAGTGATCTTGCCCTTCTTTTTACCTGTCTTAGCAGGTCCTTCAGAGATACTGGTAGGATTTATCCGCATCCTCTTTAAGGCTGCGGTAACTTCATCCTTGCTTGCAGCGGTAATTTCTCCGCTCTTTTTAGTGCCGTCAGTGGTTGTACCTGTCCATCTAAAGACCTTTGCTGTTGCCATTTGCCCCCCTTTTATAGCTAATCAAAAACTGGCCTCGGATATAGACCTGCTGCCTTAACTATCTTTTCAATAGCACTTTCCCACTCTATAGCCTGGATGTGGACTCCCTTTACACCCGGTATCTCAAGCACCTGATGTATAAGTTCCACAGCGATCCTGATACCCTCCTCTTCCTGAAGTGCCTTTGCCTTTTTCTTGTCATCGCCTGCCGCATCCCTTGCCCTTGCCATACGCTCTATCAGAGACTTAGGGACAGAGACACCTGCCACTGAGCTGTCCATATACTTGAGCATCATCGCTGTCCTTGGGACTATTATGCCACCTAAGATGGCAGTCCTCTCGTGTAGTCCGAGGTCCCTCGCCTTTTGCATCTGAGACTTGAAGACCTCTACATCAAAGATACCTTGGGTCTGGATAAAATCTGCCCCCGCATCCACCTTCTTTTTGAGGTTAATGGGCCTAAAGTCAAGGGGCTCGCCACCCGGTGTCCATGAGGCCCCAATAAAGAACTTTGGTGGGACATCAAGTTTATCTCCGCCTTGCTGTAGTCCTTCATCACGCATCTTCTTTAGGATCCCAACCAGTTGGATCGTATCTACATCATAGACATTCTTGGCCCCGGGATGGCCCTTGAGCCTCCCGGCTGCACTGAACTTTTGATGGTCGCCTGCTATACACAGACAGTTTCTTATGCCAAGGGCATGGGCACCCAGGAGGTCGGCCTGCATGGCAATGCGGTTTCTGTCGCGACAGGTCATCTGCATCACCGGTTCAAGCCCTTCTCTCAGGGCAAGCACTGCACCAGCAATACTGGAGATCCTCACCACTGCTGTTTGACAATCGGTGATATTGGCGGCATCACAATAGCCTTTCAGTAGGTGGGCCTTGTGTATAATCTCTGAGCCATCGGCACTCATAGGAGGCCCAAGCTCTGCCGTTACTGCTGGAACACCACTTAGTATAACCCTCTCAAGATTACTTCCGCTCTTCATTAGGCCTTACCTCCTTCTTTGGCAGTCTGGGCCTCTTCATAGGCACGGATATGCTCTACAGAGACCCTTCTTGGGCCACCATCCCGTGCAGTTGACCAATCGCGAGGAGGTTGTATCTCTGTAAGCCTATCTAATGTGCCAAGCTGTTTCATCCTCTCCACAATCAGATACCAGGCACAGTCAATATCATCGGAGACCTCACACTTACCCCTATTGGTGCCTCCACAGGGCCCATTCATGAGGGTCTTAGAGCATCTCGCTATGGGACATATGCCACCAGTAAGATGCAAGATACAATTGCCACAACCCGCGCATAACTCCACAAATAGGCCTGCCTCAGGGACTGCACCATAAAACGATGTATTGATACCCGGATAAACAGGGATATTCCCGATCCGTTCTGACAGAAAGTTGACACCTACGCCACAGGCCGTTGAGAGCACAAGGTCATAACGCCTAAGCCCATCTATAACTGGTGTTAGGTATTCGGGCTCACAGTGACGCATCACTGAGCTATGGTCAATCTCCATATCAAGCCCCTCTTGAGAGGCCCTTATCTTGAGCAGTGATGCAATTGTCTCTGCCTCCTTACCCCCTCCGGCATGGCATACCGCAACGCAGGTATTACAACCAAATACAAGGACCCTTTTAAAATCCCTGACCATGTGCCATATCTCTTCAATGGGTTTCTGTTTACCTACTATCATGGTTTGTAGCTCCTTTTGTTTCTTATAGTCTCTGCAAAGCCCCCACAGACCTTGCTATAAGGATTGCCATTACCTGAGGAGGCCCTGAGCAAGGCTACCCGATCCCTATCAATACTGAGCATTGACAACAACTCCTGAATCCTCTTGACCCTTGCCTCCACCCGTTCATGGACACCCTTGAACTTGCACGACTCTGTAGTACAGCCAACAACTGCCACCCCATCGGCCCCACACTCAAAGGCCTTGAGTATGTCAAGGATGTCTACCCTACTTATACAGTGCACAGGGGCAATCCTAAAGTTCTCAGGCAGGTTAAATCCCCCTACCCCTATATGATGGGTGCACATGAAGGCCACAATGACAGGCTCATGCCTATTAGGGTCTAATGAACCAATCAGGGCCTTCATGCCCTCTCTGAATTGGCGGACATCGTAACTGACCATACTGATGGCCTGGGCTGGACACTCAGGGGCACATAGCCCACAGGCCTGACAATATTCGGGCCTGATAACTGAATAGGCCTCCACTTTCGGGGCATCATAGGGGCAAACCCTCTGGCAAGTAAGGCATGCCATACACTTGTTGCTATCAACCACTGCACCGCCACCACATCCCCTACACCTGCCTGCCTCCTTTAGGGCATCCTCTTCACTATAGCTGAACTCAAAGTGCTCAAAGGTCTTACATCTCGTCTCTGGGTCAAGGTGCCTTATCTTTATGCGAGAATGTCTCGCCACCCTTTCTTTGACAGTATCAGGCATATCTGATATCTTCTCTCGTTCAAAAGAGGGCAGAAGGCCTTCTACATTCTCTCCCTGAAGGTAAAGATGAACGGCCAAGGCCGCCCGATGGCCATTTGCCACTGCCGCTATGGCCGATCCAGGTCCTGTAACCACCTCACCAGCCAGGAATATGCCTGGGGTTGATGACATATGGGTCGCCTGACTCCACACCACCCTACCCCTTTCATCAATCTTCACAGAGCTGCCCTTGAAGACATTGTTGTCGCACATCTGACCAATGGTTATTATTATAGTGTCTGCCTCAATGAAGTTCGTGATATTGTGGTCAAAGGTGGGATTGAACCTTCCCTCTTTATCAAAAACCGAGAGGACCTTGGTGACTTCAAGGCCTAAGACCCTTTCATTATCACGCCTTACGGCCTTTGGTCCCCAGCGGTGGTTGATGGTGATACCCTCCTCTACTGCCTCATCAACCTCCCACTTCCAGGCAGGCATCTCCTCAGCACTCTCAAGGCAGACCATTGAGACCCTTGGGACCCCAAGCCTACGAGCACTGCGGGCCACATCCATTGCTACATTGCCTCCACCAATAACAAGCACATTATTGCCAACCTTAGGCCCCTTGCCAAAGGCTATATCCTCTAAAAAGGGGATGGCTAACAGGACACCTTCTCCCTCTACCCCTGGTATGTTCAAGGAACGACTAAGGGATAAACCCACTGCCACGAGCACTGCATCGTGCCTTGCCTTGAGCTCGTCTAATGTGACCTCTTCACCAACCTTAAAATTAGTCTTCACCTCTATACCCAAAGCGAGGATGTCATCCAAATCCTCTTTCAGGGCCTCTCTTGGGAGACGATAGGGGGGGATGGCTGCAGCGAGCATACCACCAAGCACAGGATGCTTCTCGTAAATCGTAATATCATAACCAATGCTTGCCAGATCCCTTGCTGCAGCAAGCCCCGCAGGGCCAGAACCAACGATCCCAATGGACTTGCCCCTTGTCTTTTGTATATGTCTCCGCTTGGCATGTCTGTATTGAAGGGACCTCTCTATGGCAAATCGTTTTAGGTGTCTTACCGCAAGGGGTTCATCAATAGAGCATCTCCTACAGGCCTGTTCACAGGGGTGATGGCAGATATAAGAACACACTGAGGCAATGGGATTAACAGCAGTAATTACCTCAAAGGCCTCATTGTATCTGCCCTGGGCAATGAGCCCCACATAGGCCTGCACATCTGTGTGGGCTGGACAGGCTGCCCTACAGGGTGAATAGGGGCGTGTCTCCTTTATCTCGGCCCCATAGGGATGGTAGGTATGGAATATCGCAGTAGTTGCACATTGCATCTTGTTTGCCCCTGAACACTATTTAATGCCTGCATGGATCTTGGCAGATGTGACTGTATTTTTCATGAGCATCGTAATGGTCATTGGCCCCACACCACCCGGGACAGGTGTTATAGCCCCTGCAATCTCTTTTGCGGCATCAAAGTCTACATCGCCCTTTAATATAGGCACAGGCTTACCTGTCTTTTCACTGATCTTTTCCCCTACCCTATTTACACCAACATCTATCACACAGGAGCCGGGCTTGATCCACTCTGGCTTTACAAGGTGGGGAACACCAGCAGCCACGATAAGTATGTCAGCCCTCTTACAATGGGACTCCAGGTTTTTAGTGCCCGTATGCACTACTGTTACTGTGGCATTTGCCCCCTTGCCCTTCTGGAGCATTATCATAGCAATCGGCTTGCCTACGATGTTTGAGCGACCAACCACGACCACCTCGGCCCCTGAGGTCTCAAAGCCTGAACGGACTATCAATTCCTGGATGCCTGCGGGTGTGCAGGGCAAGAAAATGGCCTCGCTACCACCGATCATTAGCCTGCCCACATTGACAGGGTGAAAGCAATCCACATCCTTGTCAGGGTCAATGGCGTTTATCACCTTCTTTTCATTTATGTGTTTTGGCAGGGGCAACTGGACAAGTATCCCGTGTATCTTTGGGTCTTTGTTGTACTTATCAACCAACCCAAGGAGGTCTGCCTCTGGTATATCCTCAGGTTGGTCATCTTGAATTGAATAAAACCCCAACTCATGGGCCGTCTTTTGCTTACCAGTCACATAACTAACTGACGCCGGGTTTTTACCCACTAAGATGGTCACTAAACCAGGCACCACACCGTGCCTTGCCTTCATCTCATCTACTTCCTTTTTGAGCTCTACCCTGATCTGGGCTGCAATCTCTGTCCCGTTAATAATCTTTGCAGACATCTCTCTGAACCCTCCTTTTGTTATTTGTCCTTTATCAACTCAAGCATCTCCTCACGGGTGCTCTGTTTGCTCCTAAATATCCCACGCACTGCCGATGTGACAGTCCTCGTGCCCGGCTTCTTAATCCCCCTCATACTCATACAGAGGTGGTCTGCATTGATAACTACCATACAGCCTTTGGGTTTAAGACGCTCCATGATTAGATCTGCCAGCTGTGCAGTGAGTCTCTCCTGGACCTGTGGCCTACCTGCAAGGTATTCAAGGGCCCTTGGTATCTCGCTAAGACCCACAATCTTACCTGCAGGGATGTAGGCAATGTGTGCCTTACCTATGAATGGGAGCAGGTGGTGTTCACAGACCGAATAAAAGGGTATGTCCTTAAGCAGGACCATCTCTTCATGACTCTCACCCTCAATGGGCCTTAGGAGGTCCTCTGTTGGGGGCTGTAGGCCCTTGAATATCTCGGCATACATCCTTGCCACCCTTCCGGGTGTATCAATGATGCCAGGCCTGTTGAGGTCCTCACCAATACCCTCAAGGATCAACCTTACACCTTGCTCTATCTTATCAGTATCCATAATTTGATTATTGGTCCGGGATAACCGCAATCTTTGAGATTTCCTCTCTGTTTGTATTTAGGCACACCAAAACATGATGCGACCATAGATGTAAACCACATTGCCATAGTTTCTGAAACGAATATCCTTAAGGATACTGCCGCACAGAAGTACCCTTGCTCGGTTGCAGGATCCTCTTATCGGTTACGACCAAATCCATCATAATATCATGAGGCTCAGTAGGGATTTGCCCCACTACTTGTTCTTCATAGGCAAGGGCTACAAAAATACAAGACTTAGTTGCCTTTAGGGGTGCAAGGAGTTTATCATAATAACCCTTGCCAAATCCAAGCCTATTGCACTGCTCGTCAAAGGCCACACAAGGGACGACTATCATGTCCATCAGTGTTGGCTCAATCTTATCTCCACCCAACGGCTCAGGTATCCCAAAGGCCCCAGTAACCAACTCCTTAAGGTCAGTAATCCTATAGACTTCTATCTGTGATGTATCCTTGATGACCTTTGGGACTGCTACCGTCTTGCCCTTTGACAGTGCGTATTCAATAAGGGCTGTGGTATCTACCTCGCTCCCAAAGGAGACATAGAAGAGTATCCTTTGGGACTCATGGAAGAACTCAAGATTGATGAGACGGTCGTATATGAGCCCATCCTTTCGTCTTCTGACTTCTATGCTAATGGCATCCCTATTTTTTAGGACCTCTCGCCTGATGGATTGTTTATCAGATACCATAGCAAAACAGTTTATATAATGCTGTCGCACTTTGCCCTATTGCACTACCTCACAGTTTGAGGAAACTCTGTTGCAGGGTCTGTTTGACTTTACTAATATCTGCCACGACCTCTGCTGAGGCCATAAAGGGGGGCCTGCCTGACAAGTCTGCATCAACTACTGATTGATGAAAGCCTATGGTCCCAATAAGCTCAAGGTCCTTGAGTTCCTTTTTAAGGAAATCAATGTCGGCCTGCGACCTGACCTTGTTAGCCACCACATAAACCCTTTTGATCCCCATGTTTTGTGCCAATTCCTTGACTACAAAGGCCGTCTGAACGCTACGCCTACCTGGCTCTATCACCACAATAAAGGCATCCACACCTTCACCGGTGCCCCTTGTCATGTGTTCTATACCGGCCTCCATGTCAACGATCACCACATCCTCACGCTCTGTAAAGAGGTGCTTTAGCAGCCTTTTAAGCAAGACATTCTCAGGGCAATAGCAACCCGTTCCACCGCCCTTTGGTTTTCCCATAATAAGAAAGGTAATGCCCTCAAGGCGATACCCAACATTGTCTGGGATATCATCAACCCTTGGATTGAGCTTAAAGATACCGCCCGGAACACCCGTTTTCGCGCCTGTACGTTCTTCAATGAGCTCAGCCATCTCTGAGATGGGCCTTATTTTTGGAATATCTTCAGGCGGGATACCAATGGCCTGAGCAAGGTTTGCATCAGGGTCCGCATCCACCGCAATAACCCGCTTACCGTCCTGTGCGAATAGCCTGGCGAGCACCGCCGAAAGGGTCGTCTTTCCTACCCCACCCTTGCCTGTGACTGCGATCTTCATTGGCTGCAATTATACCACAAAATTGTCTTGACAATATCATCAAAACAAGACATAATTTGTCCTGTTTATGCAGATCACAAAACAGGCAGACTATGCAATAAGATGTATCCTTTATCTTGCCTTTAATAGCACCGGCAGGACAGTAATGATTGAGGAGATCTCACGCACTATGGACATCCCAAAGAGTTTTCTTGCAAAGATACTGCAAAGGCTAAACAAGGCAGGCATAGTAAGGTCTGTTAGGGGTATTAAAGGTGGTTTTTTGCTCAACAGGGAGCTATCTGAGATCAGCCTCCTTGATGTCATAACCTCTATAGACGGTCCAATTTCTCTTAACCGTTGTGCCGTTGAGCAGGACCAATGCAGGAGGGCCTGTATCTGTACAGTGCATCCCGTATGGACCGAGTTGAGGCAAAACATTAAGGACTATCTTCAAGGTATTACCTTTGACAGACTCATTGCTAATACCGATTTAAAGACCCCCTTGGGGTCTAAAACTAATCCTTAGAGGGAGGAGTTTATGGGTGCCGATTATCAGTATGATAATCAAACAGTGAAGGGTTTTATTGTCTCTTCCATCTTCTGGGGTGTGGTAGGTATCGTGATTGGGCTCTGGATCTCGGTCCAGATGTGGGCCCCTTCATGGAATATCCCACCATACTTCACCTATGGAAGGCTACGGGTAGTTCACACAAACGGTTTGGCCTTTGGTCTTGGTTTGGGGGCAATCTTTGGTATCTTTTATTATATGGTAATGAGGCTCTGTAAGAGGCCCCTCTTGTTCCCAAAGCTGGCAAGATATCACCTTTATATCTTCAATGCTGCCATTGCCCTTGCGGCATTGAGCCTTTTTGCAGGCATGAATCAGTCCCTTGAATATGCAGAGCTTGAGTGGCCCCTTGATATAGGCGTGGTAATCATGTGGGTGATCTTTGCCATAAATATCATGGGCACTATAATCAAGCGAAAAGAGGAACAGATGTATATCTCGCTGTGGTTCATAATTGCCACTGTTGTCGCTGTTGCGATCTTGTATATTGTCAACAATCTCTCCATACCAGTAACACTTACAAAGTCTTATCACCTATTTGCCGGTGTCAATAGCGCCAATGTAGAGTGGTGGTATGCACATAATGCCGTAGGCTTTGTCTTTACCACACCGATATTAGCAATGTTTTACTATTTCCTGCCAAAATCTACAGGTATACCAATATACAGTCATAGGCTCTCAATTATCTCCTTCTGGTCTCTGGTCTTCGCCTACCTATGGACTGGGGCACACCATCTGGTCTATACACCACTGCCAGACTGGATACAGACCTTAGGTATTGTCTTTACCATGTTCTTGATCGCACCCTCATGGGGTTCAGTCGTAAATGGCTACTACACCGTGGCGGCCGATTGGTCAAAGATGAGGACCCACTATCTGACAAAGTTCTTTATATTGGGCATCACCTTTTATGGCCTTCAGACAATACAAGGTCCTACACAGGGTCTAAGGGTGGTAAGTCAGCTGATACATTACACTGACTGGGTCCCTGGTCATGTTCACATGGGCACAATGGGATGGGTCACAATGACTGCTGCAGCAGCAGTATATTATGTGATACCTAAAATCTACAATACGCAGATATACAGCGAGAAGATTGCTAACACACACTTTTGGCTTGTCTTGATCGGACAACTCATATTCTCAATTACAATGTGGATAACCGGTATCCAGCAGGGTGCTCTCTGGAAGGTAACTAACCCTGATGGTAGCCTTGCCTACACCTTTATGGAAGGCCTTGTTAAGAACTATCCCTATTGGCAGATGAGGACCCTGGGCGGCGTGATATTTACAGTGGGGATGCTCTTTTTCATTTATAATATCTATATGACCATGAAGAGGGGCAGTCTTGCCTCTTCAAGGGCTTAGGAGGTGTAACATGGCAGGCGAGATCTACAAAAAACCAATACTGTTTGCAATAGTCTCGGCAGTGGTGATACTTATTGGCACCATAGTTACCATGTTTATCCCTATGCTCACACCTCAGATGCACCCCAAGTTAGAAAACCTAAAGCCCTACACCCCACTACAATTAGTAGGTAGGGATGTTTACATGAGTGAGGGTTGCCACTACTGCCATACCCAAACCGTCCGCCCCCTCAAGACGGAGGTGATGCGCTATGGCGAATACTCAAAGGCCGGCGAGTTTGCCTATGACCATCCATTCCTGTGGGGCTCAAAGAGGACAGGCCCTGACCTGGCAAGGATCGGCGGTAAGTACCCCGATGCATGGCATTATGGTCACTTTGAGGATCCACAGAAGTTCTTTGCCGATTCAAATATGCCAAAGTATGGCTGGCTCAAGGACTATCCCATTGACCCTGCTGAGGCTGAGGCAAGTGTGAAGGCCCTCGGGTTCCCTTATACAAAGGCAGACATTGAGGCCTTAAAGGGAAAAAACAAGCTTGATGCCCTTGTGGCCTATATGCAGGTGCTTGGCACTGCGGTTGCAAAGAAACCTGCAGCAGCAATGCCAGTGTCAATGGGCGACAAGAAAAACCCCCTGGCTGGTAATGCAACGGCCATCGCCACAGGCAAAAAGCTCTATGATGCCAACTGTGCGTCCTGTCATGGCGCTGATGGTAAGGGTGGCATTGGCCCAAGTGTGGTTGATAATGTATGGCTTTACAAAGAGGGTGATGTGAGTGATGGTTTTATCTATATAATTATTGCTGAGGGGACCTCACCTGCAAGAGAGATAGAAGGTCGTACTGCTAAAGGTGGCATGCCCCCATATAGTGCCATGTTTGATCAAGATAAGATTTGGTCAATGACGGCCTATATCCGTTCTATACAAAATAAATAGGCAAGGAGGAAGGTGCCATGTATAAAGAAGACGAAGACAGAATTGAGGACTTTGAGGCAAAGGATACTTCACACAAACTCCCTATGGGTTGGCTTATACTCTTTTGGGGACTTATAATCTGGGGCATTTATTACATATACGCCTACACACCTGCATTCAGTGGATGGTCCCAAGAGAAGGCCTATGAGGAATCCATAAAAGAGACAAGACCTGTAAAATAAAGCCTCTTTATAGTAGGGGGCATAAGGGTTTTGCCCCCTACATTTGATAACAGTGTGACTCTTTCCTATGTTGCCAAGTAGATGCTTCATCGGTGTGACTTAATGCAAGGTGTCTTCAGTCAATCACTTCACATTAGGTCGTAATGACCTCTTAGTAGAAGACCTTGGAGTTTGTTAAGACGCTATTTACCTAACATCACTTATTTTAGGTAAAATAACTTCTCAAAACATATGTTAACGAGGGCGAACTTATGAACCATGATGCTATTGTATATCTCTTGTTTGGTGTCTCACTGGTATCTGTTTTTATAGGCATTATAGTCTTTTATTACTCCCGCAAGCGCAAACAGAAGGTGGAAGAGCCAAAGTATCGCATGTTTGACGATGATTGAGGGTTATAATTATTCCACCTTAAGATGGATTGCTAAGACCCTACAGGCAGTTTTGATAATTGGTACCCCCTTTGTCACTATCAATGGCAATAGCTTGTTGCGCTTTGACATCCCAGAGCTTAAACTCTATGTCTTTGGTAAGGACCTATGGATGGACGAGTTCTTTATTGTCCTTTTGGGCTCCCTGTTTATTGCCTTTGTCTTTATTCTTGTTACGCTCTTATTTGGTAGGGTCTGGTGTGGATGGGCATGTCCACAGACGGTGTTAAACGACATAACAGAGCTCTTTTTTGGCAAGTCCCATAAGCGGCCCGCATATAAAGCCCTATTTGCTTATTTTTTGACCTTCATACTTTCGGCCCTTGTAGGTGCAAACCTTGTATGGTATTTTGTCTCACCCTATGAGTTCTTTGACAGGCTTGCTACTGGTAGCCTTGGGGAGATAATCACAGGCTTTTGGTTGGTCTTGAGCCTCCTGATGTTTTTAAACCTTACACTTGTAAAGAGACGGTTCTGTGCCTCTGCCTGTCCCTATTCAAAACTCCAGAGTATAATGTTTGATAACCATACACTGGTCATAGCCTTTGATAATAGCCGAGCTAAGGAGTGCATGAACTGTAAGGCCTGTGTAAGGGCCTGTCCAGTGGGGGTTGACCTTAGAGAGGGACTTAATCCTGCCTGTATAAGCTGTGCCGAGTGTATAGATATATGTAAAAGGCTTACTGCCAAGGTTAATAAAAGGACTCTCATTGATTACCGTTTTGGGCACTTGGGCGGTCCCTTTAAGCCCCTTCGTCCACAGGTGATAGTCTTTGGCGCCATAGTCATTATCAGCCTGACAGCCCTTGTGTACGCCTCCGCAATACGCAATCCTATTGATGTGGTGATCACCCAAAACCAGTCCTTTCAACCGAGGCTATCTATAGACGGATCAATGGTCAATTCCTATATCTTGACCCTTTCAAACAGGACAAACAGAGAGGTCATCCTTAACCTAAAGGCAGATTCAAAAGTTGTAGATAGACTACTCGCCTCTCCTCAGACAATATCAGTGCCTGCAAAGGCCCATCTGAGAGTGCCAATTTATGTTAATGTCTATGACGACACAAAGGATAATTACATTGACCTGATAATAAACTCATCTGAAGGCACTACATACAAAAAGGCCGTTGGTTTTATCAGACCTGAAAGGAGGTGAGTTCTGTGTGAAGGCACTGATTATTGCTATTGTGGTAATTGGCCTTGCTGTAGTCATTGGGACCATATTTATTGGTTCAAAGACCTTTGATGGCACTGTAGTTGACAAGCCCTATGAAACGGCCATCAAGTATGACAAGATACAAAAGATATCAAAGGACTACAGTGTGGTTATAGAAAACCAGATACTCGGGATGGGGCGAAATACCCTTGTCTTTTCCATTAAGTCAGAGACAAAGGATACTGCCAAGATAACAGGTGTAGTGGTGACTATAACAAAACCAACTACTACAAGGTTTGACTGGAATTACGAGGCAAAGCTACAACCCGACGGTAGATACAACGCCCTGATAGATCTGCCTGATAGAGGTCAATGGGAAATAAGGGTGGTCTTTACTGCCAACGGTGAGGTGCTCACTTACCCGTTCTTCTATTATGTGCGGTGAAGGCGATTTAAAAATTAAAAACTCCTATGGCCTATGAACACGGAGGTAGATCCACAGTTAGTGAGTTAAACTAAAACTGATTTTTTCAGGAGGTAGCGGTATGGTAATTGTAAAGCCATTGGTAGGGTCTTTTGTGGTAGTGTTGTTATTGGCCTTTGCTGTTTATGCAGAGGTGGACTGTCAGATTAACACAGGGCCGTGTATAAAGCAGATACCCCATGACAGGGTACAGATTACCTTTGACATCAACCCAAAGCCTGTAAAGTTCATGGAAGAGCTGACCTTTAGGATAACCCTTATCCAGGATGCTAAGCCCATAGGTGATGCAAAGGTGACGATGGACCTTACTATGCCCGGAATGTTTATGGGCAAAAATAGCCCTGTGATTAAGCATGTCAAGGAGGGTGTATACGAAGGCAAGGGCGTAATACCCCGTTGCCCAAGCGGTAGAAAGGTCTGGCGTGCTGCCGTCTCTATAGAGAGAGGTGGTAAAACGGCCAGCGTGGACTTTACCTTTGAAGGTAAGTAGTGGACTTTGGAGTTGCCCTTGCCTTTAGCACAGGCCTTATGGGTGGCTTTGGCCATTGTATAGGCATGTGTGGTCCCTTTGTGGCTGCCTATACAATGAACAAGGCCGAGGCGGGGCATAGAGTGTCTGTTCTTCCACACCTTTTTTTCAATTTAGGCAGGACAACTACCTATGTCTTTATAGGTGCTATAATGGGGCTAACGGGCTCTTTTGTAAATAGCGCTGCCAGCCTTTCGGGCATCCAGAATATTGCCTCAGTCATTGCGGGGGCCTTTATGGCCTTGATGGGACTTGCCATTAGCGGGCTACTGCGGGGGCTTTTATCCTTTGAAAGATACAACTCCCTTATACTCAAGGCCATGAAGGCGCTCTTACAAGAGCCGTCTTCAACAAGATACCTCCCCCTCGGGATGCTCGTGGGTATGCTACCCTGTGGGCTTTCCTATGGCATTTTTATCGCTGCAGCTGGTACAGGCAATATGTTAAGGGGTATGTTACTGTCGCTCTCTTTTGGCATGGGCACCGCCTTTTCGCTTATACTGTTTGGCATCTTTTTTCACGCCCTTAGCGTGAGGCTCAGAGGCATCCTATATCGCCTGTCTGGGCTTGTGCTCTTTGCTATGGGTATCTACTTTATCTACAGGGCCCTTACTTACAATGCTTAGATGCAAACATTGCCTTCTACCCACTTATGAGAGTGAGGCGATCTATGACGAACAGGGCAATGTCTTTTGCTGTGAAGGCTGTCGTGGCGTTTATAACCTTATCCATCAAGAGGGTTTAGAGAGGTTTTACATAGACAGGAAATGGGAGCCTCAGGCAGGCTTTAAGGGCACTGAACTCTTTAAAGGTGTGGATGCAAGGGAGTTTGAGGCCCTTGTTAAGGCCGATGACAAGGGCCTTCTGGGCATTGAGCTATACATAGAAAACATCCGATGCGCCGCCTGTGTGTGGTTAAACGAAAAGGTCTTACATAGGACTAAAGGGATTGTATCTGCAAGGGTCAATTACGCCACCCATAAGGCCCAGATAAGGTGGAGGCCAGATGAGGTAGGCCTTCAGGATATCCTAAATAAGATCGTCTCTATCGGCTATAGGCCAAAGCCTTACAGCGAGTCAGAGCATCTGAGACAGCAGAAATCTGAGACCAGGGACCTCCTAATAAGGTTTGGCACTGCAGCATTCCTCTCTTCGCAGCTGATGGTTTATACCATCGCACTCTATGCAGGCTATTTTCAAGACATAGACCGCGATACTAAGTTGATATTAGAGGTCATTGCCCTTTTTCTGACTGCACCAGTGGTCTTTTACTCTGGGGCCCCATTTATCAAAAACACTGTAATAGGCCTTAGGCACCTCCATTTTACTATGGACACCCTCATTGCTGTAGGTGCACTCTCTGCCTTTGTCTTTAGCATCTATCAGATCATCGTAGGTGGGAAGGTCTATTTTGATACCGCTGCAATGATCGTAACCCTCATACTTCTTGGCCGTTATATTGAATCCTCTGCAAAAGGAAAGGCCTCAGAGGCCATTGGACTGCTTGGAGACCTTATGCCTAAAGAGGCAAGGCTTCTGCAGAACGGGCAAGAGACATCAGTGCCTGTAGAGTCTCTCAAGATTGGGCAGCTTATAAGGGTTTTGCCCGGTGAAAGGATACCTATAGATGGGCAAGTTGTGGAGGGGCAGACCGAGACCGATGAGTCCTTGATAACCGGTGAGTCTAGACCTGTACCTAAGCAGATCAATAGTCCAGTAATTGGAGGTAGCATAAACCTTCAGGGCTCAATACTAATAGAGGTCACAAAGGGGCCAAAGGAGACAGTCCTATCGGGGATCATTGAGGCCGTCAGAGAGGCCCAGATGAGGGCGCCTAGGATACAGGGACTTTCAGACAGGGTAGTAGGTGTGTTTGTGCCCCTTATCCTTTTGATCTCTGCCGGCACAGTAGTGGGCCATCTAATAAGGGGTGCAGCCCTACATGAGGCCTTAATGACAGGCATATCGGTGGTGGTGATTGCATGTCCATGTAGTTTGGGTCTTGCTACTCCGCTGGCAATACTTATTGCAACTACTGTCACAAGCAGTAGAGGGCTACTAATTAAGGGGGGTGATGTGATTGAGAGGGTCAGCTTTATAGAGACCGTTGTATTTGATAAGACAGGGACCCTCACAAGAGGGATGCCCCAACTAAAAGAGGTCCTTGTATTTGCAAGCGCACTTAAACCAGAGGAGGCACTTAGCATTGCGGCCTCCCTTGAGAGACACTCAGAACACACCATTGCCAAGGCCCTTGTAGAAGCAGCAAGAGGACTCAATGTATATAAGACAACAGATGTGGAGGCAATGCCTGGCAAAGGGATAAGGGGGTTAGTAGAGGCCAAGGAGGTCTTTTTGGGCAATCGTTCTTTAATGGACGAGCAGGGCATAATGGTCAGTGTTGATGAAACAGTTATATCAGATTTCCAAAGGGCCGGAAACACCGTAGTCTTTCTTGGATTTGATGGGGCTGTGAAGGCCTGTTTTGTTGTGGCCGATATGCTTAGAGAAGAGGCGAGGCCTGTGGTGGAAAGACTAAAGGGTCAAGGACTTGAGGTTTGCTTACTCAGTGGTGACAATATGCGCACCACTGAGGCCATTGCCTTAGAGGCAGGTATACATGATTTCACAGCAGAGACAACTCCGCGATCAAAACAGGAGTTTATAAGGACACTACAGTCTAAAGGCCAGAGGGTATTGATGGTTGGCGATGGGATTAACGATGCCCCTTCCCTTACAGAGGCCACTGTGGGGGTAGCAATGACAAGAGGGACAGACATTGCAATGGAGAGTGCCGATGTGGTCTTAATGAGAGAGGACCTGTGGCTCATACCGCTCTTACTTAGACTCTCTAAAAAGACATACACTGTGATTAGGCAAAACATATTTATGTCTTTTCTCTACAACATCTCTGCCGTGCCCCTTGCAATGACAGGCCTCTTGCACCCTATAATTGCAGCAGCGGCAATGGCCATTAGTTCGCTTTGTGTAGTGGGCAATTCACTAAGGATAAGGAGGCTTTAGAGGCCATGTGGACTATTGGCTTTCTGATATTCTTGACCTTAGTCATTGGCCTTGGTGCCTATTTTATATTCCTCTGGGCAGTCAAGAGTGGCCAATACGACGACATTGAGGGACCAAAGCACAGGATGCTTGATGACGATGACTGAGCATTGCTCAAGGGTTTAAGTTGGCCCCTTTCACTAAGTGGGCATTTGTATATAAAGAAGATGTCGTGATATAATAGCCCTCATGGCAGTGCAAACGGTCATAGAAAAAGTGGCCCTTCAAGAGGCTATAGAATCTTATCTAAATGAGCATCTCGTAGATTACCTGTCAAGATTTCAGGGTATGAACGAGGTCCGTCTTAAAGAACTCTCTATTATAGAGCGTGTTGTGCGGGTAGAAGAGGAGCTGAGACATCTCAGAGAGATTGAGATGGTGCGTCATGAGTCCTTGATGAAGGAGATGAATACCCGCTTTGAGGCCATGGACAGCCGCTTTGCAGCACTCCAAAAGGAGATGAATACCCGCTTTGAGGCCATGGACAGCCGCTTTGCAGCACTCCAAAAGGAGATGAATACCCGCTTTGAGGCTCTCCAAAAGGAGATGAATACCCGCTTTGAGGCTCTCCAAAAGGAGATGAATACCCGCTTTGAGGCCATGAATTCACGTTTTGAGGCCATTGACAGCCGTTTTGAGGCCATGAATACCCGTTTTGAGGCCATGAATACCCGCTTTGAGGCCTTAGAAAAGAGACTATCCTTTATCCAATGGCTTATTGGCACTGCAATAGCGTTAACCGCACTTTTTGCGACCTTTGCACCTTTTTTATATCGCAAGTTTATATTCTAATGGATTTTCAGAAAAAGTGGCATTGAAATTGAAGGAGCTATACTTTACAAAGGGGGCAAAAAGGTCTCCCTTTGGGGAAAAGTTACAAGTTGGGTTAAACCTTTAGGTTATGGCAAAACTGGTTTACATGCCTGATCTCTGCTTCAAGCCAAAGGCCAAAGGCCAGGTAAACCCTTTCCCGCACCCTATTTAGTAGTTCAAGATAGTCCTTTGCCGTCCCCCTACCCTCGTTGACAAAGAAGTTTGCATGCAGGTTACTTACCACTATTCCCCCTTGCCTCATGCCCTTACAACCGGCCTCATCAATGAGCCGTC
>Ga0308411_10000289_pt1 | contig 32726 bp, 27 predicted proteins | sample HotsprottomLayer_2_FD_203530 | JGI IMG/M metagenome (GOLD analysis project Ga0308411, IMG submission 203530) | Hot spring phototrophic mat microbial communities from Octopus Spring, Yellowstone National Park, Wyoming, United States -... | ecosystem: Environmental > Aquatic > Thermal springs >... | reverse complement strand
ATGGCGAATTTACGGACGCCTCTTTTCGCAGCACACCAATCGCTCAACGCACGGATTGTTCCGTTCGCCGGTTGGGACATGCCGGTCCAGTACCGTGGCATTATCGAGGAGCATACAGCGGTTCGGACAGCCGTCGGCATGTTCGACATCTCTCACATGGGGCGCCTCCGTTTGGTTGGTCCTGATGCCTTCGATCTACTTCAATTGGTCTGTACGAATCAACTGGCCACCATGGTCGAGGGGCAGATCCGGTACTCGCTGATATGCAATCACCAAGGTGGTATACGAGACGACGTCTTGGTCTACCGTTGGCCGAACGGCTGGCAACTCGTTGTCAATGCTTCCAACCGGGAGAAAATTTTGTCCTGGTTACAGGAGAATCAGGGGAATCGCCAGGTCACCATCATCGACGAGACTTTCGATACCGCCATGATCGCCATCCAAGGTCCGAAAGCTCTGGCAGTTTGCCAATCCCTAGTTGACGACGACCCCCACAAGCTCAAGTACTACTTTGGGACGGCAACCCGCTGTCTGGGAATCGATGCTCTGCTCAGCCGAACGGGTTATACCGGCGAAGACGGTGTGGAATTGATCATCAGCAAGGATCGAGCAACCGCGATCTGGAATGAACTCCTCAATCGTGGGGTCGTGCCCTGCGGCCTGGGAGCGCGGGACACCTTGCGACTGGAAGCGGCTATGCCACTCTACGGTCATGAGCTGACAGAAGAAATCAACCCTCATCAGGCCGGATTGTCATGGGCCGTGAAGTTGGAGAAGGCGGAATTCATCGGCAAGATGGCATTGGAGTCCGCCCGGCACGAGAAAAAACCGCAACGTGTTGGCTTGGAACTCCAAGGGAAAAGAGCGGCACGGGAAAACTGTTTGGTCTACCACGAAGGACAAACCGTCGGTCGCGTGACCAGCGGCAGTTTTGCGCCAACACTGCAACGTTCGATCGCTCTGGCTTACGTCGAGCCGGCATTGACCGCCGTCGGAACGTCGCTTCACGTCGATATTCGAGGTGACCGATCTCCAGCCACCGTCGTTAAACTCCCCTTTTATCAACGGTCTACAACTTAGTGGAGCTCCGAATGGATCCTAAGACGCTGCGATATAGCAAAAGTCACGAGTGGGCATATCAAGACGGCTCGGTCGTTACCGTCGGGATCAGTCAATTTGCCGCTGACCAGCTCAATGACATCACGTACATCAAACTCCCGGAAATCGGCAGAAGTCTGAACATCGACGAAGTGTTCGGCGAGATCGAGACCGTTAAAGCAGTCAGCGATTTATATTCCCCCGTCGCGGGTCAGGTGGTCGCCGTGAATCAGGCCGTTGCGCAAGATCCGGAGAAGTTGAAGGCAGATCCTTTGGGAGACGGTTGGCTCATCAAAGTCACCCCGCAAGGGGGATTGGACCATTTGCAGACTTTTGCAGAATACCAGCGGCAAATCGAGTCGGAGCCACACTAAGGGTGGTTTCGGGTAAATTCGTTCCGAGCGACCGAATTTTGGCAATACGGATTGGGCTTTACCAACGCGTTCACGGAGATTGTCATTGTCGCGTGCTTACATCCTCAACACCGAAGACGATCAGCGCCAGATGTTGGCGGCCATCGGTGCCGCGTCGATCGAAGAGTTATTTGCCTCCATCCCTTCCGCGCTGCGATTGCACAGCCCGTTGCGTCTTCCACCGGCCATGTCGGAACTTGAATTGACGCAGCACATCCAGCGATTGGGGAGTCGCAATCTCTCGGCACGCCAAGCCGTGTGTTTCCTCGGTGGGGGCAGTTACGATCACTTCATTCCCGCTGTTGTCGATGCGATCGCGGGGCGGAGTGAATACTACACAGCCTACACCCCCTATCAGGCCGAAGCGAGCCAAGGCAGCCTGCAAGCGTTCTTTGAATACCAAACTCTCATCTGCCAACTGACCGGTATGGATGTTTCCAATGCAAGCCTCTACGAGGGTGGGAGCAGTGTTGCCGAGGCCGTGTTGATGGCCCTGAACGTCACGGGACGGCGTGGCCCTGTTGTCACCACAGACACTGTGCACCCGGAATACCGTAGTGTCCTCCAAACCTACATGACAAACTTGAAAATACCCATTAAAGTCCTGCCCGCTCCGGAGGGATGCGTTGACCTCGAAAAACTGCAAACCCAAGTCACCGACGAGACACCGTGTGTCGTCGTTCAGCATCCCAATTTCTTCGGCAATTTAGAAGAGGTGGAGGCAATTGCCGACATCGCGCACCGGCACGGCGCCTTGTTGATTGTGAGTTTTGACCCAATCAGCCTAGGTGTCCTACGTCGTCCTGGGGACTACGGGGCGGACATCGCCGTCGCCGAGGGACAGTGCTTGGGCACGCCGATGGGGTACGGTGGTCCCTACCTCGGTATCCTCGCCTGTCGCAAGGAATTTGTCCGGCAACTCCCAGGGCGTCTCGTCGGAGAGACGATCGACCGTCACGGGCAGCGGTGCTGGGTCCTGACGTTTCAGACGCGGGAGCAACACATTCGGCGTGAAAAGGCGACGAGTAACATCTGTACAAACCAAGGGCTTTTTGCGCTTCGCGCCGCGGTTTATCTGACTGCGCTTGGGCCAGCAGGGTTAAAGGAGACCGCGGAACTTTGCCTCCAGAAAGCGCACTATGCCGCCGCACGTTTAACATCGATTCCTGGGGTTTCGCTTCGTTTCCGCCAGCCGTTTTTTAAGGAATTCGTACTTCGGATTCCCGGTGAGTTGGAGTCGACGCTCCTTCATTTACGCCAGCGCGGCATCCTCGCGGGTCTGCCTCTGAAACGTTGGTATCCCGATGCGCTTGATTCGCTTCTGGTCGCGGTGACTGAGAAACGGACGCGAGAGGAAATCGATCTCTTGGCCAACTCTCTCCAAGAGTGCCTCGCCAAGCGCTAGCTTCCGAGATGTACTCGCCATGCGACGTGACGTCCTGCTGGTCCTCATTGTGATCACCGCACTCGCACTGGTTGGAGTTGGCATCAATGAGTTTTGGCATCGCGATGGGAAAGGTCATTTCCGTCAGGCGTTGTTCGTTGGAAAATCCAGTGACTTGGGCGGCGGACCGGCTCTGCCGATTCGCCCTGAAACAAATGATGAGTCGCTTCCTGTTCGGGTTCCGGACTTGCGGTTGTTTTTGGAACGGGAAGAGTACGCGGCTTGGTACCGTGAAAATCGCTCGGAGCCGGACATCGATGCTCGTTCGCCCGAAAGCGTCGACTTTTCCGCTCAAAAAGTGGTGGTGGTCTTATGGGGTGATAAACCAGGCCTTGGTCACGATGTCAAGGTGACAAACGTGGAGCATCGACCGCAGGAGACCGTGGTCACGATTGAGACACGAACACCCGAGCTGATTGACCATTCGGCTCTCGTTTACCCCGGCTTGAGTATTGCGGTACCACGAGGCAGGCCGGTTCGGGTTCTCGTGAAAGGTGAGCGACTGCGACGCGTATCCAAATTCTTGGATTTTCGGGCAATGCAGACGATGGATCTAACGGTCGAAGTCGTCGGGGATGAACCTGGTATTAAACAACCGTGACGGGTCGCCATGCTGGCGAGTTTGAGACCTTCCATGTTGACACCTTTTGTTTGAGGCTAACATTCAATGGATAAGAATCAATCGACAGAACTGATCTTTGAGCTGAGCCGCCCTGGTCGGCGGAGTCACCTTTTGCCCCGCTGTGACGTACCCGAGCATCCCATCGAGGATCTCTTGCCGGCGAAAGCCATTGCCCCGTGCCCCCCTCCCTTGCCCGAAATCGCGGAAAGTGACTTGATTCGGCATTTCACGAATTTATCTACCCGAAACATGTGCATTGATACGAACTTTTATCCCCTGGGTTCGTGCACCATGAAATACAATCCGAAGAGGCACGAACGCCTGGCGGCGATGGACTCCTTTACCGATCTCCACCCACTTCAGGATGACGACACAGTTCAAGGGATGCTGGAACTGCTGTATGAGATGCAAGAGTTTCTCGCCGAGATTTCGGGCTTACCGGCCGTGTCGTTACAACCCGCAGCCGGCGCTCAAGGAGAACTGACGGCGCTGTACGTTGCGGCCGCCTACTTCCGAGACATCGGTCAAACTCAGCGTCGGCGGGTTTTAGTGCCGGACAGTGCCCACGGAACGAATCCGGCGAGTGCCGCCTTGGCCGGCTTCGAGACTGTCACCATCAAGAGCACGTCGGAGGGGCTGGTCGATCTCACAGATCTTCGAGGGAAGCTCGATGACCGCGCGGCGGTCTTTATGATTACGAATCCGAATACGCTTGGCCTGTTCGAGAAGCAAATTCGCGAAATCACCGATCTCCTTCACCAGGCTGGGGGCCTCGTGTACCTCGATGGCGCCAACATGAATGCCATCCTGGGTATCACGCGGCCGGGCGACTTTGGCGCCGATATGCAACATTACAACGTTCATAAGACCTTTACAGGTCCTCATGGCGCCGGCGGACCAGGCTCCGGTCCGATCGCAGTGCGCGACTTCCTAGCGCCCTACTTGCCAGCACCCGTGGTTGTTCGTGACGGGGCCTCGTACCGCCTCGACTTTGATCGGCCGAAGTCGATTGGTCGGGTTCGCACGTTTTTCGGCAACGTGGGGATTCTGTTCCGTGGTTATTGCTACATTCGCACTTTGGGCCCCGATGGTCTGAAATCGGTCAGTGAAAATGCCGTGCTGAATGCTAATTACCTCTTAGCGAAAATCAAGGATGTTCTTGAGGTGCCTCATGGTAACCGGTGCATGCATGAGTTTGTTGCAACGGCTCGGAAACTTCTCCGCACGCGGAAAATTAATGCGATGGCCATAGCCAAGCGGTTGCTCGATTTCGGTTTCCATGCTCCAACCGTCTATTTCCCTTTGGTCATTTCGGAGGCCCTGATGATCGAACCGACCGAAACCGAAAGCCGAGAAACTCTCGACCGTTTCGCGCAGGCCATCCAACAAATCGCGGAGGAGGATCCCGCCTTCTTGGAAAAAGCTCCTCACACGTTGGGCATCAGTCGGCCCGATGAAGCTCGGGCGGTCAAGAATCCCGTGTTGCGTTGGCAAGCGATCAATCCGCATGCCGCCGCGGAAACCCGATAGATCTTGCTCATGGCTCCCATTGTCCGCCTTTTCCCCTTGGAGTCGCGTTCTGGTCCGGCTCTTATGGCCGCGGATGAGGTCCTCTTGGAGGCCGCCGTCCGTGGGACGGCATCGCTGCGGTTTTACACCTGGCAAGAACCGACAGTCAGCCTTGGCTATTTCCAGTCGGCGGCGGAATGTCGAGCTGTCTTGCCATGGGTCCGTCGCGCTAGCGGTGGGGCCGCACTGGTCCATCACCACGAACTGACTTACGCGCTCGCCTTACCTGCCGGAGTGCCGTGGCAGCGGCGGGGTGAATCTTGGATTTGTCGGATGCACATGATTATCGGCAAAGCGCTTGCTCGCTTGGGGGTTCCTCTGGAACCCGTTCGCTGTGAAATCGAAACAAAAATCGGCCCCTTCTTGTGCTTCCTCCATCATACGCCCGGTGATCTGCTTCTCTCCGGTCACAAGATTGTTGGCAGCGCTCAGCGCAAATCCCGGGGTGCTGTTCTACAGCACGGTGGCATCCTCCTCGCCCAAAGTCCTTTTGCTCCCGAACTGCTCGGCTTACGCGATCTCACCGGCCAGGATCTCTCCGTGTCGTCGCTCGCCGCCGCCGTCTGTGCTGAATTCGAGGCCGACACAGGCTGGGAACTTCGAGAGTGCACCTGGTCGTTGGCTGAAGAAAAGCGAATCGAAGAATTGGTCGAAAACAAGTACGCCGCGGCGCATTGGAACGAAAAACGCTAGCCTCACATGGAGACCTTTACCAACTACGGGTTATCAAAAGCACGCTTTTCCCAGTAGTCTTGCAGTGCAGCAAAACTGCGGAAGCCGTAGCAATCGCGCAAGGCTCGCTCCACCCCATGGCGCTGCATCTGTTGGAGAAATGCCATGAATTGACGCACGCCTTTCTCAGCGAGGAGCACCTCGCAGAGGGAGACGCTTTGAACGTAAAACGCCGTCACGCTCTCCGCTGGCGGATAATCTGGGTATGTCAGCAGTCGATCCCAAGCAATCAGCTGCCGTTCACGATAGAGCCGGGGAAGAACCCGCAAGTAGCGCTCGATATAGGGTCGCGGCATGGAGAGGATGGCCACCGCTTCGTCGGCCCAACGGGGAAGCAGCGGATCTGGAAACAGATCAGCCAGCACCAAATGAGTAACCTCCCGTGGAATCCCGGCCGTCAGATAATCGAGTTCGTCACCGGGAAAGTCGATGCATCGGCGAACCACTTGTCGGTCGACGACCTCGACCGTGGCGTGTCCCCAGCCGCGTGGATCTTTACCAGTCGACCGTTGATAATCAGTTCCGGTCGGATGAATGAAAACATCGCATGGAACCCGCCACGTCGGAAACGACCCGTTCGCCCATCGTTCAATGGCAGTGACCCGACTTTTCTCCAGAAGCTGTAACAGTTTCTTTGCTTCCGCATCCGGCATGCGATGAATCACACGAAAATGCTCTGACCGCGTTGCCGTCCATCCAGCCGGGACCGGATCGGCAAAAACGACCGGTGTGGTCCCGTCGTGAAGCCGCTGCCGAACCTGACGGCCAAAAGCCGCGAGTTCAGGTTTTTGCTCAGCCAAGGCAATGGCTTGCTGCAGCTCCGCATCAAGGGCATCCCGCTCGGAAGAATTCGCGATGGTGCCTGCCTTGAGACGATCGACGACTCCAGCGATGCGGCAATAGGCCCAATCCGCTTTCCGTGCTCCCAGCAACTCCGGTTCGCGCGCGTGAACCTGCGCAAATAACCGACCGGCCTCTTGATACCGACCGTCGTCAAATGCTTTGACAGCTTGCATGAGCAATTCCCGGCTGTCCGCGACGTCATCGATGAGCGGTGTCTGTTGGAACGGATCGACATTCCGTCGCGCTGGCGATCGATGACCGTTATCCCGGCCGTCGATTCTCGCGTCTCGTAAAATTGGTTCAAGCCGTGCGAGCTTCTGTTGGATTTGGTCCGCTTGCTTCTTCTGATTGTTCAATTTCGCATCGCGGAGCAGAGCGGTGTACGCCTCATGCAAAAGGAGCAGGTAGTCGGCACGTCCGCGAATCAACGACAACCGGCTTTCGAGCGCCGCGACTGCCTCGGCAGACCGTCCCTGCCTCAGCATTTCGCGGGCTTGTTGTAAGGTGACTTGTACGTCGAGTTCCGTCAGTACCGAATCGGTCGGGGGGTCGGCCGCTCCGAGTCTCACGCTGGTGACACAAACGATTGCCGCTATGAGAACGCAGCGACGAAACCACGCCACGGGAGACTCCTTGCCCTTGGAAAGCCGCGGTCGGAACTCCTGCGCGGCCAGACTATTCCGACCGGGAAGAAATTGCAACGGCAATTCACTCAATTCGGAGTCGATACCGGCTCCGATTGGTTTTGCCTTACAGGCCCTGGTTCAGGACCTTCAAGCGCGTTAACTAGTTGATTGACCAGAAAAGGTTTAAACAAAACGAATTTCAGACCGGCTTGGCGACACTTCACAAGGGTGTGATCGGCATCGTACCCGAACTCCGCCATCATGATCATTCGTGCCGCGGGGTGCGCCTCACGAAGCTTTAAGAACGCTTCGCTCCCTTTCATATCGGGAGGCTTAACGTCGAGAATGATCGCATCGTAATTACTGACAGGCGCAAGTTTCAGAGCCTCGTCGGCGGTGCCCGCCGTTTCGACAATGCAACCCAATTGCTCCAACACGGCGTGAGCAGCTTTACGAAACTCCTCCGAGCTATCCACCACCAAGACCCGTCGACCGCGCAATCGGCCAGGGAAAAGGCCATCAATGGAGGCACCGTGACGACTGGGACTCAAATGGTCACCAACTTTTTGAATGTTCGCCTTAATTTGCCTTGCCTGCTCCAGGATCCGCTTCAGCCCTGCCTTGACGTCATCGGGTAGACCGAGATAACTCCCCAGTATCCGACTCGCCGCCGTCAGAATATTATCCACCGGCAGTGCAATTTCTCGATTGACCGCGGACAGCGACTGCTGCATGGAACACATGTCCTGCGCATTCAGCAATTCGAGGGTGTGCAAGGCTCGCGCGATCTCCCGAGCGAAGAGTTCCGCAAATTGCAACTCATCCGGTCCGAATGCATTAGGGATAGGACTTTCCACGTTGAAGGTGCCAATGACCTGGTCTTGGACGACAAGCGGCACCGTCATGGAACTCCTTGCTCCCGCGGCCCCCTGGATGTAATGTGGATCGGTAGTGGTATCACGGCAAAGATAGCTCTTCCCCGTTGCCGCGACATAGCCCGTGACACCGTTCCCCTCCTCACTGGCATACAAAACTCGGTTCTGCGCCTCCTCCGTCATGCCTTCCGCGAGCAAGGGTTCCAAGCGATTGGTTCGGCGATCCAACATACGGATCTCGATCACTTCATAATGCAGCACATCATGAATGGTCTTGCGGAGATTTGTCTTGAGAAGTTCGATACGGTCCTTCACCGGCATTTCTTGGAGTTGTTCCGGATCCAAGCCTGCTAAGCTCGAACCGGCGGCATGCAGCGCATCAAGTTTCTGACGTTGCAGGACCCGAGGTGTAATGTCACGACATTGCAATACGTAGCGTTTACCGGCGTGTTCCGGACCCGGGAGTGGCGATAAATTCGATTCGATGTAGCGATTGTTGGGGGTTTGAAGTCGGAATCGAGCAGGTAAACCGGAACTGGCTGTGTCGAACGGGTGCGGGTCGCCCTCCTTAATGAGCGGCCCGCCGAGTGCCTCCATAAACGGCTGGCCCTGACACTCACCGACACATCGGCTGCGAAAAGTACGGTTGGCCCATAAAACGCGCCACTCCGCATCCAAGACGGCCACACCGATGTCCAGCATCTCGAGGATCTGTTCGGCGCGAAGAAGTCGGCCAAACTGCTCCCGCACTCCCGGGATACTTGGATCCACCACACAGGCAGCAAAAGGCCCTTCCTCAACTAATGTCACGAGTCGACGGAGGTCCTCCGCCCGCACCACATCCCATTGATCGGGTCGTTGGAGGACTCCATCCAACGTGTGGTCCGGCTTGTCTAAAATTAATATTCGTGGACGATTGGCCACAATCCCATCCCTGCCCCGGCGCGGACAATTTGCGGAAGGCGAAATATCTACCCGTTACTCCTAATTATACCGGAAATCCGACTTTAAGCTCAATGCGAACTCCAACTCGGTGCGTCAGCCCCGAGCCAATTCAAGAATTTTTTGTGAGAGGTACACCTTCCACCAGCTGACTAGGTATAATGCCTTTCCCGACACATCCGGCTGATATTAGGAACAAACGTTCACTATGGAGTGCGACCATGCTAAGCCCAAGCTGTCTGGAAGAACTGAAAACTCGGTGGTTTCCGCACCTCACCGATTCCGCCCTGGATCGCCTGATCGAATTGTTGGAAACTCAAAGTCCGCTCCTCATCCATGGCAGCTTCACCTGGGTGGTGCCGATGGGTTGCCTCGCCAGCCATGCCGGTTGGCACCATCCAGAGACCGAGCATCTCCACGAAGAGGCGGGGATCTGCTGGCTCACAAAAGTTGCCGGTTTGAATCCGGCCACCTCGCAGGTCATCCGCGAATGGGATTCCCATAGTACTGACGATTGGGGATTCCGTGCAGAACTCTTAGGCGTTATGCGGGAAGAACGGGAAACTCGAGCAGTCCGGAAGCAGACGCAGCAATCGGAGCTGACAACGTATCGTTCGACCAACTCTCCCAGCGTTCTCACACCAGCCTGACGTTTCAAGGCAGGGCGGATTGAGACATTAGCATGTTGCCCCGTATCTTGGAGCCGGAGGTCATGGATAGCGCCGATGAGGCGCTCGACTACGACGCGATGGACCATCGTGAGGTCAATCGCCGCTTCGTTGACGATTTTCTCGCTGTTTGGAATCGAGCGAATCCGATTCTTGACGTAGGCACAGGAACGGCGCAAATCCCCATCGAGCTTTGTCGCCAGGTACCTTCGGCTCAGATCATCGGGATTGACCTGGCGGAGTCGATGCTTTGTGTTGGGCGAAAAAATATCCAGCAAGCAGGTTTTGAAACCGCCATTCGATTAGAGCATCAAGATGCGAAGAACTTGCCCTACCAAGATGAATCTATTGCGGCGGTGATCTCGAACAGTATCGTTCACCATATTCCAGAGCCAGCGCGGGTCTTGCGCGAAATGGTGCGAGTGTGTCAGGTAGGCGGAACTCTCTTTGTTCGAGATTTGATGCGACCGGCCGAATCAAAGCACTTGGAGCACCTGGTGGCAACCTATGCCCAAGGAGCCAACGAACATCAGCGGGCCATGTTTGCTGCATCGCTTCATGCAGCCTTGACGTTGGATGAAATGCGGCAAATCATCGCGGGTTTAGGTTATGATCCGATGACGGTCACAGTCTCGTCCGATCGGCACTGGACCTGGACAGCCGTCCGCCAGCCCATGCGACGGCACATCGTTGCATAATGCCCCATGACAACACCGCAGTCGTTTTCTGATCGATGGGCGGCTTTGGGGCGATTCCTTATTTTTACCGGTCGCGCCTTGCTATCGCTCCCGGCTGCTCTTACTCAGTTCTCGGAGACACTCCGGCAATTTTATCGCGTCGTGATCGGTTCTCTGCCCTTATCGTTGGTCGCCGGTATCGCGATCGGCGTGGTCCTATGGATGCATGTCCGGGGCGTCATCCTGCGATCGAGTATCGGCGGGCCTTCCGCCTTACCTTACCTCCCGACCGCCATTGCATTGGCTGTGGTCTTGGAATTCGCGCCCATCGGTGCTGGTTTAATCGTGGCAGGACGCATGGGCGCCAGTTTGGGCGCCGAGATTGGGGCCATGCGCATCACGGAACAGATCGATGCGCTGGAGGTCTTGGGGTGGTCACCGCTGAAGCGGCTGGTCGCACCACGGATCCTCGCTTGCATGACCGCATTGCCCCTTCTCGCAACCTTCATCGCCGCAACAGCCATCCTGAGTGGGTACTTCGCCGAGATGTTTGTCGGTACATTGAGTCCCCTCCTGTATGAACAGCGTTTATGGGACGAACTGTATTTGGGTGAAACGGTGGCCTCGTTGGCCAAGACCGTCGTTTTCGGATTCATGGTCGGAGTCTCGGGTTGTTTCTTCGGCATGGAGGCGACTGGCGGTACGGAGAGCGTCGGGCGAGCGGCCACCTTAGGTGTGGAAAGGTCTACCCTCTTGGTTCTCATCGCCAATGTCGTCCTTGTGAAAATCATCCAGACTTGGGTAATGAGCTAGAATGGCAGCATGATAAGCGGCACGACGATTTTCCCGACGGCCCGGCCTGAAATCCTGGAGGAGCCAAAAACTCGCCGAGTTCCTCCGCACCACGTCATCTTGCTCAACGACGACTTCCACAGCATGGAATTTGTCGTGACTGTGTTGATGAAGGTCTTCGGATATCCCACACATCGGTGCATCGAGTTGATGTTGGAGGCGCACCGGACGGGGCGGTCCATTGTGTGGACGGGTAGCAAAGAAGTGGCCGAACTCAAAGTGGAACAGATCCGATCATTCCATGAGGTGCGTGCGAGTCGCGATCTCGGTCCGTTGGATTGCGTCGTCGAACCAGCAGTGGGATAACCCTGCTGTCGCCCTTCGCGGGTATTCGAGCTGAGAGCGAAGGGTTCATCGTTCCTTGGGGTCCAGAGCGACGGCGAAGGAAGCCAAAGTTCCTACAATCACTGCAAACTTTTGAAACCCTCCGGAGCCACCTCACCATGAAGATTGGAATGAATTTATTACTGTGGACGGCCCACGTGACGGCTGAACATTTTCCGGTTATGGCGCGTTTGAAGGCCGAGGGTTATGACGGTGTCGAGTTGCCGCTCTTTGAGGGGGACGCGAGTCACTACCGGCAGATCCGTGCGGAACTGGATCGTCAAGGCCTGTCGTGTACTGCGGTGACCGTCGTCGGACCGGAGGCGAGTCCGATCAGTGAGGATCCCAAGGTTCGAGCGGCGGCATTGGATCGGCTGAAGTGGGCGATTGAAATGGCTTCGATCGCGGGAGCCGAAAACCTCTGTGGACCGTTCCATTCGCCACTGGGAGTTTTTAGCGGCGAACCGCCGACCGAATCGGAAAAGGCTCGAGCCGCGGATGTGCTTCGTCAGGCAGCCGAATTCGCGCAGTCGGCCAAGGTGAGGTTGTGTATCGAGTATTTGAATCGCTTCGAGTGTTATTTCCTCACGACTGCCGCCGATACGGTCGCTCTTGTTCACCGTGTCAATCATCCCAATTTCCGCGCGATGTTTGACACATTCCATGCGAACATCGAAGAAAAGTCGCAGGCGGCGGCAGTCTACCAGGTCGCCCCGGTACTCAGCCATGTCCACATCAGCGAGAATGATCGCGGCACTCCCGGCACGGGTCAGGTGCATTGGGATGAGGCCTTCGCGACCTTGCGACAAGTCGGATACGACGGCTGGTTGGTTATCGAATCGTTCGGTCGAGCGTTGCCGGCACTCGCGGCGGCGACCAAAGTGTGGCGCGATCTCTTTCCTAACCCAGAAAACGTCTATCGTCGGGGACTGGCGTTTATTCGCAAGATGTGGGACCTACACGAACCCGTGTGACGGCATTTTATCGCATGCTTACCGCGACTATTTCCGAGAGCGAATGACTTTGGCGGGCACTCCGACGGCCACCACATAGTCAGGCAGAGGGTGGGTTACGACGGCTCCCGCTCCTACAACGGTTCCTTCACCGACATCGGCCATCACCACGGCGGCGCTTCCAATCCAACAGCCGGAACCGATGGTGATGCGTTTGCGCTCGTGCCGTTGTTCACGAATGGGCATGTTCGGGTCGTCGGTACCATGAGTTTGGGCGCCGCTCGGAATATGGACGGCAGGCCCGATCAGTGTGTCTCGGCCAATCGTTACCAAACCTAAGTGACATCGGGGGCCAATGTAGACGTTTTCACCGAGTATGGCTCCTGTTTGGGAGAAAAGTGTACCGAATTCGACGACAGTTGTGTGATGGCAGGATGCCAAAACGCGCATTAAGAAGGCCCGTCGGAGGTACACACCGATCAACCCTGGAATCAGTGAGAGGGTTTGAGATGATCCCTCCAAAGCCCGGTCTTTGCCAAGTATCGGACACTTGAGCCAGTAGATCACGAGTTCAGGCCAAACGAGCAGGAGGGCCAAGCCCCGAGCAAGTGTTTTTATTGCCGCACGCAAAGGAGCCCCCATTACTGAAAACGGTCGCGGGTATGCGTGGCGGTAAATAGCCCTGTCAGGTCGAGAGCGATCTTGGCGAGGAATTGGTTTTGAAATTGTTGGGCCGTCGTCTGCGAATCCGCTGCAACCGTCACGCCATTGCCCGGAAACTCTTTGACGTACTCGTAAGGCGGAAAGATCTCAGGAGCATTTTCATCGGCATCGATGACACGAACGGAGACGACACAATTTCCCCGGAACAAGTGCCTGGAACCAGGCTCATACAAACTCATGGATGCCAACTCGATATCGAACACATAATCGACATCTAGTTTGCGGGCGATTTGTGGGCCTTCCAGGGAACGCCAATTTTCGTTCTTACGTTTGAAGTCATCGATGACAGCAGCAGGTAGAACCGTCACCCGTTCTTTGTTCACCTCAAAACCCGCCCGTAGTCCGTTGATCAGCAGGTTGGCCAATGACCTTTCCGCCCCCAAAAAGTCCGGTGAAAGGCCTCGGCCACGCTCCACAAGGACCGCCACACGAATCTCTTTCTTCCCCTTGGCTTCCCGAGCTTTTTCATAAAAGCTGTAATGTGAGGGCAGTTTCGGTTTGTTGAGATTGAGTAAATAAAAAGGCAAGGCGAAGGGTTTGCAACCGATCGCCAGCGCAATCAGAAGAAACACGCCGCCCGCGATGCGCCAATGAATTCTGGAAGTGTCCACCATGACACAAATCTCCCGCAGTCCTCATGACTGCCCGCGCAGGTAGTTCCAACCGATCAAAATAGCCCATCGGCCCAGCATCAGCGTCACCAGCACGATGAGACTGACTACGGCGAATTTCTCAACCGACCGAACCCAGTAGACCCTCCGGCGGTAAGCGCTCACGAGCGCCCACGGGATTAACCCCAAGCAGTAGAGTGCGAAGAGGGTCCCCACACTGTTCACCCGAAACGCATTGGCGAAGTCACCATGGGCTACGAGAGAAAAACTCGTCGTAAAGCCGCATGAAGGACACGGCCAGCCTGTCGCGGCATTGAAGCTACAAGGCGGCAACCCTAGTTGCTGGTGCGTACCATGCGTCTTCGGTGTTCCGTCAGCCTCGTAGGGCCGCAAGCACGCACCGATGGCAAACACCAGAATTAGGCCGGCCGCCACCCCCACCAGTCCCAGGCGAACCCACCATCGAACCGGCCGGTCGTCCTCTCCCGACAGCTCGGCGAAGGGTACATCGTCCAGGTCGTTCGGCGTCGCATCCGACATTTCAGAACAAGGCATCGGTTTGGAGTCCATAAGCACCGTCTCTTTTTTTGGCAAGCCCGAATTCATCTGTGGCGCCCCTGCTGACTCTGTCGGTTATTTAAGGTAGGATAACCACCGCAAGGCCAGCGAGGTGCTTCATGAAAGTTATTCTTGCCAATCCGCGCGGCTTTTGCGCGGGTGTGGTCATGGCGATTGAAACCCTTGAGCGAGCGATCGAACTCTTCGGTACCCCTCTTTATGTTTATCACGAGATCGTTCATAACCGGCCCATCGTCGAGCGCTTTCGCCGTCGGGGCGTGACGTTCGTGGATTCCATTGACGAAGTTCCTGAAGGGGGGACCGTCCTTTACAGTGCGCACGGCGTCTCACCGCAGATACGGGACGCCTCTCGGCGTCGGCGTTTACGCGCGATCGATGCCACCTGTCCGCTTGTGACCAAAGTTCACAAGGAAGCGGTCCGTTATGCCAAGGAAGGTCGCAGAATTATTTTAATTGGGCATGAAGGACATGACGAAGTCATCGGCACGCTCGGCGAAGCACCCGATGCGATCATTCTCGTCGAGAATGAACACGACGTCGAGCGACTTGATTTACCACCGGGCACTCCGGTGGCCTACCTCACCCAAACGACCCTCAGTGTGGACGAGACACGCGGAATCATCGCAGCTCTGAGACGGCGATTTCCACAAATCGTTGGCCCTGCCAAGGATGACATCTGCTACGCCACCCAAAATCGCCAGGAGGCCGTGCGCGAACTCGCGACGCGCGCGGACATTGTTCTCGTGCTCGGCAGTCAGAATAGTTCCAACAGCCAACGGCTTGTCGAAATCGCCCAATCGATGGGAAAGGCCGCCTATCTCATCGACGGTCACGAAGAAATTCAAGACACCTGGCTAACACCGGATTGCACCGTCCTCGTCACGGCAGGTGCCAGCGCGCCGGAGGATGTCGTGGAACGTTGCCTTGATTTCTTGCGCGATCGATTTGGCGCGGTGGTCGAGGAATGCACCATCCGTGAGGAAGATGTCCATTTTCCCATCCCGTTGGAACTCCGAACGGCGTAAGGGGTGATTTTTCTGACGGCCGACGAGAGATGTCCCGGAGGCCGTTCGCGGTGACACATGATGAATCCGTTTCCTGAGTTGGAATTGAACTACCGGCCCCGTCTCCCGCAGCGGCGGGATTGGCGTATCGGGTGCATCGGTGCGGGTTTTATCATGCGGGATTGCCATCTAGTGGCTTATCGGCAGGCGGGGTTCAATCCCGTTGCCATCGCGTCGCGGCACGAGGAGACGGCTCGCGCGGTCGCATCGCAACATCAGATCCCCAAGGTGTATCGCCATTACGAGGAGTTGTTGGCCGATCCCTCGATCGAAGTACTCGACATTGCCGTGCCGCCCGATGTGCAACCGCAACTGATCCGTGAAGCCGCCCAACACCAACACATCAAGGGTATCCTCGCGCAGAAGCCTTTAGCCATGTCCTATGCGGAAGCGAAAGACTGTGTGAGTCGCTGCCGCGACGCAGGAATCCAGCTCGCCGTCAACCAGAACATGCGATTCGACCAATCGATTCGAGCCATGAAAGATCTTTTGAACCGGGGTTGGTTGGGTGAGGTTGTCTTGGCCACCATCGACATGCGGGCAATTCCCCATTGGATGCCTTGGGCACAACGACAGCCATCGCTCTCCACGTTTATCATGAGCATTCATCATCTGGACACCTTCCGGTACTGGCTGGGGACGCCCGATCGTATTTTAGCCAGCACACGACCGGACCCACGAACGAAGTTTCCACACGAAGACGGAATCAACCTTTACATCCTGGAGTACGATTCCGGCGCCCGCGCCGCCGCTTGGGATGACGTCTGGACCGGTCCGACCCGCGAAGGATGCCAGGGCGACATTCGAATCCATTGGCGCGTTGAAGGCACCGAGGGATTGGCACGCGGGACAATCGGCTGGCCCGCTTACCCCGCTCGGTCACCTAGTACCTTGGATTTCTCCGTCAAACGTTTTCCAGGTTATTGGTTTCAACCTCGCTGGACGGAGGTCTGGTTCCCCGATGCCTTCGTGGGAACCATGAGCCAATTGCTTGTCGCCGTTGAGGAAGACGCGGAGCCAGAGATCAGCGGCCGGGACAATCTGGAGACGATTGCGCTCTGCACGGCCGTTCAGACCGCTGCCCGGGAACATCGCGTCACCACAGTCAAGGAATTCTTACGGTGAGGTCGAACCACGAAATCGAACAGGCCCTGTTTTGGTGGTGTCGTGGCGAACTGTGCGAGCGCGGCTCATCCCCGAGGTTACATGAACGCCCCAATTGGCGTCCGCAAGCCGAGCGACTTTGTCAAGGGTTTGGACATCCCGCAAGCGATATCACTTTTCCGCTGGCGGTTTTTGCACAGCCTTTTGATCCCACAACGATTGCGGTCGTCCAGGTTGGCGCAATGATACCCGGCCAACTCGGCTTCCGATTCTTGCTTGTGCCCCGTTGGCTGTACACCCGTTGCATCCGTGATCCATTTGCCGTGAGCGACCGTTTTCCGCCAGAGTGGAACGCGGTTGGTCTGCTTTCCCCCCTCGATTGGCACGAAGGTCCCTTAGCACCTCGCCGTATCGACCAGTTGCAGCACATATTGCAAACGGGCAACAGTCCGTTATTGCTCGGTGCTGTCCAAGCATTGGTTGATGGTAGTCGGGTCGTTTTTCAAGATCGTCAGCCCAACGAGACTTTGATTCGCCATCTGTGGAACCTTCTTCCCGAAAGTTCTCGAGCCGAACTCTGGCCTGCGACCTTTGCTTTTTCCAATTCCATGCGGTTCGACGTCCTCGTGATGCCGAATCTCGCCACCGGTGAGTTGGACCGCTATTTAACGGAGGATGTCGTCATCGACTACCCCGAGGGCCGCTACGAGTTTTCACTCCAATACGCCATCGAACACGGCGACCAGTCGGAGGTCGATCGTCTATTCGGACGTCGGAGCACGAAACAGTTCCTGCGTTTTCTCGTTGTCGTGTTCGTCCTCGCCATCATCGCTTATCTGGGAATCGAATATATATTCGCTCCATGATTGTTTCTCGAGCGTTTACTTGTGTGTATGGTGTGAGCACTCCGAAATCGACACGGCGAACTCGCCAAAGAAACTCATCCCATTTTTTCGGGCCAGGGTGGCCGACAAAAGGGTAAGGCTTGCATATTGGTCAAGATGAGCAGCAACGAAATACAGGCGAACGGACCGCTGATGACACAGGCAGCCTTCGTTGGGAACCCAACAAACTTACCCGATCTTCCCAAATGTCGGGTACGTTCGAAGTCACAGAAGGGAATTCGCGGCTGAAAGGGAGTGTTTGGCGTCCAGTTGAAAATCACTTTGGAAAAACTGGCCAGGTCTCTTCGAGCATTAAACCCGACAAAATCGCCGCCGCTTGCCAGACCTGAGTGTCATGCTTGACGAGGGCGAGTTGATGCAGCAGCAACCACCGGCGTGTCGAGAGGACATCAAAGACGCTCGCTTGACCGGACTGTTGCGCTTTGCTTGCCAAATTTACCGCTTCTGTTGCCAGCGGAATGACACGTTGACGAAACGCCTTCGCCTGGAGTTTGGCCGAGACGTAGTTCTGATAAGCTTGCGAAATCTGCTCGGTGAGTTCGAGTTCCAATTTCCGTGTTTCCTGAATGGCTTTGCCCCATTCCGCCTGCGCCGACCGGATATTTCCTTGATTGCGATTCCAGACAGGGAGGGGCAGACTCAGGGAAACTCCCCAATCGTGTGATCGGTTTTGCCCCTGCCATGTATACCCAGCCCCCAATGTGAGGTTGGGCCGAACTTCGGCTTCGGCACGATGAACCAATAACCTGGCCCGTTCAACGGCTACGCGTGCTGCCTGGATTTGGGGGTGTGCTTGTCTTGCTGCTTTCAGCATGGCCTCCAAATCGTAATCGGGTGGATCGAAATCGAGTCGGCCCACCAAGTTGGTGAGGGGCAGTTCGGGGACGCCTGCAGCTGTTGCCAAGCGACGAAATGCCACGCGATATTCCATTCGTGCCGCCTCCAATTCCGCTTCCAGCCTTGCGAGGGCAGCTTCCTGATTGACTAATTCCGAACGTGGACTTTGACCCGCCTTCTCCAAGCGGCGTGCCAACTCAGTTAATTCTCGGTCAGCACGAACGGCTTCTTCGAGTACTTCGATGCTGCGCTGTGTAGCCAAGACCTCAAAATACCGCTGCCGAATCCACGTCAGTAAGACAAATCGCTCGATGTGGTAGGCATAAGTCGCCTGCTCGATCGCTTGTTGCGCGGCAGCAATGCTCAAGCGGCGTTTATCCCGACGAACAATCTCTTGTGTGAAAAACGGTGACCAGATCCCCGAGCGGCCTGCCCGATCGTTTATTTCATCGCCCGTCACGGTCAGAACAGGATTCGGGTACCGTCCGACTTGGATTGCTTGACCGTGGGCGGCTTCAATTTCCAATGCGGCTTGCGCCAAGCGGGGATGATTCTTATCCAACAGGCGAACGAGATCATCCAAGCCAATCGGCGGCGTTGCCTCATCGGCCGGGATACGGAAGGGAATTAAGGCCAGGAGAACTACCATCAGTGGCAGCCGGAGCGTGCAAGGGGGAAGTCGACACAACATCGTCGGGAATACCCTGATACCGAATTATTGAATCGTTCGTCCCAGATCTCCCGTCAATGTGAGAAATTCTGGAAAGACTGGAAAAGTCAATGCCAATTGCCCGATTAACACTTCCCGAACGAGAAAACGGTCGCCCCGCACGCGTCATATAATGCCTCAGTTGAAAAAAAATAGGAAACGGCTTCATGTGGCCCATGTCACCTCAATTTGGCGGACCGTTACGAATCGGATCGATTACTCTACCGACCCGATTCCACCTCGCGCCACTCGCCGGATACACCAACATCGCTTTACGGTTATCAATTCGCGAAATCGGTGGACTCGGTTTAGCGACGACCGATTTGGTCAATGCTCGAGCGATCCTCGAAGGCAAATCCAAAACGATGGAGTTGCTCGCCACGTGTCCGGAGGATCAACCCCTGGCTGTGCAAATCTTCGGATCGAAGCCCGAGGACATGAGAGCAGCAGCCCAATGGTTACAAGATCGTGGCGTACCGATCATCGATATCAACATGGGTTGTCCCGTGCGCAAAGTCGTCCGCACTGGCGGAGGATCGGCAATGCTCTGCGATCCTCACGGTACCATCAGGTTGGTGGAACAGGTTGTGCGCTCGGTGTCGATTCCAGTCACCGTCAAAATGCGTCTCGGGTGGGACGAGCAAAATCTCACGGCACCCGATTTTGCCGCTGCGTTCGAAGATGTCGGAGTAGCAGCCATCACGATTCACGGCCGGACGCGGGAACAAGGGTTCGGCGGCAAGGTCAAATTGGACGGCATCCGACGCGTCGTTGAGGCAGTTCGCCGGATCCCAGTGATCGGGAATGGCGATATTCGGACGATTGCCGATGCCGCGCGGATGTTTCGTGAAACAGGATGCCAAGGGATTGCCATCGGTCGCGGAGCTTTGGCCAATCCCTGGTTTTTCCGCCAACTGGATTCGTGGTATCGAACGGGCGATCCTGGTCCTCGCGCCACCTGGGAGGAGCGGTTGCAATTCATGGAAAAACACTTCCATCGCTTGGTCCAGTGGCGGGGGGAGCATTTCGGTTGCTTGCAGTTCCGCCGGGTCGCGACATGGTACGCCAAGGCGCTCCGCATAGGGAAGCGCATTCAGCAGCGAATGATTCTGCTTTCGAGTGTCGCGGACTTTCAGAGCATCGTCGAGGACATTCGACTGCAAGGGGAGCCAGCCGACTGGTCCTCTCGTGATGCGACTGAGTTTCCGATCGCTGTACCGTCCGGTCCGATCAGCCACTGGTAATGTCTCGCCGGGGCACGGGTTGTTCATCACGTCGGGATGGCTCAGAGCTGTGTTGATCCTCATCCTCAAAAAAAGCCTTTTATTGCCGCCTTGGTGAAATGGGCAGGATAGCATGCTAACAATGGCCGTCACATCGGACTTGCATTGGGGAGTACGCACACGCGGCGATGCGGCGACTTTGAAACTCGCGGATTATCTTTTTGCCCAGCCTCCCAATCTGTTGCTCCTTGCTGGGGACATCGGCGCTGGTGAGGATTTTGCGAAATGCCTCAAGATTTTTGAAACGCTACCCTCGATCAAAGCATTGGTACCGGGAAACCACGACATTTGGGTCACATCGGACGATGCCCGTGGCGATTCGTGGGCCGTCTACCAACAATGGTTGCCATTGCAATGTCAGGAACATGGCTTCCATTATTTAGATCACGGCCCGCTGATTCTCCCCGCACATGACGTGGCAATTGTCGGCAGCATCAACTGGTATGACGGCTCTTGGGCTGTGGGGTCGGAATCGTGGGTACCACCTGAGGATTTCGACGATCGCTTACGGGATATGCGTTTTAGTCGAGGTCGGCACAACGATGCCCGCTTCGTTCGCTGGCACCACTCGCATAGTAGTTTTACCGCTTGGGCCGTGGCCCGGTTAGCCCATGACATCGACAAAGCCTTACATGCCGTCGCGCAGGTGGTTCTTGTCACACATCACCCCGCCTTTCGTGGCTTGAATTTCCCGCAGACAGGTCCTGCCACATTAGATCGCATGTTATGGCTAGCTTTTTCGGGCAACCAAACGATCGAAAATCTGCTTCAACGCTATCAAGACCGCATTGCTCTTATCTTTAGTGGCCACACCCACCGAGCACGAAGTGAAAAATTTGGACCCATTGAAGGGTATAACGTGGGTGGCGATTATGAATGGAAGAGGTTGCTCTGGGTGAGCTGGCCCGAAAAAACCGTCCAGGCAATCGAATTTCACGCCGAAGAGTGAGACAGCGACCGGTCATTCCGTGTGGTTTAAGCTATCGGCCAGTCGCCACCGTTCGATACCAGTCGAGCGTTCGCCGTAACCCCTCCATGAAATCAACGGTCGGTTCGTAACCGAGGTCTCGGCGGGTGCGTGTGATGTCGGCCTTGGAAAAACGAACGTCGCCCGGACGAGGCGGCCCAAAAAGCGGTTCGAGGTCCTTCCCCAACAAAGTGTTCAAAGCATGAACCAGTTGCAGAACGCTTACGCTATTCCCCGTACCCACGTTATAAACCTGACCCGAGACATGAGAGGGAGCGTCGGCAGCACGGATAAGAGCGTGCACAGCGTTCGCGACATATGTAAAATCGCGGGATTGTTTGCCATCGCCGTGCACAGTGGGTTGTCGATTCTGTGACATGGCGGCCACAAAAAGAGCGATCACGCCCGAATAGGGGCTGTCAGCTCGCTGACGAGGGCCGAAGATGTTGAAAAAGCGAAGCCGAACTGTCTCCAGCCCATATGTTGCTGTGAACGCCTGGCAATAATACTCCCCCGCGAGCTTGGCAGCGGCATAGGGCGAGAGCGCCGCGACTGGGTCATCTTCCTTCTGACCGTCCTCGCTCGACAACCCACCGTAGGCGCTGGAACTAGCAGCGTAGATCACACGTTGCACCCCTTGCTTCCGTGCGGCATCGAGCACTTGCAGCGTTCCCGTTGCGCAAGCGGCATGCGACACAAGGGGAGTCTCGACACTTCGCGCTACCGATGCCAGCGCCCCCAAGTGAAAGACGATTCGGACACCATCCATCGATCGACGGAGCAGATCCGTATCGGTAATGCTGCCCTCGAACAATTCAATCTTGCGTCCCGCCAGATTGTCGCGCAGGCCGGTGCTGAAATCATCGAGGACGCGGACATGATGGCCGGAACCCAGCAACGCATCCACTAAATGCGAGCCAATAAACCCCGCGCCACCGGTCACGAGAACATGATCGGCCATACGATCTCATTTCCGAATCTGGCGTTCATCCCGCTACGACCATCGAGTTTGTGACCCGACGGGAATTCCGCCGATGCCTTTGTGGCGTGCCAATTCCCCACGCCGATTCGAAGCAGGTTACTTCTTCTTCGCATCGAGAGCAGCTTGGGCTGCCGCCAAGCGGGCGATCGGCACCCGAAACGGCGAGCAACTCACATAGTTCAACCCGATTTTGTAGCAGAATTTCACGCTGTCAGGCTCGCCACCATGCTCTCCACAAATCCCGACCTTAAGATCGGGACGCGTGTGCCGGCCTTTCTCCACCCCAATCCGCATCAGTCCGCCGATACCGTCAAAATCGATCACCTGGAACGGATCACGCGGCAAAATCTCGGGTTGGGGCACTTCCTCACCATGTTCATTCCGGATCTTCGGTGGATCCATGTAAAACTTGATGAAACTTCCGTAATCGTCGCGGCTCATTCCCAAGCCGGTTTGCGTCAGGTCATTCGTGCCAAAGCTGAAGAACTCGGCTTCCTTCGCAATCTGGTCGGCGACGATACATGCGCGAGGCAGCTCGATCATCGTTCCGATCAGGTAGTTAATCCGACGGCCTTTCTCGGCGAAAACCTTCTCCGCCGTCTCACGCACGACACGGGCTTGGGCCTTCAATTCGTTGAGAAATGCCACCAACGGAATCATGATTTCGGGTTGTACTGCGACCCCTTCCGCAGCGACGTTGCAGGCTGCTTCAAAGATGGCCCGAGCCTGCATTTCTGTAATCTCGGGGAAGACAATGCCTAACCGACAACCTCGGAAACCGAGCATCGGATTAAACTCATGCAATGACTTAACCCGCTCGGCAATCACACTCACTGGCACACCGAGTTCTTTGGCAACTTCAGCTTGCCCTTTCTCGTCGTGCGGCAAGAATTCGTGGAGGGGCGGATCTAAGGTACGAATGGTAACCGGGTATCCTTTCATTGCCCGGAAGATGCCCTCGAAATCGGCACGTTGGTAAGGGAGCAGTTTGGCCAAGGCTTTGCGCCGGTCCTCCTCCGACTGCGCCAAAATCATCTCGCGCATCTCGCGGATGTGGTCGAAGAACATATGTTCCGTGCGGCACAAACCGATTCCCTCCGCACCGAATGCCAAAGCCTGTTCCGCCTGGTCCGGTTTATCGGCATTGGTACGGATTCGGAAATCACCGCGGGCTTTGTCCGCCCAACTCATGAGTTTCGCATATTGTTGGTACACTTTTGATTCGGAAGGTTTTAGTGTCTTTTGGATGAGGACCTGCACGACTTCACTGGGCTTGGTGGCGACCTGGCCGAGCATCACTTCACCGGTGAAGCCGTCCAAGCTGATAAAATCGCCGTCTTTCAGTGTCAGACCACCGACCGTGACGGTTCTTTTCTCGTAATCGATTTGCAAGTCGGAGCAACCGACAACACACACCTTACCCATCTGTCGGCTGACGAGAGCGGCATGCGACGACGCCCCTCCGAAAGCGGTGAGAATGCCGTCGGCCGCCTGCATGCCTCGAATATCCTCCGGGCTGGTCTCCCGCCGGACGAGTATCACACCCTTACCGTTCTTGCGAACATATTCCTCTGCTTCATCCGCAAAGAACTTGATCCGACCACTGGCTGCACCTGGCCCCGCATTGATCCCCTTGGCAATCACCTTTGCATGCCTTTTAGCCTCGGGATCAAAAATGGGTTGCAACAATTGGTTCAAATCATCCGGGGGAATCCGGCCCGCACTTAACGCTTCTTCTTCCGTGATTAGGCCTTCATCCACCATATCCACAGCAAAGCGAACGGCCGCAAAACCGGTACGCTTGCCGTTCCGCGTCTGAAGCATCCAGAGTTTACCTTTCTGGATCGTAAACTCAATGTCCTGGACGTCGCGGTAATGACGCTCCAGGATCCTTCGTACATCTTCGAGCTGGGCATATACCTGAGGCATTTCGTTCTTCAGTTCGGCAATTTTCTTGGGCGTGCGAATTCCCGCGACCACATCCTCCCCCTGGGCGTTGATGAGATATTCCCCGTAGAAGACGTTCTCACCTGTCGCCGGATCTCGCGTGAATGCCACGCCCGTGCCGGAATCGTCGCCCATATTTCCGAATACCATTGAACAAATGTTCGCGGCCGTTCCCCAATCGTGCGGATAGCCATACTGCCGCCGGTAATCGATCGCCCGGTTGTTATTCCATGAGCCAAAGACCGATGCGATCGCCCCCCACATCTGCTCCATCGGATCTTCCGGAAATTCTTTACCTTTACGCTCCTTGACCACCTTTTTGAACCGACGCACAAGTTCTTGCAAATCCTTCACTGTCAAATCCGTATCGAATTGCAAATTCCGTTCGTGCTTCAACTCTTCCAAAATCTTCTCAAACGGATCGATTTCGGTCTTACTTGTCGGCTTCAAATCGAGTACGACATCACCGTACATCTGGATAAACCGGCGGTAACTATCCCACGCAAAACGTTCGTTCCCGGTCGATTCGATAAGGCCCTTCAACGTCGATTCGTTCAGCCCGATATTCAGAACCGTGTCCATCATCCCGGGCATCGAAACCCTCGCTCCTGAACGACAAGAGACAAGGAGAGGATTCTTGCTATCGCCAAACCGAGCACCCATGACGGCCTCGGTCTTCCGTAAGGCTTCATCAACCTGGGCATTCAACTCGGGCGGGTAGGTTCGATTATTAGCGTAAAAATAGGTACAAACTTCGGTCGTGATGGTGAATCCGGCAGGAACAGGCAGGCCGATCAAACACATTTCGGCCAGGTTGGCACCCTTGCCACCGAGCAACTCCTTCATCTTGCCGTTGCCTTCAGCCGTTTTCCCACCGAAAAAGTAAACGTACTTCTTGGTCATCGAATTCCGCCTGAATCTTAAAATGGTTCACCACGAACTTTGGCAATGTAGCAATCCCAGTCACAATCGTCCAAATGACCAGGATTGAAAACTCACGGGGTGTCCCCACCGGGGCTTAGAAAACAAGCAGAGCGTTGCCGCCGAACGACACGGGACTCATCGGATACGGCAGCGACACAGCCGGCAGTCAATCGTCACAGGTGCGGAATCGGCTAAGTAAAATCCGAAAAAACGACAGTTTTGCATTCTCCCCGCGTTCGGAACTTCCGCCGTGTGCGTTGGTTTTCTTGCCAGAATGAGCCGTTTTCGGATATTCTGATTTTTCTTGGAATCGATGAACGTCGGAGTTGCTCGCTGTCTGGAACTTTGTCGAGAAAGGATGAGGATTTTGTATAATCGGAACGCAGGGAGAGTGTTTTTTTGCCTCGCCGTGCCGGGGGCGGAGGTTGTAACACTATGAAAGTGGCGATCGGCAATGACCATCGAGGATTTGCCGCAAAACAGCGCTTGGTTCGCCTGATACGGGACCTCGGCCACGACGTCCTTGACATGGGATGCCACGACAATGGCTATGCCGATTACCCGGATTATGCCTTTGCCGTCGCGGAGCAAGTGGGGCGTGGAGAAGTTGACCGTGGCGTTTTGATCTGTGGCACGGGCATCGGCATGAGCATCGCCGCGAACAAAGTGCCCGGCGTCCGCGCTGCCTGTAGCCACGACCTGGTCACGGCGGAAATGAGCCGCCGACATAACGATGCCAACGTGTTATGCCTCTCAGCTGATTTACAAAGCGAAGAAACATTGGAACGGATGGTCCGCCTATGGCTAGAAACCGAATTTGAGGGCGGCCGACATGCTCGACGTGTGGAAAAAATCAAGGATTATGAAAAAAATCATTCTTGCTGATCAGCCCTGACATTTAGGGGTAAGATCAAGGTGCTGTCCGGGAGGCTCACGAAGTCTTTTTACTGAAAAGCGTACCCCAGACGCTTATGCCATCATTCAGTGTCTCGTTCGGCACCACCAGATGTCGAGTCGAGGGCTGCGGCAAATATCTCGAGCGGGTGCCGCGCGTCTCTGTGGGTCAAATCTCGAATTTGGTGGCGGCACGAAGTCCCCGTAGCGGCAATTGCCGCTTCTTGATCGAGCCGTAAGTCAGGGAGCAGTTCCGACTCAGCAATTCTGAGACTCACGTCGTAGTTGGCCGCCTCATAACCGAATGACCCAGCCATCCCACAGCAACCGGACTCCAAAGGAATCACTTCCAGACCGGGAATATGGCGGAGTAGTGCTACGGTGGAATCGATTCCACGTAAAGCTTTTTGATGGCAATGCCCATGAACCAGCAAACGGCCCGCTACGGATTTCAGATTCGGGCGTGAGTTCGACTGAGACCATCGTCGCGCAATCCAACCGTCGGCGAGTTCCGCCGCCTGAGCCACCTGCTGCGCGGTCGTACCTGGGACCAATTCAGGCCAGTCGTCCACAATGGTCAGCAGACAACTGGGTTCGAGACCGAGCAGAACGGCCCCCTCCTGCAAACGGCGGCTCAGTTCGGGTAAACCGCGCCGGGCCATTTCCTGTGCCTCCGTTAAGAATCCTTTGCTAATTAAAGCCCGCCCACAGCAGGTGCCAGCCAACTCGACGTGGCAACCCATCGCACGGAGGATTCGTACCGCCGCTTGACCGATCTGCGGCTCATTGAACGTTGTGAAACAATCGTCGAGTAAAACGACTCTTGGTCCCTGCGCATTCGGGTCCTGGTCCAGTGTGTGGCGTGGCACCTGCAACGATTGGTCCGCAGTAAATTGAAGGCGGAAATGCCGACGATGGAACCGTGGTAACTCCCGCCGACGATCCAGCCCGACCCCTAGGTGCAATAACCAGCGGATGAATCGATTGCGAGCGGCCCAATTGACCAAGGGTGCCCATGCCGCTGCCCACGGATAGAGGCGGTGCACGTAAGCGAAGCCGATCTGCCCTATGGGCCTTCGATGCCGGCGGTAATACGCATGTAAGAATTCTGCTTTGATTTTGGCCATATCCACATTACTGGGGCACTCCGTCTTACAGGCTTTGCATTGCAAACACAGGCTCATCACATCGAAAAGCCAACGATTTTCCAAAGGCGATTTCGCAGATCGTGAAGGTTGCGTTTGGAGCGTCCCACTCACTAATGCTGTTCTCAGAGCATTCGCTCGGCCACGGGTACTGTCTCTCTCGTCGCGGGTTGCCCGAAAACTCGGACACATGGTGCCGCCCTGCGTCTTGCGGCAGACCCCCGATCCGTTGCACAGTTCGATGGAGCGATAGAATCCCTCCTGCGCCGAGTAGTCGTAAATCGTGGGAAGTGAGATGGGCGCAGGTTGAGGATACCGCAAATTGTCGGTCATCGCCGGTGCATCGACGATCTTGCCCGGATTGAAGAGATTTTGGGGGTCAAAGGCCCGTTTAATTTCGCGAAAAGCTTCGTAAAGCACGGGACCAAACATTTTGCGATTCCATTCACTCCGAGCCAAGCCGTCGCCGTGTTCACCAGACAATGCACCCCCGAACTCGAGGATCAAATCGGTCACTTCTTCGGTGATTTGCCGCATTAACGCGATATCCTGCGGTTGGTGTAAATCGAGCAGCGGCCGAATATGCAAGCAGCCGACACTGGCATGACCGTAGAATGCCCCGTCGGTTCCATGGCGACGAAGGATGTCCCGGAAGCGCAGGGCAAACTCGGGTAGCTTTTCTGGGGCAACCGCACAATCTTCCACAAAGGTGACCGGTTTTCGCTGGCCACGCATGCCATAGAGCAACGGCATGCCGGCGCGACGCAAAGCCCAGAGCCCGTCACGGAGGCGAGGCTCTAATGCTGGTGTCGCGTTCAGTAGACCGGGATGTCGCTGCAACCGCCGCTGCAAATCGTAAACTCGGCCGGAAACTTCCGCCTCATCCTCACTGCTAAACTCGACCATGAGCAGCGCTGCGGGGCGACCTTGAATCGCCGCAGCGGCTTCGCGAACACTCGGTTGCTGCCGCGCCAACTCAATCAGATATTCATCGAGCAGTTCCACGGCAGACGGGCGGTATTCGAGGCACGTCGCCACGGCGTCGAGCGCGGCTCGAAGTGACCGAAATTGTGGAACCAATAAACCGCGAGTCCGAGGTCGTGGTACTAACCCGATCTCGGCCTGTGTAACAACCGCCAATGTTCCTTCACTGCCGACGATAAGATCGCTCAGATTATGGCGGCCAATGACCAGAGCATCCAGATTGTAGCCGCTGACGCGCCGCAGAATCTTCGGAAACCGCTTGTCGATCTCAGCGCGATGGGCCGTCACAATTCGTCGTACATCGCGATAAATCTTCCCTTCCAAAGTCGGCAATTCGGCTCGGCGGTCCCATTCGATCGGACCAACTGGGGCAAATTCAGCTAACTTTCCGTCCGACAACACAACCTTCAACTGACGAACGTGGTCAATTGTCTTGCCGTACCAGATCGATCGCGCACCGGCGGAATTGTTGCCAATCATGCCCCCCAGATTGGCCCGACTGGCCGTGGCTACGTCCGGACCGAAGATCAAACCATAAGGCACTAACGCCTGGTTGAGTTGATCGAGAACAACACCCGGTTGGACGATGGCTCGGCGGGAAACTGGATCAATCTCAAGAATTCGATTCAGGTATTTGCTGCAATCAATAATGATCCCATGTCCGATCGACTGCCCCGATAGGCTTGTCCCTCCTCCTCGAGGGGTGATGGGAATCCGAGCCTCCAAGGCCAGTTGAACCGTCGAAACCAAAGCATCGACTGTGCGGGGTATCACGACACCGGCAGGCAAGATTTCATAGATACTCGCGTCGGTGGCATAAAGCCGCCGCGCCGTCTCGTCAAATCGAACTTCGGCATCGACGTGTCGAGCCAGATAGCGTTTGAATTGCGTTCGGTGTAGGTCAGTAAAGTCGAACATTCCGTCAGTATAATGCCTCAACGGCTAGCGATTTCGCCCGTCCTTCTCGCAGCGTGACCTTAGAGGCTCTCGATCCAATCGCTTGCCCCGCCACCACAGTTCGCGACAAGTCGTCAGAAAAATTCAGCACGGGCTTTCAGCTTCGTCCACCGATCGGGGCGGGCGTCCGAGAAATGTCGAACGGTGGCTCGACCAACTCTTCACTTTCGGAACGGTCACGGAAAACGAGCAAGATGCGGGCGCGTCCCAGAGCCGTAAACTTAGGCTCCGGGTAAGTTTTCGATTCAAACGGATTGTCGAATTGAAACTCGTAAATCAAAACTCGGGTCCCATTCAGGCCGACAAAATGCAACTCTTCGGCCGGCCTTCCGGGTTGTTTATCGTGCAATTCGAAGATGCGGCGGATCACGCGCTTGAGTTGCCGGACATTAACATGATCCTCGACGAAAATGAGATCGATCGCCAGACTATGAAACACCTTGTGCGCCAGATGTCGGGCGAGTGGCGGAATGACGCGGTGGTACGGCGGCCCCACATTATCATGCACCATATGACCATCGATCGGCTCCGGTTCGGGTTCGTCACGGCGCAGCCCGTTCCATAGGACGCGGTGCGGTGCCAGCCAGAATCCGTGCCCATTCCGGTATTTTCGACGCCGAGCCGCTTTGAAAATTCGCTCAATGCCGTCGATCAATCGTCGTCGTGCTTGAATATCACTGCGACGTTGCAACCGTTCTTGCACCAACGGATCAGAGAAATCATCGACCGATAGCCGAAGCGGCCATCCCGGATCGAACTCGCGTGCTTGCGATTCCATCAGCGGAACCAGTGTAACAGCCACCGCGCAGGGGTCAGGATGTTTCTTCCCGCAGTCAATGCGCCAAACGCGTCGCGGCAAAAACTGCCGAATGCGCCGAACCGTGCTCCGATCAACGAGGCCATGGATATGAAGAACCCGTTTTGCGGCGCGCGCTGGTGATCGAAAACGAACACGGATTTCATTCCAGACAATCACCCAAAGAACTGCAAGCTGGACCCAGCCGAGTGCCGTTCCCAATGTGGCTGTGACGGGCATATTCATCAACGGCATTGCGGCAGGATGTCGCCAAATTAATGCCCCCGTGGCCGTCAGAACAAGATTTAACGAAATGCTGATAAAAAAGCCGAAAAAGAGAAACGATCCCAGAGCGAGAGAAACCGATCGAACCCGCGTACTTCCGCGCGGTCGCCAAAGAAAGCACAAATCATGTCGGCCAGGCAGCATGTACACGACTGAGAGAACGGACCAGGCAAGTAAGCAGCCCACGAGTGACCACCATAGTGGTATCATCTGCCCCACGAGAATGAGGATTGAGGCGAGAGCCAGGAATAGCGGTCCACGAATTGAACGCTGCACAGGCACCGTCGACGAAAACTCATCGTGAATCAGTCCCACGAGAAGATAAAACGAAATGAGCAAACCAAGGAGCATGCCCGCCCATAACAGGCACATCACGATGAGGTAGCCGAGGTAGAAATAACTTGTTCCCCACAGACGGAGCACCTGTGGGAAATAATCGCCGAACGCTAGGACTGTTGCTCCCCAAACGATCAAGCAAAACCCGATCGCGCGGATCAATGGAGGTACACCACGTTTAACGGGCGGCGTTAATCGGAGGTCATAGCCGATTTCAATGGACCAGCGCTGCAACCATCGACCCAAACTGCGGAGAGCCGAAACGACGGGTAGCAACCACGGAAGAGTCGATCGTTGATGCCACCAAACGAGCACGGCCAGGAGTGTGATAAGCCCTGCGGCCAGGACTAAATCATGCCAATCACTCGCAGCGCTCTTCCGTCCTAAGAATTCCAAGACGAGTGCCGCGGTGAGAAAGCCAAACGTAGCCCAACCATTCGTCCCGAAGAGTTGGCGAAATGTACGAACAACACGAACGAATAACTGCATAACTACATTCCACCCAATCAGCGAACTTTCGGCAAGTTGCGTTGGCTATTTTCTTCCGTCTCCAATCGCTCGATGAGTTCACCGGCACATCTCGCGGGCCAACTTACCGTGGCGGGTCATTAAACAAGCTGCAATGTGCCGCGTGTCACTCCCAATTGATTCAAAGCGCGGAGCCGACGCCAAATCTCCTTTGCTTCGGCCTGCCCGGTGAGAACCCGGCGGTACACCGCAAACAAGTCGTGCGCTTCTTGGCCAGTCTCATTGAGAAACTCGATACGGAAATTCCGGATTCCCAATGCTAACATCCGGGGCAGATACTCCGCAGCGGATTGGGGTATTGAATTGTACACCGTATTGCGGCATCCCGCATCCGGCCGTAGGGGGAACAATGCCCCATGGCGATCCCGCAGCTCAACCCGATGTCGGTCGCACGGTCGGCCACAATCTCGATGATCTTTCCCGTCTGACAAAGCGGCCGCAAACACGCAATGCTCGTTATGAAACATCGGCATTCGGAGGTGCACGACGGCCTCTACCAACCCTGCATCGATCCGGCGAACGACTGCAGCAAACTGCTCCCAATTCAAATCGTGGCTCAATACCAGACGCTCCAGCCCTTCCAAACGGAACAAATCGGCTGTTAACTCATTGGCCACATTCAGAGAAAAGTCACCCACCCTACCCATATTCGGATATTGCTCACGAAAAACGTGCAGCGCCGCCAAATTCCGAATGAGAACAAAATCCGGTCCCGCTGCAGCAGCTGCATGGAGAAACCCCTCTTCGCCCGGCTTAATAATTCGCAACGTGGCTATGCCGACGCGAACTCCCAGGCGGCGGGCTTGCTCAATAGCCGCGCGATAGCGTTTGGTGTCCTCCAATTCGCAGACAACGGAATCTGGTCGTAGAGGGAGGACGGCTTGCAACTGTTCCTCACTTCGGACGAGGACATGCAGAGCGACCGAGTCGTCACTGCGGTGCTCCGACCATGGTGTCGCTGCGGGAGCCATTGCGTCCCGCAGGTGTTTCAAGGCGTCTGGATCACCGACCGGGTGACTAGGCCGAAGGGCGTGCCATAACTCGTCCACAAGGCGGCGCCGAAGCCGATTGACCGCGCTGGCCGGAATCATCACCGCCTTGGGCAACGAAGCATCCAGATGATCGAGCCGAAACGGCGTGTTCCCCAATCGTCCCAGCTGCTCGCGCAAGTCATGGACCGTCGTCGGACGATTGCGAGCGACCGGCACCGGCCCCGGCCAAGACCCCTCAACTTCTTGTCCTTGGGCTGTGAGCTTCAGCCAAAAAGCTCCGCCGACCTCAGCGCGTGCCAAAGCGCTTAAGGGGATCGCATGGACCAACCGATCGGTCTTGTAGCTCTCAGCCAGCCTCGCACGCAACTGTGGATCATCGGTTTTCCAAGCGATGGCACCGATCGCTGGTCTTCGCCCGTCATGCGTGCCACGCTCCAGGCGGACCCGAACCACCCGGTTACCCCGAGGCTCAACCGAGCGCAACCGGCCTCCCGGTTCATCCTCCTCAGGTCGGCTTTCGTCGAACACAACTCCAT
>Ga0308411_10000286_pt1 | contig 32948 bp, 28 predicted proteins | sample HotsprottomLayer_2_FD_203530 | JGI IMG/M metagenome (GOLD analysis project Ga0308411, IMG submission 203530) | Hot spring phototrophic mat microbial communities from Octopus Spring, Yellowstone National Park, Wyoming, United States -... | ecosystem: Environmental > Aquatic > Thermal springs >... | reverse complement strand
AGCAAACAATCCAAGCCGATTGACCCCGACACCGTGCTGGCAGATAGAACCAACATGGCGTATTCGTCAATGCTTGTAACCTACGGCACAGGTGTCGGTGTGGTCGTGGCGATTGGTAGCCAAACAGAAATTGGCAAAATCAATCAGATGATTGCTGAAGCCGATGTATTGGAAACGCCGCTCACGAAATCCATTGCACAGTTCAGTAAAGTGTTGCTTTATGTGATTTTAGCCTTTGCGGCAGTTACTTTTCTTGTTGGAACAGCGCGCGGCGAACGTTGGGTGGATATGTTCATGGCGGCAGTTGCGCTTGCCGTCGGTGCGATTCCCGAAGGATTGCCTGCGGCAATGACCATCACACTTGCAATCGGTGTGGCTAAAATGGCGGCGCGAAATGCGATTATTCGCAAACTCCCTGCTGTCGAAACGCTTGGAAGTGCGTCTGTCATTTGCTCCGATAAAACAGGCACGCTCACCCAAAATCAAATGACTGTCCAAGTCATCTATGCAGATGAAAAGCAATACGAAGTTACAGGCGTTGGGTATGAACCAAAAGGCGAGTTTCGACTCAATCATCAACCGATTGAAGCACAAAATGCAAAAGCCTTAATGGAAACCGTGAAGTGCGGCTTGCTCTGCAATGATTCCAATCTTCTTTCAAGCAATGAACAGTGGCGCATTGAAGGCGACCCAACCGAAGGCGCGCTCATCGTTTCAGCACTCAAAGCAAAACTCAATCGTGAAACCTTGCTTGCCGAAATGCCTCGCATTGACGCAATTCCGTTTGAATCCGAATATCAATACATGGCAACCCTTCACGAAAGTCAGGCACTTGGCGGAAATATCGCTTACATCAAAGGCTCTCTGGAACGAGTGGCAGAACGATGCGAGAGATACCTCACTGACACAGGAGAACTCAAACCCTTTGATGCGGAAAACATCAAACGCCAATCCGATGAACTGGCAAAACAAGGCTTGCGCGTTCTTGCCTTCGCCTACAAATTATTTCCAACAACAAAACTAACTATTGCGCATGAAGATGTTGCACAAGGACTTGTGTTTTTAGGATTGCAAGCGATGATTGACCCGCCGCGTCCCGAAGTTATTGATGCTATCGCACAGTGCTATGCGGCAGGCATTAAAGTCAAAATGATTACAGGCGACCACGAACTCACTGCGAAAGCGATTGCCGAGCGCATTGGCATTATTAAAAATCCCGAAACCGATGGTGTGATAAACGGCAAGACACTCTCGACACTTTCAGAGCAAGAACTGCGTCAAGTAGTGAAGACAACTTCAGTCTTCGCGCGTGTTGCGCCCGAAGATAAACTTCGCCTTGTGAAAGCCATTCAGCAAAATGGTGAGATTGCGGCAATGACAGGCGACGGCGTGAATGACGCACCATCGCTTCGACAAGCCAACATCGGAATCGCAATGGGAATCACAGGAACTGATGTTGCGAAAGAAACTGCCGATATGATTTTAACCGATGATAACTTCGCCACCATTGAAGCCGCTGTTGAAGAAGGGCGAGGGGTTTATGATAACCTGGTCAAATTTATTGCTTGGACACTGCCCACAAACTTTGGCGAAGGCTTGATTATCCTTGCCGCTGTCTTTGCAGGAATCACACTCCCAATTTTGCCCGTGCAAATTTTATGGATAAACATGACGACCGCCATTTTGTTAGGCTTAATGCTTGCCTTTGAACCAAAAGAGCCTGATATTATGAATCGCCCGCCACGCTCGCCAAACGAGCCGATTTTGACAACAGAGTTGATTATTCGCATCATTATTGTTGGGACAATTCTTTGTGCGGGTGCGCTGTGGGTTTTTGAATGGGCGCAAGCACAAGGTCGCTCAAACGAAGAAGCCAGAACGCTTGCCGTAAATGTCTTCGTGCTGGGCGAAATGATGTATCTCTTTAACTGCCGCTCAATGCGCTACTCAATGTTCCGACTGGGACTTTTCACCAATCCGCTTCTATGGCTCGGCGTTTTCTTGATGATTGCCCTACAAGTGCTTTACACTTACGTGCCTGCGATGAATATCGCATTTCAAAGTGCGCCGCTCTCGCTCTCCGATTGGGGCATTGCGCTCTTGCCGGGACTTGCGATTTACATCATCATCGGCTTAAAAAAATACTGGCAATACGGCAGACACCTAAACCTTGAACACAAATGAAATGGCTCGAGAACATTCTCGTTGCGGTCGATGTCAGTCGTAACGAGCACCCGCATCTCGAAGATGCCGCAACATTGGCACTGCGCGAGCAAGCCACAATTACACTTCTTACTGTGCTTCCAAAAGAGGCGCAAAATCCAAGCTTGAAAAATCTTGTCGAACAATATGCAACCGATGTGCTTGAAAAACTCCGACAAAATCTCATCGCACAAGGCATCAATCAGGTGCGTAGTTGCTACAATTACGGCGATGTTGCACAGTCAATTATCAATAGTGCCGAAAGAACAGGTGCGGACTTAGTGGTGCTTTACGAAAAGCATTCAGACACAAAACATTTAATCAGTGAAGTGGTGAAAAAAACAATTCGTCTTTCGTCTGTGCCTGTATGGACAACACTCAAAGGGGCAAGACACGAGATTAGAAAAATCCTTTGTCCTGTCGATTGCTCTGCCGCTTCAAAAAGCGCACTGACCTTGGCACTGCATCTTGCAACCATTTATGAAGCAAGTGTTCGAGTGCTCTATGTCTTTGAGCCGATTACGCATGTGCCAACGTTTGTCAAAGTCAACTTAGAGGAAATCAACCGCGATGGAAAAAAACAAGCCGAATTTCAACTCGAGGAGTTTTTAAGAGACTTTTACAAGCAGGACTTCTCAACGGAAATCGCCGAAGGAAAGGCGACGGAAAAAATTTTGGAGCATCTTTCGGAAAACGACTTGCTTGTGATGGGAACAAACGGCAGAACGGGATTAAGCCGTATCGTGATGGGAAGCGTAACCGAGACGGTTATCCGAAACGCGCCGTGCTCATTTGTAACCACTCACGCGGAAATCCTGTTGTCAGAGCGAGCCGAAGACGATTTGGAGTTCATCGAACTGTATTTCGGTGAAGGGGTCTATAACCTTGAAAAAGGACGCTATGAGCAAGCGATTAAGTTCCTGCTTTCTTGCTTGGATTACGATAAGTTTCATGTGCCCGCACGGCTCAAACTGGCAGAAGTCTATCACAAAATCGGAAATCTGCAAGAAGCCAAACGCTATCGCAAGCAAGCCGAGTATGTGTTAAGCCGCCAGTGGGGGAAAGAAATGGCTGAAAAAATTTTGCAAACGATTTAATCTCTCTAATCTTTTGGAATCGGCAAGCCCATTTGCGTGTAGATGTCTTCAATCGTCTTTTTGTTCTTTGCCGCTTCGGGATTGTCGGGCTGTAACGCCAAGACGGCATTATAGGCTTTGAGCGCAGGGCGATACTTCTGACGCGGCGGCACGGTCGACTCAAACATCATGTAATTTCCAAAATTCAAATACGCCGCAATAATCTGCACTTTATCGCCTGATGCGTAGGCTTGCTCGACTTTCTCGTAGAGGGCTTTGGCTTTGGAATCTTGTGCCAACGCGCTTTTGGTGTTTTCATCTAACGGTGGCGGCGCAGATTTCTTTTCTTGCCCCGTGCAAGACGAGAACAAAAAAGCAACAATCAATGAGAAAAGAATGGTGAACTTCATAACGGTTATTGGTTAATGTTGAAAAGCAACGCAAAATTAAACACTTTCAGATGAAGATGACATAAAACTTTGCGCAAGGTTGAATCGAGCGTATTTTCAAGCAACATTCAATCAAGATTTCCATTAACCATCAGACAAAATCCAACAATGATTTACAGCAATGTGCTCACCGAATTAGACCTACCCAACATTCTTACTGCCGAAGAGTTCAAAAAATTGCCACCCGATGCGAATACATGCATTGTCGTGGAAGGCATGACCTACGCCGGTCGGCACACCCAAGCCAAAGCCATGAGCGAAGAATTAGACCTTCCCCTATTCTCATTTTCGGAATGGGTTTCCAAATACAAGCCTGAAAATGAAATTGAGGCGGCGACGATTCAATACTGCTTGAAGAACGCTGTCTATTTGCCTGACGATTTGCGCGTGAAAATTGCAGATTGGGCATTGGAGGAGTTTTATCACCGCTTTGTACGGCACGATGATTATTACACGCGCCCGTTTGTTGTCGTGGGTTATCCGCGCACGGTTGAGCACGCAAAGCATTTTCAAAAATTTTTGAAGCGCAATAACATCTACGCCATCATTGTCGTCATTGAAATCAATGCTGCCGAAGCGCGAAAGCGAATGAGCGAAGCCACTGTTAATCGCGTAGGGCATGAGCGCGACACCTCGCCCGAAGTCCAAAAAGTGCGCATCAGCGAGTATTATCTCAAAACGCACGGCTACCTGAAATGGCTCATCTTTACAGGCAAAGCCACTGTCTTCAAAACCTGTATCAGCAAAGCCGAGTATGAACAACGTAAGCACGAATTTTCTGCTGTTGATAGAGGAGATTATGTCGTGATGTATCGCGAAGATGTCACCAAGATGATTTTCAAGTTTCTCAACATGGTGCATTTCATTCAATCATCAGGCGCGTAAAAAGTCGGAGAGATAATTGGGAACAAATAGACAAAGTAGGCGTATATTTGCAGTCAATTAAATCATATTCAAATGTCTTTTGCATCTCAATTAGAAGTTCTCTCCGAATTAGAGCCCATTGTTGAATCGTTAATCGCCGCGCATGAACAAAAGCGAACGCTTTGGTATTCTTCCGATGTGTTGCCACATAGCAAGTCTGAAGACCTTTCAGAACTACATGCGTTGCGTCAGCGCGCAAAATCAATTCCCGATAATGCTCGTGTGTCGCTTGCACTAAACCTAATGACCGAAGAAGGCTTGCCTCACTTTCATCGCTTGATTGCACAAGCATTTGGAACAGAAAGTTTTTGGGCGAAGTGGAATTTTCTTTGGACAGCAGAAGAAGACCGACACGGAAATGTCATTCGTGACTACTGCCGTGATGCGAATCTTCTTGACTTCAACGCGCTTGAACGCGCACAGTTTGACTACCTTCGCAAAGGCTTTACGCCAAGTTGGACAGGCAACCCCTACAAAACCTTTGTCTACACTTCTGCGCAAGAACGTGCAACGCAAATTTCTCACGAAGCCACTGCAAAACTGATTGGCGACCGTGAGCCAACAATTACAAACATTCTTAAACGCATTGCTACCGAAGAAGCACGGCACTTTGCTTTTTACATGACCGTCTTCAAAGAAATCTTAAAGCGCGATGCCAATGCCGCTCTTGAAGCCGCAAGCGAAGTCCTGCCCTCTATCGATATGCCTGGTGTCTCTATTACAAATTTTGTCGAATATGCAGAAGTGATTTCGCGTTCAGGTGGTTACTCAATAAATGATTACAAAATCATTGTCGAACAACTTATCTCACATTGGAAAGTGGAAGCCTTAACGGGATTGAACGAGATAGGGAGAAAAGCACAAGAAAAAATCATGGCGATTCCTTCTCGTTTGGAAAAGGTGATTCAGTATTTTGAACATCGCACGAAGACAAAGTCATTCAGGTTTGATGTGATTTTTAATCGTGAACTTGCCCTGTGAAGAAGCGTGAAGGCGATGGTTGTTACGATTTGCATACAGCAGTCCAACGGAGAAATCGACACGCACCGAATTGTTTGCGAAAATCGGATTGAGGGTGAAAGTCTGCAAAGTCTTGCGCTGAACGAAGGAATACGAATTGGCGGCGCGTGCGGCGGATTAGGGCTTTGCACCACTTGCAAAGTGAAAGTAATCGAAGGCGCAGACTCTCTCTCCCGTCTCACGCGCGAAGAAAAAGAGTTCCGAGCCCAAAATCTGCTCAAAGAAGAGGAACGATTAGCCTGCCAATGCTCTCCAACAAGTGATGTAACTATCTCAATCGAAGCATAGCCCTCACATCAGCATTTTTGGCGTGAGCCGATGGGTGAAGTAGTGCATCGCTACATTGACCATCCAAATCCAATTAAATGGCTTGCCATGCAGTCGTTTCCAAATGTTCTTCCACGAATAAATCTCGCGCTGAATTTTGATAAAGTTCTCCAAAAACTCGTCGCGCTCCATTTTCATCGGCTTATACATGTAGTGGAAGGTGTCGTATTTGTCCCAATCAAAGTGTAAGATGCGCGGTTTCATTTCTTCAAACCAAGGCGTGCCGGGAAACGGTGTCGCAATCGTAAAGACAGGGAACTCAATGCGGTTGCGCATGATGAAGTCGTAAGTGCCTTGAAAACTGTTCAGCGTATCGGTATCAAATCCGAAAATGAAATAGCCTTGTATGCCAATGCCCGCGTTATGCACGTTAGCGACCACCTCATCGTATCGATTGATTCGATTAGAGCCTTTATGCACATACTTGATAGTTTCAGGCGTAACAGATTCAAAGCCAATGTTCAACAGTTCGCACCCGGCTTCTTTGGCAAGTTTCGGCACTTCGGGTTTTTCAAGAAAGTTCATGGAGATGTTGGCGTTCCACTTTGCGCCAAGTCCAATCATCGCATGCATCAACTCTTCCATAAAGGCAGGACGAAAACTGATGTTATCGTCCATAAACGAGATGTGAATATCTTTTTTGCCTAAACGGTTTTGATGAAATTTAATTTCTTCAACGACAAGGTCGCTGGTGCGTGTGCGGAACGACTTTCCATAAATAGTTGGAGTGGTGCAGAAGTTACAGCCGACAGGGCATCCTTTCGTCGCAAGCAATGGAATGCGAAAACTGTATCGCTTTGAATTAGGAGAACTAAGCACGATGTTGAAATCAGGCATGCCCATTTGGGTCATGGATTTGAATACACCGGCTTTGTATAGCGGTTTCATGGTGTCGCGCTCTATATCGTCGGCAAGTGAATCCCAAACAGATTCAATTTCACCGAAAACAACGCTTGTGGCGTGTTCTTTGGCTTCTTCAAACATCATGGTTGGGTGTGTGCCGCCGAGGATCACTCGTGCGCCTTGTGCGCGCGCACGGTCAGCAATTTGATATGCCTTTGAAACATTGAGCGTTCTTGCAGTAATTGCGACCACATCATACTTTGATAAATCTTCGGGCACAACATCGCCGATGCGCTCATCAACAAAATCAACTTCAAAACGCGTTTTTGCCAATGTGCCGACCATCATCAAGTTGAGCGGAATGCTGACCTTGCCTGAATCGACCATCAAATTCGTTTTGCTTTTCGGCTGAACAAGAAGCCAACGCTTTTTTCTTGAAGAAGCAGGTTTTGAAACGGTCAGTGTATCAGAAGCAATGAAATCGTTGTGGTGAAGTGAGCTCATAGTTAAACTCCTTGCGAAATGTTAAAGTGTTCATTTGACCAAAAGTTACAACGCAATTCGCCTAAAACAAAAGCCGCCTCTTTTGGAGACGGCTTAGCATGACGATAAAAGAATCTTGCGAGAAAGAACAAAAGAACATTAAAGTTTGTAATCCAAGCCAACTTGCAAGTAGCCAAGCCCGTAGCCTGCACTGGCAGCAAGCGCAAGGTTTTGCGTGAAGTAGTAGCGTGCATTTGCCGTAACGCCCCAAACAAAGCCTCCCACTGAAGGAGGAGTGGGTAAGCTTGGTTTTAGCGAGACACTCGCCACATTGTAGCCAAGACTGACTGCCGCCCAAGTGTCAAGGTTTTGAATCTTCAAAAAGTCTTGGTGGTAATTCACCGAGCCTAAAACCAAGATGTTGGTATAGGAGGCTTCAGCAGCAAAAAAGTTTTCCTTGTAGCCTGAATAGCCGAAGAACGCGCCAACGCCGATATTTTCTTGAATGCCGTATTCTGCATTGGCGGCAAAGCCAAATGACGCACCAGCAACTCCGCCCAAAGCCAAGCGACCGCCCATAACAATATCACCTGACTTCAAAAACACTAAGCCCGACGAAGATTGCGCTTGCGATGAAGATTCTTGTGCCATAACAGGTAAAACAAGAACCCCGAGTAGAGCGAGAAACATAAGAGACTTTTTCATAGTTAGTATAGTTTAAGTTGAGTTTGAATTAGGCAGTCAGAAAGACTGCTATACTCTCTATACTCTAAAAGCGTGCCAAAGCGCGAATCCGCCAAATTATTGAGAAATAAAGGGTTTGTCGGGAAGTGTGTCGCAAAAAAAAGACACTTTTAGAAAAATCTGTCGCACAAAAGCGACAAGTTCAGTGAAAGGAAAGCGTTAGAACTCCATTTTGCGAATGAGCAAGACAGGGCATTCGCTTTTACTGGAAACTTCAACAGCGGTTGTGCCGAGAAAAAATTGTTTGTAGCCCGATGCGCCGTGTGCGGAAAGAATAATCAAATCAATCATATTGTCTTTGGCGTATTTGAGAATTGCCGCACCAGGCGTAATGCCTTTAATGTCGTCATTCAGGAAAATGCGGTTAGCAGGAACACGGTTGGAAATGGCACTGCGCTTAATCATTTCAAGGTCGCGCATGGGGTCTTTAGAAACCGCATTATGCAACTGTCGGTAGTGAATGAGATGAACATCAGCACCGTAATCAACGGCTAATTTGAAAAGGTAGGGAAGCGAAAGTTGAGAGAGCTCCGAAAAGTCCGTTGGAAATAAAAGGCGAAGTGCACGAAACTTCATTTCTGGTTTTGAAAACACCATCAAAGGACAGGGGGCAGTGCGAAGAATTTTGTAAGTGGTGCTTCCCAAAACAAACTGACCCGTTAAGCCAAGCGAGCGTGTCGCCATCATAATCAAGTTTGCACGCTGTTCTTTGGCAACCCTGACAATCGTATCCGAAGGCTTGCCGAAGAGACTTATCAATTTTGCGTCAGGAGAACTGCGTAAGCGCGGCTCAATATGCAACTTCATTCGATTCTGCGAATCTTGTTCAAGCGTGCGGCGAAGCGTTTGCACATCTTTTTCGCTACGGCGATATGCGGCATATTCTGGTGAAGAATCATCAATGACATTCAGCACGGAAATTTTTGCCCTAAAGACATCGGAGAGGCGCAAGGCATGGTCAATGACTTGGAGAGATTTTTCCGAAAAATCAACGGGGCAAAGAATGTGTTTGACGAGATTAATGACCGACATTCGTGCGAGTTTAGAGTTGATGATGTTGGACTGTGTTAATCAAAATAACATTCACGATAAAATTTCGCGAATCAATTTCAGCATCAAGAGCGGACGCTCAATCGGTGGCGCGATTCCTTTGAGTGTTTGGTCAGCATGGCTCAATGCTAACAAGGCGCGTTCAATTTGTGTGGGCGTAAATTGCATGGCGTATTGTTTGTACTCACGCAAGAAAAAGGCTTGTCCGCCGAACATTCCAAGTTCTTTCGCCGCATCTTGTTCCGACATTCGTTGAAGAACAGGCGACTGTAATTTCCACAGCCGCGTAAAAAATACGGTCAAAGTATTGACAATCGAGACAGGCTCTTCCTTCTCTAAAATTTTAAGCGCAATGCCTGACGACTGCCGAAGGTCGCGGCTACAAATCGCCTTTTGAAGCTCAAACACATTATACTCGCGCGAAACGCCAACGACTTCCAAAACATCTTTTTCTGTCAGTGTTTTGTCTTCACGATTGCCTGCGTAGAGCGTCAGTTTTTGCAGTTCGTTTCCAATATCGCGTGCGGAACTTCCGGCATACATCACCAAGAGCCGCAAGGCTTCAGGCGTGAGCCGCCAACCCAAGCGTTTGGCGTAATCGTCAGCAAAGCCCGACATATCGCGCAAGGGCGAAAATTCATATCCCACCGAATCCAAAATTGAAAACGGCTCTTTGGCAAGTTCCTTTTTATCAAGTTCGCCTGCACAAAGCACCAGTACTGTTGTTTCAAGCGGATTCTTGACATACTCGGCAAGGGCGTTGTAGGTGGATTTTTGAAGGTCTTTTTTCGGCTTTTGAACTTTGTCGAACTCACGCACGACAATCATTTTTTGTTCGGCAAACATTCCGTAGGCAGAGGCGGCAGAGAGAATGTCGCCAAGTGAGATAGGTTTTTCTGCGCCTGCGCCGCCATAAAGGACGGTAAAATTTGCGCGTGCATCATCTTCTGAACGAAAGACTTTGGCACGGAGCAGGTTAATCAATTCTTCAATCAGGAAATCTTCTTTGCCATAGAAAAAATACACAGGCTCAATGTTGCCCTTGCTAATTGCCGTCACTAAATCGTTGAACGAGGTTTTTTTCGGCATTAAAGCGAGCGTTACTTTTTCTTCTTGTTGGAGTCGGTTGCCAATTTTGCGTGGTCGGATTCCATTTGGGCGTGGTCTTTGTGCATTTGTTCGTGGTCAGCTTTCATTTTCTCATAATCTTTTTTCAAATTTTCTAAATCGCTCATTGCTGAAGCGTAGGCTTTTTTGAGTTCTTCGACAGGTGGCATTTTCTTTGTGAAAGCATCAAGTTTGGCTTGGTAATTGGCAATCATTTTCTTGTGTCTCTCGTGCATTTCTTCATGCGCTTTGGTGAGCTTTTGATGAACGGCGATGATGGAGTCATGAGCGGGCATCTCAACGCCTTTGGCTTTAAGCTCATTGTGTTTTTGCTCCATCTCGGCGTGCATTTTTTCCATTGATTGTTCTGCTTCTTGAAATGTCTTGTCTTGTGAAGCAAGTTGTTCGACCGTTGATTTGAAGTCGTTAAGAAGTTTGGTTTGTTCGGCACTCGGACCGCAAGCGGCAAGCAAGAGTGAGAGCAAAAGAGAGCAAAGTATGGTTTTCATGTGAGTTAGCGAGTTAAGTGTTCTGAACATCGGAAGTTGTAGTGTCGCCGCAAAGATAAAGGATTCAAAGCGAGTAGGAAATACTGACCGAAAAATATCCAAAGGAACTGCCGCCTTGCGAAAAGGTGCGCGAGTTTGAAAGAATCGGGTTCAGGGCTCCGACGCGCGTAATCGTCAGGCTCGACACATTGATAGGAACAACAAAAAGAAATTCAGGCACGATGTGAAAACTCCCGATGCTGTAAAGCAGAGAGAGGGAAAGATTGTAGTTCGTGAGCACAAACGGCGAAGACTGCACAAGGCTTGTTTGCAACGGCTGATTTGGACGCACCCGCCGCGCAATAGCACGAACATTGGAAATTGTGCCATACTCGCCGCGAAGGCTTGGCGTAAGCACAAGTCGGCTCGTAGAAAATTGTGAGAGTAAAAACGCGCGAGAAATTTCCCAATCACAAAAAAAAATCGTTCTTGTTCTCGCCGATAGCCCAAATGAGCGTGAGTGATGGCGTAAGCCATGCGGTTGGATACGAAATCCAAAAAGTCAAATCGCTGTTGATGCTTGCGCGGGCTTGCACGCTTGAATCGCTGTAATGGTATCGTGTGTAGGCAAGCGAGAGAAACACATTCTCAAAAAAGTTGTAATCAATGCCAAGTGTGAGCGAGAGTTGGTCAAGGGCTTGGGGCTGTCCTTGCAAGCCGAGTGCGCTGGCTGAAAGAAACAATCCCGTGCGATGCTGATAGGTTGCCGAAAGCGAATAAGCCCCATTGCCCGAATTTTGGTCAATGCCGCGCCACACCGAGCGGCTTTGATACGCCGTGCTGAAATAAAAACGATGTGATAAGGCACGTGTCTCCAACAAGTTATCTAAAAGTTTTTTGTAATCTATTGCGAGTGTCTTGCGCGCTGTCGTTCTTGGCGGAAGCAGGGCATCAAAGGCACGCGAGAGCGAATCGTAGAGCGTAAGCATCATATCGGCTAATCGTGCCTGTTCGCGATGAATCTGTTCCGTGAGTAAAAGAGAGGAATGTTCAGAAGGGACAAGGCGCGTGCGTGCTTGAAAAAGATGTGAGTTGAAGATGCTGTCAACAGATTGCGCAGTGGCATAAAACAAAGCGCGTGCTGAATCGGAAAGTAAAATGGTATCTTGAAAAAGGCTTTGGAGAAGGTCGTTCCAAATAGTTTCGCTTGAATCCAAGAATGATGAAGAGCGGTCAAGAAACTGCGGCAAGACAGTTTCAGAAGTCGAGAGCGATGAAAAGGCACTTGAATCCGATTGAGCAAAAACAATCTGTGGAAGAGAGAACAAAACAAAGAAAAGAAAGAAAAGCCGATTGAAAAGGTAATTTTTCATGTGATATAGAAACCCTTGTCATAAACCGAATGAGCGGCGATTATCTGCAATTAAACAAAACTTAATAAAACAAGGCACTTGGAGTTTTGTAAATTTACCGTAATCCGATATATTTCATCAAACATTTTCACACTTAACAACTGAATCAGCGACTGGTTGTGAATTAACTTCAATCTAAGTTTGTTACATTTTCATAATACACAAATCTTTATATGCCCGAAATATCGGAGTTGCTCAGCAACCTTGTGAAAGTCGATGGTGTAAAAGCCGTAGCACTGATTGGAAGAGATGGATTTGTGATTGAACAGAAGACGCGCAATGGCAAGGTCGATATGGAGACAGTCGGCGCAATCGTTATTGGTGGGTTGCATAGTTCAGAGAGCATCGGTAATGAACTCAATGTTGGAAAAGTCGAGCAAAGCATGGTGGAGTATGAAAACGGAATTATCCTATCGAGAATTTTTCCCGACGGGAACATTATTTTGACCGTTATCGCTGACCAAAGTGCAATGCTCGGAAATATCCGCTACCAAGTGGCAAAATTTGTTCCCGAAATACAAAAACAACTTTAAACCAAATTCAACATGAGCCTCACGGGAAAAGACGAGTTTAGAAAGGTTGTCCTTACGGAAGCCCAAATCAGCGCCGCTGAAAAAATTTTGAAAGAATTTGCGGCGAAGACAGGGTCATCAGCAGTGATTCTTGGTGACATGACAGGGCAAATTCTGGCAAAGTATGGCGGATTGTTAGACCGAGACCTTGAAATTTTCAGCGTGCTTGCCGCCTCGAACTTCGTTGCCACTGCTGAAATGGCAAAACAAATCGGCGAGAAAGCATCGTTTGAAGTGCTATTTCACGAAGGAGAATCACGGAGCATTTACTTATTAAGCCTCAACGAAAAGTATTTACTTGAAATTATCTTCAAAGCATCAATTCCACCTGGAACAATTCGCATCTACTCCAAGCAAGCCAAAGTAAAACTCTTGGAAGTCATCGCATCAGAAGAAGTGGAAGTCGATCTCTCGAACATCTTTGATGATAATTTCAGCGCACTTCTTGATGAGCAACTAACTAAAACACTCAGCGATAAAAAGTAAGCGATTTTTTTTCATCGTGGTTATTTGTTTGGGGTGGGCGTTCCGAAAAAGTTACTTCGGGACGCCTTGTTTTTTTTGACAAAATGAATGTAGATTCTCTCACATTGTTTAACTCCAATTCAATCACACATGCGAGTTGTTGTCGGAGTTTTACTGATTATAGGCGCAATCGTGTTCGGGCTTATCGTTGGAAGTAAGTTACAATTTGGCGTGACAGATTCAGCCGCAAAAGTTGGGCAAGTAGTCTCGATTGTCAAAAAAAATTATGTGGAGAATGTCGACGATACAAAACTGACCGAAAGTGCCATTAGAGGAATCTTAGAGCAATTAGACCCACATTCCGTTTATATGACCCCTGCACAAGTGCGCAAATCCAAAGAGGAATTTCAAGGCAACTTCGAAGGCATCGGCGTAGAGTTTGATATTATTGCCGATACACTCGTTGTTGTGGCACCAGTTGCAGGTGGACCGAGCGAAAAAATTGGTGTTCAATCTGGCGACCGAATTATCGCGATTGATGATTCAAGCGCAATCGGCATTACGCGAGATGATGTTATCCGAAAATTGCGCGGACAAAAAGGCACGAAAGTCAGCATCAAAGTGATTCGCCAAGGAGAACCGGTGCCGCTTGTTTTCACTATTACGCGCGATAAAATTCCCACATACAGCGTTGGCGCGGTTCTAATGCTTGACGATAAAACCGGCTACATCAAACTCGACCGCTTCGTGCAAACCACCTACGATGAGTTCTCGGACGCGATGAAATCGCTTAAAGCACAAGGTATGACGCAACTTGTGTTGGATTTGCGGGGAAACCCAGGTGGCTATTTAGACCAAGCCATCAAAGTTGCAGACGAATTTATCGGCGGAATGAAGAAAATCGTTTACACACGTGGCGCGCATGTCAAAGATGAAGATTTCTTTTCAAAGCCAAATGATATGTTTGAGAAAGAATCGGTTGTGGTGCTTATCAATCGTGGGAGTGCATCAGCATCGGAAATTGTGGCGGGTGCGTTGCAAGATTACGACCGTGCGCTGATTGTCGGCGAAACCTCGTTTGGAAAAGGACTGGTGCAACGACAGTTTGACTTGCCTGATTCATCAGCAATTCGTGTAACGATTTCAAAGTACTACACGCCCTTAGGGCGGCTCATTCAGCGCAAGTATGGCAATGGCAAACGCGGCAGAGAAGAATACTACAACGAACTTTCCGAGCGCGACAAAGACGAACACTTCTTTGAAAGCGAAGCCAAAAAAATTTGGAGCCTAACTCGCAAACCCGTTGAAGCGGCAACCTTTGTCGAGCGCGATTCAACCCACGAAGTGTTCAAAACCCCACTTGGGCGCATTGTGCTGGGCGGAGGCGGCATTATTCCCGATTACTTCTGTTGGAACGATACGCTCACGCCTTACTACCGCCAAATGCTTGCCAAACAAATCTTCGACGAATTTGCCTTAACTTACCTTGACCAAAATAAATCACTCAAACAGACCTACGAAAAAGTCGATGACTTCCGAAAAAACTTTGTTGTCTCTGAATCTATGATGCAATCGCTGATTGGATTGGCGGCAAAGAAAGATATTCCGTTCAATGAGCGCGAGTACAAACAAGATGAACGCTATTTCAAAAACATGGTAAAAGCCACATTGGCGCGACAACTCTGGGGCTGGAAAGCACAAACATCAATTCTCATTTTGGAAGATACTGTTCTCAAAGAAGCCGTGAATCTTTTTCCAAAAGCAAAAACGCTTGCAAATCTCACAAGCGAGAGATAACTTCATTTCAATTTTGGAAAAGCACTATACGTGCGGCTGAAAACGTTAGAAGCATTTTTACTACAACATTTTTAAGTAGAATATGACAATGGGTAACTTGCATCAAACACCAAAGCGCATGAGCGTTGCTGTTGCAATTATCTCGCTATGTTTTGTGTTCAGGATTGAAGCCTTCGGGCAACAAGGACGTTTAATGGGGCGCGTGTTGGATAGTTCAGGCAAACCTGTGGCTGGAGCAACCATCTATATCACCTCTACAACTGTAACGCAGGCGGCAGTCTCAAATGCACAAGGCTACTATACCTTTCTGAATGTCCCACCTGAAACCTACAAGATTCGAACCTACAAGCGCGGTTACAGCACTTGGAATTCCGAATTAGCAGTGGTTGCAAACTCAATCACGCGAGTCGATGTAAAGTTAGGCACCGAAGAAGCAGAAGAAAATGTAGTGTTTGCCGAAACGAAGAAATCTACATCTACCGCTGTCAAGAAGACCGTGCCTGTCGAGAAGAAAAAAGAGTCAGTTGAAGTGGTAGCAGTAGATAAAACCCCTGAAATGCGGAAAGAAATTGTCGCACAACTCAAAAGCGATAATGATGAAGACGACAAAGGAGCAGAAGAACTTATCAATCTCACCGAAGAAAATATCAATGCTGATGACATGGAGCAAGTGGCGACATTAGAAAGCAATGTCGAAATTGTCGGCGGGGTTGAACAGATTTACAAAAATATCAAGTATCCCGACCTTGCCTTAAAAGCCGGTGTGGAAGGCAAAGCGATTGCACAAGTGTTTGTCGATAAGTCGGGTAACATTGTGAAGGTCAACTTTCTCAAAAGCATCAATCCGATTCTCGACGCCGAAGTCATGCGTGTTTTGACGGAAGATACACAGTTCAAACCTGCGAGAGTGTCAGGTGGAAAAACTGTTGCGGGTGCGATTGTGATTCCGTTCAACTTCAAAATTAAGAAGTAGGCGCAGAACTGAAATAGCGCGTGCAAGCCGAAAAAAGTTTTTGCTTATCTACGGCAACGGCACCGACTTCTGCACAAACTATGCCTGCGGCAAGATTAGCGACTTTTGCCGCCGTTGTAATATCTAATCCTGCCGAAAGTGCAACGGTCAAAGTGGCAATCACGGTATCGCCTGCACCTGAAACATCGGCGACCTCCAACGCCATTGATGGGATATGTTCTGCCTTTCCATTGAAAACCGTCATGCCTTTTTCACTGCGCGTAAGAACAATGTTTTTCGCCTTGATTTTCTTCTGAAGCATATCACAGGCAAGTGTGGCATCGCTATCGCTGTTGCTGAACTTGCGTCCGAGTGCGTCAGAAATTTCTTTGAGATTAGGCTTAAAGACAGTGGCGTGTTTGTATTCAAAAAAGTTGTCTTTCTTTGGGTCAACGGTGATGGGTATGTCGTGCTTTTTAGCCATCGCAATAATTTTTTTGATAAGCGTTGCAGTGAGCACACCTTTGTTATAGTCTTCAAAGATAATCGCATCGAGGGTGTGGAGATGTTCGGAAAGAAGTGCAAGTATGGTGCGTTCCGTTGCACTTGAAATTGGGGCGCGTGTTTCGGAGTCAATACGGACAATGTGATGGTTTTGAGCAATGACACGGGTTTTAGCGGTAGTTGGGCGCGTGTGTTCGGTTACAAGAAAATCGGCAGAAAGATGTTCTTTGTGTAATTGCAAAGCAAGGATTGCGCCATCGTCGTCATCGCCAATCACGCCGAAAAGCAGTGCGGTTGCGCCAAGCGAGCGAAGGTTGGTTGCCACATTTGCCGCACCACCTAAACGATAACTTTGCGAAGAAACATCAATCACAGGCACAGGGGCTTCAGGCGAAATACGCTCAACTTTGCCAAAGATGTATTTATCCAACATCACATCGCCAACAACCGCAACGCGCTTTTTTTCAAAACTTTGGAAAAGATGTTCAAGATGTTTTTTAGTCATGATTGATAGTTTTGTTTTTTGCAGAGAAGTTGCAAATATAAGTTTGCCGTTCTATATTTGAGCCATTAAAATCACAACAAACCTAATCGAAAGCGGAGAACATCGCATCAAACAGTGATAATGACTTTGAACATTTGGCGAACTACCATACTTGCGCCGATTCTTTAACAATCATTATCAACTGAAACTTAACCGAAGAAAAAGATGCGAAACCCAATCCGTGATTTCGTTTCAGACGAAGTTCTCTCAAAGCTGCGTGCTCACCGATTGCTTGATGAAAAGCAACTTCGCGACTATCACATTCGGCAAATTTTCAAAAATGCGCGCGCACAACGGCTTTCCGCCGCTGACGCCATCGAACACGTGCAACGCGAGTATCCTTACTTGCAGTTCGACACGATTCGCAAAATTGTCTACAAAAAGTGATTGAAACTCGTGTGAAAGGTCTGCATGGCGGGTCAAAGTTAGGCGTGCAGACCTTAAAACACGCGCACGTTGATATATCGGCTGGGGTTTGCTTTTAAGTCGCGCAAAAGCGAATCAAGTGCAAGGGAAGAACGATTCAGATTATGATACAGCAGAGAATCTGTTGTTAATTTGCCGATTGTGCCTGATGGATTTTGCAACCCAGAGATAAGCGAATCAAGGCGTTTTGTTGTGGTGTTTAGGGTGTTGTAGAACGAGTCATCGACCAAGAGTTTTCCCATTGAGCCTTTGCCCTCACGAAGTGATGCTGTGATGGCTTCCAAATCCTTCATAATGTTAGCAAAGCGATTAGCGAGTTCGGAGTCGTTCATCAAGCGTCCTGCTAACCCTTGATTAGAAGCAAGCAAGGCAGAAACGCGCTCTAAATTATCTGCGGTGCGCGTAAGTTTATCGACAAGTTCCGATGAAGTAATCAATTTGCCGAGCGTGCCTTCCCCGCGATTGATTTTTTCTAACACATCGTTCAAGTTGCGAATCAGTTTAACGCCTTCGGTGGTAAGGTCGGCAAGTCCCAAATCTTTTTCAACGAGTAAGAAGTCGCCATCGGAGACAGGTTCACCACTGCCAAGCGTGATGTCGACATACTTATCGCCCAACACGCCCAGTGGCTTGATTTTCGCTTTTGAATCTTTGGTAATAACAGGCTGAAATTCAGCACGCACGCTCATCAGCACTTCAACGCCGATAGTGTCGTTACGCTCTTTAATTGTCATAGCTTGAACAGTGCCAACCTTCTTGCCTGAAATCGCCACGAAGTTGTTTTCAGCAAGCCCTTCAATATCTTGAACGAAAATTTTGAGGTCAATAAACCTATTGACAACAGGGCTATTTCTACCGACAATCAGAAGTAGAACGGCGGCAACAATTAGCCCGATGACAAAGATAAGCCCCGTGCGAAGGTCGCGCCATTGAAGATTTCCGCGTGAAGATGACATTGAAGCGAGTGAAGTTAATCTTCTGGGTTAGATAAAAATGATGTTATGAATGAATGTGTTGAGTCGTAAAGTTTTTGTGGCACGTCGTTGAAGATAATTTTGCCTTGATACAGCACCGCAACAGAATCAGCCACTGCGAAGACATCTTGCAAGATGTGTGTAACAATCACTGCACCAAGTCCAATCTCACTTTGAAGGCGTTTGATTAAATCCAAGATTTTTTTTGAACTAACAGGGTCAAGTCCCGCCGTAGGTTCATCAAAGAGAACCATTTTGGGGTGGAAAATCAAGGCGCGACCAATCGCTACACGCTTGCGCATACCGCCCGATAAACTATCAGGAAGGCTGTTTTCAAATCCTTCTAATCCTGCAAACTTTATTTGCTCATGAACACGTGCGGCAATTTCGCTTTCAGGCAAGTTCAAGTTCTCACGCAAAAAAAAACTCATGTTTTCTGTAATCGTCATAGAATCAAAGAGCGCGTTGCCTTGAAAGACAATGCCCATTTTTTGACGAATCGGAAACAGTTCAACCTCGCTGAAATGCGTGATGTCGACATCATCAACCAAAACTTGTCCTGATGTCGGTTTAATCAATCCTAACATCAATTTGATAATAGTGCTTTTGCCTGCGCCTGAAGGACCGAGAATGGCTTTAATTTTTTTGTCTTCAATCGTGAGCGACACGTCTTTCAAAATCTCGCGTGAGCCGTATCGAAGCGAGACATTCCGAAGTTCAATCATGAGAGAAGCGTTTGATTAACCGCGCATGAGGTCGAGAATCACTTTGGAGAGATAAAAATTCATCACTAAAACGAAGGCAGAAGAATACACAATACCTTTAATCGTGTTTTTGCCAACGCCTGCCGTTCCGCCAGTGGTGCTAAATCCTGTGTAGCAACTAATCAGCGAAATGCCAATCGCAAACACGGGCGGTTTGGAAAAGCCCACGACCCAATCCATTGGGCGCAAGATGTCAATAACCGAGTTCCAATAAATGCCTCTATCCAAATGTAAATCCCACTCGGCAAGGTAGGCACCGCTAATCAGTCCGACAAGGTCGCAAAGGGCGATAAGCGGAACGAACATCAAAAACGAGGCCACAAGGCGCGGCACAACAAGTTTGGCAATCGGGTCAGTGCCAAAGGCGCGAAGCGCATCGATTTGTTCGGAAATTTGCATTGCGCCAAGTTCAGAACTATTACGCGCTCCAACGCGCGCCGCAAGCATCAAGCCTGCCACGAGCGGACTAATTTCTCGCACTACCGACAGCGCAACACTCCGACCCGTCATCGTTTTCGCGCCAAACTCCGCAAGTTGATGACCCACTTCAATCACAATCAATGAGCCAATCGAAAGCGCACTGACCATCAAAATCGGCAGTGATTCCGTGCCGCAGATGTAGGCTTGGTCAAGCACATCGCGCCAATAACGTTTGCAAGCCCCAATCGCACGAAACGCACGAAGCGAAAAGAAAAGAAATTCCTGCATCGAGAAAACAATCTCTTTGAGTTTCTCTTCAATCGACGCCGAGTAGAGTTGAGCCAGTTTCCACATAACCGTTAAAAATTGGAAGTGCGAAATTACAACAAAGCGTGAAGATTCGAGAAAGACAGCAACAACCACAAGGGCAGTTTTGCACGCCATATATCTTTTTTTATCTTTGCCGTCCTTGTTTAAGATTTTTTACCAACATCAAGGATTTTCAACCGTGTTCAGGCAAGAACGCCTGCGATTGAAATGTTAGTGAACGTGGATTTTTGAAAACTTTTATGTTTGAAACACTCAGCGATAAACTTGATTCTGCGCTAAGGAAACTATCAGGGCAAGCACGAATCAATGAAGTCAATATCGGCAATGCGTTGCGCGATATTAAGCGTGCGTTGTTGGACGCAGATGTCAATTATGCCGTTACAAAAAATTTTATCGAGCAAGTTCGCAAAAAAGCACTCGGCGCAGAAGTCATTAAAAGCGTTTCGCCCTCGCAGATGATTGTCAAAATTGTCTTTGATGAACTCAAAGACATGATGGGCGGCAAGCAAGTCGATTTGAATCTCAAAACCAATCGCATTCCAGCGGTGATTATGGTTGCGGGCTTGCAAGGTGCAGGGAAAACGACCTTTGCGGCAAAATTAGCACTTCATCTCAAAAAGCGCGGGCGTAATCCGCTCCTTATTGCCGCCGACGTCTATCGACCTGCCGCCATTGACCAACTCAAAACGTTGGGCGCGCAAATCGAAATCCCTGTCTTCGCTATCGATGAAAAAGATGCAATTAAAGCCGCAACACTCGGCATTGAATACGCAAAACAAAACGCACGCGATATTGCTATCATCGACACTGCCGGACGCTTGCAGATTGATGAAGAAATGATGCAAGAAGCCGAAACGCTCAAAAAGATGCTGAACCCCGAAGAAATTTTGTTCGTGGTTGATGCAATGATTGGGCAAGAGGCAGTCAATACGGCAAAAGCCTTCAACGACCGATTAGACTTCGACGGCGTGGTGCTGACAAAAATGGACGGCGACACACGCGGCGGTGCGGCTCTCTCCATTAAAAGTGTGGTCAATAAGCCGATTAAATTTGTGAGCAGTGGTGAAAAAGTCGACGACCTCGATATTTTTTATCCCGACCGCATGGCGCAACGCATTCTCGGAATGGGCGATATTGTCAGTTTCGTAGAGCGCGCACAAGAACGCTTAGACCTCAAAAAGACCGAAGAACTGCAAAAGAAACTGCTTAAAAACGAATTTGACTTTGATGACTTTTACGCGCAGATTCAAGAGATTAAGAAAATGGGCTCACTTCAAAGCCTGATTTCAATGATTCCGGGTATGAACAAGGTGATTCCCACAGACCAAATCAACGAAAGAGAAATCAAGCGCGTCGAAGCTATCATTTGTTCGATGACGAAAGAGGAACGACGCAACCCTGACATTATCAACGGAAGCCGCCGGGCAAGAATCGCAAAAGGAAGCGGCACGACCGTTCAGGAAGTCAATAGCCTGCTCAAGCAATTTGCAGAAATGAAAAAAATGATGAAGTCGCTAACAAAATTAGATAAAGCAGGGCGACGCATCACCGCGCAAAACATTCCGATTGAACGCTTGGCGGCACGGCGATAACGAGTTTCAAACAACATCATTTTTTCAACATAAACCGAATACCGAATTGGTTAAAATTAGATTGAGACGCACGGGCAGAAAGAAACTGCCGATTTATCAAATTGTGGCGACAGACGCCCGCGCCCGACGCGACGGCGCATTCTTGGAAGTATTGGGGCAATACACGCCGAAAGCACGTCCGCACAAGGTCGAACTCAAAGAGGACCGTGTTGCCTATTGGCTCAGTATCGGCGCACAGCCAACGGACACCGCACGCAGTCTGATTCGCGGCACAGGATTGCTTTATCGCCTCTACCTCAAAAAGAAAGGAAAGAGCGAAGAAGAAATCAATGCCGAAATGCAAAAGTGGGAAGAGATGCGAAAGGCGCGACTGATGCGAAACTTAGAACGCAAAGCTCGCCGCCGCAAAGCCAAGAAAGAAGCCGAAGCCAAAAAAGCTGAAGCCACTTCCTAATGCAACGTGATACAACGCTTGCAAATCGGACAAATTGTCAAAGTCAAAGGTCTGAAAGGGGAAGTCAAAGTCGCACTTGAAACTGACTTCCCTGAACGCCTTAAACAACGAAAAAAACTTTGGATTGGAAACACGCCCGATACAGCAACGCCAATTGAGGTGCGTTCGGTCTCGGTTGCGCCGACGGTTGCAACTTACGGTTTTGTTGGCATTGAAACGCCCGAACAAGCGCAAAAATTAGTCGGAAAAAGGTTGTTCATTGAAACAACCGATTTGCCAAAACTCAAAGGCGATGTCGCCTACATTCACGAATTGATAGGACTTACAGTTCTTAACGGAAAAAGCAGTATTGGCACGCTAACCGATGTGATAAAAATTCCATCGAACGATGTCTATGAAGTTTCGCTCAATAGTGGAAAAAAAATCTTGATGCCTGCAATTTCCGAGTTTATTGAAGAAGTCAATCTGACTGAAGGCTATATCAAAGTCAAACGACATGAAGAGTTCTTGTGATGCGCATTGATATTCTGACTGTAATGCCGCAATACCTCAAAAGTCCCCTTGAAAACGGCATTGTGAGAATTGCCAAAGAGAAAGGATTAGTCGAGATTGAAGTTCACAATTTGCACGACTATGGATTGGGGCGATACAAGCAAGTTGATGATGCGCCTTTCGGCGGCGGCTCTGGTATGATTATGAAACCTGAACCGATTTTTGCGTGCATTGAAAAGTTGAAAGCCGAACGCGACTATGACGAAGTGATTTTTATGACGCCCGACGGCGAAACACTCACGCAAAGCCTTGCTAACGAGTGTTCTTTGAAAAAAAATTTGATTGTCTTGTGCGGACACTACAAAGGCGTTGATGAGCGCGTGCGCCAAGCATTGATAACAAAAGAAATTTCAATCGGCGATTATGTGCTTTCAGGTGGCGAACTGCCCGCATTAGTGTTCATTGATAGCATTGTGCGATTGATTCCAAATGCGATGAACGATTCGGAATCGGCGTTGCTCGATTCGTTCCAAACAGGATTGCTCGATTGCGCGCATTACACGCGCCCTGCTGACTTTCGCGGCATGAAAGTGCCTGACGTGCTTCTTTCAGGACATCACGCGAAAATCCGTGAGTGGCAAGTGCAAAACGCCTTAGAACGAACCAAACAACGACGACCCGATTTGCTTGACAACAAAAACGACGCAAAACAATAAATCAAAACTCAATAAGTTTAACTTCTAACGGAAATCAATTATGGACAAAATTCAATTAGTGGAAGCAGGCTTCAAGAAAGCGGATATTCCGCCGTTTCGCCCATCGGATACGGTCAATGTTCATGTGCGTGTGGTGGAAGGCGATAAAGAGCGTATCCAACAATATCAAGGCATTGTGATTAACCGCAGAGGTACAGGAATGTCAGAAACTTTCACGGTGCGCAAAATCTCAAACGGCGTGGGCGTAGAGCGTATCTTTCCGATTCACTCGCCGAGCATTGCGAAAATTGAAGTGGTGAAAGAAGGCAAAGCCCGCCGTGCAAAACTCTTCTACTTGCGCGAGCGCACGGGCAAAGCGGCAACAAAAGTCAAAGAACGCACCGCCAAACCTGCCGAAACCCAATCGTAATCAAGTTCAGCCAATCGCTCCGCGACAATCGCTGTGGCGGAGCGTTCCCACTTTAATTATAGACTTACTACATTGAAAATCGTTCAAAAAACAAAGGAGAGCGAATGTAACCTCACCCTGTCGCGGTGCGACGTCCCTCTCCTTTCGTAAGGAGAGGGACGTTTTGGCGAAGCCAAAACAGGTGAGGTCAAAAGATAGGGCAATGTTGCTTTAATTAAGCGTTCTTGTGATGTAGTAAGTCTTATCTCAACACCCTTTCCAAACTGGTTTTCGTTTTTCAATAAACGCTTTCATGCCTTCGCGCATATCTTCGGTTGCGAAGAGAAGGGCGAAAAGTCGGCGTTCAAATTCCACATCTTCATTGAGGTTCGTTGAAGCGGCGCGAAGCACGGCTTCTTTGGCAAGCCGAACCGCAATCGGTGGTTTCGAAGCAATTTCAATCGCAAGTTTTTTGGCTTCATCAAGGTAAGATGCCACAGGTGCGATTTTGTTAATCAATCCCATTGATAAGGCTTCTTCGGCGGTGAATTGTCGCCCAGTCAAAATCAGTTCCATCGCTTTGACTTTGCCGACAAGGCGCGTGAGGCGTTGCGTGCCACCTGCACCGGGAATCACGCCGATATTGATTTCAGGCTGACCAAACTTCGCCGTTTCCGAAGCAACAATCATATCGCAGACCATTGCCAGTTCTGCGCCGCCGCCAAGACAGTAGCCCGAAACCGCCGCCACAATCGGCTTCTTGAACGTGTGCAGTTCGTCCCACAGTTCCAAGTATCCGTTGGTGAGCATTTCGGCACTTGTTGCAGTTGCCATTTCTTTGATGTCGGCACCTGCGGCGAAGGCTTTGTCGTTGCCCGTCAGCACAACGGCGTTGAGAGAAGGCTCTTTCGCAAAGGCTCTGAACGCCGAAAGCAGTTCGTTCATCAACTCAAAGTTTAGCGCATTGAGGGCGTGTGGGCGATTGAGTTGCACAATAGCAATTTTGGTGTCGGGTTCTTGGGTTACGAGAATGTGTTGGTAAGACATCTTGTTGGATTTTTTAAGGTTTGAAAAAGTTACCAGAAACGCTTGCTTAAATCCACATTTCCGCCTGAAAAGATAATGCCGATTCGTTTGCCTGAAAAGAAATCGGCGTGTTCAAGCACAACGGCAAGCGGCACAGCGGCAGAAGGCTCAATGATGAGTTTCATGCGTTCCCAAACGAGTTTCATCGCTTGAATAATGCTTTCTTCTTTGGCGGTGAAAATGCGAGAGACATGACGCTGAATGATGGAAAAGGTAATGTTGCCAAGCGAGGTGAGCAGACCGTCGGCAATCGTATTTGGCGCGGTTTGTGGAAGTAGCGTGTGCGCGTTGAATGAACGGAATGCGTCGTCAGCATTTGCGGGTTCTGCGCCAATGACTTGGGTTGTTGGACTTTTTCCGATGGTTGCGAGGGCTGTGCCTGAAATCAATCCGCCGCCGCCAATCGGTGCAATGAGCATATCGAGAGAGGGCGTGTCTTCGAGAAGTTCAAGTGCCGCTGTGCCTTGTCCTGCAATCACGGGGCAGTAGTTGTAGGGCGGAATAAACGTTGCGCCGGTTTGTTCCACAATCGAGGTCAAAGTGCTTTCGCGAGCGTGCAAGGTAGGTTCGCAAAACACAATCGTGCCGCCGTAGCCTTTGACGGCATCAACTTTCACGCTGGGTGCGTTCTTGGGCATGACAATCGTTGCGGAAATGCCGCGCAAGCGTGCCGCAAGGGCGAGTGCCGCCGCGTGATTGCCTGATGAATGTGTTGCAACGCCGTTTCTTGCCTTGTCATCGGAAAGCGAAAACACGGCATTGCACGCGCCCCGAAATTTGAACGCGCCAACTTTCTGCAAATTTTCGCACTTGAAGTAAAGGTCGGCTTGGGTAAGGCGGTTGAGACTTTCAGAGGTCATCACAGGCGTGCGCTTAATGAACGGCTGAATACGCTCACGCGCCAAAAGCACATCACGATAAGTAGGACCGATTTGAATCGGCAAAGTAACTATCATGAGCAAAACGAGATGATTGGAAATCCACGCAAGTTACAGAAAGAACCGCATTGAAAGTTTCAGGAATTGCCGTATATTTGCAACGCTTTTCGCACCATTATCTATGGACACAGCGCAAAGCGGTTTCCGAAAGGAAATCACGACGGAAAAGCCGTAAGTGTCCATAGAACCGCATCAAATCAAGTGATTTCAAGCGGCACATAAAGTTTCACACGAGCCTTTCCCGTCGGAAAGGCTTTTTGTTTTCGAAGATTCTTTGAAGTCAATTCAATCACTTTTAGCGACATGAGCAAGAGCATTCAGGAGTTACTCGAAGAGCGCGTTCTCGTTATTGATGGCGCAATGGGAACGATGATTCAACGCCATCGGCTCACCGAAGCCGATTACAGAGGCGAGCGGTTCAAAGATTTCAATGTGAAACTGCCGCACGACCCCATTGCCGAAGCCAATGAACGCAAACTCGATGAACTGTTGCACGAAGCGCATGCACAAAGCGGCACAGGCATTGACCGCGAGGAGCATCACCACCACGACCACCATCACGAGCACAGCGAAGCCTGTGTGCACACGCATCTCGATAAAGAATCGTTCAATAAGCCAAAAGACGGACTCAAAGGCAACAACGAACTGCTCTCGCTCACACAGCCGCAGATTATTCAAGGCATTCATCGACAGTATTTGGAAGTAGGTGCCGATATTATTGAAACCAACACGTTCAGTGCGAATGCCATCTCGCAAGCCGATTACCGCATGGAACATTTGGTTTATGAGATGAATCTTCAATCGGCACGGCTTGCCAAAGAAGTGGCAGAAGAATTCACAAAGAAGAATCCGAACAAGCCGCGTTTTGTCGCTGGGGCGATTGGACCGACCACGAAACTTGCCTCAATGTCGCCTGATGTGAATGACCCTGGCTTTCGCGCCGTTACATTTGACCAACTTTACGAGGCATATTTTGAACAAGTGCGCGGATTAGTTGATGGCGGCGTGGATTTGCTTCTTATCGAAACGATTACCGATACGCTCAATACCAAAGCAGCGATTGCGGCAATTCAAAACTACTTCGACCAAACAGGCAAATCGCTTCCGCTCATGATTTCAGGCACGATTGTCGACCAAAGCGGACGCACGCTTTCAGGGCAAACAACAGAGGCATTTTGGATTTCAATTTCGCACGCGCCGAATTTGCTTTCTGTTGGCTTAAACTGCGCGCTCGGCTCGGCACAAATGCGCCCCTTCATCAAAGAATTAGCGCGCATCGCTGATTGCTATACAAGCCTGTATCCCAATGCAGGCTTACCTAACGAAATGGGCGAGTATGACGAATCCCCTGAATTTATGGCGAAGCAGTTAGACGATTACATCAAAGAAAATTTTGTCAACATCATCGGTGGCTGTTGTGGCACAACGCCTGAACATATTGCCGCCTTTGTCGAAGTTGCCTCACGACATAAGCCGCGCAAAAAAAATAACATCATCAAAACAATGAGCCTTGCAGGCTTAGAGCCACTTGTCGTTCGCCCCGAAACCAACTTCATCAACATTGGTGAACGCACAAATGTTACTGGCTCTCCGAAGTTTGCAAAACTCATTCTCAACGGTCAGTTTGATGAAGCCCTTGCCATTGCGCGTCAACAAGTTGAAAACGGTGCGCAAATTCTCGATGTCAATATGGACGAAGGTATGCTCGATTCCGAAGCGGCTATGGTGAAATTCCTGAACCTTATTGCCGCCGAGCCAGATATTGCCCGCGTGCCGATTATGATTGATTCATCTAAATGGTCAGTGATTGAAGCAGGCTTGAAATGCTTGCAAGGAAAGTGCATTGTGAATTCGATTTCGCTCAAAGAAGGCGAAGAAAAGTTCAAAGAGTATGCGCATAAAATCAAACGCTATGGTGCGGCAACGGTTGTCATGGCGTTTGATGAAAAAGGGCAAGCCGATACATTTGAACGCCGCATTGAAATTTGCGCCCGTGCTTATCGAATCTTGACCGAAGAAGTTGGCTTCAATCCGCACGACATCATCTTCGACCCCAACGTGCTTACCGTTGCGACAGGAATGGAAGAGCATAACAATTACGCGGTTGATTTTATTAACGCAACAAAGTGGATTAAAGAAAACTTACCCCACGCCAAAGTCAGCGGCGGCATTTCGAACATTTCTTTCTCGTTCAGAGGCAATAACCCCGTGCGCGAAGCCATGCATACGGTCTTTCTGTATCACGCCATCAAGGCAGGATTGGATATGGGCATTGTCAATGCAGGGCAACTGGCAGTCTATGATGATATTGAGCCTGAACTACGCACGCGTGTGGAAGACGTGCTCCTTAACCGCCGCCCCGATGCAACCGAGCGATTGATTGAATATGCCGAACAAATCAAACATCAAAGCGGCGATAATAAAGAAAAGAAGAAAGATGAATGGCGAAACTTGCCCGTCGAAGAACGCCTTAAATATGCCCTTATCAACGGTATCACGGATTATATCGACCAAGATACCGAAGAAGCCCGCCAACACTATCCACGTCCGCTCGATGTCATTGAAAAACCCTTGATGGACGGAATGAACATTGTCGGCGATTTATTCGGTGCAGGCAAAATGTTCTTGCCGCAAGTCGTCAAATCGGCGCGTGTGATGAAAAAAGCCGTCGCCTATTTAGTGCCGTTCATTGAAGCCGAAAAAAAACAACTCCAAGCCCAAACTGGCGATACGAAAAAAAGTGCAAAAGTCTTAATTGCAACCGTTAAAGGCGATGTGCATGATATTGGCAAAAATATCGTGAGCGTCGTTCTGGCATGCAATAATTTTGAAGTGATTGATTTAGGCGTGATGGTTCCAACCGATAAAATTTTAGAAACCGCCAAAAAAGAACAAGTTGATATTATTGGCTTATCAGGATTGATTACGCCCTCGCTTGATGAAATGGTCGGCGTAGCCAAAGAAATGGAGCGACAGGGATTTAAGATTCCGCTTCTGATTGGTGGCGCAACAACCTCGCGTGTGCATACCGCCGTAAAAATCGCTCCGAATTATTCAGGTCCCGTCGTGCATGTGCTTGATGCTTCGCGCTCTGTGCCTGTGGTGCAAAATCTGGTTACGCCTGAAACAAGACAGGCGTTTATCGAAAAAATGCGACTCGAATATGAACTCGTGCGCGAAGACCACGCCCGCCGAAAACAAGAGAAAAAATCTCTGCCAATAGAAACCGCCCGACAAAACAAAACAAAAATAGAATGGAACGAACAGAGCGTCTATAAACCGAATCGACTCGGCGTATTTGATGTTTCTGTAACCCTTGCCGAACTGCGTAACTACATCGATTGGACACCGTTCTTTCAAGCGTGGGAACTCGCAGGTAAATATCCCGCGATATTAAACGATGAACTCGTGGGCAAAGAAGCCACAAAACTCTTTCACGATGCGAATACAATGCTCGATAAACTCATTGCAGAAAATGCACTAACCGCAAAAGGCGTGGTCGGAATTTTCCCCGCAAATAGTATTGGCGATGATGTCGAACTCTACACCGATGACTCGCGCACGACTGTCTTAAAAACCGTTCACTTCTTGCGCCAACAAGGCGAAAAAGCCAAAAACTTACCCAATCAATGCCTTGCTGATTTTATTGCGCCAAAAGAAACTGGGCTAAAAGATTATTTCGGAATGTTTGCCGTTACCGCCGGTATTGGCGCAGAAGAACTCGCTAAAAAATATGAACAACAGCAAGATGATTATAGCGCAATTATGGTCAAAGCCCTTGCCGACCGATTGGCAGAAGCCTTTGCCGAATATCTGCACGAGCGTGTTCGCAAAGAAATCTGGGGCTATGCGCCGAATGAATCCTTTACAAACGAAGAGTTAATTCGAGAAGCCTATCAAGGCATTCGCCCTGCGCCTGGCTATCCCGCTTGTCCCGACCACACCGAAAAGCGCGACCTCTTCGACCTGCTTGATGTGGAAGCCCGAACAGGAATTTTCCTTACCGAAAGTTGCGCAATGTATCCGACGGCGGCAGTCAGCGGCTACTATATCGCCCATAAAGACGCGCAGTATTTCACCATTGGCAAAATAGAGCGCGACCAAGTCGAAGACTATGCCCGTAGAAAAGGCATGACGCTCGAGGAAATAGAAAAATGGCTTTCGCCCGTGCTGAACTACGATAAAGATGCCATTCAAAAGCCTGTCTTAGAAGCCAGTGCGGCGTAACCTTTTCGCCCAATAGAAAAGAGAAAAGCGTCTCAAAAGGACGCTTTTTGCTTAAATTTTTTTAGAACGTCGCTCAAAAAGATAAAATATCGCAGGCAACACAAGTAAAACGAGGAGCGTCGATGAAACCATTCCGCCGATTGCCCCGACGCTTAACCCATACCAAATACTACTTTTTTCCGAACGCAGAAGAAGCGGCAAAAGCGAGGCAATCGTCAGCAAACTGGTCATTAAAATCGGACGAACTCTCTCCAAAGAGGCTGTAATAACGACCTCTTTCAGCGACTTAAAATTTGAATGTTTAATAGAAGCAATAATTCTATCCACTAATACGATTGAATTATTTACCACAATTCCACCGAGAAGTAAAATAGAAGCATATCCACCTCTTCCAAAATTGGCATCAAAAAAATAGAAACTTAAAAAAACGCCTGCAAGCGACATCGGAACGGCTAAAATAATCAAAAACGGCTTGGAAAAGGATTCATAAAGTGCGGCGCAGACAATAAACACAATAAAAATTGAAAAAAGCGCGGCATAAATAAAATCCTCTGAATTTTTATCGGAAAACATAAAAAAGCCCTGTTGCTTGGTATCTATTTCATAACCCGCAGGCAGCGGAAAGCGGGAAAGAGTGTTTTCAATATATCGCTGTCCGAAATCATAACGACCTTTGTAATCCAATGTAATCCATCGCTGATATTGTTGATTTTCGCGCAAAATTTCGGAGAGAACTTTCCGCTTCTCAATTCCAATAAAATCTGAAAAACGAGAAATTGAGCCGTTCTCAAAATAAAGACCAGAGAATAAATCACTCGTTGAAAAAAGAGAAGCACGAGAAAATTTTAACTCTGATTGATATTCACGCTCTCCTACTGTAAGCGATAAAAAAGAGACATTCCCGCTGGTTTTTCTTTGAATTGTAGAAAATAGACGATTAAGCGAGACAGGATAATGCCTTAAATTATCGCGTTGAAGCGTGAGCGCAATTTCACTTCCACTCTCAAAGAAGCCAAAGGCTTTATCAATTCTACAATTATCCACACGCGGGCTTTTTTCTAACTCATGCTTAAATTTTTCACAGAGCCATTTTAACTTATCGTAGTTATACCCTAACGCCTTCAAGCGAAATGAACTCGTTTCACTCCCACCTGAAAAAAATCCAGGTCCAAAACCATAAACAGCAACAGTTGCACCACCAACTCTCGCGCCAATCGCGGTTAAATGCGCCTTGACAATATAAGGCAAAGTCATTGAGGCGTTTTTATCAAAGTGAACGGTGATAGAAGCATTTTTACCATTAATTTCTGTGATAAATTTTTCAATACCTTCTTGACTCGTTTGATATTCCAAAAGTGGCTTCTCGAAACGGTTTGCAATTTCGTTTAGGCTTTCAGGACTGGTGCCTTGTGGCGCATTGACTTCTATTCCGATATATGTTTCGCTGCCATAGCCAAAAAATTCGGAACGAGAGACATAGCGATAAAATAAATACGAACTTCCTCCAAGAACGTAATTCAAATAAGGCTTTGCCGCTGAAATATATTCATTGCCGAAAATAAAGTTGTAAGCACTTCTGAAAAATTTAAGTTTATCTTTTTCTATGGTTTCTTTTTCATCTAATCGGTCGGGAAGTAAATAAATTGGAATGCCAATGAGCAGAAGTGTAAGAAAAATAAATCGCTTGGGTCGGTCTAAAATGTAGCCAAGTATGGAAACATAAAGTTGAGAGAAAAATTTTTCAAATCGTGGTGAAGTGTGTGAAGCACGCACGCCATAGTGAAAGACAAGTGAAGGAATCAGTGTAAAAGAGATAATGAGAGAGCCGACAAGCGAAACCGAAATAGAAATAACAAATTCAATGAAATAGAGACGAATTTCATCAGGCAAAAATAGAATCGGAAGAAGCGCACCGATAGTCGTCGCAGTCGAGGCTAATACAGGCAAGAAAACTTCCGCAGTGGCTTTCGCAATAAGCTCTTTTTGCTCTGTGCCGCTTGAAATGTTGCGCTCGATGTTATCTATCACTACAACGGCATTATCCGTTAAAATTCCAAATACTAAAATCATGCCTGCAATCGTAATGAGATTCAAACTATATCCCAGCATAGAGAGCGCAAGCACGCTGAACGAAAGCGCAAACGCAACATTGAGAAGCACAATAAGCGTAAATCGGATATTGCGCAAAAATGAAAATAAAACAATGATAATGGCAATAAGCGCAATGATCAAATCTTGGCTGAGATTTTCTAACTCTTTTCTTAAAGGCGTTGTGCGGTCAAGGGCTTTGGTGTAAGTCAAAGTGCTTAAATCACGTGAAAGCGTTTGATTTATGGTTCGTTCTATGTTGTCGGCAAGGTTAAGGCTGTTTGAGTTGGCTTCTCGGCTAATGGTCATCGTAACCGCGTCTTTGCCGTTAATCCGAAAGTAGTTCATCTGTTCGGGCATTTCTATGCGGAGTTTGGCGACATCACGCAAGCGAATCACTCGCGATATGCCGCTTGTATCCGCAAAAGCAGTTGGCTTAATTACAAGGGCTTCAAGGTCGGAAAGCGACGCAAAGTCCTGTGTTTGCGTTAAGGAAATCTGCTTTTGAAAATGTAGAATCGCCCCATAACTTTTTCGCTTTGAAACTTCATTGAGCGCAGTTTCTACATCTTCTACACTCAATCCGAAACTTTGCAATGCCGTTTCATCAAGTTCAACAATAAGCCGTTCCCTTTCTGCACCATATACCTGAATTTCCCCAATTCCTTCTAATCCATTTAGAAGCGGGATAAGATATTTTTCAAGTTGCTCTTTAATGAGAGAAGGTGAAATAGAAAACTCAGTATTAGGGAAAAATTGATAGACTAAAAAGCCTTGCAACTCTTGAAATTCTTTTGGGACATATTTTTCTAATATCGGACGGGAAACGCCTGCGGGAAGCGATTGCCAAAGTTCCTCGAGCCTTTCCATTAAGGCAACTTTGATAAAATTGACATCCGCATCTTTTTCAAATTCTACATAAACGTGAGAAATCCCTTCTCTCGTGCGAGACGTAACCTTTTTAACACCGCGTAACTCGGTTGCAACTTCCTCTATTTTAGCCGTTACTTGAACCGTCATTTGTTCAGGGGAAGCGTTGCTCCAACTGGTGCGAATAGAAACACGCGGAAACTCGGCTTCGGGTGAAGTCGAGA